>JAESGK010000149.1_pt1 | contig 65755 bp, 58 predicted proteins | sample 9269681 | NCBI WGS metagenome assembly JAESGK01 (sample SAMN14515347, study PRJNA621673) | algae metagenome | isolation source: Timaviella obliquedivisa GSE-PSE-MK23-08B and co-occurring heterotrophs from... | place: USA: Grand Staircase Escalante National Monument, Utah | collected 2006-08-15
CGACCCTAACCCGGAAATCGCCGGTGACCGCCGCAAGGCCGCTCCCTCGCTACAGCGCACCCGATGGGCGCGCTCGCTCGCGGCCTTGCTCCAACCAGCTACACCACCACCGGGGGCACGACCCCGCCGACGCCGCCGGAATGAACCATCGGGCCTCTGCCGGCACCGAGCTGCAATCGTTACAATTCGCTATGACGCCTTGCCGCGTGTAACCATTATGCTTGTTCTCCTGGCCTCTATGAACGCGGCGAATGAGCGAACGGCCATTGCGTTTGACGCCAGGCCGGTCGCCGATTGAACCGGATTGATGGAATTGCCCTCCATACCACCTCTTGGACCAGCCCGGGTCGATGGCCGCCGCCTGCGCAGCATGCGGACGCGGCAGTCGGTCATCGAGGCATATTTGGCCTTGCTGCGGGAGAATCCGGCGATTCCGACGGCTGCCCAGGTCGCCGAGCGGGCTGGCTGTTCGGTGCGGTCCGTCTTCGAGCGATTTCCCGACCTGCATGCCCTCAGAGTCGCCGCGACTGACCACTCATTTTCCCTGGCCAACAATCAAGCCGCGACGACCGGCTTCGAAGGCGACCGGCAGACCCGGCTCAAGCTGCACGTGGAAATGCGTGCCCGAATCTGCGCGCAGTGGCTGCCGCTGTGGCGAGCGCTCAACGCCAACAAGGGCGAATCGAAGGAACTCGAGATGCGGATCCGGGTCATCCGCGGCGTAGTCGTGAACAGGATCGAGCTTTTTTACCGACCCGAACTCTCTACATTGAAGGAACCGGAGCGTCGGCACACCGTGCTTGCGATCGATGCTCTGATCGACATCGAGAGCTGGGCACGCCTGCACGAGTTCTTCGGTCTGTCGTTCGAGGAAGGCTGCATGGTCTGGATTCGGGCCATCGATCGGCTTCTGCCGCCAACGCCTCCCGATTCTTGACGCTCCGGCCGGCGGAGCGTAGGAAGGCGCGCTTCGTTGGGGGCGATCCACGATGGCGGCCGTAGCTCAGTTGGTTAGAGCGCCAGATTGTGATTCTGGATGTCGCCGGTTCAATTCCGGTCGGCCGCCCCAATCGCTCATTCGCCAAGGCCACTAAGGTGCCGTTGCGCGACCTGACGCCTGCCGACGAACTAGCCCTCCTGACTTGCGCGCAGATGGCGATGGCCGACGCCGCTGCCATTGCAGGCGGTATTCCCGGTATCGACCTCATGGAGGCGGCCGGGCGGGCGGTGGCCGACGTCGTGCTGGAGCGCTATCTACCTCGACCGCTTGTCGTTCTCTGCGGTCCGGGAAACAATGGGGGGGACGGGTTCGTCGCCGCGCGTCATCTCCATGCAGCGGGTTGGCCCGTCCGGGTGGCTTTGCTGGATGGCCGAGGCGCGTTGCGCGGCGATGCTGCTTGGGCCTCGCAATCCTGGAAAGGCCCCTTGGCGGCATTGAGCCTCGACCTGCTCGACGATCGGCCGCTGGTGATCGACGCTCTGTTCGGTGCCGGTCTCCGTCGTCCGATTGACGGCGTCGCCGGGGAGATCATCGACCGGATGAACGCCGAGGCCCTGCAGGTGGTTTCCGTCGATGTTCCGAGCGGCCTGCATGGCGACAGCGGCATGGTGATGGGACGCGCCCCAGTGGCCGAAAGCACCGTCACATTTTTCCGCGCCAAGCCCGGACACTACTCGATCGAAGGGCAGCGCCGCTGCGGTACCCTCGAGGTGGCCGACATTGGAATTGCGCGATCCCTGCTGGCAGCGATCGCGCCGCAACTCTGGTTGAACGCGCCGGCATTGTGGCAGGAGCACCTGCGTCACGAGGATCGGGGAACGCACAAGTACGCCCGCGGACACCTGACGATTCTGGGTGGAGCGATCGCCACCGGTGCTGCGAGGCTTGCCGCCCTGGCGGGACGGCGTGCCGGGGCAGGGCTCGTGACCATCGCCGCGCCAAGTGAGGCAATGGCGATCTACCAGGTTGCGGAACCAGGCAACCTGATTACCGAAGTCGAGGATGGTGAAAGCTTTGCGCGCCTGCTGGAGGATGATCGGCGAAACGCAGTCCTGGTCGGCCCGGGCTCCGGGCTCAACGAGCGGACCCGCGCTTCGGTCATGGCTGCACTGGCGACGGGCCGCCCAGTGGTTCTGGATGCCGATGCGATCACCGCTTTTGCGGACCATCCCGGGAGCCTGTTCAATTTGATCAGAGGTCCGGTCCTGCTGACCCCTCATGAGGGAGAATTTCGCCGGCTGTTTCCAACCCTTTCGGCGGTTCCCGGTAAAGTGGATAGGACCCGCGAGGCAGCCCGGCAAAGCGGCGCGACTGTCTTGCTGAAAGGACCGGATACGGTGATTGCGGCGCCCGACGGCCGTGCTGTCGTGAACGTTCACGCATCGGCGACATTGGCGACCGCAGGTTCGGGTGATGTCCTTGCCGGAATGGCGGCGGGGCTGATGGCCCGCGGTCTGTCGCCGCTCGCGGCAGGGGCGGCGGCGGCATGGCTGCATGGCGATTGTGCCTTCCGCTTCGCGCGACCGGGACTGATCGCGGAGGATTTAGTTGATCGGATTCCCGAGGCGCTTGCGGCCGTGATTTTAGACGATCCGGTCGATCATCGACAGCGTTGAATTGACCGCTTGCCGGGCGCGGGCTAAGAGGCCCGCGATTCGCCCTCGAGGCACGCCCCGATGGCCCTCGACGGTAATGAGGCGGAGTCGGGCGGGCGTGGTGGAATTGGTAGACACGCGAGATTTAGGTTCTCGTGCCGCAAGGCGTGGGGGTTCAAGTCCCTCCGCCCGCACCAGACGGAAGTGGAAGTGAGAAAATGCAAGTGACGGAACTTTCGGCCGAAGGGCTGAAGCGGCAATTCAAGATCGTCGTTCCCGCAGGTGACCTGTCGGCCAAAGTCGATGAGCGCCTCGCGGAGCTGGCCCAGACAGCGACGTTGCCGGGCTTCCGGCCGGGCAAGGTGCCGGTCGGCCTTCTGAAGAAGCAGTACGGCCAGGCTTTGTATGGCGAGGCTTTGGAGGCGGCGGTCAATGCCAGCACGGCCAAGGCCATCGAGGACCGCGGGCTTAAGCCCGCGCTGCAGCCGCGCGTCGACCTGAAGCAGCTCGAGGAAGGCAAGGACGTCGAGTTCGAAGTCGCCATCGAGGTGCTGCCGGAAATCGGCAAGGTCGACTTTTCGAGTGTCGAACTCGAACGCCTGAAGGCGAGCGTTCCGGACAAGGACGTCGATGAGGCGATCGGGCGGATCGCCAAGGCGAACCGCGAGCAGAAGCCGGTCGATCCACTACGCCCGGCGCAGAAGGGCGATTCGATCAAGCTCGACTTCGTGGGCTCGGTCGATGGCAAGGAATTCCCCGGCGGCGCGGCCTCCGACTATGTGCTTGAAATCGGATCGGGGTCGTTCATCCCCGGCTTCGAGGATCAACTCGTTGGTGCCGAGGTCGGCAAGACGGTCGACGTCAAGGTCACGTTCCCGGCCGAGTACGGCGCGCCGGAACTCGCTGGCAAGGACGCGGTCTTCAAGTGCACGATCAAGGAAGTCAGCGAGTTCGTCGACAAGCCGGTTGACGACGAACTGGCGAAGAAGAACAATTTCGAGAACCTCGAGGCGATGCGCAAGGCGGTGTCGGAGCGGATCGGCCAAGATTACAGCCAGATTTCGCGGTCGATGATCAAGCGCAACCTGCTCGACAAGCTTGCCGACCTGCACAAGTTCCAGGTTCCCGAGGGATTGGTCGAGGGCGAGTTCAACGCGATCTGGGCGCGTATCGAGGAGGCCAAGAAAAACGGCCAGAAGGTCGAGGACGACGAAGAGAAGATGCGCAAGGAGTACCGCGAGATCGCCGAGCGCCGCGTCCGCCTTGGCCTGCTGCTGGCCGATGTCGGCCGATCCAACAGCATCGACGTCACGCCGGAGGAGCTGAATCAGGCGGTGATGCGCGAGGCCATGCGCTATCCCGGCCAGGAGCGCCAGGTCATGGAGTTCTATGGCAAGAATGCCGAGCTGAAAGATCAGCTTCGCGCGCCGATCTTCGAGGAGAAGACGGTCGACTTCATCCTGGAGTTGGCCAAGGTCTCCGAGAAATCGGTTACCCCCGAGGAACTGCTCAAGGCAGCCCGCGAGGCGGAAGACGAGAAGTCTGCCGAGCCAGCGGCGGCTTAGGCGGCAAATTGATCCAGAGTCGGTGGCCTTGAACGGAGCCACCGGCACTGCCACTTTCAGCCAGACAGTCACCAAGGGGGACTACGCGATGATTCGCGACCGCGATCCGCTGGAAGTTTACAACAATTACTACGTACCGATGGTGGTCGAGCAATCGGCCCGCGGCGAGCGCGGCTACGACATATGGTCGAGACTGCTCAAGGAACGCATCATCTTCCTGAACGGACCGATCGAAGACAATGTTGCCGGGCTGGTGTGCGCGCAGCTGCTGTATCTGGAAGCCGAGAACCCGACCAAGGACATCTCGTTCTACATCAACTCGCCGGGCGGAGTGGTGACGTCGGGTTTGGCCGTCTATGACACCATGCAGTATGTGCGGCCGCAGATTTCGACCCTGGTCTTCGGTCAGGCGGCCTCTGCCGGGTCGCTGCTGCTGATGGCTGGCCAGAAAGGGAAGCGTTTTTCGCTCCCCAACGCCCGCATCATGATCCACCAGCCTTCGGGCGGCGCCCAGGGCCAGGCGACGGACATCGAGATCCACGCCAAGGAAATCCTGCTGACCCGTGCCCGCCTGAATCAGATGTACGTCACCCATACCGGGCGAACGCTCGAGGAGATCGAGCGCGCCATGGAGCGCGACAAGTTCTTCTCGCCGCCGGAGGCCAAAGAGTTCGGGCTCATCGACGATGTCCTTGAAAAACGGCCGACTCCGACCGTCCAGGCGGCTGCCTCCTGAGAGGGAGCCGCGACCAATTGTTTCGGAATTGGCTGCCGACACACCATATTTTGATGTTGTAGCCATCCCAAGGTCGAGTTTAACATAGTCTTGCGTGCGGGCTCGCAGTCAGCGGGCCCCCCAAGCGGAGGTGCGTTAACGACATGCCAGCCGCCAAATCCGGGGGCGATTCCCGCAATACCCTCTATTGCAGCTTCTGCGGCAAGAGCCAGCACGAGGTCCGAAAGCTCATTGCCGGGCCGACGGTGTTCATCTGCGACGAGTGCGTCGAACTCTGCATGGACATCATCCGTGAAGAGAACAAGACCACACTGGTCAAGTCCAAGGACGGCGTTCCGTCCCCCAAGGAGATCCGCCAGATTCTCGACGACTATGTAATCGGCCAGGACCAGGCCAAGCGGATTCTCGCCGTTGCGGTGCACAATCACTACAAGCGGCTGAGCCACGGCGGCAAGGCGAACGACGTAGAGATCGCCAAGTCGAACATCATGCTGATCGGCCCGACTGGTTGCGGCAAGACGCTGCTCGCCCAGACGCTGGCGCGGATGCTCGACGTGCCGTTCACCATGGCCGATGCCACCACGCTGACGGAAGCGGGCTACGTCGGCGAGGATGTCGAGAACATCATCCTGAAGCTGCTGCAGGCCGCCGACTACAACGTCGAGCGGGCACAGCGCGGCATCGTCTACATCGACGAAGTCGACAAGATCAGCCGCAAGTCGGACAACCCTTCGATCACCCGCGATGTCTCGGGAGAGGGAGTGCAGCAGGCTCTGCTGAAGATCATGGAAGGCACCGTGGCCTCCGTGCCGCCGCAAGGCGGGCGCAAGCATCCCCAGCAGGAGTTTCTGCAGGTCGACACGACGAACATCCTGTTCATCTGCGGCGGCGCGTTCTCCGGCCTCGACAAGATCATCTCGATGCGCCGGCAAGGCACGTCGATCGGGTTCGGCGCCGAAGTGCGCGGTCCCGAGGACCGGCGCACGGGCGAGATCCTGCGCGACCTCGAGCCCGAGGATTTGCTGAGGTACGGCCTGATCCCTGAGTTTGTCGGCCGTCTGCCGGTCGTGGCGACCCTGGAGGATCTGGACGAGAGCGCCCTGATCGAGATTCTGACCCGGCCGAAGAACGCGCTTCTGAAGCAGTACCAGCGCCTCTTCGACATGGAGAGCGTGAAGCTAAAGTTCACCGAAGACGCCCTGCGGGCGGTTTCCCAGAAGGCGATCCTGCGCAAGACCGGCGCACGCGGTTTGCGCTCGATCATGGAGACGGTGCTTCTGGATACCATGTACGACCTGCCGTCGCTCGACGGCGTCGAGGAAGTGGTTATCAACCGCGAAGTCATAGAAGGCCGGGCGCAGCCGCTCTACGTGCACGGTGAGCGCAAAGAGGGCATTGCCGCCGCACCGGCCTGAGTTTTGCTGCGTCGGCGGCATCGGCCGCCGGCGGTCCGCCGACGGGTCTTGAACAACCCCCTGTTCAAGCCAATCTTTGCTGGTGAGTGCGCGTCTAATCGCGTCGTGGATTGCCCATACCGGGGATCGCGGCCGAAAGGCGGGTAGCTCTAACAGCGTACGTTGCGAGGCATCATGAACGCCCCCATTCAAGGAATCGTCTATCCGGTCCTGCCGTTGCGCGACATTGTCGTGTTTCCAGGCATGATCGTTCCGCTCTTTGTCGGCCGAGAGAAGAGCGTGAAGGCACTCGAAGAGGTGATGAAGGACGACAAGCAGATCCTGCTGATCGCCCAGAAGAACGCCAGCCAGGACGATCCCGGCCCCGAGGACATCTACACCATCGGCACGCTGGGCACGGTTCTGCAGCTGCTCAAGCTGCCCGACGATACCGTCAAAGTTCTGGTCGAAGGCGGGCGGCGCGTTCGCGTCACCGGCTACACCGATCGCGCCGACTTCTTCGAGGCGCGGGCCATCGAGATGGAAGAGGTGGCGGCCGAATCCTCCGAGCTGCAGGCGGCGGCGCGGACCGTGGTCTCGGAGTTCGAGAACTACGTGAAGCTGAACAAGAAGGTGCCTCCGGAAGTCGTCGTCTCGATCAACAAGATCGAGGAGCCGGCCAAGCTCGCCGACACGATCTCGGCGCACCTGGCGCTGAAGGTGGCGGAGAAGCAGCAACTGCTCGAGCTCGATTCGGTGTCGAAGCGGCTCGAGCGTATCCTCGGCCTGATGGAGGGCGAGATCGGCGTGTTGCAGGTCGAGAAGAAGATCCGCAACCGCGTGAAGCGTCAGATGGAGAAGACGCAGCGCGAGTACTATCTCAACGAGCAGATGAAGGCGATCCAGAAGGAGCTTGGCGAGACCGAGGACGGTCGCGACGAGGTCTCCGAACTGGAGAAGCGCATCCGCAAGACGCGCCTGTCCAAGGAGGCCCGTGAAAAGGCCAATGCCGAGCTGAAGAAGCTCCGGACCATGAGCCCGATGTCGGCCGAGGCGACGGTGGTGCGCAACTACCTCGACTGGCTGCTGTCGATTCCGTGGCGGAAGCCCACGAAGATCATCAAGGATCTGAAGTACGCCGAGGAGATTCTCAACGCCGACCACCACGGCCTCGAGAAGGTGAAAGAGCGTATCCTCGAGTACCTGGCGGTCCAACAACGCGTCGACAAGATGAAGGGCCCGATCCTTTGCCTGGTCGGCCCGCCGGGTGTCGGCAAGACGTCGCTCGGCAAGTCGATCGCCAAGGCCACGGGGCGCAACTTCGTGCGCATGTCGCTGGGTGGCGTACGGGACGAGGCCGAGATCCGCGGCCATCGCCGGACCTATATCGGCTCGCTGCCGGGCAAGGTCATCCAGAGCATGAAAAAGGCGAAGTCCTCGAACCCGCTCTTCCTGCTCGACGAGATCGACAAGCTCGGCGCGGATTTCCGTGGCGATCCGTCGTCGGCGTTGCTCGAGGTCCTGGATCCGGAGCAGAACAGCGCGTTCAACGACCACTACCTCGAGGTCGATTACGACCTGTCGAACGTGATGTTCATTACCACGGCGAACTCGCTGCGCATGGCGCAGCCGCTGATGGATCGCATGGAGATCATCCGGCTGGCCGGCTACACCGAGGATGAAAAGGTCGCGATCGCACGCAAGCACTTGATCGCCAAGCAGGTCGAGGCCAACGGACTGAAGGATGGCGAACTCGACATCCATGACGACGCGGTGCGGGATCTCGTGCGCTACTACACGCGCGAGGCTGGCGTTCGCAATCTGGAGCGTGAGATCGCCAACCTGGCCCGCAAGGCGGTGAAGGAAATCCTCATGAAGGGGACTTCCAAGGTGAAGATCGGCCGCAAGAACCTCGACAAGTTCGCGGGCGTTCGCCGCTTCCGCTACGGCGAGGCCGAACTAGAGGATCTGGTCGGCATCACGACAGGCCTTGCCTGGACCGAGGTCGGTGGCGAACTGCTGCAGATCGAAGCCGTGCTGGTGCCGGGCCGTGGTCGCGTCACCATCACCGGCAAGCTGGGCGACGTCATGCAGGAATCGGTGCAGGCGGCCAACGCCTACATCCGCTCGCGCGCCGCGACCTTCGGCATCAAACACAATATCTTCGAAAAGCGCGACATCCATGTGCATGTGCCGGAAGGCGCAACGCCCAAGGACGGTCCGTCGGCGGGCGTCGGCATGATCACCTCGATCGTCTCGGCATTGACCGGTATCGCGGTACGCAAGGATGTTGCCATGACCGGCGAGATCAGCCTGCGCGGCCGGGTCATGCCGATCGGCGGGCTCAAGGAGAAGTTGCTGGCGGCGTTGCGTGGCGGCCTCAAGATCGTGCTCATTCCCAAGGAGAACGAGCGCGATCTGCCGGAGATCCCGGACAACGTGAAGAAGGGTCTGGAGATCATCCCGGTGTCGACCGTCGATGAGGTTCTCGCCAAAGCGCTGGTCAAGCCGCTGGTCGCCGTCGAATGGCCGAACGACCTCGATGCGGTCGCGGCCAAGCCGGCGGACGGACCCGAGGCTATCCGGGCGCACTAAGCGTTCTTCCGAAAATGACACGGAGCCCCGGCGCGATCCGGGGCCTCGCTGCGTTTGAACGCAACTTATGCGCCTTGTGGGAGGTCACCCCCACAAAATATGGTATTCAGCGTTGACGCCGTTTTTGGGTCGCCCCTACACTTGAGGCTGCCGGACCATGCAGGGGCTCGCCCGTGAACAAGCACGATTTGATCGCCGCCGTCGCCGCTTCGACCAACCTCTCCAAGACGGACGCTGCCAACGCCGTCGATGCCATCCTGACCGTCGTCACCAAATCCTTGAAGAAGAAGGAAAAAGTTTTGCTGGTGGGATTCGGGACCTTCCAGGTGACCAAGCGCAAGGCGGGCGAGGGCCGAAATCCGCAGACCGGCGAGAAGATCAAGATTCCCGCTGCGAATGTGCCGCGCTTCAAGGCGAGCAAGGCTCTCAAGGACGCCATCAACTAGCGCCGCTTTCGGGCACTGTGTTAAGACTGAACGTGACGGGCGATTAGCTCAGTTGGTAGAGCGCTTCCTTTACACGGAAGATGTCGGCGGTTCGAGCCCGTCATCGCCCACCAGCATTTCGCGAGGCGTCCGTGCCAGCGTGGAAAGCATAGCAATATCGGGCATTTAAGCACCTCTTCGCGGGTGCGGTATGCTTGACACCCCATAGGTGGTCCTATATCTCTCGCGCGCCGTTTGGGGCTATTGCGGGCGTAGTTCAGTTGGTTAGAACGCCGGCCTGTCACGCCGGAGGTCGCGGGTTCGAGTCCCGTCGCTCGCGCCAGCCCAAACGCTGGCAGCCCAAAAAAACGGGGCGCAAGGGGTGGCGATGGAAGATCTTCTTAGGGAATACCTTCCGATCCTGATCTTCCTCGGCCTCGCCTTTGGCCTTACGAGCGCGATGCTCGCTGGATCGTATCTGATCGCCCGGCAGAACCCGAATTCCGAGAAGCTGTCGCCTTTCGAGTGCGGTTTCGCGCCGTTCGACGATGCGCGCGGCAAATTCGACGTCCGCTTCTACCTGGTCGCCATTCTGTTCATCATCTTCGATCTCGAGGTCGCGTTCCTGTTTCCCTGGGCGGTGACGCTGGGCGACATCGGCCTGTTCGGTTTCTGGTCGATGATGCTGTTCCTGGGCGTGCTCACGGTCGGCTTCGTCTACGAGTGGCGCAAGGGAGCCCTGGAATGGGAGTGATCACCCCGCCCAAGCCGAACAGCGTCGCCGAAGCGGCGCTCTCGCGGGCCTTGAACGACGAGCTGGCCGACAAGGGCTTCGTCGTTGCGCAGGTCGACAAGCTGATCACCTGGGCGCGCACCGGATCGATGTGGGGCCTTACGTTCGGCCTGGCCTGCTGCGGCGTCGAGATGATCCATTGCTGGATGAGCCGCTACGACCTGGACCGCTTCGGCTTCGCGCCGATGCCGAGCCCGCGTGCCGCCGACGTGATGATCGTGGCCGGCACGCTGACCAACAAGATGGCGCCGGCGTTGCGCAAGGTCTACGACCAGATGGCGGAGCCGCGCTACGTCATCTCGATGGGCTCCTGCGCCAACGGTGGCGGCTACTATCACTACAGCTACTCGGTCGTGCGAGGCTGCGATCGCATCGTGCCGGTCGACATCTATGTGCCGGGCTGTCCGCCGACCGCGGAAGCGCTGTTGTACGGCATCCTGCAGCTCCAGAAGAAGATTCGCCGCACCGGAACGCTGGTGCGTTGATGGATCAGCGGCTGCAGGAACTTGGCGACCACATCGTCCAGGCGACCGCCGGCGCGGTGACGGGCTGCAACGTCCGTCTCGGCGAGCTGATGCTGGAGTGTCCGGCCGGCAAGCTGATCGGTTTGCTCACGTTCCTGCGCGACGATCCGGAGTGCTTGTTCAAGCAACTCATCGACATCTGCGGCGTCGACTGGCCGGAGCGCGAGAAGCGCTTCGACGTCGTCTACAATCTGCTCAGCCTGAAGAACAATCAGCGCATCCGCATCAAGGTCATGACCGACGAATCGACGCCCGTGCCGTCGGCTGCGCCGGTTTACAGCGCCGCCGGCTGGTTCGAGCGCGAGACCTACGACCTTTACGGCGTGTGGTTCGCCGATCATCCCGATCTGCGGCGGATCCTCACCGACTACGGCTTCGAGGGCCACCCGCTGCGCAAGGATTTTCCGCTCACAGGCTTCGTCGAACTGCGCTGGGACGACGTCCAGAAGCGCGTGGTCTACGAGCCGGTGAAGCTGACCCAGGAGTTCCGCCGCTTCGACTTCCTCAGCCCCTGGGAAGGCGCACAGACCTTGCCGGGCGACGAGAAGGCCCAATCAGAGGCCAAGACGAGCTGACATGTCCGACGTCGAGATCAAGACCCTGACGATGAACTTCGGGCCGCAGCACCCGGCGGCCCACGGCGTGTTGCGCCTGGTCGTCGAGATGGACGGCGAGATCGTCGAACGCTGCGATCCCCACATCGGCCTGCTGCATCGCGGCACCGAGAAGCTGATCGAGTACAAGAGCTACCTGCAGGCGGTGCCGTACTTCGACCGGCTCGATTACGTCTCGCCGATGAACCAGGAGCATGCCTATGCGCTGGCGGTCGAGAAGCTGCTGGGTATCACGGCGCCGGAGCGTGGCCAGTATATTCGCGTGCTGTTCGCCGAGATCACCCGCATCCTGAACCATCTGCTGAACGTCACGACATTCGCCATGGACACCGGCGCGCTGACGCCGCCGCTCTGGGGCTTCGAGCAGCGCGAGCTGCTGATGGAATATTATGAGCAGGTCAGCGGTTCGCGCATGCACGCCGCCTATTTCCGTCCGGGCGGCGTTCACCAGGACCTGCCCGACGGCATGCTCGATTCGATGGACGGCTGGATCAAGCAGTTCTTCCCGTTCCTGAAGGACATCGAGAAGCTGCTGAACGACAACCGCATCTTCCGTCAGCGCACCGTCGACATCGGTGTCGTGTCGGCCGAGCAGGCGATCGACTGGGGATTCTCCGGGCCGCTGATCCGCGCCTCGGGCATTCCCTGGGATTTACGCAAGTCGCAGCCCTACGACGTCTACGAGCACATGGATTTCGACATCCCGCTCGGCAAGACCGGCGACTGCTTCGCGCGGTACCTGGTGCGCATCGAGGAGATGTACCAGAGCGTCCGCATCATGGAGCAGTGCATCGTGGCGCTGCGCAAGGTCGGCGGCCCAGTCCGGGTCGACGATCGCAAGCTCTCGCCGCCGCGCCGCGGCGAGATGAAGGGCTCGATGGAAGCGCTGATCCATCACTTCAAGCTCTACACCGAAGGCTACAAGGTGCCGGCCGGCGAGACTTATACGGCTGTCGAAGCGCCAAAGGGCGAGTTCGGCGTCTATCTCGTGTCCGACGGCACCAACAAACCCTATCGCTGCAAGATCCGGGCACCTGGATTTCCGCACTTGCAGGCGCTCGAAATGATGACGAAGGGCCATCAACTCGCCGACATGTCGGCGAACATCGGCTCGCTCGACATCGTGTTCGGCGAGATCGACCGCTAGGAGACGACGAGATGGCGATGATCACCGCCGATCCCAAGGATGTGCCGCACGTCGCGCACTTCGCCTTCACGCCGGAATCCCTGGCCAAGGCGAAGGCACTGATGGCGAACTATCCGCCAGGTCGTCAGGCCAGCGCCGTGATCGCCGTGCTCGACCTCGCGCAGCGTCAGCAGGGTTGGCTGCCGCGGGCGGCGATGGACGAGGTCGCCAAACTCCTCGATATGGCGCCGATTCGGGTCTACGAGATCGCGACCTTCTATACGATGTTCCAGCTCAAGCCGCGCGGGAAGTATCTGCTGCAGGTCTGTACTACGACGCCGTGCTGGCTGCGCGGCTCGGAGGCGGTGATGAAGGCCTGTCAGCATGCGGCCGACGGCGAGACCTTCAGCGTGCAGGAAGTCGAGTGCCTCGGTGGCTGCGTGAATGCACCGGTCGTCCAGATCAACGACGATTTCTACGAGGATCTCGACGAAGTCTCGATCAACAAGGTGCTCGACGCGTTCCGGCGCGGCGAAACGCCGAAGGCCGGCCCGCAGGTCGACCGGCAGACATCGGCGCCGGTCGGCGGCGCCACGACGCTGCGGAGCGAGTAGGGCGATGCTCAGCGACAAGGACCGCATCTTCACCAACCTTTACGGCGCCCACGACTGGCGCCTGGCCGGCGCACGGGCCCGCGGCGCATGGGACAATACCAAGGCCATACTCGACAAGGGTCCCGACGGCATCATCGACGAGATGAAGAAGTCGGGCCTGCGCGGCCGCGGCGGCGCCGGATTCCCGACCGGCCTCAAATGGTCTTTCATGCCTAAGGAAGTGAAGGACCGTCCGCATTACCTGATCGTGAACGCCGACGAGTCGGAGCCCGGTACCTGCAAGGACCGCGATATCCTGCGTCACGATCCGCATCTCTTCATAGAAGGCTGTCTGGTCGCGGGCTTCGCCATGCGTGCGAACGCGGGCTACATCTACGTGCGCGGCGAGTTCTACAACGAGGCGCAGAACCTCATGGCCGCCGTTCGCGAGGCCTATGAAGCCGGCTTGCTCGGCAAGAATGCCTGTGACTCGGGCTGGGACTTCGACCTCTATGTCCACCGCGGCGCCGGGGCCTACATTTGTGGCGAGGAAACCGCGCTGCTGGAGAGTCTCGAGGGCAAGAAGGGCATGCCGCGGCTAAAACCGCCGTTCCCGGCCGGTTCGGGCCTCTACGGCTGCCCCTCGACGGTGAACAACGTCGAGTCGATCGCGGTGGCGCCTACCATCCTGCGCCGTGGAGCGACCTGGTTCGCCGGCATCGGCCGGCCGAACAACACCGGCACCAAGCTGTTCTGCATCTCGGGGCACGTGAACAAGCCCTGCAATGTCGAAGAGGAAATGGGCATCCCGTTGCGCGAGCTGATCGATCGTCATGCGGGCGGCGTGCGCGGCGGCTGGGACAACCTGCTGGCGGTCATCCCGGGTGGTGCGTCGGTACCCCTGCTGCCCAAGTCGATTTGCGACACCGTCCTGATGGACTTCGACTCGCTGCGCGATCAGAAGTCGGGCCTGGGCACGGCGGCTGTCATCGTCATGGACAAGTCGACCGACATCGTGAAGGCGATCGCCCGGCTCAGCTACTTCTACAAGCACGAGAGCTGCGGCCAGTGCACGCCGTGCCGCGAAGGCACCGGCTGGATGTGGCGAGTCATGGAACGCATGGTGACGGGTAACGCGCGCCTCGAGGAGATCGACGCGCTCGAGGACGTGACCAAGCAGGTCGAGGGCCACACGATCTGCGCCCTGGGCGACGCGGCAGCATGGCCGATCCAGGGCCTGATCCGCCATTTCCGGCCCGAGATGGAGCGCCGCATCCGCGCGCGCACCGAAAAACTGGCGGCCGAGTAGGGGCGGGGAGCAGGCAATGCCCAAGGTCAAAATCGATGGCGTCGAACTCGAGGTGCCGGCCGGCATCACGGTCCTGCAGGCCTGCGAGCTGGCGGGTGTCGAGATTCCGCGTTTCTGCTACCATGAGCGGCTGTCGATCGCCGGCAATTGCCGCATGTGCCTGGTCGAGGTGAAGCCCGGACCGCCCAAGCCTCAGGCAAGCTGCGCGCTGCCCGTTGCCGACAAGCAGGAGATCTTCACCCAGACGCCGACGGTCAAGAAGGCGCGCAACGGCGTGATGGAATTCCTGCTGATCAATCATCCGCTCGATTGCCCGATCTGCGACCAGGGTGGCGAGTGCGACCTGCAGGACCAGGCGATGGGCTACGGTTTCGACCGCAGCCGCTTCCACGAGAACAAGCGTGCGGTGCCGGACAAGGAACTGGGCCCGTTGGTCAAGACGTCGATGAACCGCTGCATCCACTGCACGCGCTGCATCCGGTTCGCGACAGAGGTCGCGGGCGTTGAGGAGCTGGGCGCCACGGGCCGTGGTGAGAGCATGGAAGTCACGACCTACGTCGAGCATGCGCTCAGCACCGAGCTGTCGGGTAATCTGGTCGATCTTTGCCCGGTCGGGGCATTAACTTCCAAGCCTTACGCCTTCGAAGCCCGGTCGTGGGAACTCAGCAAGACCGAGTCGATCGACGTGATGGATGGGCTCGGCGCCAACATCCGCATCGACACGCGGGGCGCGCAGGTGATGCGCGTGCTGCCGCGCCTCAACGATGACGTGAACGAGGAGTGGATCTCCGACAAGACACGCCACGCCCTCGACGGGCTGCGTCACCAGCGGCTGGACCGGCCCTATGTGCGGCGCGGTGGCAAGCTGGTCGAGGCGACCTGGGACCAGGCGTTCGCGGCGATCGAGGCTAAGCTGAAGGACCTCGACGGCGCCAAGGTGGCGGCAATCATCGGCGACCAGTGCGATGCCGAATCGATGGTGGCGCTCAAGGATCTGATGAAGGCGCTGGGATCGCCCAACATCGATTGCCGCCAGGATGGTGCCAGGCTCGACGGACCGCGCGGCAGCTACATCTTCAATCCCGGCGTGCACGGCATCGATTCGGCCGATGCGATCCTGCTGATCGGCATCAACCCGCGCTGGGAGTCGCCGGTCCTGAATGCGCGGTTGCGCAAGCGCTACCTGTCGGGCCAGTGCACCGTTGCCAGCGTTGGCCCCACGGTGAACCACACCTATCCGGTAGAGCGCCTGGGCGCCGGACCAGCCACGCTGCGCGACCTCGCCGAAGGCAAGCTCGGCTTCTCGGAGAAGCTGAAGGCCGCCAAGCACCCGCTGATCATCGTCGGCATGGGGGCGCTGGCGCGTGAAGACGGTGCAGCCATCCTGGCGCTGGCCCGCGATCTCGCCGAGAAGCTGAACGCCGTCCGCGCCGACTGGAATGGCTTTGCCGTGCTCCACACGACGGCCGCGCGCGTTGGCGGCCTCGATCTCGGCCTGGTGCCCGGCGAGGGCGGCCGCGACGTCGAAGGCATCCTGGCCGGCTGCGAGAAACGCGAGATCGAGCTGGTCTATCTCCTGGCGGCCGACGAGATCGACACCAAGCGGCTCGGCAAGGCCTTCGTTATCTATCAGGGTCACCATGGCGATGCCGGTGCCCATCGCGCCGACGTTGTCCTGCCGGGTGCCGCCTATACCGAGAAACCCGGAACGTACGTCAACACCGAAGGCCGCGTGCAGCTCGGCCAGCGCGCCGGTTACCCGCCGGGCGACGCCCGCGAGGACTGGGCGATCCTGCGTGCGCTGTCGGAGCGTTTGGGCAAGACGCTTCCCTACGATACGCTCGATCAGGTTCGGGCCCGTCTCGTCGCGGTGAACAAGACTTTTGCTGCGATCGACCAGCAGGCTCCGGGAACGTGGGGTGCCTTTGGCAAGGCCGGAGCCTTGACCGATCAGCCGTTCGTCTCGCCGATCGTCAATTTCTATATGACCTGCCCGATCAGCCGGGCGTCCAAGACGATGGCCGAGTGCATGGCCTCGCGCGCCCAACTCATGGCGGCAGAGTAGGACATGAGCGCCGATCTGATCCAGTTCTTCACCACCAACTGGCTGGGCCAGGCCATCGTCATCCTGGCGCAGTGCCTGGCCGTTACGGTGCCGCTGCTGGTTGCCGTCGCCTACATGACTTACGTCGACCGCAAGGTCTGGGCCTCGATCCAGCTACGCCGCGGCCCCAACGTGGTTGGCCCGTTCGGCCTGCTGCAGCCCTTCGCCGATGGCTTGAAGCTGGTGCTGAAGGAAACCATCGTTCCGTCCAGCGCCAATGCGATCCTGTTCATCATCGCGCCGATGATCACCTTCATGACGGCGCTGGTGGCCTGGGCAGTGGTGCCGTTCGACGATGGCTGGGTCATTGCCAACATCAATGTCGGCATTCTCTACCTCTTCGCCATCTCCTCGCTCGGCGTCTACGGCATCATCATCGCCGGCTGGGCGTCGAACTCCAAGTACGCTTTCCTGGGTGCGCTGCGGTCGGCGGCCCAAATGGTGTCCTACGAGGTTTCGATCGGCTTCGTGTTGATCACCGTCCTGCTCTGCGTCGGCTCGCTCAACCTGTCCGACATCGTGCTCGCCCAATCCGGCGGGTTCTGGCACTGGTTCTTCCTGCCGCTGTTGCCGATGTTCGTGATCTTCTTCGTGTCGGCTCTGGCGGAAACCAACCGTACGCCCTTCGATCTGCCGATGTCCGAGGCCGAACTGGTGGCGGGCTTCCACACCGAATACTCGGCGATGACCTTCGGTCTGTTCTTCCTAGGCGAATACGCCAACATGATCCTGCTGTCGGCGCTCGGCGCCATCCTGTTCCTCGGCGGTTGGATGTCGCCGATCCCGTATGCGCCCTTCACTTACGTGCCAGGCGTCGTCTGGTTCGCCCTCAAGATCGCGTTCTTGCTGTTCGTCTTCAGCTGGACCAAGGGCACGCTGCCTCGCTACCGCTACGACCAGTTGATGCGGCTGGGCTGGAAAGTGTTCCTGCCGGTCTCGCTGGGCTGGGTCGTCCTCACCGCCGCCGTGCTGCAGTTCGGCGGCTGGGTTCCGAAGCTCTAGGGAGATCGCACAATGGCCTCTCTCGACCGTACCGCGCGCGCGTTCCTGCTGACCGAACTGGTCACGGGTTTTGCGCTGACGCTGAAGTACATGTTCAAGCCCAAGGTGACGGTGAACTATCCGCACGAGAAGGGGCCACTCAGCCCGCGCTTCCGCGGCGAGCATGCGCTGCGCCGCTATCCCAACGGCGAGGAACGCTGCATTGCCTGCAAGCTGTGCGAGGCGATCTGTCCGGCCCAGGCGATCACCATCGAGGCCGAGCCGCGCGACGACGGCAGCCGACGCACGACGCGCTACGACATCGACATGACGAAGTGCATCTACTGCGGCTTCTGCCAGGAGGCCTGCCCGGTCGATGCCATCGTTGAAGGCCCGAATTTCGAATTTTCGACCGAGACCCGCGAGGAGCTGATGTACAACAAGGACAAGTTGCTCGCGAACGGCGACCGCTGGGAGAGCCTGATTGCGGCCAACCTCCACGCCGACGCCGCGTATCGCTGAGCGGCCGGCGGGGGAGAGAGAACAATGCTGCTTCAGGCTTTGGCTTTCTACGTCTTCGCGGCAGTGGTCGTCGCATCGGGCGCGATGGTCGTGGTCTCGCGCAACCCGGTCTACTCGGTGTTGTTCCTGATCCTTGCCTTCTTCAATGCCGCGGCGCTGTTCCTGCTGATCGGCGCCGAGTTCATCGCGATGATCCTGGTCATCGTCTATGTCGGCGCGGTTGCGGTGCTGTTCCTGTTCGTCGTGATGATGCTCGACATCAACCTCGTCGAGATTCGCGAAGGCTTCCTCAAATACCTGCCGGTCGGCGCCATGATCGGTGTCGTGCTGCTGGCCGAGATCCTGCTTGGGCTGGGTGTGCTGGGCGCCGGCTCGACCACAATGGCGGCCTTGAACAAGCAGGGTGCCCAGGTGCTGGCCATCGACAATACGCGTGCGATCGGGCGGGTGCTCTATACGCAGTATTTCTACCTATTCCAGGTGGCGGGCCTGGTCCTGCTGGTGGCCATGATCGGCGCCATCGTCCTGACGCTCCGCACACGCCCGGGCGTGCGTCGCCAGAAGATCGGCGACCAGATCAATCGGACCAAGGAGCAGTCGATGACCGTGGTCAAGGTGCCGACCAGGGGAGGTGTGTGATGACCATCAGCCTCGGTCATTACCTCACGGTCGCCTCCGTACTGTTCACGCTGGGCATCCTGGGTATCTTCCTCAACCGCAAGAACGTCATCGTCATCTTGATGTGCGTCGAGCTGATGCTGCTTGCGGTGAATATCAATCTCGTCGCCTTTTCGGTCTTCGAGGGCAACGTCGTCGGGCAGGTCTTCGCGATGCTGGTGCTGACCGTGGCGGCGGCAGAGGCCGCCATTGGGCTCGCCATCCTGGTGGTCTACTTCCGTAACCGCGGAACGATCGCCGTCGAAGATATCAACGAGATGAAGGGCTAGGGGCGCGCACTCACCATGGACCTAGCCGTCAAGTTCATCGTTTTCCTGCCGCTGCTGGCTGCCGCGATCGCCGGTCTTTTCTGCCGCGTGATCGGTGACCGGCCGGCCCAGATCGTCACCACCGCGGCGCTGCTGATCGCGGCCGCGTTGTCGATCTTCGTGTTCATCCGCATCGGCTTCGGGCCGGAAAGCGGCAAGCTGATCGTGGTCAAGCTCTTCACCTGGATCGGCTCGGGAACGTTCGATGTCGACTGGGCGCTGCGCCTGGACACGCTGACCGCGATCATGCTGATCGTGGTCACCGTCGTGTCGTCGATGGTGCATGTCTATTCGATCGGCTACATGGCCGAGGACACCAGCATCGCCCGCTTCATGTCCTATCTCAGCCTGTTCACCTTCTTCATGCTGATGCTGGTGACGTCGGACAATCTGGTTCAGCTGTTCTTCGGCTGGGAAGGAGTGGGCCTCGCTTCCTACCTACTGATCGGCTTCTGGTACGACAAGCCGTCGGCCAATGCCGCGGCGATGAAGGCATTCATCGTCAATCGCATCGGCGACTTCGGCTTCGCGCTCGGCATCTTCGCCGTCTGGATGCTGAGCGGCTCGGTGAACTTCGCCGACATCTTCGCCAAGGGGCCGGAAATGGCCCAGATGCGTATCCAGTTCCTCGGCATGGACCTGCCGGCACTCGAGACGGCCTGTCTGCTGCTGTTCGTGGGCGCCATGGGCAAGTCGGCCCAGCTTGGGTTGCACACCTGGCTGCCGGACGCCATGGAAGGCCCGACGCCGGTGTCCGCTCTGATCCATGCCGCCACCATGGTCACCGCCGGCGTGTTCATGGTCTGCCGCCTGTCGCCGCTGTTCGAACTGGCGCCCGTCGCGCTGCAGGTGGTTACCCTGGTCGGTGCCGCGACGGCCTTTTTTGCCGCCACGGTCGGCCTCACCCAGTTCGACATCAAGCGGGTGGTTGCCTATTCGACCTGCAGTCAGCTCGGCTACATGTTCTTCGCCTGCGGCGTTGGCGCTTACTCGGCGGCGATGTTCCATCTCATGACCCACGCCTTCTTCAAGGCACTGCTGTTCCTTGGGTCGGGTTCGGTCATCACCTGCCTGCATCACGAGCAGGACATGCGGAAGATGGGCGGGGTGAAGGAGAAGGCGCCGCAGACCTTCGTGCTGATGTGGATCGGTACCCTGGCGCTGTCGGGCATCGGCATTCCGTTCCTGCTCGGCAACGGTGTCGGCTTCGCGGGCTTCTATTCCAAAGACGTCATGCTGGAATCGGCGTTCGGCGGTCACACCACGGTAGGCCTCATCGCCTTCTGGTTGGGCATCGTCGCGGCCTTCATGACGGCTTTCTACTCGACGCGCCTGATGTTCTTGACCTTCTACGGCAAGTACCGGGGTGACCATCACACCTGGGATCATGCCCACGAGTCGCCGATCGTCATGATGATCCCGCTCTATGTGCTGGCGATCGGCGCCGCGCTGTCCGGCTATGTCGCCTACGACTGGTTCGTGGGCCACGACTGGAAGAGCTTCTGGGGCCAGTCGATCGCGCTCAAGTCGACCGAGGAAGTGCTGCATCACGCGCACGAAGTGCCGCTGTGGGTGAAGCTGCTGCCGCTGGTTTTTGCCCTGTCGGGCATCGCGCTCAGCTACTACTACTACATCGTCAGGACCGACCTGCCGGACCGCACGGTCAAGGCTTTCCCGGGTATCCACGCGCTGTTCTTCAACAAGTGGTACTTCGACGAGATCTACGATGCGGTTCTCGTCCGGCCGTCGCTCGCGATCGGCCGCGCGTTGTGGAAGAAGGGCGACGGCGCGCTGATCGACGGGCTCGGCCCCGACAACATCGCCGCACGGGCGCAGGACATGGCGGGCGTGCTGAGCCGCTTCCAGAGCGGCTACCTCTACCACTATGCCTTCGTGATGCTGGTCGGCGTGGCAGGCCTCGTCACGTACTTCATGCTGGCGGTGGGGTAGGCGGATGTCGAGTTGGCCGATCCTCTCCCTCGTCACGTTCCTGCCGCTTGTAGGGGCGTTCTTCTGCCTGATCGTCAACGGCCCCAAGGAGGCCGTCGACCGCAACTGCCGCAGCGCCGCGCTGATCACCTCGCTGGCGACGTTCCTGATCTCGCTCGTCCTCTGGATTCGCTTCGATGGAACCAAGGCGAGCTTCCAGTTCGAAGAGAAGTTCGACTGGGTGCCGGCGCTCGGCATCGGCTACCACATGGGCGTCGACGGCATCTCGCTATTCTTCGTGCTGCTGTCGACGCTGTTGACGCCGATATGCATCCTTGCGAGCTGGGATTCGATCAAGGTTCGGGTCAAGGAATACATGATCGCGTTCCTGGTGCTCGAGACCTTCATGGTCGGCATGTTTTGCGCCCTCGACCTCGCCCTGTTCTACGTTTTCTTCGAAGGTGTGCTGATTCCGATGTTCCTGATCATCGGTGTCTGGGGCGGCAAGCGGCGTGTCTATGCGGCCTTCAAGTTCTTCCTCTACACGCTGCTGGGCTCCGTCCTGATGCTGCTGGCGATCATCGCCATCTACTGGCAAGTCGGCACCACGGACCTGCCGACGGCGATTGAGAAGCTCGACCTGCCCTTCACCTGGCAGTGCTGGCTTTGGCTTGCCTTCTTTGCCTCCTTCGCGGTCAAGGTGCCGATGTGGCCGGTCCATACCTGGTTGCCGGATGCTCATGTAGAGGCGCCGACGGCCGGTTCGGTGATCCTGGCCGGCGTGCTGTTGAAGATGGGGGGATACGGTTTTCTGCGGTATTCGATCCCGCTTCTGCCCGAGGCAACACAGTACTTCGCACCGCTCGTCTTCGGTCTCAGCATCGTGGCGATCATCTACACGTCGCTGGTCGCGCTCGTGCAGGAGGACATGAAGAAGCTGATCGCCTATTCGTCGATCGCCCATATGGGCTTCGTGACGATCGGCGCCTTCGTCATGAATATGCAGAGCGTGCAGGGCTCGATCTTCCAGATGCTGAGCCATGGCATCGTCTCGGCAGCGCTCTTCCTCTGCGTCGGCGTCGTCTACGACCGCATGCACACTCGCGAGATCGCGGCCTATGGCGGCCTCGTGCACCGGATGCCGCGGTACGCCTTCACATTCATGTTCTTTACCCTGGCGAGCGTCGGTCTGCCGGGCCTGTCGGGTTTCGTCGGCGAATTTCTGGTCCTGGTCGGTACCTTCAAGGCCAACACCTGGGTGGCATTCCTGGCCACGACCGGCATCATTCTCGGCGCGGCCTACGCTCTCTGGCTTTACCGCAAGATCATCTTCGGCGAGCTGACCAAGGACTCGCTAAAGGGCATCCTCGACATGAACCGCCGCGAGATCGCGTTGTTTCTGCCGCTGATCCTGATCACGCTTTGGATGGGCATCTATCCCAGCTCTTTCCTCGATCCGATGGCGCCGGCGGTCGACAAGCTGATCGGCGACTATCAGGCCGCCCTGAAGCTCGCTCGCACCGCGGCGCTGGCGCCGTGAGCGGCCGGGAGTGACGAACATGATTGTCGGTCTGGAATCCTGGACGCTGGCACGGCCGGAGATCTTTCTCGCAGCGGCAACGATGCTACTGCTGATCTATGGCGTGGTGAGAGGCGAGAGGTCGACTCCCATCGTTTCAGTGGCGACGTCGATTGTACTGATCGTGACGGCGGTGCTGCTTTTCGCGCCGTATCGTGAGGGCACGGCCTTTGCCTCGCTTTTCATCGTCGATCGGCTGACGACGACGATGAAGGCCATGGTGCTGATTGGCGCCGCGGTCGCTGTCCTACTGTCGCGCGCCTATTTCGAGCAGGTCAAGGCATGGCGCTTCGAGTATCCACTGCTGGTCGCATTGGCGACGCTCGGCATGATGCTGATGATTTCGGCCAACGACCTCATGTCGCTCTATGTCGGCCTCGAGTTGCAGTCGCTGGCGCTCTACGTCATCGCGGCCTTCCAGAGAGACAATCTCCGGTCGACCGAAGCCGGCGTTAAGTATTTCGTCCTGGGCTCGGTTGCCTCCGGCATGCTGCTGTTCGGCGCTTCCCTGATCTACGGATTCTGCGGCGGCACGGCCTTTGTCCAGATTTCCCGCGCGCTGCTCGACGGCAAGGGAGCTGAATTCGGCACCATCATCGGCCTGGTGTTTGTAGTCGCGGGCCTTGCCTTCAAGGTATCGGCCGCGCCCTTCCATATGTGGACGCCCGACGTCTACGAGGGCGCGCCGACACCGGTGACGGCGTTGTTCGCCGTGGCGCCCAAGATCGCGGCTATCTCGCTGATGGTTTCGGTCCTGATGGGGCCGTTCAAGCCGTTGTTCATGCAATGGCAGCAGATCATCGTCGTGGCGTCGGTCCTGTCGATGGCGCTGGGTGCTTTCGCGGCGCTTCGCCAGCCGAACATTAAGCGACTAATGGCCTATTCGTCGATCGGCAACGTGGGCTACGTGCTGCTGGGATTGGCGAGCGGCAGCGAGAAGGGGATTCAAGCGATCATCTTCTACCTCGCCATATACATGGTCATGACACTCGGCGTGTTCGCCACGATCCTGATGATGAAGCGCCGCGGCGTCATGGTCGAGAACATCTCCGATCTGGCTGGCCTGGCCAAAAGCCAGCCGATGATGGCCTTCGCCATGCTGTTGTTCATGTTCTCGCTGGCCGGCATTCCGCCGCTCGCGGGCTTCTGGGGCAAACTCTACATCTTCATGGCGGCGGTCGAAGCCAGGCTCTTCATTCCCGCGGTGCTGGGCGTGCTCGCGTCCGTGGTGGCGTCCTACTACTACCTGCGCATCGTCAAGGTGATGTATTTCGACGAGGAAGCCGACTCCCTCGATCGCACGCCGTTCGGCGTCTATCGCGTTGTGGCGTTCGTCGCCGCCGTTCTGGTGACGGTATTCTCGCTGGCGCCGCAGCCGCTCAGTCTGATCGCGGCGGCGGCGGCGAAGGGCCTATTCCCGTGATCCTAGCGCCCGTCCTGCCGGACGGGTGGACGCTGTTCGCGCTGGACAGCGTCGGCAGCACCAATGACGAGGCAGCGCGACTGGCCGAAGCTGGTGCTGCCGAGGGCACGGTCGTCTGGGCGCGAGAGCAGTCGGGCGGTCGTGGCCGCCGTGGCCGCCACTGGGCCTCGCCCATCGGCAACCTCTACAGTTCGACCATCCTGCGGCCTGATTGCGCGGCTTCGCGTGCTACCGAGCTCGGATTTGTCGCCGCGCTCGCAGTCGCCGACGTCGTTCCGGCCGGCCGCGAGACGCGGGTTAAATGGCCGAACGATGTCATGGTCGATGGCGGCAAGGTCGCAGGCATTCTGCTGGAAAGCTTGATCGGACAGGGTGGTCTGGTCGAGCATGTGGTTGCCGGCATCGGGATCAATGTGGCCTTCGCGCCGGAGGTGCCGGAGATGCGCTATCCAGGTGCTGCGCTCGGCGGCTCGGTCGAGACGGCTCTGGAGAGGCTCACGCAGGCGCTGGCCCGGAGGCTTGCCGAATGGCGCCGGCACGGCTTCGAGACGGTGCGGGCGGAGTGGCTTGCCCAGGCCGGGCCACTTGGCGCCGATGTCGATGTCAGGCTGGGCGAAGAGCTGGTGCGCGGTCGCTTTGCCGGGCTGGACGGTGAAGGCGCCCTGCTGCTGGATACGACGGCCGGGCCGCGCAAGATCGTGTCGGGTGAATTGCTGGGCCGGGTGGCCTGAGGAGAACGGGCGATGCTGCTCGCGATTGATGTCGGCAACACCAATTCCAAATTCGCCGTGTTCGACGGCGACAGGATCGTCGCGCAATTCCGCCTGCGCACGGAAGCCAAGCGCACGTCCGACGAGTATGCGGCCTGGCTGACTCAGCTCATGGACCTGCAGGGCTTCGATCCCCACTCGATCAAGGGCGCGATCCTGGCCAGCGTAGTGCCGCCGGTGAACCCTCACATCCGCCGCCTCTGCGAGACATACTTCAAGGCCAAGCTGCTGATCGTGGGCGAACCGGACTGCGAGCTTGGAATCAAGATCCTGATCGATCGGCCCCAGGAGGCCGGTGCGGATCGTCTGGTTGGCGTGATCGCGGGCCACAAGAAATACGGCGGGCCGCTGATCACCATCGACTTCGGCAGTGCCACCACCTTCGACCTGGCCGACAAGGACGGCAATTTCATCGGCGGCGTCTTTGCCCCGGGCGTGGAACTCACGATAGAGGCCTTCTACCTGATGACCGCCCGGCTGCCGCGCATCCGGGTCGAAAAGCCAGCCAAGGTCATCGGCAAGAACACCGTGGCCAACATGCAGTCGGGCATCTTCTGGGGCTATGTCGGGTTGATCGAGAGCCTTATCCGGCGCATCCGCGCCGAGTACGGCGACCCCATGAAGGTGATCGCGACCGGCGGTCTCGCCGCGGTGTTCAAGGACGAGATCGGCCTGTTCGATGCCATCGAGCCGGACCTGATGTCGCTCGGGCTCCTGGAGATTTGGCGCCGCAACAACAAATGACCGTCCCGTCGAACGACGAGTTGCTGTTTCTCGCTTTGGGTGGCGCCGGCGAGATCGGCATGAACCTAAATCTCTATGGCCATGCCGGCAAGTGGCTGATGCTGGATCTCGGCATAGCCTTCGGTGACGACAGTATGCCGGGGGTAGAGGTCATCATGCCCGACCCCGCTTTCATCGAGGAGCGGCGCAAGGACCTGGTCGGGATCGTGCTAACCCATGCGCACGAGGATCACCTGGGGGCCGTGGCGGATCTTTGGCCGCGCCTCAAGGCGCCGGTCTATGCCACGCCGTTTGCCGCCTCGGTGCTGCGGCGCAAGCTCACCCAGGCCGGCCTGCTCGATGACGTCCAGATCACGGAGATCCCGTTGCGGGGGAAGTTCAGCCTCGGGCCGTTCGATCTCGAGATGATCACCATGACGCATTCGATCCTCGAGCCGAATGCGCTCGCCATCCGCACCAAGTTCGGCACCATCTTCCATACCGGCGACTGGAAGATCGACCCCGAGCCGCTGATCGGCGATCTGACCGACGAGGCGATGCTGAAGCGCATCGGCGACGAGGGCGTGCTGGCGATGGTGTGCGATAGCACCAATGTCTTCGTCGAAGGGGAGGCCGGCTCCGAAGCCATGGTGCGGGCCAACCTCAAGAAGCTGGTGAAGGGTCGGAAAGGGCGGATCGCCGTCACCTGCTTTGCCTCCAATCTCGCGCGGGTCGAGAGCATCGCGCTGGCTGCGGTCGCGGCCGGGCGCCACCCGGTGCTGTCCGGACCGGCGCTGCTGCGCATGATCGAGGCGGCGCAGGAGTGCGGCTACATGCTCGACTTTCCCGAGTGTATCAGCCCGCAGGACGGCGCCTATCTGCCTCGGGACAAGGTGCTGTTCATTTGCACCGGTAGCCAGGGCGAGGCACGCGCCTCCATGGCCAAGATCGCGAACGACGAGCACCGCGACCTCGTGCTGGAGGAGGGGGACATCGCGATCTTCTCCTCGCGCGTCATTCCCGGGAACGAACGCTCGGTCGGGCGCCTGCAGAACGCCCTGATGGCGCGCGGCGTGGAAGTCATTACCGACCGCGAGGCCGATATTCACGTTTCCGGCCATCCTGCGCGCGACGAACTCGTGCGGGTCTATCAATGGGTCCGGCCCCGGATCGCCCTGCCGGTCCATGGCGAGGTCCGCCACATGGTCGAGCATGCCGCTCTCGCGCGGGCCTGCCAGGTGCCGGAAACGATCGTGGCGCCCAACGGCACCCTGGTCCGGCTGGCCCCGGGCCCGGCCGAGATCATCGACCATGTGCCGGCAGGCCGGCTGGCCCGCGACGGCGATGGCCTGGTGCCTCTGGATGGCAGTTCCCTGCGCGAGCGGCGCAAATTGCTGTGGAACGGCTGTGCCGTGGCGACCCTCGTGATCGATGCCAAGGGCCGGGCCGTGGCGCCGCCGAAGGTGTCGCTGCGCGGCATCGAGGACGAGGACGGCGCGCTTGCCGTGGCCATAGTCGCTGGCCTGTGCGAGATGATGGCCGATCTCAATTCATCCGAACGGAGCGACGACGGGCGGATCGAGGAAGCCGCTCGCCAGGCCGTCCGGCGCGTCGTGCGCGCGCACCTGGGCAAGAAGCCGTTGACGGACGTTCACATCGTCCGCATCTAAGCCTCAAGACTGCTGGAGAGCCCGATGATCGGACGCCTGAACCACATCGCCATTGCCGTGCCCGACCTGGCCAAGGCCATGGAGCTCTACCGCACCGTCATGGGCGCCAGGGTGAGTGCGCCCAAGGCGCAGCCGGCCCATGGGGTGACGGTGGTGTTCGTGGAGTTGCCCAACACCAAGATCGAGCTCCTGCATCCGCTGGGGGAGAAGTCGCCGATCGCGAACTTTCTCGCCCGCAATGCCGACGGTGGCATCCACCACGTCTGCTACGAGGTCGAGGACATCTACGCAGCCCGCGACAAGCTCAAGGCCCAGGGGGCCCGGGTGCTGGGCGATGGCGAACCCAAGATCGGCGCCCACGACAAGCCGGTGCTGTTCCTGCATCCCAAGGACTTCACGGGCACGCTGATCGAACTCGAGCAGGTCTGAGAGGAGCTGCGCCATGAGCTGGGCCACCGGCGTCATGGTCTACATCGTCATCTGGTGGACGGTGTTGTTCGCCGTGCTGCCAATGGGCGTCCGCCGCGTCGAAATGCCTGGCAAAGGCGAGGAGCACGGCGCGCCGGAGCGGCCGGAACTCTTACGCAAGGCAATCATTACCTCGGCCGTCGCAGCCTTGCTCTGGCTGGGGTTTTATGTGCTGCATTGGGCCGACGTTTTCAGCTTCCGCAGACTGGTCGACGGCAGTTAAAGTGGTTTATCAACATTCAGCACTAATGCATTGAGACAAAAAGGAAACGGCGGGCTTTTGGCCCGCCGCTCTTCTACCCCGAAACTCGTCGTTCGGCGGCTTTTAGCCGCTCTCCTCCCTAAACTCAGGCAGCGCCCAAGACGTAGGCTCTGTAGCGCGGCCCCCGGAGCTTGCCAAGACCTTTTCTTTCGATCGTCAGGCTCCCACAGAACAATTGTTAGGGTGCGAGGTCGTTCGACGACAAACAAATTTCCTTACGGTTTCCGTGATCATCCGATGACCACGTATTTGATCACGAAGAGGACAGCGAGAATGGCAACCGCAGGGTGGACGTCAGCGTAGCGGCCTGCGGCTACTTTGATACCGGCGTACGAAATGAATCCGAATGCGATGCCGTCGGCGATCGAGAAAGCGAACGGCATGGTAATCGCGGTGATGACTGCAGGAGCCGCTTCGGTGATGTCGTTCCATTCAACTTCAGTGAGGCCGCGCGCCATCAAGCAGGCGACATAGAGCAGGGCGGGTGCCGTCGCATAGGCTGGAATAGTGCCGGCGAGCGGCGCGAAGAACAGCGCCAGCAGAAAGAGAGTACCGACCGTCGCCGCCGTAAGGCCAGTGCGGCCGCCGGCATTGATGCCCGATGCGCTCTCGATGTAGCTCGTGGTCGTCGAGGTGCCGACAGCGGCGCCGATCATTGCCGCGCTGCTATCGGCGATCAGCGCGCCGCGAAGGCGGGGGACGGTGCCGTCCTTGCGCATGAACCCGCCGCGATGGGCGAGTGCGATCAACGTGCCGGTATTGTCGAACAGGTCGACGAACAGGAAGGCAAACACGACCGTTACCAAGCCGATGCTGAACGCGCCGGCCAGGTCCATCTGGAGGAACACCGGCATGACCGAGGGCGGCGCCCCGACGATGCCGCCGAACTTCTGCTGGCCGGCAATGACAGCAACGATGGCCACCACTAGGATGCCAATGATTACCCCGCCCATGATCTTGCGGTATTCCAGAGCCACGATCAGGGCGAAGCCGAGGGTGGCCATGACTACCGGAAACGACGTGAGCTTGCCATGCGTGACAAGCGTTGCAGGATGCGCGACGACGATGCCCGCATTCTTGAGCGCGATCAGGGCAAGGAACAGCCCGATGCCGGCGGCGATCGCCATCTTGAGCGACTTTGGGATCGCATTCACGATCCATTCGCGGATCGGCAGCACGCTGATGATCAGGAAGATCACACCCGAGATGAATACGCAGCCCAGCGCTACCTGCCACGTATGACCCATGCCGCCGACTACGCCGAAGGCGAAGTAGGCGTTCAGTCCCATGCCGGGGGCGAGCGCGATCGGGTAGTTGGCGAGGAACGCCATTAGGAGGCAGCCGATCGCGGCGGCGATGCAGGTCGCTGCGAACACCGCCTCGAACGGCATGCCGGCGGCCTTCAGAATGTCCGGATTGACGAAGATGATATAGGCCATCGTCAGGAAGGTCGTGATGCCCGCCACGATCTCGGTCCGGACGGTCGTCTTGTTCTCGCTCAGCTTGAAGACTCGCTCGAGCATTGCTGTTCTCCCCCGGGTTGTCGCGCTGAGTGTGCGGGCATCGTCCTGTGCAAAACCAGCCAGGGCTGGCCAAGTTTGCCTTTGCAGGGCCCGTTCCCTACAGTCCGCCGCCACCCCAAGACGCCCCGAGCGAGGACCGATTCAGCATGCGGATGAGCCAGTATTTCCTGCCGACCCTGAAGGAGAATCCGGCCGAGGCCCAGATCGTGTCACACCGGCTGATGCTGCGTGCCGGTCTCGTCCGGCAGACCAGCGCCGGCATCTACGCCTGGCTGCCGCTCGGCTTTCGCGTGCTGAAGAACATCGAACGGATCGTGCGCGAAGAGCAGGACGCCGCGGGCGCCCAGGAAGTGCTGATGCCGACCATCCAGTCGGCAGACCTGTGGCGCGAGAGCGGGCGCTACAATGCCTACGGTCCGGAGATGCTGCGCTTCAAGGACCGCCACGACCGCGAGATGCTGTTCGGGCCGACCAACGAGGAGATGATCACCGTTCTCTTCCGCGACGGGGTGAAGAGCTATCGCGACCTGCCCAAGAACCTCTATCACATCCAGTGGAAGTTCCGGGATGAGGTGCGGCCGCGTTTCGGCGTCATGCGCGGGCGCGAGTTCCTGATGAAGGACAACTATTCCTTCGACATCGACAGGGCCGGTGCCATCCGGTCCTACAACAACATGTTCGTGGCCTACCTGCGCACCTTCGCCCGGATGGGTCTGAAGGCGATCCCGATGCGCGCCGACACAGGCCCGATCGGGGGCGATCTCAGCCATGAGTTCATCATCCTGGCCGAGACCGGTGAAAGCGCCGTGTTCTGTCACAAGGGGCTGATCGACAAGGATATTCTCGGCCGCACGGTCGACTACGGGGCCGATCTGCAGCCGATCGTGAACGAATGGACGTCGCTCTACGCCGCGACGGACGAGAAGCACGACAAGGATGCTTTCGAGAAGATTCCCGAAGGCGAGCGTCTTGCCGCCCGCGGCATCGAAGTCGGCCACATTTTCAACTTCGGAACCACGTACTCCAAGCCCATGAATGCAGTCGTGGCCGGTCCCGGTGGCGAACAGATAACGGTCGAGATGGGCTCCTATGGCATCGGGGTGTCGCGCCTGGTGGCCGGCATCATCGAAGCGAGCCATGACGCGGCCGGTATCGTCTGGCCGGAGTCCGTCGCGCCCTTCAAGGTCGCCATCGTCAACCTGAAGCCCGACGATGGCGCGGTTTCGGGCGCTTGCGTGAAGCTCTATGACGCTCTGCGGGCAAAGCACGTCGAAGCCCTGCACGACGACCGCGACTTGCGACCGGGCGCCAAGTTCGCTGACATGGACCTGATCGGCACGCCCTGGCAGATCATCGTCGGGCCCAAGGGGCTGGCCGCTGGCAAAGTCGAACTCAAGAACCGCAAGACCGGCGAGCGCGAGGAATTGCCGATCGATGAGCTTGCGCAACGGTTCGGCTGAAGCGGGAGACACCGCCCATCATGGCCTTCGCCGCCGTCGAGCGCCTGATCGCCTTCCGATATCTGCGGGCGCGCCGCGAAGAGGGATTCATCTCGGTGATCGCCGGCTTCTCGCTGGTCGGGATCACACTGGGCGTTGGCACCCTGATTGTGGTCATGGCCGTGATGAACGGCTTTCGCGTCGAGATGCTGCGGCAGATGTCCGCGATCAGCGGTCAGCTCGGTATCCAGGGAAGCCGCGACGGGCTGGAGGCCACGCCTGATTTGCTAGATCGCATCAAGGCTGTGCCAGGTGTCCTCAGCGCCACTCAATCTGCCGAAGGCCAGGTCATGGCGGTGGCGGGCGATCGGGTCAGAGGCGTGGTCCTTCGCGGCATGCGGCCCGAGGATTTCCGTGCCCGCGTGCCGCTGGCCGCGGCGATCGATGGGCCGCCCGAGACGCGTGAACGCTATCGTGGTCTGTGTCGCGGCGACGAAGACAAGCCTATCGACTGGGGCACGCTGAACGGCTTCGGCGACGATTTCTCGGTGGCAGTGGGGCGACGCCTTGCCGACCTGATGGGGCTAAAGGTCGGAGATCGGCTGCAGCTCGTGTCGCCGGTTTCCGTGGTGACGCCACTGGGCGTCATGCCACGATCGGTATCCGCCCGCGTGGCAGCGGTCTTCTGCGCTGGCATGTACGACTATGATGCCAATTTCGTCTACGCGCCGCTTATCGACGTCCAACGCCTTCTCGATCTCGGCAACAAGGTGACGGGCATCGAAGTCTTCGTGAGCGAGAATGTTCCCATTTCGAACAGCCGTCGGCTCGTGACCCAGGCCGTGGGCTTCCAGGGGTGGGTGTTCGACTGGTTCCAGGCCAATGCCAGCTTCTTCTCGGCAATTCAGGCGCAGACGAACGTGATGTTTCTGGTACTGACCCTGATCGTGCTGGTCGCCGCCTTCAATATCGTCTCCAGCCTCGTCATGCTGGTGCGAACAAAGACCGCGGATATCGCAATTCTGCGGACCATGGGGGCCAGCCGTGGCGCCATTCTGCGGGTGTTCCTGATCGACGGCCTGGCCATCGGCGGGGCGGGGACGATCATCGGTGTGGTGCTGGGGCTGGGCTTCGCTCGCAACATCGAGGCAATCCGACAGTGGCTGCAGCACACGTTCGGCCTCGTCCTGTTCGACGAGACCCTCTACCTTTTGGCTGAAATGCCCTCGCATATCGAGTGGATGGAGGTGGCGGTAATCGCCGGCATGGCGCTGGTATTCGCGCTGCTGGCTTCGCTCTACCCGGCGTTGCGGGCGGCCCGCCTCGACCCCGTTGAAGGGCTCCGCCGTGAGTGAGCGTGCTCCGGCCGTCGAGCGCTGGCTGGCGTGGCGCTACCTCGCGACCCGCCAGCGTGAGGGCTTTGTTTCCTTCATCGCGATCTTCTCGCTGATCGGCGTGGCGCTGGGCGTGGCGACCTTGATCGTCGTCCTGTCGGTGATGGGCGGGTTTCGGCAGCAGCTGCTCGGGCGGATCATCGGCATGAACGGCCATGTCGTGATCACGGCTCCTGGCGGCATGCTGCAGGCGACGACGGAACTGCTGGAAAAACTCAGGCAGACACCTGGCGTGCGTGCCGTGCGGCCGGCGCTGGAGCGCCAGGTCCTGGTCGCGGCCAACGGCCTGACACGAGGAGCCATGCTGCGAGGCGTGCGGACAGACGATCTGCTGACGCGCGATATCGTGACCAGGAACATCGTCAATGGCGAACTGGGGGCCTTCGGCACGAAGCCCGGCGTGGTCCTGGGCGAGCGATTGAGGCAGACCCTGAACGTCGCCGCCGGAGACAAGATTACGCTTGTGACACACCGGCTCAATGAAAACGGCACGATCGCGCCGCGCTATTCGGACTACGAGGTATTGGCCAGCTTCATGACGCGCCGCTACGAGTTCGACGGCGCCCTGGTCTTCGTGCCGCTTGAGGCGCTGCAGGAGGATCTTGAATACGGACACAATGCGGTGACCTCGATCGACCTGGAACTGGCCGATCCTGCGGCGGCGCCGCGCGTGGCGCAGGAGCTTCGCCGGTCGCTCGGTCGCGACGACCTCAAGGTTTCGGACTGGCTCGGTCTCAATGCACGGTTCGTGGGCGCCCTGCAGGTCGAACGGGTGATGATGTTCATCATTCTCACCCTGATCGTCGTGGTGGCAGCGATGAACGTCGTGGCAAGCTTCACCATGCTGGTGCGCGTGAAGCGGGGCAGCATCGCCATCCTGCGCACGATGGGGGCGACGCCCGGAACGATCGTGCGTGCTTTCTTCCTGGCGGCGGCGGCGGTCGGGCTGGTGGGAACGGCCGTCGGCGCGGCGCTCGGGCTCTTGATTTGCGCCAACATGCCCTCGATCGGCAAGCTGCTGGCGGCGATCACCGGTGCCTCAGGGGGAGGCAATGCGGAAGTCGATTTCATCACCGCCATGCCCGTTCGGGTTCAGGCACTCGAAGTGGGCATGATCGTCGGTGTGGCCATTATGCTGTCGCTCGTGGCCGCGGCCTATCCGGCATGGCGCAGCACCCGGGTCGAACCGGTCGAGGGTCTCCGATATGAGTGATGCCGTGTTTCCACTTTCCCTGCGCGAGATCAAGCGCACCTTCGTGCAGGGCGACCGTCGCCTGGAAGTGCTTCGGGGCGTCTCGCTCGATTTGCGGCCGGGCGAAATCGTGGCTCTGGTCGGCCAATCCGGCAGCGGCAAGTCGACCTTGCTGCATATCGCAGGGCTCCTCGAGCAACCCGACAGCGGCGACGTGGTCCTGGACGGCAAGGCGGCCGGCCCGCTCGGTGATCGCGGACGGACGGCGTTGCGCCGGCGGTTCCTGGGCTTCGTCTATCAGTACCACCACCTTTTGCCGGAATTCTCGGCGATCGAGAACGTGATGCTGCCTCAAATGTTGAACGGCCTGTCGCGCAGCGAGGCCCGCGTCCGGGCCGCGGATCTGCTGGCGATGGTCCAGCTCAAGGACCGTGGCGATCACCGTCCGGGCCGCCTCTCTGGCGGCGAGCAGCAGCGCGTGGCGATCGCGCGTGCCGTGGCAAACGCGCCGCGGGTCCTTCTGGCGGACGAGCCGACCGGAAATCTCGACGCGGCGACGGCCGATATCGTGTTTCGTCAGCTCCTGTTGCTGGTGCGTGAGACCGGCATGGCGGCGCTGATTGCCACCCATAATCCCGACCTTGCGGAGCGTATGGACCGCACGGTGACGTTGAAGGACGGCATATTGTCGGCCTGACAGTCCACAGGGTGCGGCGCGATGATGGCTCGTGACCATGGCTGATTTCATCCATCTCAAAGTCCGGTCTGCCTATTCGCTCACTGAAGGTGCGAACAAGGTCGACGCCGTCGTTGCGCTGGCCAAGGCGCAGGCGATGCCGGCCGTCGCCGTTACCGACCGCAACAACCTGTTCGGCGCCCTGGAATTCGCGCAGTACGCCGCAAAAGCCGGGATCCAGCCGATCATGGGCTGCGACATCGGACTCCGGCGGGAAGAGGAGGGCGGCATCGCGGCGGCCAGCAAGCTGCCGTCGGTCGATTGGCTGACCCTGCTGGTCCAGAACGAGCAAGGCTACGTCAACCTGATGCGGTTGGTGAGCAGAGCCCATCTGGAATTCAAGACCGGCTCGATAGCCGCACTCCCCCTGTCCGAACTGGAAGGCCACAGCGACGGCCTTCTGGCCTTTACCGGCAGCGCCAGCAGTGGCGTCGGCCGGCTGCTGCTGGCAGGCCAGGCGCCGGCGGCGGAGCACATGCTGGAGCGGCTGCAGACGCTGTTCGACGGCAGGCTCTACGTCGAGCTGCAGCGGCACGGCGAGGACAGCGAGCGGCGCATCGAGGCGCCGCTGCTCGATCTCGCTTACGCGCGTGACCTGCCATTGGTCGCGACGAACGACGTGCATTTCCCCAAGGCGTCGATGTACGAGGCGCACGATGTCCTCCTTTGCATCGAGCAGGGCGCGCATATCGAGGATCCCAATCGCCGCCGCCTGACTCCGGAACACTATTTCAAGTCGGCCGGCGAGATGCGCAGCGTCTTCTCGGACCTGCCGGAAGCCTGCGACAACACCATCGCCATCGCCCAGCGCTGCGCCTACATGCCGGAGCCGCGCAAGCCCATCCTGCCGCGCTACACCAAACTCGGTGGCCGCGCCGAGAAAGATGCCCTGAAAGAGATGGCCGAAGCCGGCCTCGCGGCCCTCAAGGCGAGCGGCCGCCTCGCTGACGATATCGCACTCACCAAATACGAGGAACGGCTCTCTTACGAACTCAACATGATCGAGAAGATGGGCTTCTCGGGCTACTTCCTGATCGTCGCCGATTTTATCCAGTGGGCGAAGGACAACAGCATTCCCGTCGGGCCGGGGCGCGGTTCGGGAGCGGGATCGCTCGTGGCCTGGTCGCTCAAGATCACCGACCTTGATCCTCTACGATGGGGCCTGCTGTTCGAGCGCTTCCTCAATCCCGAACGCGTGTCGATGCCCGACTTCGACATCGACTTCTGCCAGGACAAGCGCGATCGGGTGATCCGCTATGTGCGCGACGAATACGGGCACGACCGCGTCGCTGCCATCATCACCTTCGGCAAGCTCCAGGCGCGCGCGGTGCTGCGGGACGTCGGCCGCGTCCTTGGCATGCCCTACGGGCAGGTCGACCGTATCTGCAAGCTGGTGCCGAACAATCCAGCCAAGCCGGTCACGCTCGCCCAGGCCCTCGAGAGCGAACAGCTTCTTAAGGAGCAGTACCAGTCGGACGAGGAGATCAAGCGCCTGATCGACCTGGCGTTGCAGCTTGAAGGGCTTTTCCGCAACGCTTCGACCCATGCTGCCGGAGTCGTGATCGGCGACCGGCCGCTCGAAGAGCTGGTGCCGCTCTACCGCGATACCGACAACAAGGAATCCCTGCCGGCCACCCAGTTCAACATGAAGTGGGTCGAGACCGCCGGCCTGGTGAAATTCGACTTCCTCGGCCTCAAGACGCTGACGGTGATCGAAAAGGCCTGCGGTCTGATCGGCCACGACAAGATCAAGATCGACAAGATACCGCTCGACGACGAGCCGACCTTCAAGATGCTGGCCAAAGGCGATGCCTACGGGGTCTTCCAGATGGAAGGCAGCGGCATGCGCGACATCCTGAGCAAGCTGAAGCCAAACCGGTTCGAGGACCTGATCGCGCTGGTGGCGCTCTATCGCCCCGGCCCGATGGACGACATCCCGACCTATATCAGCGTCAAGAACGGGCAGGAGAAGCCCGACTATCTGCATCCCTCGCTGAAGGGCATCCTCGAAGAGACCTATGGCATCATGGTCTACCAGGAGCAGGTGATGCAGATCGCCCAGGTGCTCAGCGGCTATTCGCTGGGCGGCGCCGATCTGCTGCGCCGCGCCATGGGCAAGAAGATACAGTCGGAGATGGACGCGCAGCGGGCACTCTTCATCGAAGGCGCCCGCAAGAACGAGGTCGAGGACGCGCGCGCCTCGATGATCTTCGACAAGGTCGCCAAGTTTGCAGGCTACGGCTTCAACAAGTGCCACTCCGCGCCCTATGCGCTGGTCGCCTATCAAACGGCCTACCTCAAGGCGAACTATCCAGTCGAATTCTTCGCCGCCTCCATGACGCTCGATATGGGCAACAGCGACAAGATCGGCAATTTCCGCCGCGAGTTGGAGCGGCTGCAGATTCCGTTGCTGGGACCGGATGTGAACAAGTCCATGGCCGAATTTGCCGTCGAGCCGACGCCGGAGGGCAAGAAGGCGGTTCGCTACGCGCTTTCGGCAATCAAGGGAGTTGGCCGTGAAGCCATGACGCGCCTCGCCGAGGAACGCGCGGAGAATGGAGCGTTCAAGGATACGTTCGACCTTGCCGAGCGGCTGGATCAGCGCGTGATCAACAAGCGGCTGATCGAGGGCCTGGTGAAGGCGGGGGCCTTCGATTCGTTGAACAAGAATCGCGCCCAGACCTTCGGCGCCGTCGAGGCGCTGACGCGCCATTCGCAGGCCACGCACGAATCCCGAGGCAGCAACCAGAACAGCCTGTTCGGCGACGACACGGCGCAGCGCCGGCCGCAACTTCCCAAGATGCCGGACTGGGCGCCGATGGAGCGGCTACAGAACGAATTCGCAGCGATCGGCTTCTATCTCTCCTCGCATCCGCTGGCTGCCTACGAGCGCAGCCTGCAGCGGTTGGGCGTCTGCCGGGCGGCCGACCTCGCGGCGCTGATGGCCCGCGGGACACCGGGTCGCATCAAGCTCGCCGGCACCGTGATCGACCGCATGGAGCGGACCTCGGCCAAGGGCAACCGCTTCGCCTTCGTGCAGTGCTCGGATCAGTCCGGGGCGTTCGAACTCACGGTGTTCAGCGAACTCCTGGGCAGCAAGCGCAATCTCCTGGAGCCGGGGCAGGCAGTGCTGGTCTCGGCCGACGGCCGGCTCGATGGCGACCAGGTGAAGCTCACCGCGCAGAGCGTCGAGAAACTCGACGATGCCGTGGCCAACGCGGCGGCCGGTCTCCGCATCATCGTTTCCGATCCGGCGGCGCTCGAAACCCTGCGCAAGACGCTTGAGGGCAAGAAAGGAAGGGGACGGGTCACGCTGGTCGTTCCGATGCCCGATGAGGCGGAGGCCGAAGTGACCTTGCCCGGGACTTATTCCATCGCGGGTGGCTTGCGTGATGCCATCGGCATGCTGCCGGGCATTGCGCAGGTGGAAGAGATTTGAGCCGGCAACCCGGCCTCTTTGAAACCTCTAGTCCGGCGAAGCGCCGCGCAGCGACGGCGGGAGATGTCCGTCCGGCAACCGCGTCGCCGCTGCTGGACGCGCCGGTCCTGCCGCCCGAGATCAGACTCGGCACCTCGTCGTGGTTCTTTCCGGGGTGGCGCGGCCTCGTCTACGAAGGCGTTCATCCGCAGACGGCGCTAAGCCGCAAGGGACTGGCAGCCTATTCCGAGATCCCGATGCTGCGCACGGTCAGCTTCGACCGGACCTTTTATGCGGCCATCTCGGCGGCGGAATACGCGCGCTACGCCAACCAGGTGCCGGACGACTTCAGCTTCGTCGTGAAGGCGCCGGCGATGGTCTGCGATGCCGTCATGCGCGACGAGGAGGGGCGGGGAAAGGTCGCCAACCCCCACTTCCTCGACGCCGCCATCGCCACCCGAGAATTCATCGTGCCCTGCCTCGAAGGGCTGGGGGCCAAAGCCGGGCCGCTGGTCTTCCAGGTCTCGCCACTGCCGCGCGGCTTGGTGGCGGAGACGGCCACGCTCATCGAGCGGCTGGCGGCCTTCTTTGCGGCTCTGCCGCGGGAGCTTGGCAAGCACCGTCCCCTGTATGCCCTGGAACTTCGCAATGCCGAGCTGCTGACGCCTCGGCTCATGCGCATGTTGGGGGCGGCTGGGGTGCGCTACTGCGTCGGCCTCCATGACCGGATGCCCGAGGTCGAGCGCCAGGAGACGGCGCTCCGGGCGCTGGACAGCGACAGTCCCGGGCCTCTGATCGTTCGCTGGAACCTGCATCGGGGCTTCCTCTACCAGGCCGCCAAACAGCGCTACGAGCCATTCGACCGGCTGGTGGACGACGACAGCGAAACCCGGCGCATTCTGGCCCGGATGGCTGCCGATGCTTTCAGGGCCAAGCAGAAGGTGTGGATCACGGCCAACAACAAGGCCGAGGGGAGTGCCCCCCTGTCATTGCTCAAGTTGGCTCAGGAAATCGCTCAGAATCTCGCCTAAGTCCTTGATTTCATTGCTGCTTGCAATTCGCGACGTAAACCCCTAGAAACACGCCACTTCGCACGCGGGTTTGCGGTCGACGGGGAGACATCCCGCCGCTCGCTCCGGTGTCCCATTCGGGACGGACGCCCGCGGAGGCCTAACCGGAAAAGGAGAACGGCATGGCTATGCCGACATTTACGATGCGCCAGCTTCTGGAAGCCGGCGTCCACTTCGGCCATCACACGCGCCGCTGGAATCCCAAGATGAAGCCGTACCTGTTCGGGGTACGCAATGGGGTCCATATCATCGATCTCACCAAGACGGTGCCGCTGCTCGAGCAGGCGCTGCAGCGAGTCCGCGAAGTCGTGGCCAGCGGCGGCCGCGTCCTCTTCGTCGGCACCAAGGCGGCGGCTTCCGAACGCGTCGCCGACGCGGCCAAGCGCTGCGGCCAGTACTACGTGAACCACCGCTGGCTGGGCGGCATGATCACCAACTGGCAGACCATCTCTGCCTCGATCAAGCGCCTGCGCGAGCTCGACGAGCGCCTCAAGGGCGAAGTCTTGGGTCTCACCAAGAAAGAGCAGCTCGACCTGACGCGCGAGCGCGACAAGCTCGAGCGGTCGCTGGGCGGCATCAAGGAAATGGGCGGTACGCCCGACCTGCTGTTCATTATCGACACCAACAAGGAGGCGATCGCCGTCCAGGAAGCGCGCAAGCGCGGCATTCCGATCGTGGCGATCCTCGACAGCAATTCCGATCCCGATGGCATCGACTTCCCGATCCCGGGCAACGACGACGCCATCCGTGCCGTCTCGCTGTTCTGCGAACTCCTTTCGGGAGCCGTTCTCGACGGCATCCGCGCCGAGATCGCGGCATCGGGCGGCGATGTGGGCGAGCTTAGCGCCCCGCCGGTCGACGAAGTGCCGGTGGCCGAAGCCCCCGCCGCCGAAGCGGCGGCGGCAGAGTAAGCCGGAGCCCTTAACGACGAAGATCCAATGGGGCCGGTCGGAAGACCGGCCCTTGTTGCACCACACAGGGCTGCATCAAACAGGCCGGACCAAACGGAGCACGACATGGCTGAGATCACCGCATCGCTCGTCAAGGAACTGCGCGAGAAGACTGGCGCAGGCATGATGGACTGCAAGAAGGCGCTGGGCGAAGTGCAGGGCGACCTCGAGAAGGCAGTCGATTGGCTGCGCACCAAGGGACTGTCGGCGGCTGCCAAGAAGGCGGGCCGGGTCGCGGCCGAAGGCCTCGTCGGCGTCATCGCCGACGGCACGCGCGGCGCGGCGATCGAAGTCAACGCCGAGACCGACTTCGTCGGACGCAACGACATCTTCCAGAAGTTCGTCTCGACCGCCGTCCGCGCTGCGCTCGATACCGGTGCCGACATGACCAAGATCGCCGCCTCGCCGTTCCCTGGCACCGGGCGCGACATCCAGGGTGAGCTCACCCATCTGATCGCTACCATCGGCGAGAACATGTCGCTGCGCCGCGCGGCGTCGATCTCGGTTTCGGACGGTGTCGTGGCCGCCTATGTGCACAACGCCGTGGCGCCCGACCTCGGCAAGATCGGCGTCTTGGTGGCGCTCGAGTCCACGGGGGACAAAGCCAAGCTGGCGGCGCTCGCCAAGCAACTCGCCATGCACGTGGCGGCTGCCAACCCGCAATCGCTGACTGTGGCGGATCTCGACCAGGCGGCCATCGAGCGCGAGCGTGCCGTCCTGGCCGAGAAGGCAGGCCAAGCGGGCAAGACCGCCGACATTGTCGCCAAGATGGTCGAGGGCGGCCTGCGCAAGTTTCACCAGGAAGTGGTCCTGCTCGAGCAGCTCTTCGTCATCGATGGCAAGAACCGTGTTTCCAAGGTCGTCGACGATGCGGCCAAGCAGGTCGGCGCGCCGGTCCGTCTGGCGGGCTTCCTGCGCTTCGCGCTGGGCGAGGGAATCGAGAAGAAATCGGAGGATTTTGCCGCCGAGGTGGCTGCCCAGCTCAAGAAGTAGTATGAAATCGGTACCGGTGCGCGGGCAGGAAGCCCGCGCCGCCCAAGAACACGTATTCAGAGGCATCTGATGCCGTCGGGTCCCCGATATCGCCGTGTCCTTCTCAAACTCTCGGGCGAGGGTTTGATGGGCAATCGCGAATACGGGCTGGATCCGGCCATGGTCTCCATGGTCGCACAGGAAGTGAAGGCCGTGCATGACATGGGCGTTCAGGTCTGCCTGGTGATCGGTGGAGGAAACATCTTCCGGGGTGTTTCCGCGGCGGCCTCGGGCATGGACCGAGCAAGCGGCGACTACATGGGCATGCTGGCGACGGTGATCAATTCGCTCGCGATGCAGAGCGCCCTCGAGCGTCAGGGCCTGCAGACCAGGGTCCAGTCCGCGATCCCGATGACCACGGTCTGCGAGCCCTACATTCGCCGCCGTGCCGCCAGACACATGGAGAAGGGCCGGGTCGTGATCTTCGCTGCCGGCACCGGTAATCCTTTTTTCACCACCGACACCGCAGCCGCCCTGCGCGCCGCCGAAATGGGCGTCGATGCCTTGCTGAAGGGTACCCAGGTCGATGGCGTCTATTCCGCGGATCCACGCAAGGACAAGAATGCCAAGCGCTACGATGCGCTGACCTACATGGACGTGCTGTCGCGCGACCTGCAGGTGATGGACGCCTCGGCGATCTCGCTGGCACGCGAGAACCACATACCGATCATCGTGTTCGACATCCACAAACCGGGCGCGTTCGCCGCGACCATGTGCGGGGAAGGCACCTTCACCATCATCAAGGACGAGGGCTGAAGATGAGTGCGGACGTCAAGGAACTCGAGAAGCGCATGCAGGGCGCCATGGATGCCTTGAAAAAGGAATTCACCGGTCTCAGGACCGGCCGTGCGTCGGTCAACCTGCTGGATCCGGTGGTGGTCGAGGCCTACGGTCAACGCATGACTTTGAATCAGGTGGGAACAGTGAGCGCTCCTGAACCACGCTTGCTCACGGTCAACGTCTGGGACAAGGGCCTCGTCGTGGCTACGGCCAAGGCCATTCGCGAGGCCGGCCTTGGCCTCAATCCGGCGCCCGATGGCCAGATGATCCGCATTCCCATCCCCGAGCTGACGAGCGAGCGGCGCGCCGAGCTCGCCAAACTCGCCCACAAGTACGCCGAGCACGGTCGTGTCGCCGTGCGTAACGTGCGGCGTGACGGTATGGAGTCGCTGAAGAAGGCGGAGAAGGATCACCAGATCTCGCAGGATGAGCACCGCCAGAAGTCCGACGAAGTCCAGAAGCTTACCGACCGGTTTGTAAAGTTGGTCGACGAGGCGCTCGTCCATAAGGAAAAAGAGATCAAAACGGTTTGATGTCGACCGCATCGCTGCCCGCCAACCCAGACCCGTCGCCGGGTCCCAACCACGTCGCCATCATCATGGATGGTAACGGGCGATGGGCGAAGGCGCGTGGACTGCCGCGCGTGGCGGGCCATCGCCGCGGAGCCGACGCGGTGCGCCGCGTGGTTCGGGGAGCGGGCGAACTCGGCATTCCAGTCCTCACTTTGTTTGCCTTCTCCACCGAAAACTGGACACGGCCGGCCGACGAGGTGAGCGATCTCATGGGCCTGCTGCGCCACTATCTGCGCAACGAACTCGAGGAACTTTACAAGAACGGGGCCCGGCTGCGGGTCATCGGCAATCGCGAAAAGTTGGCGCCGGACATCGTGCGCGACATCGCCGATGCCGAGAACCTCACGCGAAGCAACAGCCGGATCGACGTCAACATCTGCATCAACTACGGCTCCCGCGATGAGATTCTGCGCGCCACGCGCATCCTCGCGCGCAAGGCCGCGATCGGCGAACTCGAGGCCGACCATATCGACGCCAATCTCTTCGAACGCGAGTTGTTGACCGCGGGCGTACCAGATCCGGACTTGCTCATCCGAACAAGCGGGGAGCAACGCATCAGCAACTTCCTGCTTTGGCAGTGTGCCTATTCGGAGCTGGTGTTCGTCGATACGCTTTGGCCCGATTTCGGCAAGGATGATTTGGAACGAGCGGTTGATGAGTTTCGTCGGCGCGAGCGGCGTTATGGTGGCGTCGGCGGCTGACGCCCCAGCGGGGGGCGGTCGACGGTTTCGCGGGCTGCTGCTGCGGATTTCGTCAGCCGCTGTCTTGGGACCTCTGCTGCTGGCGGCGGTGTGGTTTGGATTCCCCTGGATCGACCTTGTGGTCGCGATCGCTGCACCGCTCATGGTGTGGGAATGGACGCGCCTGACCCGGGGCCGTCCGATTGTCAGGATTGCGGCCTATGTCTACGCACTGGCAGCCCTGGTGGCGCTGCTGTGGCTGCGCCATCAGCCAGTGCTAGGCCGAGAAACAATCATTTGGATCGTCGCCTGCACCTGGGCGACCGACATCGGGGCATATTTCGTCGGCGCGTCGGCCGGCGGCGCCAAGCTCGCCCCCAGGATCAGCCCGAGCAAGACGTGGTCGGGCTTGATCGGCGGCATGGCCTGGGCAGCCGTGACCAGCGCTGCCTTGGGATTTGTGTTCGGCCTGGGATCGACGTTTTCCCTTGCAGTGATTGGCGCCTGTCTTGCTGTTGTCGGACAGGTCGGCGACCTCGCCGAGTCGGCGGCCAAGCGTGGCGCGGGCGTGAAGGACAGTGGCAATCTGATTCCGGGGCATGGCGGGTTACTGGATCGTGTCGATGGATTGGTCGCCATTGTCGTTGTCGTGGCGTTGGTGCGCCTGACGGTTGACGGAGCCTGGCCTTGGAACTGACCCGTTGGTTCGCACCGTCGCATGACCGGCCTCGCAGTGTGACCATCCTCGGATCGACTGGCTCGGTTGGTCAGAACACCGTCGATCTCATTGCCCGTGATCCCGCGAGCTATCGCGTCGAGGCGCTGGTTGCCGGTTCCTCGGTGGGCCTGCTGGCCGAGCAGGCGCGCCGCCTGCGCGCGCGGGTCGCCGTGGTGGCCAATCCGGAACGCTATCGGGCGCTGAAAGAGGCGCTGGCGGGCACGTCGATCATCGCTGCGGCAGGTCCGGAGGCAGTAGCCGAAGCCGCATCTCGTCCAGCGGAGTGGGTCATGGCGGCGGTCGTGGGCTTCGCCGGCCTCGAGCCGACGCTTGCCGCTGCGCGTCGCGGTGCAATCGTGGCACTGGCCAACAAGGAAGCGCTGGTCTGTGCCGGACGGCTGCTGACGGAAGCAATCGAAGTATCGGGCGGCGTTCTGTTGCCGGTCGATTCCGAGCATAATGCCATCTTCCAGGTCTTCGAGCCGCAGCAGCGCCAAGCCATCGACCGCCTGATCCTGACGGCCTCGGGTGGCCCGTTCCGCAATTGGTCGCTGGCCGACATGGCCGATGCCACGCAGAAGCAGGCGCTTGCCCATCCCAACTGGGACATGGGCGACAAGATCTCGATCGATTCGGCGACACTGATGAACAAGGGCCTCGAGCTCATCGAGGCGCACCTGCTGTTCCAGATTCCGTCGGAAAAGATCGAGATCGTCGTGCATCCGCAATCGGTCATCCACTCGATGGTTGGTTACCGTGACGGATCCGTGTTGGCCCAGCTTGGAACGCAGGATATGCGGGTGCCGATTTCGTATGCGCTCGGCTGGCCATCGCGCATCGACGGCCCTGCCGAACGACTCGATTTCGCGAACCTCTCGGCGCTGACATTCGAGCCGCCCGATTCCGGCCGCTTTCCCTCTCTACGGTTGGCGCGTGAGGCCCTGGTCACGGGCGGACTTGCATCCATCGTGCTGAACGCGGCCAACGAGGCGGCGGTCGCGGCTTTCCTGGCGCAGCGCATCGGGTTTCTCGACATCGCCCGCGTCGTCGAGGATGTGCTGGTCGGCTGGGAGAGTGCGGCGGCGCCGGTCGAGTCGCTCCAGCATGTTCGGGCGGCTGATCTCGAGGCCCGGCGAAGAGCCGAGGAAGTTTGTCGAAAACGTTCTCTAAGTAATTGAAATAGCAAGATTTTAGTGATGTAGTGAGCTATGCAAAGCGTCATCAGCCTGTTCACGACCTATCTGCCGTACTTTGTTCTGGTGCTGACGCTGCTCGTGTTCATTCACGAGTTTGGTCACTACTGGGTAGCGCGCCGCTTCGGCATTCATGCCGAGGTCTTTTCGATCGGATTCGGACCCGAACTGTTCGGCTGGACGGATCGTCGGGGCACGCGATGGAAAGTGTCGGCCATCCCGCTGGGCGGCTACGTCAAGTTCCTTGGCGATAACGACGAGACCAGCACGACGCCGTCCGAAGCCGCCCTGTCGGGTGCGTCGGCGAAAGGTGCGTTTTTCTCCAAGCCACTCTATGCACGGGCTGCAGTGGTGATCGGTGGGCCGGCCGCGAATCTGCTGTTTGCTTTCCTTGTCCTGACGATCGTGTTCTTCATTGCGGGTGAGCCGTACTCGCCTGCCACGGTCGGGGTTCAGGTCAACGGTCCGGCTGCCAAGGCGGGCATGCGCACCGGCGACGAGATCGTTCGCCTCGCCGATCGGCGGATCGACCGATACGAGGATATCCAGGAGTCGCAGTTCCTCTATTGGGCGAAGCCGATGGCGGTCGAGTATCGCCGCGGCAACCAGCTGCTTCATGGCGAGATCGTGCCGCAATTCTGCGAGCGCACGGACCGCTACAACAACACGCTGCGCTACGGCGAACTGGGGCTGGACCAACTCATCCGCCCCGTCGTCGGGGGATTTGCGCCGAATGGCCCGGCCGAGGCGGCCGGCCTCAAGGTCGGCGATCTGCTGCTCGAGATCGACGGCAAGCCTGTTGAGTATTTTTCGCGCATCCCCGAGCTGATCGGTGCGCGCGCAGGCCAGCCCCTCGTGGTGAAATACGATCGCGATGGGCGGCGCGAGGAAGCGACGATCGTTCCGATCGCCGACAAGGTGGTCGATTGCGCCGGCAAGGAGCAGGTCGTAGGCCGTCTCCGCGTCCGTCCGGCGGGCGTTACTGAATTCCGGAGCCATGACGTGCTGGGCGCGATGGGCGCAGGCGTACGCGCCGTGTGGGGCATGACGACGATGTTCTATACGTCGATGGCTCAGATTCTGACAGCCACCCGGCCGGTCGACGAACTGGGCGGGCCGATCCGCATCGCCAAGGCGGCCGGCGAGGCGTCGCACGCCGGCTGGATCGGAATCCTCAACCTCGTGATTGCCCTGTCGGTCGTATTGGGGGTGTTCAATCTATTGCCGGTGCCGATGCTCGATGGCGGTCACTTGGCGATGTATCTTTACGAGGCGGTGCGCGGAAAGCCTCTCAGCCTCAAGGCGCAGGAACTTGGCTTGAGGGTTGGGTTCGCCTTGGTGATCGGCATGGCGCTAGTCGCGACATTCAACGACATCAGGATGTTGCTGAAGTGACCGAATGGATGTCAGCGGGGGCGAATCGGGAACAAAAAGGGTGGCTAAGGCATTGATCCCGGTCTATGAAACGACATTCCTGAGTATGGCCATCGGCAGGTCTGCAAGATGCCGGGGGTGAGTTTGATCGTTCGTTGGGCCTTGTTGGCCGCCGCCTTAGTTTTCGTATTCGCCACCACGGCGCACGCCCAGCGCGGCGTTGCCGCTGCGGGCACAATTACGGCTGTTCAGATCGATGGCAATGTCCGCGCCGAGCGCGAGACCATCCGGTCTTATCTTCAGCTCAAGGAAGGTCAGCCCTACGATACGGCAGCCGCCGATCGCTCCCTGAAGGCCTTGTTCGGGACAGGTCTGTTCTCGGACGTGGTGATCGAAATGCAGGGCTCGACGCTGGTCGTCAAGGTTACGGAAAATCCGATCATTAATCGTGTAGCCTTCGAGGGCAACAGCAAGATCGATGACGATAAGCTGCGCGACGAAGTGCAATCGCGGGCGAGGCAGGTTTTTACACGGGCGCGCGTGCAGTCAGACGTCGAACGTATCCTCACGATCTACCGCCGAGGCGGTCGCTACAATGCATCGGTCGAGCCCAAGATCATCAGGCTGGAGCAGGGCCGTGTCGATCTCGTCTTCGAGATCAACGAAGGCGACGTAACAGGCATCAAGCGCATCACGTTCGTGGGCAACGAGGCTTTCAGTGACGGCACGTTGCGCGGCAAAATCCGGACCTCGGAAAGTGCCTGGTGGCGCTTTCTGTCCTCGGATGACCGCTTCGACCCGGATCGCCTCAACCTCGATCGCGAGTTGCTGCGCAAATTCTATCTTACCGAGGGCTATGCCGATTTTCGCGTGGTGTCTGCCGTCGCCGAACTGTCGCCCAACCGGGATGGATTCTTCCTTACCTTCACGATCAGCGAGGGCGATCGTTACAAGTTCGGCGAAGTCGATGTTTCGACCCGCTTCCCGGGGCTGGATGTCGATGTACTGAAGACCTACCTGCCGATGAGCGAAGGCGACTGGTACGACTCCACCGACGTGGAAAAGACCATCGCCACGCTATCCGATGTCGTGGGCGCGCTGGGCTACGCCTTCGTCGAAGTCCGTCCGAATATCCGGCGCAACAAGGACACCAAAACAGTCGACGTGAACTTCGAGGTCCAAGAAGGGCCTCGGGTCTACGTCGAGCGCATCAACATTTCTGGAAATACACGCACCTTGGACAGGGTGATCCGGCGCGAGTTCCGTCTTGCCGAGGGCGATGCCTTCAGCTCTGCCAAGCTGCGTCGCAGCCAGGAGCGCCTGCGCGCCCTCGGCTTCTTCGAGAAAGTCGACATTTCGGCGGCGCCCGGCTCGGCACCCGACAAGACCAACCTCGAAGTCCAGGTCGTTGAACAGAGCACCGGCGAAATCTCTTTCGGTGCCGGCTATTCGACCACTGCCGGTATCGTCGGAGACATCTCGATCAAGGAACGCAATCTCTTGGGAAAAGGCCAGGAAATTCGACTCGGATTGTCGCTGGGCACCTTGAGCACCAACATCGATTTGAGTTTCACCGAGCCGTATTTTCTCGACCGCAACATGGTAGCCGGATTCGATATTTTCCGGACATCGAACGATCGGCAGTCGGTTGCCAACTATAGCGATGCCAGCATCGGCTTCGCGCTACGCAGCGGCTGGGCCTATAGCGAACATACTCGGCAGGTCGTTCGCTACACCCTGAGGCAGACGAATATCTTCAACGTCTCGCCGTTCGCCTCGCCGGTCGTGCTGTCGCAGGCGGGTTTTTCGACGGTTTCCGAAGTCTCCGAAACGATCGCCTGGGATACTCGCGATACGCGAATCAACACGACGAAGGGATTCTTGTTGCGCAATACGGTGGCGGTAGCAGGTGCCATCGGGACCGAGCAATACGCCCGCACGACCGCCGATGCGGTCTACTTCCAGAGCATCATCGACGACGTCGTCATATCTGTCGGCGGTTCGTTCGGTGTCGTCGTGCCGTACAACAATACCTACATCAAGCTGAACAATCTGTTCTTCCTGGGTGGTGACAACCTGCGTGGTTTTGCCGTGGGCGGTGTCGGCCCGCGCGACGCCGGCACCGCCGATTCCCTGGGCGGTCAGTATTTTTACGCGACGACCGCGGAACTCAGCTTCCCGCTCTATGGCATTCCCAAGGAACTCGGCCTGCTGGGCAAGGCGTTTGTCGATACCGGCTCGCTTTGGGGCAACCAGGCGTCGGGTTTCGGCGCATCGGTTCTCGACAGCCAATTGATGCGGGTGGGCACCGGTTTCGGCATTCAATGGATATCGCCATTCGGGCCGATCCGGGTAGACTACAGCTTCCCAGTTGTTCAGGAGACTTGGGACAAGACTCAGAATTTCAGGTTCAGCTTCGGAACCCGATTCTGAGCGAGGATGGCGGTGAAATGAACATCCAGACCGACCAGGCAAGCCTCTCGACGGCCACCTCCGTCGACATCAAGCGCATCCTGCAGATGATCCCGCATCGCTATCCGATGCTGATGGTCGATCGGGTCACCGACATTCAACTCGACCATAGCGCTGTCGGGATCAAGAACGTCAGCATCAACGAACCGTTTTTTCAGGGGCATTTTCCGTCGGAGCCGGTCATGCCCGGCGTTCTGATCGTCGAAGCCATGGCGCAGACGGCGGCGGTGCTGGTCGTGGCCACTTTCGGCGGCGAGTCGGAAGGCAAGCTGGTCTACTTCATGTCGATCGACGGCGTGCGATTCCGCCGTCCGGTGTTGCCGGGGGACCGCCTCGAGCTTCATGTCGAGAAGATGCAGAGCCGTGCCAACGTCTGGAAATTCTCCGGCACGGCGATGGTCGAGGGCAAGCTGGCGGCCGAGGCGACGTTCGCTGCCATGATTCGCGACAAGTAGGGAGAGAGGAATGCCCGACACCGCAGCCAACTATCGCATGCTGCATACGATGATCCGGGTCATGGATCTCGACAAGTCGCTCGCGTTCTACACCGGCCCAATGGGCATGAAGTTGCTGCGCAAGCGCGATGTTCCGGACGGCAAGTACAGCCTGGCCTTCGTCGGCTATGGCGAGGAGCCTGAGCATTGTGTCGTCGAACTGACCCACAATTGGGACCAGACGAAGCCTTACGAACTCGGGACCGGCTTCGGCCATCTTGCCATTGGCGTGCCTGACGTCTACGGCGTCTGCGATCAGGTCTCCAAGACGGGCGGCAAGGTCACGCGCGCCCCCGGTCCGGTGAAGTTCGGCACGACGGTGATTGCCTTCGTCGAGGATCCCGACGGCTACAAGATCGAACTGATCGAGCGCAAGTAGGGCTGGTCTCCTAGACCGACTGCCAACCGAACAATACCAGCCCGAGCACTGCTGACGCGAGACCGAGTGCCAGCAGGCGCCTCATCTTACTGTATCGGTGTTGGTTGTCGTTTGCCGGGCGGCCGAGCCGCACGACGCGCGATCTCGGCCTCGGCTTTTGGGTGACCGCCCAGGTCGCCGCCCGGTTCGGTCCAAATGATGATCTCGCCATGTCCTCTCGCTTTCCTCCCCGGATCGCGAACCAACTCTTACTAGCTGCGCATGTGCAGTGGCTTGTAGGGACGCTCGGTCTGGCCATTGTAGAGCTGGCGCGGCCGGCCGATCTTCTGGTCTGGGTCCTCGATCATCTCGTTCCACTGCGATACCCAGCCCACCGTGCGGGCCACGGCGAACAGGACCGTAAACATCGAGGTCGGTATCCCGATCGCGCGGAAGATGATGCCTGAGTAGAAGTCGACGTTCGGGTAGAGCTTCTTGGAAACGAAGTAGTCGTCCTTGAGGGCGATCTGCTCCATTTCCATGGCCAACTCGAGCAGCGGATCGTGCTCGACGCCGAGCGAGGTCAGCACTTCGTGGCAGGTCTGGCGCATCACCTTGGCGCGTGGATCGTAGTTCTTGTAGACGCGATGGCCGAACCCCATCAGGCGCGTGTGATCCTGCTTGTCCTTCACGCGTGACAGGAATCCGGGAATGTTCTGCTTGCCACCGATCTCGTTCAGCATGTTGATCACGGCTTCGTTGGCGCCACCGTGGCTGGGCCCCCAGAGCGAGGCGATGCCGGCGGCGATGCAGGCGAAAGGGTTGGCGCCAGACGAGCCGGCGAGGCGAACCGTCGAGGTCGAGGCATTCTGCTCATGGTCGGCGTGGAGCATCAGGATGCGGTCCATCGCCTTTTCGATCACCGGGTTGACCTCGTATTCCTCGGCCGGCACCGAGAACATCATGCGTAGAAAATTGGCGGCGTAGCTAAGGTCGTTGCGTGGATAGACGAAAGGTTGGCCAACCGAATATTTGTAGGCCATCGCGGCGATGGTCGGCATCTTGGCGACCAGACGATACGACGCCACCATGCGCTGGTGCGGGTCATGGATATCCAGAGAGTCGTGATAGAAGGCCGACAGGGCGCCGACGACGCCGCAGCAGATCGCCATCGGATGGGCGTCGCGCCGGAACCCACGATAGAACTGGCTGAGTTGCTCGTGCACCATGGTGTGCAACGTAATGTCGCGAACGAATTTCTCCTTTTGCGCCTTGTTCGGCAGGTCGCCTTTCATCAGCAGGTAAGAGACTTCCATGAAGTCGCTCTGCTCGGCGAGTTCGGCAATGTTGTAGCCTCGGTGCAGCAGGATGCCCTCGTCGCCGTCGATGTAGGTGATCTTGGAGCCGCACGAGCCGGTCGAGGTAAAGCCCGGATCGTAGGTGAACATGCCCGAGTCGCCGTAGAACTTGCGGACATCGACCAGACGCGGCCCGATCGAGCCGTGGATGATCGGCATTTCGTAGGATTTGCCGGTTTCGTTGTCGGTGAGCGTCGCAGTCGATTTGGCCATGGGTGAACTCTTTTCAGCTCGATTCAGGCAAGGCGCGGAGCCGCGCTGGAGGCGGTGTCGCCGGGTTCGCGGGCACCCTAACAAGCCACCTCCGGAGGCGCAATTGTGGCGGCGGACCGCTATTTCGCGACGCGTAGCCGGCGTAGGATCCGGCCGTCGATGGCGGCCAGGCCAAGCCCGATCAAGGCCATTCCGGCGAACTGTCGCAACTCGAAACGTTCCCCCAGGAAGACGGCGCCCAGCAGGATGGCTGTGACCGGTATCAGGAATGTAACGAGCAGCAGATTGGTCGCGCCGGCGGCGGCAAGGATGCGGAAATAGAGCACGTAGGCGAGGGCGGTCGACAGCAACGCCAGGCCGGCCAATGCCGCCCACACGACGGCCGATTGCGGGACCGCCAGCTCCCAAGGCCGGTCGACGATCAGCATGATCGGCAGAATCAACATCGCACTCGCGGTCACCTGTCCGGCCGCCGCCTGCATCGGCGCCACGCCCATGGCCTGGAAGCGACGGCCGTAGACGCCGGCGAACGCGTAGGAGAGGGCGGCAGCCAGGCAGGCGATCTGGCCCCAGGTACTTCCGCCGAGGTCGGGCCCAATCAGGAAGGCGACGCCTGCGAGCCCCGCCAGCATGCCGAACAGTTTCCGAACTGTCATCCGTTCGTCACGGGTGAGGGCGTGGGCCACCAGCACGGTGAAGAGCGGCGTCGTGGCGTTCAGGATCGAGGCGAGGCCCGAGGTGATCGTCGTCTGGCCCCAGAAGATCAGGCTGAAGGGCAGGGCGTTGTTGAGTGCGCCCATGACCACGAGTTGCCGCCAGGGCGTGCTGGCTCGCCATAGCCTCTGTCCGACGGCCAATACCACGACGTTGAGCGCAAGTGCGGCAAGGCCCACGCGAAAGAAGACGACGGTGAAAGGCCCAAGCTCGGCCAGCGCCACCTTGCCGAAGAAGAACGAACCGCCCCACAGGATCGACAGCAGGATGAGGAGAGACCATTCGCGGGCACGCATCGCCCGCTGGTCTCACGGCGGCCGACTTCGATCTATCCGCTGGCTGCCAGCAATCGCGTCTTGCTCTCGGCGAGGCCCAGCATCGCCAGCACTCCTAACTCTGCACCTGCACCTTCGCCCAGGTGTCCCGCAGCTCGATCGTGCGGTTGAACACCAGAGCGTCCGACCGGTTCGCCAGGTCCGGGCAGAAATAGCCCAACCGCTCGAACTGCACGGCTTTCCCCTCGGATGTCTCCGCCAATGAGGGCTCCAGCAGCGCGCCCGACAGGACTTCGAGCGAGCCTGGATTCAGGTCGGCGTCCAGATCGCCACCGGCGCCCGGGTCAGGGCGGTTGAAGAGCGTGCTGTACAATCGGACTTCGGCGGGAAGTGCATCCCGGGCGGACACCCAGTGCAGGGTGGCCTTTACCTTTCGACCGTCCGGTGCGTTGCCGCCGCGGCTCGCTGGATCGTAGGTGCAGCGCAGTTCGACCACGTTGCCGTCGGCGTCCTTGACCACCTCGCGGCAGGTAACGAGATAGGCGTAGCGCAGCCTGACTTCTCGCCCCACCGCCAGCCGGAAGAATTTGTTCGACGGATTCTCCATGAAGTCGTCGCGCTCGACGAAGACTTCCCTACGGAAGCGAAGGGTACGCGTGCCTGCGCCCGGATCCACCGGATGATTGACGGCCTCCAAGTCTTCGACGTGGTCTTCGGGAAAATTCTCGATCACGAGCTTGAGCGGTCGCAGGACCGCCATGCGCCGCTCGGCCGCCTGGTTGAGATGCTCGCGGATCGAGTGATCGAACATGGCGAGGTCGACGACGCTGTTGGCCTTGGACATGCCGATGCGCCGAACGAAGTCGCGGATCGCCTCCGGCGGCACGCCGCGGCGGCGCAGGCCTGCGAGAGTCGGCATGCGTGGATCGTCCCAGCCGCTCACGATGCCGCGCCGCACCAGGTCCGTCAGGTGGCGCTTGGAAAGGACCGTGTACCCGAGATTGAGTCGGGCGAATTCGGTCTGGCGCGGGCGCGCCGGCGCCGGCAGGTGGTCGAGGAACCAGTCGTAGAGCGGACGATGGTCCGCGAACTCCAGGGTGCAGAGCGAGTGTGTGACATGTTCCAGGGCGTCGGACTGGCCATGCGCAAAATCATATGTCGGGTAAATGCACCACTCCGTGCCGGTGCGCGGGTGAGACGCGTGCAGGATGCGATACAGGACAGGGTCGCGCAGGTTCATGTTGCCGGAAGCAAGGTCGATCTTCGCGCGCAACACGCAGGCGCCGTTGGGAAACTTGCCGGCGCGCATGTCGCGAAACAGGCCGAGATTGGTTTCCACCGAGCGGTTGCGGTCCGGCGAAGCGCGGCCCGGTTCGGTCAGCGTGCCGCGCATGGTGCGCATCTCGTCGGGCGGGGTGTCGTCGACATAGGCGAGGCCGGCGCGAATGAGGTGCTCGGCCCAGTCGTACAGCGTCTGGAAATAGTCCGATGCATGGTACAGGTGCTCGCCCCAGTCGAAGCCGAGCCAATGTACGTCCCGCTTGATGGCGTCGATGTATTCCTGCTCCTCCTTCACCGGGTTGGTGTCGTCGAAGCGAAGGTGGCAACGGCCGCCGAATTCGGTCGCAATCCCGAAATTGAGGCAGATCGACTTGGCGTGGCCGAGATGCAGGTAGCCGTTCGGCTCCGGCGGAAAGCGTGTAACGATGCTCTGCACCTTTCCGCTGGCGAGATCCGACTGGACCAGGTCGCGAATGAAATCCCGGGCCTCTTCGTTCGTGGCGGCCTCCGGCATCGGCTTCTTGTCATCCATTTGCCTGTCAACCTCTCTAGCCGGCAGCCGCCAGCAACCGCGCCTTGCTCTCGGCGGGCCCCAGCACGGCCAGCACTTCGAAGATGCCGGGCGACGCAGTCGAGCCGGTCAGCGCGACGCGGAGCGGCTGGGCGACCTGGCCGAGCTTCAGCCCGTTCGCCTCGGCGAACTTGCGCACGGCTTCTTCGATCGCTTTTTCGCTCCAGTCGCTTGCCTGCGGCTCCAGCGCCGGCGCGAGCTTGGCCATGACGGCACGGGCGTCGGGCGTCAGCACGCCGCGCGCTTTGTCGTCGGAGATCGGCGGCGCGCCAGCGCGTGCATAGAAGGCAAGACTGTCCGCGAGTTCGACCAGCGTGCGCGCGCGCGGCTTCACGCCGTTCAGGCCGCGGACGATGCGCTCGCGGCCGGCGTCGTCGATCTTGGCGCCGAGCTTCTCCTCGATGCGCGGCAACACCAGCGGCAGCAGCTCGGCGTCGGCCGTCTCGCGCAGGTAGTGCGCATTGAGGTTGGTGAGCTTGGCAATGTCGAAGCGCGAGGCCGAGCGGCCGACGCCGGCCAGGTCGAACCATTCGATCGCCTGCTCGGTCGAGATGATCTCGTCGTCGGCGTGTCCCCAGCCCAGGCGCAGCAGATAGTTGCGCAGCGCCGCCGGCAGAAACCCCATGTCGCGGTAGGCATCGACACCGAGCGCGCCGTGGCGCTTGCTGAGCTTGGCGCCGTCGGGCCCGTGGATCAGCGGGATGTGGGCATAGACCGGCTCGGGCCAGCCCATCGCCTTGATGATTTGGAGCTGGCGGAAAGCGTTGTTCAGATGGTCGTCGCCGCGGATGACATGCGTCACGCCCATGTCGTGGTCGTCGACCACCACGGCCAGCATGTAGGTCGGCGTGCCGTCGGCGCGCAGCAGGATCATGTCGTCGAGCTGGGCATTCTCGACCGTGACCTTGCCCTGCACGGCGTCGTTGATCACGGTCTGGCCGGTCTGCGGCGCTTTCAGGCGCACGACCGGCTTGATGCCGGCAGGGGCGTCCTTGGGATCGCGGTCGCGCCAGCGGCCGTCGTAGCGCATCGGCTTGCCGGCGGCCTTCTGGGCGGCGCGCATCTCGTCCAGCTCCTGGGGCGAGGCGTAGCAATGGTAGGCGTTGCCGGCCGCCAGCATCTGGTCGGCGACCTCGGAGTGGCGGGCGGCGCGCGCGAATTGATAGGTGACCTCGCCGTCCCACGGCAGGCCGAGCCAGGAGAGGCCGTCGAGGATCGCCGCGATCGCGGGCTCGGTCGAGCGCGCCCGGTCGGTGTCCTCGATGCGCAGCAGGTACTTGCCGCCGTGATGCCTGGCGAACAGCCAGTTGAACAGCGCGGTCCGGGCGCCGCCGATATGCAGGTAGCCGGTCGGCGAGGGGGCGAAGCGGGTAACGACGGTCATGGCCGGGGTGTCATGTGCTCGATATGCGCAGGTTCTGCCGTATTTCGGCCGGAAAAGCGCGCCGTAGGTAGGGGAGCGTCCCAGCAGTGTCAAACCTGCGCGCCTGGATCCTGAAACAGCTCGACGACGAACGCGGGCGCTGGATGCTGTGGCTGCCGGTGGCGATGGGCCTGGGCATTGCCGTCTACTTCGAATTGCCGAGCGAGCCCGCTTTGTGGGTGGGGCCCGCTGCGGCGCTGGTCGCGGTCGTGGCGGCGTTCCTCGCGCCGTCAGGTAGCCTCGCGCGCGCACTGGCCATCGGGGCCGCCGCGGGCGCCATCGGCCTCGGGCTCGTCGCGTGGCGCACCGCGAACCTGGCCGCGCCCACGCTCGGCCGGCCGCTGTTCAGCATCAACGTCGAGGGCCGGATCGCCGACATCCATCGCCTGCCCGACGGCGTGCGGGTCGTGCTCGAGGCGGTGCGCCTCAAGGGCAACGGTGCGCCGCCGGCCGAGATGATGCCGCTCAAGGTGCGCGTTACGCTGAGCCGCGGTGCGCCGTCCCTCACCATCGGCGCCCGCCTGCTGGTGTTGGCCAACCTGTCGCCGCCGGCCGGGCCCGCGGCGCCGGGTGCCTTCGATTTCCAGCGCGTCGCCTGGTACCAGCAGCTCGGCGCCGTGGGTTATGCGCTGGCGCCGGCCGCTATCGTCGATCCCGGCAAGCCCACGGGCTTCGTGCGCACCCTCGATGCACTCCGGGCCGATATCACCGAGCGTATCCTGAAGGTGCTGCCGGGACCCGCGGGCGGCGTCGTGGCCTCGCTGCTGGTAGGCGAGCAGACGGCGGTCGACAAGGACGTGGCCCAGGCGATGCGCGACTCGGGCCTGGCGCACATTCTCTCGATCTCCGGCCTGCACATCGTGTTCGTGGTCGGCCTGGTGATGGCGATCGTGCGTTACGGCATCGCGCTCGTCCCGCCGCTCGCCCTCAGGGTGGACGCCAAGAAGGTGGCGGCCGTGCTCGCACTGATGGCCGCGCTCTTCTACACGGCGCTCGCCGGCGCTCCGGTGCCGGCCCAGCGCGCCTGCGCCATGGCGGGCTTCGCACTGCTCGCCATCCTGCTCGACCGCGCGGCGCTGTCGCTCCGCCTGGTCGCGTGGTCGGCGGTGATCGTCCTCGCCGCCGCGCCGGAATCGCTGACCGGCGCCTCGTTCCAGATGTCGTTTGCCGCCGTCGTCGCCCTCATCGCCGGCTGGGAGGCAGCCTCAGGCTGGCGGCGCCGCCTGCACGAGCGCGCCGAAGGCCAGCGCCACCGCTGGGCCTGGCGCATCGCGGCCGCATTCGGCACCAGCCTCGCCACGACCCTGATCGCCTCGGTCGCGACGGGTGCCTTTGCCGCCTACCACTTCAACCGGCTGAGCCTGCTCGGCGTCGTGGCCAACCTCCTGGGCGTGCCGCTCACCGGCTTCTGGATCATGCCGTGGGGCCTGCTCGCCATGTTGCTGATGCCGTTTGGCCTCGAAGCCGTGGCCCTCGTGCCGATGGGCTGGGGCGTCGATGGCCTCAACGCGATCGCCCGCTATGTCGCGTCATGGCCCGAGGCTGCCACCTTGGTGCCGTCGCTGCCCGGCGCCAGCCTGTGGTTGCTCACCCTCGGCGGCCTGTGGTTCTGCCTGTGGCGCCGCCGCTGGCGGTTGGCCGGGCTGCCAGTGGTGGCGATCGGCCTGATGCTGGGGCCGCCTCCGGCGCCCGACCTACTGATGAGCGAGGATGGCCGCGTGCTGGGCCTGCGCGACGAGCGTGGCCAGGTCCATGTCGCCTCGGCCCGCACCGACCGCTTCGTGAGCGACGCCTGGGCGAGACGACAAGGGCAGGAGGGGGCCAAGCGTTGGACCGTAAGCGCCGACCAGCAAGCGGCAGGCCTCGGCTGCGCCACCGGCCTCTGCCGCTGGCGCAAGGGTCCGTGGCGGGTGGCGATGGTGAGCGACGACCGCCGCCTCGCCGAAGCCTGTGGCTCGGCCGACATCGTGCTCTCGACCGTGGACGCCCAAGGCAAGTGCCGCGGCCCGCGCCTCGTCATCGACCGCCGCGACGCCTGGCGCGAAGGCGCGCAAGCGCTGTGGCTCGACGACCTGGGTGTCCGCCGAGAGACGGCCAACGCCCGGCGCGGCGATCGGCCCTGGGTGCCCAACAGTTCGATGCGCCAGGCCGCGCCGGTGAAGGCGCCGGGGGTCTGACGGGCCGGTTTTTGGCACACCTCGTTGTGCCACGACGTGTTCTGCGGCCTGTGCCAAAAATCGCAGTCAACGATATGATCTGAAAGAACAATCCCGCCGCGACGAACTGTGCCACCGGCGATGACTGCTCGTCTTCATGGGAATCCCCCAACGGGTAGACGAAACGGAACACTCGTGGACCACAAAAAACGCCCGGCGGATTTCTCCGTCGAACGTCGCCCACTATGCCAGAAAAGTTAGCAAAAACCTGCTGAAGTTGCAACTTTATCCGCGAAATGGCCGGTGCTCATGGCGCAACGCCAGGAACCGCAGTTCGAGCCACCCCAGCCAGCAACGATGGGTTGGTTACCTGTTCGGGAGAGTCGATGGGTGCTGCACAACCACTGGAGGTAGTTCCCCGACGATGCTAGTGCTTCGACGACCAAACAGGGTGGAATGGATGCGTAGTTTGTTGGCTGTGCGGGCAGTTCTGTTGGGAGCGGCCTGTAGTCCGGCAGAACGAATGACCTATCAAGTTTGGGGGAGTGGCGTTGCCTATGACACGACCAAGGATAAGAATGTAAAGGGTGATTACCGCACCCAAGGCGTCTACGACTCTTCGATGGCGAGAGAGGGGAAGGTAAAGCCTGATGAGGTGCGGTGGCGGACTCTCTACAATGGGCTGATGGAGGCACAGAAAGACGGTTACGAGTACGCCTGGATCACTGGCCCGACGGGTATCAGCCTGAGGCGAAGCGTCAGTTCTTCAGGCTCCAGCACAAGCCACACCACTCATACCTGGCCCGGTTTTGCCTACACCGTTCACGCCTATAAGGCCGATGACAAGACCGGCGAGACGCGGCCGGCCAGCGCACGGCCAATTGCGGGCCTTATCGACGAGGCAAACAGACGTGCTCACGCCGCCAAGCCAGCGACGAACTGACGGTCAGTTGTACCGCCTATAAAGCCCCGCGAGCCGGCCCTGGATCTTGACCCGGTCGGGCCCGAAGATCCGCGTCTCGTAGGCGGCGTTGGCGGGCTCGAGCGCGATCGAGGCGCCCTTCTTGCGCAGGCGCTTCAGCGTCGCTTCCGTATCGTCGATCAGCGCCACGACGATCTCGCCGGTCTCGGCGGTGTCGGAACTCTTGATGATGGCGATGTCGCCGTTCTGGATGCCGGCCTCGACCATCGAGTCGCCCTGGACTTCGAGGCAGTAATGCGCGCCCGAGCCGAGCAGGGTGACGGGGACGTCGACGGTCGTGGAATTATCGCGCAGCGCCTCGATCGGCGTGCCGGCGGCGATCCGGCCGTAGAGCGGCAGGCTGAGCGCCTGGGCCTCGTTAGCAATCATGATGGCGCCGGCCAGCGGCATGCGCTCGCCGCCGCGGACGACCTGGGGCACGAAGCCTTCGCGCGCCTCGCCCATGCCGCCGGCCCGGGCCAGCATCGGCATGACGTTGGGCGCGGGCATGGCCGCCGTGTCGGGCAGCTTCAGAACCTGCAGGGCCCGCGCACGATGCGGCAGGCGGCGCAGGAAGCCGCGCTCTTCCAATCCCGTGATCAGACGATGGATGCCCGACTTGGATTTGAGCCGAAGCGCCTCCTTCATCTCGTCGAACGAGGGCGAAACGCCATCGTCGTTGAGGCGCTTATTGATGAACATCAGCAGTTCGTTTTGCTTGCGGGTTAACACCGTCTTCTCCCCAGAACGCCTACCGGATTTAGGAACAAATCCTGAAACCCGACACATGTTCTAGTTTAGTTCCGCCTCCAGGTCAAGTTTTCCCGAGGCAGCTGGGGATCAGGAGCCGCCGGGAAGGCCCGCGAGATCGATCACTTGGACGGTTTCACCGGGCAGGATCGCGGGCCGCCCGGACCAGCCGCGGTCGAGACGACAGGCGCCTATCGAGCGGGTAGGCTGTCGGTTGTGCAGAGATTCCTAGTCGCCGGCGCGCTGGGTTACACCCGAAGCTGGGCCAAGAACGTTGTAAAGACCGTCCTTGGCCGTAAGTCGCACTTTACGGCCAACGATGTCTTGTTTCGGGTGTATTTCCGCCAGCTTTGCGGAGGATCGAAGCTCCAAAGATTTACCTGCGTTGCCTCGACGCGCGAGGGCGCGGGCTCACAGGCTCTAATGGTGATGGAGGCAATCCGCTTCGCCAGTACCACGGGCCTCACTTATCTCCACACGCCTTTTGCCGAGGTCCATCACGCCGATCGGCCGATGCAAGCCTGGGCTGCAGCCTGGGAAGCGCACTTCAACTTGGGGGCGGGTGAAATCCCGAACGATCGCGACGGCACCGACGTGGTAAACTACGCCTTCACCTTCCCGACGCTGCATGCGCTGTTCGGCGTCGATGAATCCGAGTCCGGTTTCGATGAGCCGACCATTCGCGAGTTCCGTCGCAGGTACTATCTCAACAAATCCCCGCGAAAGAACGAGACCCTCTCCGTCTGCGTCCATGCCCGCAGGCGCAATCACAACGATTTTCATTCCGAAGATTCGACCGACTTGTCGCGACTTGCCCACGTGCTAGCACGGCTTCGGTCCGTACTGGATGCCCACGGTGTCGTATACACACTGCGTCTTTTCTCCCAGGGCCAGATCGAAGAGTTCCGAGACTTGGGCATCGCCGAGAGCGGGCTCTTTCTCGACGCCGATCCGTTCTGGAGCATGCGGGAAATGATCGAGGCCGACGTCCTCGTCACGACTCGGGGGACCTTCAGCTACGTCACCGGTCTCTACTGTGATGGGATCATTCTCGGGGACGCCCATGTTCCGCCTGCCAGCGGATGGCTCACCTACGACGTCAACGGAGATTTCGAGGCCGAGGCACTCGCAAGCCGGCTATCGCACCGATCAGCCAGGACACAAACGCGAAGTCTTCCTTGGGAACCTGGGGATCAGTAGCCGCCGGGAAGGCCCGAGAGATCGACCACTTGCACGGTTTCGCCGGACTTGCGGGCGGGATCGTGGGCCGGCCGGACGAGAAACGCCGAAGACGCGGCCAGCACCGAGAGCATGGAACTGTCCTGCACCGGATGCGGCGTCACGGTTATGGTGCCGTCGGCGGCGCGGCTCAAAGTCGAGCGGACATAGTCTTCGCGCGCGTCGTTCATCTTGACGTCGACAGCCAGCTTGGCCGGCACCGTGCCGACGAGGTCGCCGGGCTGGCCCAGCATCCGGTCCATCGCCGGCTTCAGGAACAGCAGCGCGCAGACCATGGTCGACACCGGATTGCCCGGCAGGCCGAGGACGCGGGCGCGGTCTTTGGCGGCGAACATCAGCGGCTTGCCCGGGCGCATGGCGATCCGCCAGAAATCCATGGCGAAGCCCTGGGCTTTCAGGGCGCCCTGAACGAGATCGTGGTCGCCGACCGAGGCGCCGCCCAGGGTGATCAGCAGGTCGTGCTGGGCGCCGGCGGCGATGCAGCTCTCGATCAGCTTGGCGTCGTCGCGGGCAATGTCGAACAGCGTCGGCTCGCCCCCCCAGGCGTGCACGAGGGCCGCCACGGCAATGCCGGAGGAGGAGACGATCTGGTTGCGGCCCACCGGCTCGCCCGGCATCACGAGTTCGTCGCCGGTCGAGAGGATGGCGACGCGCGGCTTGCGATGGACCGAGAGCCAGGGATGGTTCATGGCCGCCGCCAGCGCCACGTCGCGGGTCGTCAGCGTGCGGCCCGCGGCCAGCGGCGTGTCGCCACTGGCGAAGTCGAGGCCGGCCTTGCGGATGTGCCGGCCCGGACGCGGCGCCTCGAGGATGGTGATCTTCGCGCCTTCGGCTTTGGTGTCTTCCTGGATCACGATGGCGTCGGCGCCCATCGGCAGCGGACCGCCGGTGAAGATGCGCACCGTTTCGCCGGGCTTCAGCGCATGGTCGTAGGAACCGCCGGCCGGCGCCTGGCCGACCAGTTTCAATGTGGTGGGGGCGGCAGGCACGTCCTCGGCGCGCACGGCGTAGCCATCCATCGCCGAGAGATCGGATGGCGGCTGGATGAGGCGAGCGGCCGGGGCCACGGCCAGAATGCGGCCGGTCGCGTCGGCGACGGACACAGTTTCCGACGGCAGCGCCTCGAACGCTGCGATGACGCGGGCATGGGCGTCGCGGACGGTCAGCATCATGAATCTTTCGGACCGCGAGCGTCCCGCTCGCTCATGATCTTGAGCGAGCGGGACGCTCGCGGTCCGGAAGAAGATGAGTTCCACACCCCAGACTTGCCGCCGGACTTGTGGACGAGTTTCACGCCGGAGATGACCATGCCGCGGTCGACGGATTTGCACATGTCGTAGACGGTGAGGGCGGCGACGGAGGCGGCGGTCAGGGCTTCCATCTCGACGCCAGTGCGGCCCTTCAATTTGCACGTCGCCTCGATGTCGACGGCGCGGCACTTGGGATCGAGCGAGAGCTTCACCTGGACCGAACTCAGCGCCAGTGGATGGCAGAGCGGAATCAGGTCGGGCGTCTTCTTCGCGGCCATGATGCCGGCGAGTTGGGCCACGGCCAGCACGTCGCCCTTCTTGGCTTTCCCGGTGGCGATCAGTTTCAGGGTGGCGGCCTGCATGGTGACGCTGGCGCGCGCCACGGCAACGCGCTCTGTCACGTCCTTGTCGCCGACATCGACCATGCGGGCGTTGCCGGTGTTGTCGAAGTGGGTGAGTTTCTTTTTCACGCCGCCTCGCGGACCAGCATGTCGCGTACCGCGGCCTCGACGTCGGGCTTGCGCATGAAGCTCTCCCCGATCAGGAAGGCCTCGGCGCCAACCTTGGCCATGCGCGCGAGGTCGGTCGGCGAGCCGAGACCGCTCTCGGCTACCAGCAGGCGGTCCTTGGGCACCAGCGGCGCGAGCTGCTCGGTCGTGGCGAGATCGACCGCCAGCGTCTTGAGATTGCGATTGTTGATGCCGATCAGGTCGGCATCGACCTTGAGGGCGCGTTCGAGCTCCGGGGCATCGTGGACCTCGACCAGCACATCCATGCCCCACTTGCGGGCGAGGTCGGCGAGGTTGGCAGCCATCGCATCGTCGAGGCAGGCCATGATCAGCAGGATGCAATCGGCCCCCAGCGCACGCGCTTCCGGTATCTGGTAGGGGTCGATCATGAAATCCTTGCGCAGCACCGGCAGCTTCACCGCGGCGCGGGCCTGGGTCAGGAACTCGTCCTTGCCCTGGAAGTAGGGGCCATCGGTCAGGATCGACAGGCATGTGGCGCCGCCACGCTCGTAGGCCTTGGCCAATGCCGGCGGATCGAAATCCTCCCGGATCAGGCCTTTGCTGGGAGAGGCTTTCTTGATCTCGGCGATCAGGCCGTAGCGGCCGGCGGCGATGGCGCGTTCGAGCGCCTTGGTGAAACCGCGCGGCGAATCGGTGTCGCGCGCCAGGTTCTCGACCACGCGCAGCGGACGCTGCGACATGCGGCCGGCGACGTGGTTACGCTTGTCGGCGACGATCTTCTGGAGCGTGTCGCTCATGCGCAGATCCTTTTCAACGTGGCGAGCGCGGCGGTTGCCTTGCCGGTATCGATCGACGCTGCCGCAAGCGCGGCGCCTTGCTTCAAGTCCTGTGCCTTGCCCGCGACCATGAGGGCGGCGGCGCTGTTCAGCACGACGATATCGCGGAAGGCGTTTTTCTCGCCGGCCAGCACCTTGTGAATGGCTTCGGCATTGTGGTTGGCGTCGCCACCCTTGAGGTCGGCCATGTTGGCGCGCTTCACGCCGATTTCTTCGGGCGCGATCTCGATCTCGGTGACCTTGCCGTTGTCCAGCGAGGCGGCCCAGCTCTTGGTCGTGGTCGTGAGTTCGTCCATGCCGTCCTGGCCATGCACGACCAGCGCGCGCTCGAGGCCGAGTTGCCCCAGCGCCTCGGCGACGGGGCGAAGCCAGCGGCGGTCGAAGACGCCGACGAGCTGGCGCTTCACCAGCGCCGGGTTCGACATCGGCCCGAGCAGGTTGAAGATGGTGCGGTTGGGGGCGAGTTCGACGCGGGGTCCTGCCACGTTGCGCATGGCGCTGTGATGGCGCGGCGCCATCAGGAAGCACACGTTGGCCTCGACCAGCGCCTTTTCCAGCGCCTCGATCGGCACTTCGAGCCCGATACCCAGCGCCGACAGCACGTCCGCTGCCCCGGACTTGGAGGTGAAGGCGCGGTTGCCGTGCTTGGCGACCGGGACGCCCGCGCCGGCCACGACGAAAGCCGAGCAGGAGGAGACATTGTAGGTGCCGTGGTGGTCGCCGCCGGTGCCCACGATGTCGATGGCGCCCTCGGGCGCGCGGACGCGCAGAACCTTGGCCCGCAGCGCCCGGGACCCGCCGGCCAATTCCTGGGCAGTCTCGCCGCGCACTTTCAGGCCCATCAGGAAGGCGCCCATCTGGGCCGGGGTGGCGTTGCCCGAGGTCACGATCTCGAAGGCGCGCTCCGCCTCGTCGATTCCCAGGGATTCGCCGTTGCCGACCTTGGCCAGAAGGCCGCGAAAATCGTCGATGTCGCCGCTCACCAAAACTCCGTCCGGATTTGCCTCTTGCCGGCCGGGCCGGCGGGCGGCTAGCTATATCACATGGCTCGAGAACTCATCCTCAAGGTCACCGGCGTGGATTGCGACGGCTGCGTAAAGGCCGTCACCCGTGCCGCCACCGGCGCCGGCACCGCGCCGATCTCCGTCGACCTCAAGAGCGGGGAGATGCGCCTCCCGGCCGACGCCGACGTCGCCGCGATCACCAAGGCGGTCACCCGGGCGGGATTTGGGGTTGCCGGCTGAAGAACGGCTGACAAACCATTGATATAGAAGATAAAGATCCCTCGCTACGCTCGGGATGACAAATAACTCTTGTCACCCCGAGCGTAGCGAGGGGTCCTTCTAGTTGAACGCCATCACTCGATCTTGACGCCGGCGTCCTGGATGATCTTGCGCCACTTGGTGTTCTCGATGGCGATGTAGGCCTCGAACTCCTGGCGCGATTCCTTGGCTGGCACGAACGACAGGCTTTTCAACTTCTCCAGCACCTCGGGGTCCTTGAGAATGCGCATCACCTCGGCGCTCAGCCTGTCGAGAATGGGCTCGGGCGTCTTGGCGGGCGCCGACAGGCCGATCCAGCCCACGGCGACGACACCCTGGATGCCCTGTTCGGCAACGGTGGGCAGGTCGGGCAGGAAGGGCGAGCGGCGCTGGTCGGCGATGCCGATCGCGTTCACTTTGCCGGCTTTCACCGGGCCGATGGCGCCGGGGATGGCATCCGACAGGAGCTGGATGTCGCCGCTCTGCAGCGCGAGCTGGGCGTCGGCGTTGCCCTTGAAGGGCACGTGCGTGAGCTTGATGCCGGCCGCGTTCTTCAGCATCTCGACCGCGAGATGGCTGGCCGAGCCGTTGCCCGAGGAGCCGTAATTCAGGTCGCCGGCCTTGGCCTTGGCGATCAGCTCCGGCACGGACGTGATGCCGCTCTTGAGGCTGGTCATCAGCACCTGCGGCGTGAGGCCGATATTGGCGATCGGCGCGAAGTCCTTCTGCGCGTCGTAGGGCAGCTTCGGATAAAGCACCGGCCCGATGCCGTGGGTCGAGATCGTGACCATCAGCAGCGTGTAGCCGTCGGGCGCCGCCTTGGCGGCGACATCGGCGCCGATGCTGCCGCCCGCGCCGGGGCGGTTCTCCGCGATCACCTGCTGGCCCAGCGCCTTGGTGAGCTGGTCGGCCATGACACGCGCCAGAATGTCGGTCGCTTGGCCCGCCGGAAAGGGGACGATGATGCGGATCGGCTTGGCGGGCCAGGCTTGCGCGAAGGCCGGCGTTGCGAGAAGGAGCGGCGAGGCGACAAGAAGACGGCGGCTCAGCATAAAGTCCTCATGGTCAGTTGGACCGCGAGCGTCCCGCTCGCTGATGATCTTGAGCGAGCGGGACGCTCGCGGTCCGGAAAATTCTAGGCCGCTTTCTTCTTTTGCTGCGTCGGATGCTCGCCGGCGATCTTGAGGAAGTTTTCCAGGATCTTGTGGCCGTGCTCCGAGGCGATGCTCTCGGGGTGGAACTGCACGCCGTGGATCGGCAGCGACTTGTGGCGCAGGCCCATGATGATGTCGCCGGTCTCGGCGGTGACGTCGAGCTCCTTGGGGAAGCCCTTGCGGTCGACGATCAGCGAATGATAGCGCGTCGCCTGGAAGGGCGAGGGCACGTCCTCGAACACGCTCTGGTTCTTGTGGTCGATGCCGGACAGCTTGCCGTGCATCGGCTGCGGCGCGCGCACCACCTGGCCGCCGAACACCTGGCCGATCGCCTGGTGGCCGAGGCAGACGCCCAGCAGCGGCACCTGTTCCTTGGCGGCGGCGCGGATGAGATCCATGCAGATGCCGGCCTCGTTCGGCGTGCACGGCCCCGGCGACAGCACGATGCCGGCGGGCTTCAGCGCGATCGCCTCGTCGACCGTGATCTTGTCGTTGCGACGCACGACGCACTTCGCGCCGAGATCGCCCAGGAAGTGGACAAGGTTGTAGGTGAAGCTGTCGTAGTTATCGATCAGGAGGAGCATGGCGGCATTCTAGCGTGTCAGCATCGTCGCTCCTAGTACTCCTCCCCCGTCTGTAGGTAGCTAATGAATTGACCGGATTATGTAGCGAGTGAATTGACCGGCTTTGATGGGCCTCCTTTTGGGGAGGTCTGGATGGGCCGGGCAAGAACACTTCAGGACATCCGGATCATGAGGTTC
>JAESGK010000150.1_pt1 | contig 65323 bp, 65 predicted proteins | sample 9269681 | NCBI WGS metagenome assembly JAESGK01 (sample SAMN14515347, study PRJNA621673) | algae metagenome | isolation source: Timaviella obliquedivisa GSE-PSE-MK23-08B and co-occurring heterotrophs from... | place: USA: Grand Staircase Escalante National Monument, Utah | collected 2006-08-15
GCCTCGGCCTGCTCCGACGCCAGCCCGGCGTCGCCCGCAGCATCGAACTGCTCGTCCCACCCGAAAGCTTGCCCATCCTAAAGTGACCGAAATTCAATCAGTCAAAACCTCTGTGACGAGGTACTAGGGAGGATCCCGTCATGGCCGATCAATCCAACATCTATGTGGGCGTTGCCGGCTACTTCGGAAAACCAGATCACCCCGGCCGCGTCGGAGTCTTCCGGCGCGGCACAAAAAGCGGGGACTGGCAGCATGTGCTGGGTACCGTCCAGACCTTTACGGTCTTCGTCCATCCCAGCGATCCGGCGACCGTTTTCGCCGGCACCACCGATGGCGTGTGGCGCAGCACGGATGCGGGCGTCACCTTCCGGCGAACAGAATTCCCCGATGCCAAGAAAGAAGTCTGGTCCTTTCTGGTCGATTCGCGCGACCCCAAGCGGATATTTGCCGGCGCCTCGCCGATCGACGTCTATCGCAGCGATGATAGCGGCACGAGCTGGCGCAGGCTGCCCAACCCCGGCATGGCCGCCCACTGCAAGGGGCCCTTCGCCTCGCGGGTGATGCGGCTGGCCCAGCATCCGAAGCGGCCCGACGAGATCTACGCCGCCCTCGAGATCAACGGGGTGATGCGCAGCACCGACCTGGGCGAGACCTGGTCCGACTGCAGCGCCGGCCTGATCAAGCTCGCCGAGCAGCCCCACCTCCAGAGCAAGATCGTGAGCGACACAACGGCCGAGGGCATGCTCGACAGCCATGCCGTCACCATCAATCCCGCCGACCCCGATGCCGTGATCGCGGCGATGCGCATGGGACTGTTCCGCAGCGCCGACCAGGGACGCACCTGGCAGGACATGCAGGTCGGCCGCTTCTCGCCCACGACCTACGGGCGCGACGTCAAGGTCTCGGCGCTCGAGCCCAACACGCTCTACTCCGCGTTGAGCGTTGCGGCCGCCAGCCACGATGGCGGGCTTTACCGCAGCGGTGACGGCGGCCAGAGTTGGAAACGCTTCGACAAGGTGCAGGTCCATGGCACCATCATGTCGATTGGCCTGCACCCGCGTGACGCCGCACAGGTCTACATGGGTGCGCGCTACGACGGCGAAGTGTTCGGAACGCAGGACGCCGGCGAGACGTGGCAGGCCATGCCGCTGCCCGGCGAAGTCCAGCATATCTACTCGGTGACATGCGGCTAAACTGGCCGAATCAGAAACGCAAAAAAGGCGGCCCGGAGGCCGCCTTTTCTCTGAAGAGATGACCGGTCCTGATACCGGCCATCAATCCTGTCTGGCTTCTACAGCATCTTCTTCGCAGGCAACGCGACCCGTGAATCCGTCAGCGCCTTCTCGAGGACCGGGATGCCACGGTCATACCGACCGGCAGTGCAGTCGGCCATAGCCTCCGGGACAGGGCCCTGAGCGGGCGAAGCGGTGCTGGTTTTCCGCCACGAAGCCATCAAGTCAGCGCAGTAGGCGGCTTTGTCGAAGGCAGCCATTTGCACCATGACCACGATCTCGACGCGGCGATTCTGCGGCTCGCGAACGCCGTCCGCAGTCTTGACGAGCAGGCCGGCTTCGCCGACGCCCGTCGACGTAATGGCAGTAGCCGGGACGCCTTCCTTGACGAGGGCGTCCCTGACCGTGTTTGCACGACGCAGCGACAACGCCATGTTGTATTCCGGCGAACCAGAGGTGTCGGTGTGGCCCGTGGCAGCGACTCGAGCGCCACCGCGGGTCTTGTAGGCAGCGGCCGCCTGCTGGATCGTGTTCAACGCCTGGGACGACAGGTTCGAGCGGTCCCAATCGAAGAACACCATGAACGTCGGTGGTGCAGGCGGCGGCGGCGGAGCGGCTGCCGGCGGCGGCGGCTCGTCGCAAGCGCCCAACAACATTGCTGCCGCGATAACGGCGAACATCGACTTCAACATGGACATCATCCCCCCATAAAAACGAGTAGCAGAACCATGATGGAGCACTCCGCCCAAAACGTAAAGTCCACGTTTTGGGTCGCAGCGTTCCCTCGAGGGCGGCAGTTCGATTGGCGTCCCCAGCGGGATTCGAACCCGCGTCGCCGCCGTGAAAGGGCGGTGTCCTAGGCCTCTAGACGATGGGGACGAAGCCGAAAGCGCGGCTGCATGTAGCGGCTGGGGGCCCCGAAATCAAGCAAGCACCGAACCTGCCGCGGCTGCCGCGTCGTCGATTTGCAGACGGACGGATTCACGCCCTCCGAAACGATCGATCCGGAGCGCCCCCGCGACATGGAGGACGGGGCGGGCTGGGTCCAGAAGAGCCGGCCCCAGCGCCGTCTGGTTGGCCCGGAAGGCGATCGCCTCCACCCGCCCGCGCTCCCATCCCACCAATGTGCAGCGCACATGCCCCTCGCCCACCGTCTGGGCATAGCTGACGCGAACGTTCGTGAGAACGAAACGTGGCAATGCGTTGCCGGCGCCGAACGGGCCAACGCGCTCGATCATGTCGACCAGGTCCTGCGTCGCCGCCCCCGGCGACAGGGCCGCATCGATGCCGAGTTCGCGCATCGGTGGTGCTGCGCCGAGTTGCGGCGCGATGCGTTCGTCGAGGAACCGTGCCAACCCGGGCAACGCTGCGCGGGTCACCGTGAGACCCGCCGCCATGGCATGGCCGCCACCGTTCACCAAGAGCCCGGCTTGACGGGCGGCGATCACCGCCGCGCCGAGGTCGACCCCGCGCACCGAGCGGCCCGAGCCTTTCCCGAGGTCGCCGTCGAGGCCGATCACGAACGCCGGCCGGCCATAGCGTTCGACCAGGCGGCTGGCCACGATGCCGATCACCCCGACATGCCAGCCGTCGCTTTCGACGACGAGCGCTGCCGGCAGCCCCTTGCGGTCGGGCCCGTAAAGCCCCTCGACCCGCGAGATCGCCTGATCGAGCACGTCGCGTTCTATGGCACGGCGCTCGGTGTTGAATTCATCCAGCCGCAGCGCCAGGGCGCCGACTTCATGCGGATCGTCGCTCGACAGCAGCCGAGCCCCGAGATCTGCCTGTCCGACGCGTCCGCCGGCATTGACCCTGGGCCCCAGCAGGAACCCCAGATGATAAGCTCCCGGCACCTCTTTCAGACGGGCGACGTCGGCAAGAGCCGCAAGCCCGACATTGCGGCGCTCGGCCATCACCTTCAGGCCCTGCCGCACCAGGGCGCGGTTGACGCCGGTGAGCGGCACGACATCGCACACCGTACCCAGCGCCACGAGGTCGAGCCATTGGCGCAGGTCGGGCTCGGGCCGCGACGCGCCGTACCAGTCGGCCTCGCGCAACGCCCGATTGACGCCCACCGCCAGCAGGAAGGCCACGCCCACCGCCGCCATCTGCTTGTGCGGGCTGGCATCGTCGATCCGGTTGGGATCGACGACGGCAATGGCGTCGGGCAGCGTGATCTCGGCCATGTGATGGTCGATGACGATGGTGTCGAGCCCTGCCCGCTTGGCTTCGGCCAGCGGTTCGAAGGCCGTCACGCCGCAGTCGACTGTGACCACGACGGCCGCGCCCTCGGCCTTCAATTTCACGAGGGCCGGCGCGTTGGGGCCATAGCCCTCCTTGCGGCGGTCGGGGATGTAGACGCCGATATTGCCGCCGACGCTGCGGAAGAATCGCAGTAGCAGTGCAGAAGAGGTCGCGCCATCGACGTCGTAGTCGCCGAACACGACAATGCGCTCACTGCCCTGCACCGCACGCACCAGCCGCGCGATGGCCACATCCATGTCCTTGAGATGCGATGGGTCGGGCAGGAAACGGCGCAGCGTCGGATCGAGAAATTCCGCCACCGAATCGAGGTCGACGTCGCGGGCGGCGAGCAACCGCGCCACCGGGTCAGGCAGCCCGTGGCGCTGGGCAATCGCCAACGCCATACGCTCGTCGGCCAGGCGCGCCGCCCAGCGTCGTCCGGTCAGCGACCGCTCGACACCGAGAAACGCCGCGCGCTCGACCCTTGAATTATCGGACATGCTGTAACCTTAGCTCAAAGCGCTGTGGACGACTTGGCACACGCCGCCTGCTAACGTTCATCCAGGGCTTGAGGGACCGGAATGACGAAAAACCTGCTCGCTGCGCTGCTGGCGGCTGCCGCGCTGGCGGCACCTGCGTCCGCGCAAAGCAGCCCGGACTGGATCACCGGCTTCCCGCGCGAACGGATGCCGGTGAAAAGCTGGCCTGAAGGCCGCAAGGTCGCGATCTGCTTCGTCCTCTACGTGGAGGTGTGGGGCAAAGGCAACGGCCCGAACCTCCGACCCGACATGGTCGAGCGCAAACCCGACATCGTCGATGAATCCTTCCGCCAGTACGCCATCGATTGGGGTGTCCCTCGGGTCGGCCGCCTGTTCAAGGAACAGGGCCTGCCGCTCAGCATCGCGCTCAACGCGCAGTTTCCCGAACAGCATCCCGAGATTTGGAAGCAGTTCCGCGCCCTGGTGCCCAAGGCGCCGATCGTGGCGCACGGCATCAACAATTCGACCGATCAGTTGCCCCTCGACAAGGGCACCGAAGCGCCGATGGCCTACGTGCGCCGCACGCTCGACAGCATCCAGAAAAGCACGGGTATCCGTCCGACCGGCTGGTCCAGCCCCAGTGTCCATTCCAACGTCGAAACCTTTCCCGCGACGGCGGCCGAAGGCATCAAGTACACGCTCGACGGCATGGACTCCGACGTGCTGTCCCGGCTCGTCACGCCCTCGGGCAAGCTGGTCATGATCCCCTACCCGGCCGTCACGGTCGACATGGGCCACTATCTCATGCGCTTCAAGGAGCCGCTCGACCTGGAGCGCTTCTGGATCGACTACATCTCCGAACTGGCACGCGAGGCAGAAAAGGACCATGGCCGTCCCGCCACGGTCGTGGCGATCGGCATCCATCCGTTCGTCGTCGGTACGCCCGCCGGCGCCGCTTCGCTGCGACGCGTGCTCGACGCCATCAAGCACCAGAATCTCGTCTGGGTCACCGACGTCGAAGCCGTCGTCACGGCAGCCGGCGAGAAACTCTAGGCCCAGCTCGGCAGGCCGGTCTTGATCGAGAAATTGTGGTGGGCCGAGATCCAGCGCACGGTACCGGTCTTCGAGCGCATGACGATGGAGTGGGTTTCGGCGCCATGGTGAAAGCGGCGCACGCCCTTCAGCATCGAGCCCGACGTGACGCCGGTTGCGGCGAACATGACGTCGCCCTTTGCCATCTCGGTCATCGAATACTTGCGGTTGAGGTCGGTGATGCCCCACTTGCGCGCGCGACCCTTCTCGTCGTCGTTGCGGAACAGCAACCGGCCCTGGATCTGGCCGCCGATGGCGCGCAGCGCCGCCGCCGCCAGCACGCCTTCCGGCGCGCCGCCCGAGCCCATGTAGATGTCGATGCCGGAATCGCCGGTCGAGGTGGCGATCACGCCCGACACGTCGCCGTCGCCGATCAGCATGATGCGGGCACCCGCCTCGCGGACCTTGGCGATCAGCTCCGAATGACGCGGCCGGTCGAGGATGCAGACCACGAGGTCGGAGACGTCGACCTTCTTGGTCTTGGCGAGGTCGGCAAGGTTCTGCTTCGCCGTCTTGTCGAGGTCGACGATGCCGTCGGGCAGGCCACCGCCGACGGCGATCTTGTCCATGTAGACGTCGGGCGCGTTGAGGAACCCGCCATGCTCGGCCATCGCCATGACGGCGAGCCCGTTGGGCAGGCCCTTGGCGGTGATGGTGGTGCCTTCGAGCGGGTCGAGCGCGATGTCGATCTTGGGGCCCCCGGCGCCGACCTTCTCGCCGATATAGAGCATCGGCGCCTCGTCGCGCTCGCCCTCGCCGATCACCACGGTGCCTTCGATCGACAGCGTGTTCAGCGCGCTGCGCATGGCATCGACGGCCGCCTGGTCGGCCGCCTTCTCGTCGCCGCGTCCCATCAGCTTGGATGCCGCCAGCGCCGCGGCTTCGGTCACCCTCACCGCTTCCATCGCCAGATTGCGGTCCATCTTGCCTGTGTCGGCCATCGTTCCCTCCGTCCGGCGTCCAGAGCGCCTTCCTAGAATGCTTCGATCCTGATCACGCAGGGCTCCTGAGCCACCGCCTTCAGCTTGTCGATGCGCGCCAGCGCACGCCGCATCGCCGCCTCTTCCGTCTCGTGCGTCGTCAGCACCACCGGCACGTCGCCCGACTGCGAGCGTCCGCGCTGGAGCATCGATTCCAGCGAGATATGCTCCTTGGCGAGCGCACCCGACACCGCCGAGATCACGCCGGGCCGGTCCTGCACCATCAGGCGCATGTAGTAGGCGCCGACATGGCGGTCCATCGGCGAGGCCTTCTTGTCGGCCAGCCGGGCGGCCGGCACGACGAAGGCCGGCATGTGACGACCACGCGCGACATCGACCAGGTCGGCGACCACCGCCGAGGCGGTCGGCCCCTGCCCGGCGCCTCGGCCCTGGAACATCGTGGTGCCGACGAAATCGCCTTCGACAACCACGGCGTTGAACACGCCCTCGATATGGGCGATCGGCGTGGCCAGCGGCACCATGCACGGATGGACGCGCTGCTCGATCCCGTGCCGGGTCTCGCGGGCAAGGCCCAGCAGCTTGATCCGGTAGCCAAGTTCCTCGGCGAACTGGATGTCCATCGAAGTGACGCCGCGAATGCCCTCGATGTGAATACCGGCGAAGTTGACCCGCGCACCGAAGGCAGCGCCGGTCAGCACCGCGAGCTTGTGGGCCGCGTCGATACCATCGACGTCGAAACTCGGGTCGGCCTCGGCGTAACCTGCGGCCTGTGCCTCGGCCAGCACGACGTCGAAGTCGCGTCCGGTCTCGCGCATTGTCGTCAGGATGTAGTTGCAGGTCCCGTTGAGAATTCCGTACAAGCGGCCGACCTTGTTGCCGACCAAGCCTTCGCGCAGCGCCTTGATGATCGGGATGCCGCCGGCGACCGCTGCTTCGAAGGCGAGAATACGGTCGCGCTTCTCCGCAGCCGCCGCGATCTCGGCGCCGTGCATTGCCAGCAGCGCCTTATTGGCGGTGACGACGTGCTTGCCGGAGGCGAGAGACTTCTGCACCAGCCGTCGTGCAATGCCGCCCGAGCCGCCGATCAATTCGACGACGACGTCGATGTCGGGGGCCGCCGCAAGCGCCAGCGGATCCTTCTCCCAGCGCACGCCGGAGACGTCGATGTCGCGCTTTTTGGTGCGCGAGCGGGCGCTGACCGCGACCAGCTTCAGTGGACGCCCGCCGCGCAGCGACAACAACCGGCCATGCTCGGCCAGCAGCTTGACGACGCCAGCACCGACCGTGCCGAGCCCGGCGATGCCTATCCTGAGAGGTGATTTCATGGACGCCTGATACGACAGGATGATGCTAGGCGCGAGCCTTGATCGGCGTGACGTTGTCCCCAACGCCGCGCAGATAAAGATCGATGGCGCGTGCCGGGTCGGCCACGACCTGGCGGATGTTGCGCACGGCCTGGCGGATACGGTGCTTGTTCTCGACCAGGGCAATGCGCACATGCGCATCGCCATGCTCGCCGAAGCCGATGCCCGGCGAGACCGCGACATTGGCCTGGGTCAGCAGCAGCTTGGAAAAGGCCAGCGATCCCAGCTCGGCGAATTCCTTTGGTATCGGCGCCCAAGCGAACATGCTGGCCGACGGGGCCGGCAAATCCCAGCCGGCCGCCAGCAGGCCTTCCATCAGCACATCGCGCCGTTCCCTGTAGGTGTTGCGTGCCTCGGCGACGCAATCCTGCGGACCGTTCAGCGCCGCCGTGGCCGCGACCTGGATCGGCGTGAAAGCGCCATAATCTAGGTAGGACTTGATGCGCGTCAGTGCGGTGATCAGCGTCTTGTTGCCGGCCGCGAAGCCGATGCGCCAGCCGGCCATCGAGTAGGTCTTGCTCATCGAGGTGAACTCGATGGCGATGTCGCGCGCGCCCGGAACCTGCAGCACCGACGGCGGCGGAACGTCGTCGAAATAGATCTCGGCATAGGCGAGGTCCGACAGAATCCAGATGCCCTGGTGCCTGCAGAAATCGACGATCGCGCCATAAAAATCGAGATCGACGACCTGCGCCGTCGGGTTGGACGGATAGTTCAGCACCAGCGCCAGCGGCTTGGGAACCGCGTGCTGTACGGCGCGCTCGAGCGCCGGCAGGAACTCGGCCAGCGAGGTGCTGCCCGGAACGGGAATGTGGCGCACCGAACCGCCGGCGATGATGAAGCCATAGGGATGGATCGGATAGCTGGGATTGGGCACCATCACCGTATCGCCCGGCGAGGTAATCGCCTGCGCTAGGTTTGCCAGCCCCTCTTTCGATCCCAGCGTCACGATGATCTCGCTCTCGGGATCGAGTTCGACGCCGAAGCGGCGCTGATAGTAGGCCGCCTGCGCCCTGCGCAGCCCCGGAATACCCTTCGACGAGGAATAGCCGTGCGCGCGCGGATTGCCGGCGGCCTCGGCGAGCTTGGACACGATGTGCGGCGCGGTCGGCAGGTCGGGATTGCCCATGCCGAGGTCGATCACGTCCTGGCCGCTTGCGCGCGCACGCGCCTTCATGGCGTTCACTTCCGCGAATACGTAGGGCGGCAGGCGCTTCAGTCGGTGGAATTCGGAATCGTCCATCGTGTTCTTCCTGGCGGCCTAGAAGTCGATGAAGACTTCGGCGCGCCGATTGGCGGCGATGCCGCGGGCGGTGTTGGTCTGATAGACCGGCTCGTCGTCGGACGCGGCTTCGGCGACGATGCGGTCGCGCGGCACGCCGAGCGCCCGCAGTTGCTGGGCAACGGCCAGCGCGCGACGCCGCGACACCTCGAAATTGCCGCGTTCGAGCTGATTCGCGGAATTCCCGTAGGAATCCTGGTCGGCATGGGCCACGACGCGGATCGTGCCGCCGTTGCGGCGCTGAATCTGCGCTACCTGGGCCAGAACACCGTAGTCGTTCTCGCTCAGTCCCGACGAAGCGCGGCCGAACTGGATCACCGCGACCTGCATCGGCCCGCCGAACGGCGGAGACTTGATGGCGCTGAACGGCACCGCGCCCGATTGCGCGGTCGCGATGTCGGCTTCGGTCCGCACTGCCGGCATCGGCGGCGGTGCGGGCATCGGCGCAGGCATCGGCGTCGCCACGACAGGCGGCGGCGTTGCGGGCACCACCACCGGCTCTGGTGCAGGCGGCGGCGCGGCGGCAGCCATCGCCTCGGGAGCGCGGCCGGGCGGCGTCCAGCCCGGCGGTGGCACGAAGGCCCTGCTCGGATCGGCCGTGCTCGGATCGGCCGTGCGCGCAGGTCGCATGTCGGTCGGCGTCGGTTGAGGCGCGGCCGCGGCTGTCATGACCGGCGTTGGCGCTGGCGCTGGTGGAGGCGGCACGACGGGCGTCGAGGACACCACTGGCGCCGCCGATTGACCTGGCGGTGTCCAGCCCGGCGGCGGCACGAAGGCCCTGTTGGGATCGGCCGAACGCACCGGCGGCGTCGCCGTGGGCGGTGCCTCGGCCGACGCCACCGCGATCGGTGCAGGAGTGGGAGTGGGCGCTGGCGCGGGAGCCGGCGCCTGCTGACCTGGAGCCGTCCAACCCGGAGGCGGCACGAAGGCTTTATTGGGATCGCCCGAACGCACCGGCGGCACCGCTGCCGGAGGCGCCTCGGCAGAGGCCATCACGATCGGTGACGGCGCCGACGCTGGAGCTGGAGCCGGTACAGGCGTGGCCGTTCCGACGGCAACGGACGCCGCAGTCTGGCCGGGCGGTGCCCAGCCCGGCGGAGGCACGAACGCCTTGTTGGGATCTCCTTGCGGTACCGGTGCGGCAGCGACCACTACCGGCTCGGGCGCCGGTGCGGGCGTCGGCACCGGCGCCGGTGGCAAAGCGGCGGGTGCGGGTGTGGCTGCCACAGGTGCAGGTGCGGCAGGCGTGGCCGTTCCGACGGCAACCGATGCCGCAGTCTGACCGGGCGGTGCCCAGCCCGGCGGCGGCACGAACGCCTTGTTGGGATCCCCCTGCGGGATCGGCGCCGCGGCAGCGACCACAGGTTCGGGTGCCGGTGTGGCGGACGGCGTCGGATTGGGCGCTGCTGCAATCGGAGCCGGCGACTCGGCCACGGCGGGGGATGGCGGTGGCGCCGCGGCTGTCGTGACGGGTGCCGGCCTCGGGGTGGCTGCCTCTGCCGGCGCGCGTGCCTTGGCATCGCGGTCGGCGCTTGCCCGCGCCTGACGTTGTTCGCGCGCCGCGGCATCGCGATCGGCCGCTTCCTTCTCGAGCGCTTCCTTCTGGGCCTTCTGGCCGCCGCGACCGGCAACGATCGAGCCGATCTGCGGCGTGGCCGAGCGCGTCTCGTCGACTGCAGCGATGCCCGCATCGTACTGACGCCCGGTGTTGGCCGACGGCAGGCTGCCGCTGGCCGCTGCCGCCCGATCGGCGCCGGGACGGGCCTTCGCGCTTTGCGCCGGCGTGCTGCTGTCGAACATGCCGCAACCCGCCATGAGTGCCAGCGTCGACACGCCGAGCAGCCCAAGCCAAAGGCGTTGGCTGCCGCTCGTGTCCTGTTTTCGCTGCATCGTCGTCACCCGCTCGAAGCCCGGCATGCCCACTGTATTAGCGGAGACCGAGAGGAAGTTTGACCCGTCTGTTGTCGCAGCCTACCTATATCAGGGCATTCGGCGGCCTGGGCAGACGAATACTAGGTATGGTACCGGGATGCTGAAAATACCGCAAGAAACGCCGCAAGGGCAATGATTCAGAAGGGGAAACGCATGTCCGAGACGCCTGCCCCAACTGGTTTTCCAGCAATGACGCCGGCCGAATCGCAGAAGATGCAGGCCGCTTTCAAGGATATTGCCGAACGCAGCCAGAAGCTGCTCGAGGGCTTTGCCGAGCGCTGCAAGGTCGACGGACCGCAGCCGACCGATCCGATGGGCATCACCCAGACCTTCATGGATTTCACCGCCAAGATGCTGGCCGATCCCAATCGGCTGCTCCAAGCCCAGATGGAACTCTGGCAGCAGTACCTGCAGCTCTGGCAGCTCACGACCCAGCGGCTGATGGGCCAGAAGGTCGAGCCGATGGCCGAGCCCGCCAAGGGCGACAAGCGCTTCACCGATCCCGCGTGGAAGGACGAGGTGGTCTTCGACTATCTGAAACAATCCTACCTTCTCACCGCGCGCTGGCTGCAGGGCACCGTCAAGCAGGTCGAGGGCATCGACGAAAAGACGGCGAAGAAGGTCGACTTCTACACGCGGCAATTCATCGACGCCGTGTCGCCCTCGAACTTCGCCATGACCAATCCGCAGGTCGTGAAGGCCACCGTCGAGTCCAAGGGCGAGAACCTGCTGAAGGGTCTGCAGAACCTGCTGACCGACCTCGAGCGCGGCAAGGGCAAGCTCGCGATCCGCCAGACCGACATGAAGGCTTTCCGGGTCGGCGAGAACGTCGCCACCTCGCCCGGCAAGGTCGTCTACCAGAACGAGCTGATGCAGCTGATCCAGTACGCGCCGGCGACCGCCGAGGTCCACACGATGCCGCTGCTGATCGTGCCGCCGTGGATCAACAAGTTCTACATCCTCGATCTCAAGCCCGAGAACTCCTTCATCAAGTGGGCGACCGAACAGGGCTACACCGTGTTCGTCATCTCCTGGGTCAATCCCGACGAGCGGCTCACCAAGCTGGTATTCGAGGACTACATGAAGCTGGGGCCGCTCGCGGCGCTGGGCGCCATCGAGCAGGCGACCGGCCAGCGCCAGGTATCGGCGATCGGCTACTGCATCGGCGGCACGTTGATGGCAGCGACGCTCTCCTACATGGCGGCACGCGGCGACGATCGCATCGCCGCCTGCACCTTCTTCACCGCCCAGGTCGACTTCGCCGAGCCCGGCGAACTCGGAGTCTTCATCGACGAGGACCAGCTCGCCAGCATCGAGGAGATGATGTCCAAGAAGGGCTATCTCGAGGCCGGCGACATGGCCACGACCTTCAACCTGCTACGCGCCAACGACCTGATCTGGTCGTTCGTCGTGAACAACTACCTGATGGGCAAGGACCCGTTCCCCTTCGATCTGCTGTACTGGAACGCCGACGCCACGCGCATGCCTGCAGCCATGCACAGCTACTACCTGCGCAACATGTACCAGAACAACCTGTTGAGCCGGCCGGGCGGCATCGTCATCGACAACGTGCCGATCGATCTCCGCAAAATCGCGATCCCGGTCTACATCCAGGCCGGCAAGGAAGACCACATCGCGCCCGCCCGCTCGGTCTACAAGGCGACGCAAATCTACAGCGGACCGATCCGCTTCATGCTTGCGGGCTCGGGTCACATCGCCGGCGTCGTCAATCCGCCGAGCGCCAAGAAGTACCAGCACTGGCTGAACGAGACGATCAAGAGCCCGCCGACGCTGGCCGAATGGCAGGCGGGCGCCAAGGAGTTCCCCGGCTCGTGGTGGAACGACTGGGACAAGTGGCTGTCGGAGAAATCCGGCCCCAAGGTGCCGGCCCGCGTACCGGGCGACGGCGCCCTGCCCCCGATCGAGGATGCGCCGGGCAGCTACGTGAAGGTACGCGTCGTCGAATAGACGCTGCTATTCGGCCGCCTTCGGCAGATCGCCGCGATAGGCCTGCGCCAGCTTCACGTAGCCGGCGGCGGAACGCTTGAAGGATTCGAGGTCCCTCTCGGTGATGTCGCGCATCTTCACTGCCGGATTGCCGGCCCACAGCTCGCCCTTGCGCACGATCTTGCGCGGCGTCACGACCGCGCCGGCGGCGACCATCGCGCCGGTCTCGACCACGGCCTCGTCGAGGACGGTCGAATGCATGCCGATGAAAGCATCGTCCTGGACTTCGCAGGCGTGCAACAGCGCCAGGTGACCGACGGTGACGTTGCGGCCGACCGTGGTGCCGACGCCGCGCGCGGCGATGTGGATCACCGTGCCGTCCTGGATGTTGGAGCCGTCGCCGATCTTGATGCCGGGCCCGTCGGCGCGCAGCACGGTGCCGAACCAGATGCCGCAGTTGGCGCCGATCTCGACGCCGCCGATCAGCGTCGCGTTGGGGGCGATGAAGGCCGAGGCATGAATCTTGGGCAGGACGCCGTTGAAAGGCACGATGAGACCGGACATCGGATCGTCTCTCCAAACAGAAGAAGGGCGCCTCGCGGCGCCCTTCGAGGATAGTCCAATCGCCGGTTTAGCGCTTGGAGAACTGGAACCGTGCGCGGGCGCCGGCGCGGCCGTACTTCTTGCGCTCGACCACGCGGCTGTCGCGGGTGAGGAAGCCGTTGGCCTTGATGGCGCCGCGCAGGCCAGGCTCGAACTTGGTCAGCGCCTGCGAGATGCCGTGACGCACCGCGCCGGCCTGGCCCGAGAGGCCGCCGCCCGAGACGGTGGCGATCACGTCGAACTGGCCGCCGCGCTCGGAAACGTCGAAGGGCTGCTGGATCATCATGCGCTGGGTCGGGCGCGCGAAGTAGATCGTCTGGTCGCGGCCGTTGATGGTGATCTTGCCGGTGCCAGGCTTCACCCAGACACGGGCGACGGCGTTCTTGCGCCGGCCCGTGGCGTAGGCGCGGCCCTGGGCGTCGATTTCCTTGACGCGAACCGGCGCGGGCGCCTGCTCGCCGCCAACCGGCGCCTTCTTCAGTTCAGCGAAGGTCGAGAGTTCAGTAGCCATGTCAGCCGATCCTCGAATTCTTGGGGTTGAGGGCGGCGACGTCGAGCTTCTCGGGCTGCTGTGCCTCCTGCTCGTGCTTCGGCCCTGCATAGACGCGCAGGTTCTTCATCTGCGCACGGCCGAGCGGGCCACGCGTGATCATGCGCTCCACGGCCTTGATCAGGACGCGCTCCGGGAAGCGGCCTTCGAGGCGCTTGCCCAGGGTCTCGCCCTTGATGCCGCCGGGATGGCCGGTGTGCCAGTAGAAGACTTCGCGCTCGGCCTTGCGGCCGGTCAGGCGAACCTTCTCGGCGTTGATGACGACGATGTTGTCGCCGCAATCGATATGCGGCGTGAAGGTCGGCTTGTGCTTGCCGCGCAAGCGCGAGGCGATGATCGAGGCGAGCCGGCCGAGGACCAGCCCTTCGGCGTCGATCAACAGCCACTTCTTCTGCACGTCGGCAGTCTTCGTGCTGGGAGTCTGGTTGGTGATGAGGGAGTGCATGGTTCTTTCTTCCAATGAGCGCGCGCTTATGGGCGGCTCCGCTGGCACTGTCAAGCAGCGCTAAATATCTTCGTTAAATCAACAAGTTAGAGTTGAGGTATTATTATACCGCAGTCTATCTCTTTGGGGGAATTGCATAAGTCACAGTCGCATGGGCGACCGGCTCCTTCACCCCGTCGCTCCAGATGGTGAAGTCGCCGACAGCCAGCGTCTTGCCCAGTTTCATCAACCGTCCCTCCCCGATCAAGTCGACCGGCTCGGGCTTGCGCATGAAATTGATATTGAGGTTGGTCGTGACCGCCAGCGCCACCGGACCGAGCTGGCCCATGATCAGCAGATAGAAGCCGCAATCGACCAGCCACATCAGCGTCGGCCCGGAGATCGTGCCGCCCGGCCGCAGATGCCGTTCGTGACACGGCAACCGCACCCGAATGGTCTTGTCGTCGAGATGCTCAATGCGAAGATCGAGATGACCGGCCTGCGGAAAATGCTCCGTCAGGAACCCCTGCAACTCGGCGGGCGACATCACCGGCATGACGCAACCTTCTTTCTCTGGCATCCTCGCGCCATGATTGCTGCCCCCAACGAACCGGTCCTGCTGCGCCGCGACGAAGGCCGCGTCGCCATCCTGACGCTCAACCGCCCCAAGGCGATGAACGCGCTCTCGGGCGAGCTTATAGACGCGCTGCAGGCGGAATTCGACAGGCTCGCGAAGGACAAGGAGATCCGCTGCGTCGTGATCGAAGCCAACGGCCGCGCCTTCTCGGCCGGTCATGACCTGCGCGAGGTCCGCTCGACCGACAATTACGGTTTCCACTACGACCTCATGACGCGCTGCTCGGCCATGATGATGTCGATCCGCCGCCTGCCCCAGCCGGTGATCGCCAAAGTCCATGCCATCGCCACCGCCGCCGGCTGCCAGCTCGTGGCCGCCTGCGACCTCGCCGTCGCCTCTGCCGACGCCAAGTTCGCGACGCCCGGCGTCAACATCGGTCTCTTCTGTGGCACGCCCTCGGTCCCGCTCGGCCGCAACGTCGGCGCCAAGCGTGCGCTCGACATGCTGCTCACCGGCGAGCCGATCGGCGCCGAAACAGCGCTCCGCGACGGGCTGGTGAGCCGCGTCGTGGCCGCAGCCGATCTCGACAAGGCGACAATGGACGTGGCGCAGACGATCGCCGCCAAGTCGCCGCTCGTCCTCGCCCAGGGCAAGGAGCTGTTCCACAAGCACATGGAGATGGACATCGAGCAGGCCTACGCCTACGCGACCGCCTATATGGCCGGCGCCGTCAAGCGCGAGGACGCCAAGCTCGGCATCGATGCCTTCGTGAACAAGCAGGGCCTGCCGGAGTGGAAAGGGCGGTAAATCCTGGGAGAAGCGCCTTGTGGACGCCCCAATTGGTACCTATCATAAATTCTCCTGAATGCCGAATGGAGGCATTGATGAAGTTCATGGTTTTGGCCCTGTCATTCGCTTTCGCGACACTGCCATTGTTGGAAGCGGTCGCGCGTCCTGGTGTTACGCCGTAGACCTAAAGTCCGTCTGACTGTCCAACACAGGCACCTTGCCCTAGTTTTTCGATACTCTCCTTGGTCTCTTGGACTAGGCTATCAGCCTCGTCTATGGGCTGACGACGCACGATACGCTCTCCATTCTCCGATAGGCCAGCGGCGACGAAGCGCTTGTGAGAGAAACCCTTCTCCTGACGGCCTGAGGTACTCGGACTCTTGGAATCAGCTTCTGCCTGGAGCAAATCGAGAAGTTCGTCCGACCGCTTCGCCCAACTTTTTGACGCTTGTGCTGCCCGCAGCGCATCACACAACGCCACCTTGGTGGCTCGGTCGTTGCCTTTGCGAAGGACAGCCCGCGTTATAAATGCCCTCGCCAGTGTATCCAAGGTTCTGCCCATCGTGTCTGCGCTGGCGAATTGTCTTTTCCTTTCAGACGAAGAAGCTTCGAGATCACTACGAACGTCCCTGCCAAGGCAGTCGGCACGTAGACTCCTCAGTTCGGCGATCAGATTGTCAAATTGATCAACCAGTTCCGCACGTTCGATCAAACGAGGCTGCTTCGCCAGGTAGAATACGACATTGTTGAGCAGGCTCCACTTGCGGAATACGACATACCTTGAGGCTGGCGTGCCACCTGTCGCGGGTTGGCAGTGCCAACGCTGATCACTTGGAGGAGTCGCAACCAGCGAGAGCAGATCAAAGCCGGGGGATGTCAATGTTCGCATCTTCACGTATTCGCTCAGCGCGGGAGTCCGAAGAATTAAATCGTTCGACTCACGTAGCGCCGCCCATTGATATTTCGTTCCGAGTTCCAGGTGGATCGGACTGGCATCATTGGCGAAGAAATATCCCATCATGTTGAGAACGCGAATCGTATGGAGCCGAGCAAGATAATCACGGAAGATGTCCCTGTTCGTCCAAGTTGAGGTTGTACCCAAGGCACTCGTTGCGGCGGACTCCCTCGACGCCAGCCAGCGATCTAGAATCGATACGGCAGCCTCAGACTCGCCGCCTGCATAGAAAAGCGACGCTGCGATAATCGCAATATACGGCGTCTCGCGTACTGCCTCGGGCGGAGGAAACGCCTGCCTGAACCTCTCTGCCAATTCTTTGGCGTGCTCTGCAGGCCCGTCCTTCCTCTGCAGTTTTTCACAAGTTTCGTCTGTCCGTGGCCATACAAGCAGGATGCAATCCAACTCGAGCGACCTTACTTTGAAATCACTGAACACGTCCGCCAAGGCCGCGATCTTGGAGTCTCGATACTCTTTTGCGATCCGATGCCCGTTGAAATCGGATAAGACGATATCACGCAGACGCGTCACCAACCTCACTTCGTCCTGGTCTACGCTGTCAAAGTAGATCGGATTGGCATTCCGTTTAATGTCGTGGAGGCCGCGACGAATGACGACGAGACTCAATATCTCGTTGCTCTCCATAAATTTTCGAATCTCCTGCATCTGCGGGTCTTGCGATGAAGTGTCCGGGTAGATGACCACGCCATTGGCTCCGAATTCTGCGGCCCGCTCATCCAGGTTGAGCCCCTTGTCAGCCAAGTCTGCCAGCACGCTGATCGCGACCCCGATGCGCTCGGTCACAGTCCATTTGCTCCCGTCCAAATTGTTGCCGCCGGATGCCGCGTTGGCGGTCAGCTTCGAGGATTCCTTCTTGCGTGTAGGATCGAACTCAATCGAAATGACGGACGTGGAGACTTTGTTGAGGGAGCCGAGGAAGTCATACGTCTGGCTAAGGCCCGCGAGCAGTACAATTGTGGCGAATACGCCGAGAAAAGCCCCTCTGATCACTAGATTCGGCGATTCAATTAGTCGTGCATCCCGATACCACGACGAACCGATGAAACCGATGCACACGCCTAGGCCGGCACCGATCAGCGGAGAGTTGTAGAAAAGATTCCAGATAAGATCGTCGTGTGTACCAACAATCTTGAACAAGAACGTAACTGGCAACACGACGAATATTGCGAGTATCAGAGCAATCCACGCCAGTACACGAAACAAGCGCGCCATTCGCAACCATTCGGGATTGCCAGGTATTGGGCCGAGATTGTCGTCAAGGACGCGCGCCAAGGGTGCCCAGCGATAAACAGCATGCGCGATCATTCCGATCACAATGCCGGCAAGAATAGGCCACATTGCATTGCCCCCGCAGTCGATAGAGCCCCTGGTAGCAAGACTCACACAGGAAACATCCTGTGTCTACGACCAGACGATTCGCCTCGGATCCCCTGAAAAGACTAGGCGCTTGGTGCCAGGCTTTGACGGATCGGGTCTAGGCTGAAGCACTGTGATTGGCAGTAGGGGTATTTCTCTGGTCTTCCGCGGGGAAATGCGTTCAGTTAAGGCCATTCGCACGGTGATCTCCTTCACCACGCACGTCATGCGGGAGAGTTTTGCTCTAATCAACGACAAGTGTCGCGTCGACTAGCGATTGGCGCCGATCACTACGCTTTCGACCTTGATTTGACAGAGGCCCTAGCTTTCGAGAATCAGACACGTGGTCGTGCCATGGGCGAGCAGGCGACCTTTGTCGTCCGTGATCTTGCCCTCGGCCGTGCCGACGCGGCGGCCCCGGTTCAACACGATACCTTCCGCCTTGATCGCGCCCGTCTCGGGCGTGATGGGCCGCACCAGTGAAATCTTGAATTCGAGCGTCGTCTGGCCGAGACCTTTCTCCAGAGTCGACCAGATGGCCAGCCCCATGCAGCTGTCGAGCAGCGTGGCCGCGAGACCGCCATGCACGGTGCCGGACGGATTGAGGTGGGTATCGTTGGGCGTCGCCGTGACGACGACGCGTCCGTTCGTCACTTCAGTGACGTCATAGCCCAGGGTCCGGGCGATGGTGTTGAGCGGCAGCGTGCCATCGACGAGCCCCTGCACGAACGCCAGGCCACTCATCTCCTTCCGCCTGCCGGCGGCAACGGTCCCATAGGTCTTGCTGGCGACGCGGCTCGGCATCCTTGCTCCCGCACTGAGTCCGGTCAGCTTAGCAATCACCCTGGGCCGTTGCTCGCGGAATTCGGACCCTACTGGCGTGTTGACGGGCAAGGACGCGAGACCGTTAACTCCCACGAACAAACAGACGGGGTGGGAGAACGCTCATGCGGGTCATGAAATTGTCTCGACGCGCGGCCGTAACGTCGGCGATGGCGGGTGTTATCACCGCCGCGGTTCCGGCGGGCGCGCAGGACTTTCAACAAGGCAAGCCCATCACCATCGTGGCGCCGTTCGGTCCCGGCACCACCAACGACATCATCGCCCGTCTGCTCGCCCAGGACATGACCGTCACCCTGGGCCAGAGCGTCATCGTCGAGAACCGCCCCGGCGCCACCGGCAACATCGGTGCCGACTTTGTCGCCAAATCGCGCCCCGACGGCCACACGCTGGTGATCGCTTCGCTCAGCAACATCATCAACCAGGCCACCGGCAACGCCACGGCCAACCTGCTCGCCGACTTCACGCCCGTCTGCTTCGCCGGCGGCGTGCTCTATGCATTGCTCGTGCCCAACGAACTTCCGGCGAAGAACGTGGCCGAGCTGGTCGAACTCGCCCGCAAGGAGCCCGGCAAGCTCAACTTCTCGGGCTTCGTCGGCGGCGTGCCGCAGTTCCTGGGCGAGATGCTCAATCGCGCGGCCAGGATCGACACGGTGATGATCCCCTACAAGAGCACGACCGACGCGCTTCCCGATCTGCTGACCAACCGCGTCCAGATGTGGTTTACGCCCGTCGCCTCGGGGGTGCCCGTCTACAACAACAAGCAGGCCCGCATGCTCGCCGTCACCGGCGAGAAGCGGACGGCGGTGCTGCCGGACGTCCCCACCTTCAAGGAGCTGGGCTATCCCGACATGGTGGCCGAAGTTGCCTTCTACCTGCTGGCGCCGAAGGGAACGCCGCAGCCCATCGTCGACAAGCTCTACCGCGCCGCCGACAAGGCGATGCAGAGTCCGAAGGCCCTGGAATCCTTCCGAGTCCAGGGCATCGAGGACAAGCGCGGCGGTCCCGCCGAGTTGAGCGCCTATCTCGCCAGCGAGCTCCGTCGCTGGGGCGAAATCGTCAAGCTCTCGGCGCCGGCAAAGTAGCGGCCACTGGCGTCAGAGTCTTCCGGGCCGCGAGCTTGCAGCTCGCCTCATCGAGCGAGCGAGCTGGAAGCTCGCGGTCCAAAAGAAAAGAGCACACCTTGCGGCGCGCTCCCTTAATTCCATTCGCCGGTGATTACTGCCGCCAGTCGATGCCCTTGCCCTCGATCTGGCGAAGCGCGGCGTTCCAGTAGGTCATGCCGTATTCCGGATGGGCGCGCATCTGCTTCGCCCGCTCGCCGTACTGGCGGATGACGTCGGGCTCGATCAGCGTCGGCTCCTCGCCCAGGCTGCGGGCGATGACCTCGACCTCGCAGGCGCGCTCCAGCATGTACATGCGTCTGAGCGCGCCGGGGATCGAGGCGCCGACCGTCAGCAGGCCGTGGTTGCGCAGCACCACGGCGTTGCCGCTCTGGCAGCTCACGCCCAGCGAATCGCACTCTTCCTGCGAGGTCGGCATGCCGTACTCGTGGTAGACGAGTTCGTCCCACACCGAGAGCACGTCCTGGCTGATCGGCCGCAGTCCCTGCTTCAGGACCGAGACGCCGGTGCCGGCGCGGGTGTGGGTGTGCAGCACGCAGTTGGCGTCGGGCCGCGCCTTGTAGACGCCGGAGTGGATGGTGAAGCCCGCGGCGTTGAAGCGGCCGTCCTTGCCGTGGACATTGCCGTCGATGTCCATCTTGACCAGGCTGGATGCGGTGATCTCGTGGAACAGGTCGCCGTAATTGTTGATCAGGAAGCACCTGGGCTCGCCCGGGATGCGCACCGTCATGTGGGTGTCGATCGTGTCGGTCCAGCCGAACAGGTCGGTGATGCGGTAGAGGGCGGCGAGGTCGCAGCGCGCCTGCCATTCGGCCTCGGTCATGTCCTGGCCCTGCTGCATCACGCTATCCATGGTTCAACCCTTTCATGTAGGTCGACGGCACCACGCTCTTCACCGACTGAGCCCGCTTGGCGAGCCAGTAGGCCTGCGGCGGCGGCACCGAACCGAATTGCTTGTCGACGCCGAGTTTCTGGGCGGCGTCCATCGGCCAGTTGGGATTGTAGAGCAACTCGCGCGCCAGAGCGATCAGGTCTGCCTTGCCTTCCTGCAGTATCTGCTCTGCTTGGTCGGCATGGACGATCAGGCCGACCGCCATGCTCAGGATGTCGGCATCCTTCTTCAGCCGCTCGGCATAAGGCACCTGGTAGCCGTAGGAAACTGGCCCGGCGCTCACCACCGGCGAGCCGCGCATGCCGCCCGAGCTGCAGTCGATCACGTCGACGCCCTTGGGCTTCAGGATCTTCGCCAAAGCCACGCTCTGGTCCGGTCCCCAGCCGGATTCGTCCTCGACCGAGAAGCGGACGAACAGCGGCTTCGAGGCCGGCCAATGAGCGCGCACGCTTTCCACCACCTCGATGGCGAAGCGCATGCGGTTCAGTTCGCTGCCACCGTATTCGTCATTGCGCACATTGGAGAACGGCGAGAGGAACTGGTGGATCAGATAGCCGTGCGCCATGTGGAGGTCGAGCACGTCGAAGCCCGCCTCGTGGGCGCGCCGCGCGCCCTGCCCCCAGCGTTCCACGACTTCGGGAATCTCGGCACGAGTCAGCGCGCGCGGTGTCGGATCCGTGTCGGGCGAGTTGATGCCGCTCGACGACACGAGCTCCCAGCCGTCCCAGTCCCAGACATCCGGCGATTGCTTCAACGGAGCCCCGCCCTCCCACGGCCGAAAGCGCCGCGCCTTGCGGCCGGAGTGGCCGAGCTGGATGCCCGGCACCGAATTATGAAGGCGGATGAAGTCGACGCAGCGCTTCAGGCCGGGAATGTGCGCGTCGTCCCAAATCCCGAGATCGCCGACCGTGCCGCAGCCGCGACGCTCGACCTTGGTCGATTCCATGATGACGAGGCCCGCGCCGCCGGCGGCATAGCGGCCGGCATTCATCAGGTGCCAGTCGGTGGCAAAACCCTTCTCGGCCGAATACTGGTGCATCGGCGCCACCACGACGCGGTTCTTCAGCGTCACGTCGCGAATGGAAATCGGGTCGAACAGCATCGGCTGCGCCATGTATACTTCCCCACCATGAACCACGACCGTTACGACGATCTGTATCTGCGCCGGATCCTGCGCGAGACCAAGACCATCGCCATGGTCGGCGCTTCCGCCAACTGGAATCGGCCCTCGTATTTCGCCATGAAATATCTGCTCGACCGCGGATACAAGGTCATTCCGGTCAATCCCGCGGCTGTCGGCCAGGAAATCATGGGCCAGAAGGTCCATGCCTCGCTGGACGAATTGCCGGCGAAGGCCGACATGGTCGACATCTTCCGCAATTCCGAAGCCGCCGGGCCGATCACCGACGAGGCCATCAGGCACGGTGCCAAGATCGTGTGGATGCAGCTCGGCGTCGTGAACGAAGCCGCCGCCAAGCGGGCGGAGGATGCCGGCCTGAAAGTCGTGATGAACCGCTGTCCCAAGATCGAGCATTCCCGCCTCGCCGGCACCATCGAGTGGCACGGCATCGCGAGCGGCGTCATCTCCTCCCGCAAGCGCGCGCTTTAGCAGCCATGAAGTTCGGCGTCTTCGACCACATGGACCGTGCGGGCGCCGATCTCGGCCGGCAGTTCGAGGATCGCCTGAAGTTGATCGAACTCTACGAGCGCACGGGCTTCCACGCCTATCACCTGGCCGAACATCACGCGACGCCGCTCGGCATGGCGCCGTCGCCCAGTGTTTTCCTGGCGGCGGTGGCGCAGCGCACGAAGACGCTGCGCTTCGGGCCGCTGGTCTACACCCTCAACCTCTATCATCCGCTCCGCCTGATCGACGAGATCTGCATGCTCGACCAGATGAGCGGCGGGCGGCTCGAACTAGGCGTCGGCCGCGGCATCTCGCCCTACGAGGTCGGTTACTATGGCGTCGATCCCGCCACCGGCCCGGAACGGTTCGCCGAGGTGCTGGCGGCGATCCTGAAGGGCCTGACCGAGAAGCGGCTGGACCACGACGGCAAATACTTTTCCTTCAAGGACGTGCCGATGGAGATGCAGCCGGTGCAGCGGCCGCATCCGCCGCTGTGGTACGGCGCCAATTCGTTGGAGAGCGCCGACCGGCTGGCGAAGCAAGGCCTGAATGTCGTGGTCGGCATGAAGGCGGACGCTGTCGGCGCTTTCGCCGCCCGGTATCGCGCCGCCTGGAATGCGCTCGGCAACGACGAGGCCGCGCTCCCCTTCATCGGCCTCAGCCGCCACATCGTGGTCGGCGACAGCGACCGCGAAGCGCAGAGTGTGGCCGCGCGCGCCTACGCGCTCTGGTACGATGCGCTGATCCATCTGTGGCGGGCCCACGGCGTCGGCCTGCCGCGGCAGATGATCCCGGCCGACTTCGAAGGCGCCCTCGCCGGCGGCTACATCGTCGCGGGCTCTCCCGCGACCGTGCGCGATCGGCTGAAGCGCGACAACGCGACCGCCGGCATCAACTATTGCCTCTGCCGGCTCGCCTTCGGCGATCTCTCCTTCGAGGAGTCCAGCCGCTCCGTCGACCTGTTTGCGCGCGACGTGATGCCCGCTCTTTGATCCTTAGCTATGCGTATTGGCAGGCGACTTTCTTGACGGTTGTATGTAAGATGGGTTGGCAACCATCTGTCACAAAAAGAAAATAATGAAATTCGCCGTCTTCGATCATCTCGACCGATCCGGCCCCGACCTGGGCCGTCAATATGAAGACCGCCTGCGGTTGATCGAGCTCTACGAATGGGCCGGTTTCCACGCCTATCACGTGGCCGAGCATCACGGCACGCCGCTGGGCTCCGCGCCCTCGCCCGGCCTGTTCCTTGCCGCCGTTGCCCAGCGCACGACTACCCTTCGCCTGGGACCGCTGGCCTACCCGCTCGGCCTCTATCATCCGCTGCGGTTGATGGAAGAGATCTGCATGCTCGACATCATGAGCGGCGGCCGGCTCGAACTCGGCGTCGGCCGCGGCGCCTCGCCCTACGAGGCCGAGTTCTTCGGCGTCGAACCCAGTACCGCCCAGGAGCGTTTCGACGAGAGCCTGGAAATCGTCCTCAAGGGCCTGGGTGCGGACCGACTCGACCACGCCGGCAAGTTCTTCACCTTCAAGAACGTGCCGCTGGTCATGCAGCCCGTTCAGCGGCCGCACCCGCCGCTATGGCACGTTACCCGCTCGCTCGAAAGCGCCGATCGCCTGGCCTCGCTCGGCTGCAACATCGCGCTCGCCATGCCGACCCACGACGCCGGCAAGTTCACCGCCCGCTACCGCGCCGCCTGGGCCGCCCTCGGCCGCGCGCCGGAGGAGATGCCGTTCCTCGGCAATACGCGCAACGTCGTGGTGCTCGACAGCGACCGCGACGCGATCGCCGCCGCCCGCCGCGCCTTCCATGTCTGGTACGACTCGATGGTCCATCTGTGGCGCGCCAACGGCGTCGAGCTGCCTCGCCAGGTGTCGACGCCCGATTTCGACGAGGCCGTCGACCAGGGCTACATCGTCGCCGGCTCGCCGGCCAGGGTGCGCGACCGCATGCTGCGCGACCAGTTCGTCTCGGGCATCAACTACAGCATCTGCCGCTTCGCCTGCGGCGATCTCTCGTTCGAGGAATCGGCGCGCTCGGTGCGCCTGTTCGCGCGCGAGGTCATGCCGGCGCTGATGCCGCAAGACGACAAGGATCCCGCCCGCTCGGCCACCGGCACGCTGGCGCCGGGCCTGCGCTGGATCGGCGCCGAGGATCTCTCCGAAGTGGGCTTCCTTTTCCGTTAGCGGCTCGCAAAGAAAAACCCGCGGTCCGAATACTCCCGGACCGCGGGCTCCCCCTCCGTGACACGCCGCTCGAGGTTGTTCCGCCCGTTACGGCGCGCCTCCCTAAACTCAGGCTTTACGCTTCGAATAAGACAAAGCCGGCGATGGTGGGGCCACCGCCGGCTCGTCGAGAGGTCCTTGCTACGCCGCCCGGGGAGAGATAGCGACGAAGCGGGTCATGCCCTCACGATAGACTTTCATCAACACCGGCTTGCCGGTGGTCTTGGCTTCCTTGAGCTTCTCGCCAGCCATCTTCGGGCTGTCGACCGCATCGCGACCGACTTGCTGAAGGATGTCGCCGGCCTTCAGGCCCTGGTCGTCGGCCGGGCTGCCCGGTTCGACCGCCGCCACCAGCGCACCGGTGACCGCGGCGTCGAGGCCGAGCTGCTTGCGCACTTCTGGCGAGATCGGCGCCAGCGACACGCCGTAGCTCATCGGCTCCGGCTTGGCGGCGTCGGCCGGCTTGCCGTCGGCCCTGGCCTTGACGATCGGGTTCTCTTCCTTCTGGTCGCCGACCTTGGCGGTAACGGTCATGTCCTTGCCGTCGCGCCACACGCCGAGCTTGGCGGAGGTGCCCGGCTTCATCGCCGAGATCATGCGCGTGAGCTCCTTGATGCCATCGACGTTCTTGCCGTCGACGCTCACGATCACGTCGCCCGACTTGATGCCGGCCGCCAGCGCGGGGCTGTCGGGCTGCACCATCGCCACCAGCGCACCCTTCTCGGTCTTGAGCGAGAGGCTCTCGGCGATCTCCTTGGTTACCGGCTGGATCTGCACGCCGAGCAATCCGCGCTCGACCCGGCCGCCAGTCTTGAGCTGCGACACGATCGGCTCGGCCTGGCTCGACGGGATGGCGAAGCCAAGGCCGATATTGCCGCCGGTCGGCGAGTAGATCGCGGTATTGATGCCGATCACCTTGCCGTCCATGTCGAACAGCGGGCCACCCGAGTTGCCGCGGTTGATGGCGGCGTCGGTCTGGATGTAGTCGTCGAACGGACCCGACTGGATGTCGCGGCCGCGCGCCGACACGATGCCCGTGGTCACGGTGCCGCCAAGGCCGAACGGGTTGCCGACCGCCATGACCGCCTGGCCGACACGCACCTTCGAGGCGTCGCCGAAGGAGACGAACGGCAGCGGCTTGTCGCTCTCGACCTTGAGCACGGCGAGATCGGTCTTCTCGTCGCCACCCAGCATCTTGGCCGGCATCTTGGTGCCGTCCGACAGGGTCACGGTGATCGTGTCGGCCTTGGCCACGACATGGTAGTTCGTCACGATCGTGCCCTTGGCATCGACGATGAAGCCCGTGCCGACGCCCTGGCCCTTCTCGGACGGACGCTGCTTGCCTTGCGGCTTGCCGGGCTGGGCCGGCTGGCCGAAGCGCTCGGCGAAGCGCTTCATGAACTCTTCCATCTGCTTGTCCTGCGGACCGGACATGCGGACATCGTCGCCGTCGTCGGCGCCGGCCTTCATGGTCACGGCGACGTTGACGACCGCCGGGGTCACCTTGGCGGCGAGATCCGAGAAGTCCTGCACGACCTGCGGAGCGGCGATCGCTGCGGGCGCGCCGAACATCGGGGCGATAAGGGCGGGGGCAGTAAGCGCCGTGGTCAGCGCCAGGGCGGTTAGAATACGGCTCTTGGTCTTTGTCATGAACAACCTCCTTTGGGGGCCTCGGAAAGGAATATGGGGGGCTGCCCGTGGCGCCCGGATGGCCGCCCGATTGAATGTTTGTATAGTTGGGGAACGTTGCGCCGGAGGTCGGCGCCGGTTAGACGGGCGCCGTGATAATCCTCCTGGTCGAAGACGACAAGCAAACCGCCGACTACATCGCCAAGGGCCTGCGCGAGCACGGCCATGTGGTCGACCATGCCGACAACGGCCGCGACGGTCTGTACCTCGCCACCGGCGAAAAATACTACGAGGTGCTGATCGTCGACCGCATGCTGCCGGCGATGGACGGGCTGTCGCTGGTCAAGGCGGCGCGGACCTCGGGCGTCAAGACGCCGGTTCTGTTCCTCACCACCATGGGCGGTGTCGACGACCGCGTCGCCGGCCTCGAGGCGGGTGGCGACGACTACCTGGTGAAGCCCTTTGCCTTCGCCGAACTGATGGCGCGCGTCGGCGCGCTGGCGCGCCGGCCGCCGATCATGGCAGCGACGTCGCTCGCCGTCGGCGACCTCGAGATGGACCTGCTGGCCCGCACCGTGACCCGCGCCGGCAAGCGCCTCGACCTGCTCGCCCAGGAATTCAAGATCCTCGAATACCTGCTGCGCCACGCCGGCGAGGTCGTGACCCGCACCATGCTGCTGGAGAAGGTCTGGGATTTCCATTTCGATCCCAAGACCAACATCGTCGAGACGCACATCAGCCGCCTGCGCTCGAAGATCGACAAGGGCTTCGACAAGCCCCTGCTCCATACCGTGAGAGGGGCTGGCTATGTCATCCGCCCGCCCGCCTAGGACGCTCACCAGGATCCTGCGATCGGCCAGTTTCCGGTTGCCGCTGATCTACGCCGTGCTGTTCATGGTCTCGGCCGGCGCGCTGTTCGCCACGGTCTACTATACGGCGACGGCGGCGATGCAGAACGACATGGCGGCCGTGCTCCGCACCGAGGCGCTGCAGCTCACGGAGATCCACCGCCGCAGCGGCCTTGCCGGCCTCGCCGATCAGATCACCCGGCGCATGAACTTCCGCACCAGAGGCCCGATCTTCTATCTGCTGCAGGCGCCCAACCGCCGCGTCGTGGTCGGCAATCTACCCGGCATGCCGCCGGTCAACGGCGTCATCGATTTCGTGCCGCAGCCCGACGCTGCGGAGGCCGAGGCCGAGCAGCGGCCCAAGCTCACAGGCTATGGCCTCACGCTGTCCGATGGCTCGTTCCTGCTGGTGGCCCAGGACGCCAATCGCCTCACCGACATGCAGCACGCCATCGTCCGCGCCTTCGTCTGGGCGGGCGGCCTCACGCTCCTGCTGGCGATAGCCGGGGGCGTCTGGCTGGGCAACACCTTCCTGCGCCGCATCGATGCCATCACCCGCACCAGCAACGCCATCATGGAGGGCGACCTATCGGCACGCATCCCGGCGCGCGGCACCCACGACGAGATCGACCAGCTCGTCACCAGCCTCAACGCCATGCTCGGCCGCATCCAGCAGCTCATGGACGGATTGCGCCAGGTTTCCAGCGACATTGCCCACGATCTGCGCACACCGCTCGGCCGCCTGCGCCAACACCTCGAGGACGCACGAGCGCGCGCCAAGACGACGGCCGACTACGACCAGGCGACCGACGCCGCCATCGCCGAAGCGGATGGACTGCTGGAAACTTTCTCGGCCCTGCTGCGCATTGCCCAGGTCGAGGCCGGCGCACAGAAAAGCGCCTTCGCCGACCTCGATTTCTCCGCGCTCGTGCGCAGCATCGGCGAAGCCTATCAGCCGGCCGCCGAGGATTCGCGGCACAAGCTCCTGATCCGGGTCGAGGACGGAGTCATGCTCACCGGCGACCGCCAGCTCATCGCCCAGATGATCTCCAACCTGGTCGAGAACGCGCTCAATCACACGCCGGAAGGCACCACGGTCTCGCTCGGCCTGCGCAAGCGCGGCGCCGGTTTCGAGGCCGAGGTTGCCGACGACGGGCCCGGCATTCCGCAAGACGAGCACGAGAAGGTGTTCGACCGCTTCTACCGCCTCGATCGCAGCCGCTCGACCGCCGGCAGCGGCCTCGGCCTCGCACTGGTCAAGGCGATCGCCGGACTGCATGGTCTGTCGGTGCGACTGGAAGATCGCAAGCCGGGGCTCTCCGTCATCCTGAGTCGCGTGGGTCAGACCCACGCTGAAGCGAAGGATCCTTCGCTGCGCTCAGGATGACAATTGCCCCCTGGCTCTGGATTCCGCTCACGATCTTCGCTGCCCTGGCCCAGACCGTGCGCAACACGGCGTAGCGGCGCCTGGTCGACGACCTCGGGACGCTGGGCGCCACCCTGGTCCGCTTCCTCTACGGCATGCCGCTCCTGGCACTTTGGCTCGGCCTCGTGATCGCCGTCGGCGGCCATGCGATGCCGCCCCTGACGACGGGCTTCGCCGTCTGGGTGCTGGTGGCGGCGCTCAGCCAGATGGCTGGCACGGCGCTGTTGCTACGCGCCATGGCCGAACGCAGCTTCGCCATCGGCCTCGTTTACTCGAAGAGCGAGGTCATCCAGGTCGCCCTCTTCTCCGTGATCTTCCTGGGCGAGCGCCTGTCGCTGGCGACGGCGCTCGCGATCGTGCTGGCGACATTCGGCGTCGTGCTGCTCTCGCCGCGCCCCCAGGGGACGGTGCTGGCGCGGAGTTGGGCCGATCCCGCCGCCCTGTTCGGTCTGGCCGCGGGCTCGGCCTTCGCCATCTCGGTGGTCGGCTATCGCGGCGCCACGCTGGCGCTCGATGCCGGCTCGCCTTTCCTAGGCGCCGCCGGAACCCTGTTCTGGAGTCAGCTCACCCAGACTTTGCTGCTCGGCGCCTGGCTGCTTGTCCGCACGCCCCAGGTCGTGCTGGGCGTGCTGCGCGAATGGCGGCTGTCGCTGTTCGCGGGCCTCGCCGGCGCCTCGGCCTCGTTGGCCAACGTGACGGCGCTGGCGCTCGAATCCGCGTCCAACGTGCGGACCCTGATCCTGATCGAAGTGCTGTTCACCTATTTCGTATCCCTGCGCATCTTCCGCGAGACGATCAGCCGGCGCGAACTCGCCGGCATCGCCCTGGTGGTGCTGGGCGTCGGGATCATTGTCGCCACTTCGCGTTGAAGGCATTGTCCGGCGATGAAAGACCTCTTCGCCTATGTCGGCAGCTATACCACGCCTGAGCGCAACGGCCGCGGCAACGGCATCAACGTCTATCGCGTCGACCGCCGCACCGGCGCCTTCAGGCACGTCCAGCATCTGGGCGGGCTGGAGAATCCCTCGTTCCTGGCGATCGATCGGTCGGGGCGTTTCCTCTATTCGGTGCACGGCGACCGCAGCGAAGCGGCGGCCTTCGCCATCGACCCGCGCACCGGCCGCTTGAGCCTGATCAACCGCCAGTCGACCGGCGGCTACAATCCGGTCCATCTCGCGTTCGATGCCACCGGCAAATTCCTCTCGGTGGTGAACTACGGCTCCGATTCTCTGGCCGTGCTGCCGGTGCAGAAGGACGGTGGCCTCGGCTCCTACACCACCCTCACGCCGGTCACCGGCACGCTGGGGCCGCACCGCGTGCAGCAGCGCAACATGGCACCGCATCACATCCCGCTCGACCGCCAGGGCCGCTTCTTCTATGTGCCCTGCAAGGGCTCGGACTGCGTCGTGGCCTACCGGCTCGATGAAAAACGCCGCGTGCTGGTCGAGGTCGTGCGCGTGACCGCCCGCCCGAGTGCGGCGCCCCGACATATCGATTTCCATCCGACCAAGGCGCTGGCCTACGTGCTCAACGAACTCGATTCGACGATCACGAGCTACCGCCAGGATCGCCGCAGCGGCAAGCTCACGCCGCTGCAGACCGTTCCTTCGACGCCCTCCGATTTCACCGGCTACAGCACCGGCGCGGAAATCTGGCTCGATCGCCGGGGCCGTCTTCTCTATGTCTCGAACCGCGGTCACGACAGCATCGGCGTGTTCGCCGTCGATTCCACCAAGGGCACGTTGACACCGAAGCAGTGGATGCCGACGCAGGGCAAGACACCGCGCTTCTTCGCCTTCGATCCGGACGAGAAGCATCTCTACGTCGCCAACCAGGACGGAAACTCGATCGTCGCCTATCGCGTCGGCCGCGACGGTCGACTGACGCCCAGCCCTGTCCGGGTAAAAGTCGGCAGCCCGGCCTGTATCGTCTTCGGTAGCCCGCTGTTTGACGAACCTCCGGAACGATGGTAGGAATTTACCTATGATTTCCTGCCACCCTTCCTTGCACCCGCGCCTAGCGCGCGAACACGGCGGGCGCGAAGTGCCAAGATCGGTTTCCACGATGTCCGCTCTTGGCGGACATTCCTGCCCGCTTCCTGCCTGCGAAATTGCGCGCAGGTTCAACGACTTGGCCGCGATTTGATGCCATCCTGAGAGCGCAAAGTCAGTTTCATGTTCGTCCGCAGCGGTGCGGACATTCCGGAGAGGTCCATGAGCGACAAGACATTCGGTTTCGAAACCCTGTCGATCCATGCCGGCGCCGCCCCCGATCCCACCACCGGCTCGCGGGCGCTGCCGATCCACCAGACCACGGCCTATGTGTTCGAGGATGCCGACCACGCCGCGGCGCTGTTCAACCTGCAGACCGTGGGCTTCATCTATTCGCGCCTCACCAATCCGACCAACTCTGCCCTTGAAGCCCGCCTCGCCACGCTCGAAGGCGGTCGCGGCTGCACCGTGACCTCCTCCGGCCATGCCGCCCAGTTGCTCGGCCTGTTTCCGCTGATGAGCCCGGGCGCCGACATCGTCGCCTCATCACGCCTCTACGGCGGCTCGCTGCAGCAGATGAAGAACACCTATCCGAAGTTCGGCTGGAAGGCCGAGATCGTCGATGCCGACGAACCGGAGAATTTCAAGCGCGCCGTCACGGAAAACACCAAGGCCTTCTTCATCGAGAGCCTGGCCAATCCCGGCGGCGTGGTGAGCGACATCGAGACGATCGCCCGCATCGCCGAGGCCGCGGGCGTGCCGCTGCTGGTCGACAACACGCTGGCCACGCCCTACCTCTGCAAACCGATCGACTACGGCGCGACCCTGATCGTGCATTCGACCACCAAGTTCCTGTGCGGCACCGGCACGTCGATGGGCGGTGCGGTCGTGGACTCCGGCAAGTTCGACTGGTCGCGCGGCGGGAAATTCCCCAGCCTCGCCGGCCCCGAGCCCGCCTATCACGGTCTCAACTTCTACGAGACGTTCGGCGACATGGCCTACACCTTCCACGGCCATGCCGTCGGCCTGCGCGACCTCGGCCCCAGCCAGGCCCCGTTCAATGCCTGGCTCACCATGCTCGGCATGGAAACGCTGGGACTGCGCATGGAACGGCACTGCGCCAACGCGGCCAAGGTGGCGCAGCATCTCGAGAAGCATCCGGCCGTGGCCTGGGTGAACTACGCCGGCCTGCCGTCGAACAAGTACAACAAGCTCGCGAAAAAATACCTGCCCAAGGGCGCGGGCTCGATCTTCACCTTCGGCGTCAAGGGGGGCTACGAGGTCGGCGTGAAAGTGGTGGATAGCGTCGAGCTCTTCTCGCACCTGGCCAACATCGGCGACGCCAAGAGCCTGATCATCCATCCCGCCTCGACCACGCATCGCCAACTCTCCGAGGAGCAGCGCGTCTCGGCCGGCGCCGGCCCCGACGTGCTCAGGCTCTCGATCGGCATCGAGACGGTGGACGACATCATCGCAGACCTCGACCAGGCGCTGGCCAAGGCGACCGCCTGATGCTGAGCCACGCCGACAACGCGTTCCTGACCCAGGCCGGCAAGGGCACGCCGATGGGCGAGTTGCTGCGTCGCTTCTGGATGCCGGCGCTGCTGTCGGACGAGTTGGCGGAACGCGACGGGCCGCAGAAGAAAATCCGCATCATGGGCGAGGACCTGCTCGCCTTCCGCCAGACCGACGGAAGGGTTGGCATTGTCGAGCCGCACTGCCCGCACCGCGGCGCCAATCTCTATTACGGCCGCAACGAGGCGTGCGGCCTCAGGTGTTCGTTCCACGGCTGGAAGTTCGACATCGACGGCAACTGCGTCGATCTCCCGACCTCGCCGCCGGAATCGGCCTACAAGGACACGATCAAGCTGCTGGCCTATCCGACGCGCGAATGGGGCGACATGATCTGGGTCTACATGGGCCCGCGCGAGCTGATGCCGGAACTGCCGCAGCTCGAGATGGCGCTGGTCCCGGCGGCCTCGCGCTTCGTCACCAAGAAGTGGCAGGACTGCAATTGGATCCAGAGCCTCGAAGGCGCGATCGACACATCGCACTTCTCCTTCCTGCACAAAGTGCTGGCAACCGACGAGGAGAGTGCGCGCAAGGCGATGGCAAACGCAGCCCTGGGCGACCAGGCCAAGCCCGACGATCGCGTGCGCTGGGTGCAGAACGATCCGCGGCCGCGCTTCCAGGTGTTGGGCCATGATACCGGGCTGGTGATCGGCGGCGGACGCAAGACCGACAGCCGCGACCTCTACTGGCGCATCGCCCAGTTCCTGATGCCCAACCACGCCTACACGCCCGCCGCCTTCCCCGGCGAGATTTATTACGGCCAGTCGTGGGTGCCGGTCGACGACGTGAACTGCTGGATCTACAGCTACTGCTGGCAGCCGGAACGGCCGTTCACAAAATCCGAGCGCGCCAAATATCGTGACGGCTTCAACGTCCATTCGGAGGTCGACGCCGACTACAAACCGCTGCGCAACCGGGACAACGACTACCTGCGCGACCGCAACGTACAGCTCAAGGAGAACTTCACCGGCATCTCCGGGGTGAGCGAGCAGGACGCCGCCATCCAGGACAGCCAGGGTCCGATCCAGGACCGCACGAAGGAGCATCTCGGGCCGACCGACATCGGCATCGTCGAGTTTCGCAAGCTGATGATGGGCGCGGCGCGCAAGCTTGCTGCCGGCGAGGCCCCGAGGCAGCCGGCTCTCTCCTCGCGCTATGCCGTGCGCTCCGGCGGCTGGCTCGCGGCTCCCGAGAAGGACCTCGCCACGGTGATGGCCGAGCGCTTCGGCCACGATCGCGGATACATCGGCAACCAATACGGATTAGGTGACTGATGCTGAGCCAAGCCGACAACGCCCTCCTCACGCTGAGCGGTCCCGGCACGCCGATGGGCGACCTGCTGCGCCGCTTCTGGATGCCCGCGCTCCTCTCCGAGGAACTGGCGGAGCGCGACGGGCCGCCGAAGAAGATCAAGATCCTGGGCGAGGAATTGCTGGCCTTCCGCCAGACCGATGGCAGGGTCGGCATCGTCGAACAGCATTGCCCGCACCGCGGCGCCAACCTCTATTTCGGGCGCAACGAGGAGTGCGGCATCCGCTGCGCCTTCCACGGCTGGAAGTTCGACATCGACGGCAACTGCGTCGACCTGCCGACCTCGCCGCCCGAGTCCTCGTACAAGGATACGATCAAGCTGCTGGCCTATCCGGTGCGCGAATGGGCCGACATGATCTGGGTCTACATGGGTCCGCGCGACACGATGCCGGAGCTGTCGCAACTGGAACTCGGCCTGGTGGCGGCAGGGCATCGCTACGTCTCCAAGAAGCGCCAGGACTGCAATTGGGTGCAGAGCCTCGAGGGCGCCATCGACACCGCCCACTTCTCGTTCCTGCACGCCATCCCGACCAAGGACGAGGCGGTCAAGCTCGACATCCTGCGCAAGACGTCGGCGATCGGCCAGGAGAGCGGCCTGGCCGATCGCATGCGCTGGGTGACCGACGATCCACGGCCGAAGTTCAGGATCCAGAGCCACGACGCGGGCCTCGTGATCGCGGCCGGCCGCAAGACCGACTCGACCGATCTCTACTGGCGCATCGCGCAGTATCTCGCGCCCAATCACGCACTCGTACCGGTGGCCTTCCCCGGCGAGGTCTATCACGGCCAGACCTGGGTCCCGATCGACGACACGACGTGCTGGGTCTACACCTACAGCTGGACACCCGACCGGCCGCTCACCAACGCCGAGCGCGCCAAGTACGCGACAGGGCTCAGCCTGCATGCCGAGATCGGCGAGGACTATGTGCCCAAGCGCAACATCGGCAACGACTACCTGATCGACCGCGAGATGCAGAAGACGCTGAGCTACACCGGCATCAGCGGCGTTTCCGACCAAGACGCCGCAATCCAGGACAGCCAGGGCCCGATCCAGGACCGCACCCGGGAGCATCTCGGCCCGACCGACGTCGGCATCGTCGAGTTCCGCAAGCTGGTGATGGCCGCCGCCCGCGCCCTGCAGAAGGGCGATGCGCCGCGGGCGGCCGCAAAGGCGCAAAGCTACGCGGTGCGGGCGGGTGGCTGGATCGCCGCGCCCGAGAAGGATCTCATGACGGTGATGAAGGAGCGCTTCGGCCATCCGCACGGCTATGTCGGCCACGAGCACGGGCTCGGGGAATAATTAGACCAGGCCGGCCGGCTGCATTATCGTCCGGCCAACGCCTTCTGGGGAGAAGCACAGTGACGATCAAGATTTACGGTCCCGCCGCTTCGCGCGCCGCACGCGCGCTGTGGATCGTGCACGAACTCGGCATTCCATTCGAGCATGTCGCGATGGAGATGAAGGACGTCAAAGGCGCCGACTATCTCAAGATCAATCCCAACGGCAAGGTGCCGACCTTGGTCGACGGCGACTTCAAGCTGTTCGAGTCGATGGCGATCAATCTCTATCTCGCGGCCAAGCACAACAAGAACGGCTTCATGCCGGCCAGCCTCGAGGACCAGGCGGTCTGCCACCAGTGGAGCTTCTGGGGCATGACCGAAGTCGAGAAACCCCTTCTCACCATCCTGATCGACATGTTCATGACCGCGCCCGACAAGCGCAAGCCCGACGCCGTGGCCGAGGCGCAGAAGACGCTGCCTAAACCATTCACCGTGCTCAACGGCGCGCTGCAGGGCCGCGACTATCTGCTCGGCTCGACCTTCACCGTGGCCGATCTCAACCTCGCCTCGATCATGAGCTGGGTCAAGCCGATCAAGTTCGACTTTTCGCCCTTCCCCAATGTCGGGGCGTGGCTCGATCGCTGCCTCGCGCGGCCGGCCTACAAGGCGGCGCGCTCGACCAAGTAGCGGCCGCTACTCCGCCGGTGCCGCCTGCGGTCCTCGGGAGCTTTCGTTCGCCGCGCGAGCCTCCCGGCCACGCTCGCTGCCCGGCAGCAGCAGCGCCACCAGCGCGATCACCACGGAGGTGCCGGCAAGGCCCAGGAACAACAGTTCCAGATTGCCCGTGCTCTCTTGCACCCAGGCAATGGCCAGGATGGCAGCGGGGCTCGCGCCCAACGCCACCACGAACTTCGCGCCGAAGCCCAGCCCGTGATAGCGGCTGGGCGTGTAGCGGGCGATCAGGATGTTCTCGACCGGGCCTGCGGCCGAGCTCAGCACGGCCGAGGCGATCGCACCGGCCAGCGCCACGTAGCCGTTGCCCATGGCCAGCGCCAGCATGGCGCCGACCTGTAGCGCCGAGACCACGACATAGGTCGTCTTCAGCGGATAGCGATCGATGATGCGCCGGCCCATGGCGTATTGCGCGATGCCGGAGACGATGTAGATCGTCGAGGTCGCGAGCCCGACCCACAACACGGCCTGCGTGACGACGCCCCACGAGGCCAGGCTGTCGCGGACCCAGGCGATCTGGTCGCCGAGGCGCGACTGGAACACCAGCGCCGCGCCATACATCACTGCGGCCCAGGTGATGCCCTCGAGCGCCATGGTCACCGAGAGCACGGAGAACACCCGCCAGAAATTACGGCGGCCGACTTCTACGCCGGGCGTCGCGGGCATCGGCCGGTCGCCGATCCGGCCTCGCCGGATCTCGCGCAGGAGCACCGCACCCACGACCAGGCAGACGATCCCCGGCACGATGAAAGCCGCCCGCCAGGAATAGAGCGTGATCAGCACACCGGGCACGATGCCGTAAAGCGCCAGGCCCGCACTGCCCCACAGGCCGTTCACGCCCATGGCATGGCCCTGCTCCCTGGCCGTGCGGATCACCCAGCCGATGCCGACCGAATGATAGATGGCGCCGAACGCGCCGATCCCGCACAGCGCCAGCGATAGCGCGAAGGTATCGCCCGCCTGCACCAGGCCGCAGGCGATCGACGACAGGCCGAGGCCCGCGAACATCACCACCATCATGGCCGGTGCCCCGAAGCGATCCGAGGCCCAGCCTGCCGGCAGCGACATGACGCCCAACAGGATGGTCGCAGGGGCATAGAGGCGGAGCAGGTCCTCGGCCGGCAGCTTCCAGGCGATGGCGAGGGTGAGCACGATCACGGCATAAAACGCCGTCATCAGGTGCATCAGCGCATGGCCGATCGAGGAAAACAGCAGGACGCGCTGACCGGGGTCGGAAGAATTCATGGCTTCCTGTATCGTCCCGGCTCCCCACGGGCGCAAGCCGGCTTGCGGCATCGCTGCCATTCGCGCTAAAGCCCTCTGCCGCGGCGGTTGCCGCGGCACCGGTCGGGGCGTAGCGCAGCCTGGTAGCGCACCTGTCTGGGGGACAGGGGGTCGCAGGTTCAAATCCTGTCGTCCCGACCAATTTCCTTCCCCTGCCATCTTCCTTCGTACCGATGAACAGCCGGCGCGCGCTCGCCTTCATTTTCTGCACCGTGACGCTCGACGTGCTGGCGCTGGGCGTGATGCTGCCGGTGCTGCCCGGCATCGTGCTGGCCTTCATGGCCGGCGACACGGCCGGGGCTGCCGAGATGTTCGGACTGTTCGCCACGGTCTGGGGTCTGATGCAGCTCGTCTTCTCGCCCCTGCTCGGCGCGCTCTCGGATCGCTTCGGCCGCCGGCCGGTCATCCTGATTTCCTGTCTGGGCCTCGGTCTCGACTACATCTTCATGGCACTGGCGCCCTCGCTCCTGCTGCTGTTCATCGGCCGCGTGATCTCGGGCATCACGGCGGCGACCATCAGCACCTCCTTCGCCTACATCGCCGACGTGACCACGACCGAAAACCGCGCCAAGGCCTTCGGCCTCGTCGGCATGGGCTTCGGCGCGGGCTTCGTCCTCGGGCCGGCCATCGGCGGCCTGCTGGGCGGCTTCGATCCCCGCCTGCCGTTCTGGGTGTCGGCGGCAGCGTGTCTGATCAACGCCGCCTTCGGCTGGTTCGTGCTGCCGGAATCGCTGCCGCCGGAGAAGCGCATGGCATTCGCCTGGAAGCGCGCCAATCCGCTGGGCTCGCTCAGGCTGCTCGGCCGGCACCGGCAGCTGATCGGGCTGGCGGTGGTGGATTTCCTCGCCAACGTCGCCCACTACGTCCTGCCGTCGGTGTTCGTGCTCTACGCCGCCTATCGCTACGGCTGGGGCGAGACGACCGTCGGCCTCACCCTGGCGTTCGTCGGAGTCTGTAGCGCCCTCGTCCAGGGGCTTCTGGTCGGGCCGGTGGTCGCACGCTTCGGCCCTCGGCGCGCCCTTTTCGTTGGCCTCCTGATCGGCAGCGTCGGCATGGCGGTCTACGGCTTGGCCCCCACGGGCGCGTGGTTCCTGGTCGGCGTACCGATCATGGCGCTGTGGGGCATCTCGGGCCCGGCCGCCATGGACATGATGAGCCGGCGGGTGAGTGAGTCCGAGCAGGGCCAATTGCAAGGCGCCAACAGCTCGGTCCGCAGCTTGGCCGGCCTGCTGGCGCCGGGATTGTTCAGCGTGACGTTTGCCTGGCTGCTGGTGTCTCTGCCCGGCGCGCCGTTCCTGCTGGCCGCTGCCTTGATGGTCGTCGCGGCCGTCGCGAGCTGGATCGCTACAGCGCCGTCGCCGCCCGGCGGCCCGCATCGGTGAGCTTGCACACCAACCAGTCCGGCTTCAGCGGGTTGTTGAACCACGGCTCGGCCCATCCGCGCTCGACACAGCGGCGGACAATGGCGGCGTCGACATCCTGGCCGTCGAGGTCGAACAGCGGCAGCTTGCCGCCCGCCTGGGTGAGGCCACGGCGTAGGTAAAGAATCTCGGCGAGTGCCGGAAGATTGCCTTCCAATTCGTTGTCATTGAACGACAAAGAATCGAATGACCGCGCAGCTTGCTGCGCGAGAGCACGGCTGGACAACACGGCGGCGTCCCCCTTTGACGATGCCGAAAAAACCAAACAAATCAGGCGGATGTCACCGTTTCCGGAGACGGCTACCTGATCTGCGGTCCAAGCCCTCGAAGCGCCGCCCCCCGGCAGCGATCCCAGGTCCCGACCTAGTTCTGGGCCTTCAGGGTGCTGCGCAGCTGCGTCAGCGCCTGTTCGAGATCTTCCAGCACCGTTTCGATTTCCCGGCGCTTGTGCAGGTCCAGCATGGTGGCCCGCGGTGTCGTGGTCGATGGTTGCGGACCGGTCCGCGGCAGCGGCTGACGCGCAGCGCCGCCGGTCATTGCTTCGGCACGCGCCGATACGATGCGCAGGCTTTCGAGCGCGCTTTCCGCCGCCAGATCTAGGCGCTGCGGCTGCGGCAGGCGGCCACGGCTCTCCTTCAGAAGGCGCTGGACGCCCTTGATGGTATAGCCGTCGTCGTAGAGCAGCGTGCGAATGCGGCGAAGGAGGTCGACATCCTCCGGCCGATAGTAGCGCCGGCCGCCGCCCCGCTTGAGCGGACGGACCTGGCTGAACTTGCTTTCCCAGAACCGCAGCACGTGCTGCGGCACATCCAGCTCGGTGGCGACTTCGCTGATCGTGCGAAACGCCTGCGCCGACTTTTCAACCCGCCTTTCGACGGTCTGAGCCGAAACGGCCATGACAAACCCCCACGTTTCCCCAACTACCCCTTAGCTCTAGCTCTCGCCGGGTGCCCCATTGATCAGAGATTTAAGGACATTCGACGCTCGAAAGACGAGTACACGTCGCGGCAGGATCGGTACTTCCTGCCCCGTCTTCGGATTGCGGCCCACGCGCTGCCCCTTGTCGCGAACCGTGAAGCTCCCGAAAGACGAGATCTTCACCGACTCGCCACGCGCCAAGGCTTCCACGACCTCGGAGAGAATCGTCTCTACGAGATCGCTGGATTCATTGCGAGACAGTCCCACTTCCTGGAACACGGACTCGCTCAGATCTGCGCGTGTGATAGTCCGGCCTTCCACTCCGGTACCCTTCCTTCCCCCAGTTAATCCTTACTCTAAGGTGGGAAAGCGGTCAATATCAGGAGGATAGCGGCTGGACTTGAATCGCCGTCTGTTCTCGTTCCGTTGCAGACGATTTTGTTTCAATCGCCGCAGAACCCGAGAAAACTCACCAGCGGACCAGCGAGGCGCCCCAGGCCAGGCCGCCGCCGATGCCTTCCAGCAGCAGCAGGTCGCCCTTCTTGATGCGTCCGTCCTTCACCGCCGCATCGAGAGCGAGCGGGATGGAGGCGGCCGACGTGTTGGCGTGGCGATCGACGGTGACGACCACCCGCTCCGACGGCAGGCCGAGCTTGCGCCCGGTGCCGTCGATGATGCGCTTGTTCGCCTGGTGCGGCACCAGCCAGTCGATGTCCTTGGTCTCGAAGCCGGCCTTGGCCAGCACCTCGCCCACGACCGCCGCCATGTTGACGACCGCGTGCTTGAAGACCTCCTTGCCTTCCATGCGCAGGAAGCCGGTGGTCCGCGTCGATGAAGGGCCGCCGTCGACATAGAGGATGTCGTGCTGGCGGCCGTCGGAATGAAGGGCATTGGCGAGCACGCCACGGTCGGCCGACGTCCCCGTCCCCTCCTCGGCCCGCAGCACGATCGCGCCGGCGCCGTCGCCGAACAGCACGCAGGTGCCGCGATCGTCCCAGTCGAGGATGCGGGAAAAGGTCTCGGCGCCGATCACCAGCGCCGTCGACGCGAGGCCGTTCTTGATCAGACTGTCGGCAACCGACAGGCCGTAGACGAAGCCGGCGCAGACCGCCTGGACATCGAAAGCGGCGCCTTTCGTCATGCCGAGTCCCGCCTGCACGCGGGTCGCGGTGGCGGGAAACGTTTCATCGGGCGTCGCCGTCGCCAGCACGATGAGATCGAGGTCGGACGCCTTCAGGCCGGCGTGTTCGAGCGCCCGTTCCGAAGCCTTGAGCGCCAGATGCGATGTCATCTCGCCATCGGCCGCGATATGGCGCTGGCGAATGCCGGTGCGCTGCTGGATCCACTCGTCGGAGGTATCCATCGTCTTGGCGAGATCGGCGTTGGTAACCACCCGCGCCGGCAGATAAGAGCCGCACCCCTGAACGACGGACCGGATCACGCGCTTCCTCCGCCTGCCTGTAGTGCCGGCGCCTCCGCGGTCGACGACACCGCGTGTAGCTTGGCAAGTCCTTCGACCAGCTTGTTCTTGTACTCGTAGCGGACCATGTCGATCGCCACGCCGATGGCATAGGCGAAGCCCAGGGCGTCGGTGCCGCCGTGACTCTTCACGCAGACGCCGTTAAGCCCCAGAAACACGCCGCCGTTGTAGCGCCGCGGATCGACCCGCTTGCGCAGTTTGACCCACGCGCCCGAGGCGAAGAGGTAGCCGATCTTGGCGAAAGTCGAGGTCCTGAACGCATCGCGCACGAAGGTCGTGTAGAGCTTGGCCGTGCCTTCGATCGTCTTAAGAGCGACGTTGCCGGTGAAGCCATCGGTAACGACGACGTCCACCTTGCCGGCGCCGATGTCATTGCCCTCGACGAATCCATGGAACAAGACCGGCGAGCCCTCGCGGCGCAGCATGGCGGCGGCCTGCCGCAGTTCCTCGTGGCCCTTCAGCTCCTCGGAGCCGACATTCAGCAGGCCCACCGTCGGCTCGCTGAGGCCCAGCAACACCTGGGCGAATACGCTGCCCATGACGGCAAACTGGGCGAGATTGTCGGCATCGCATTCGATGTTGGCGCCGAGGTCCAGCATGACCGTCTCGCCCCGGTTGGTCGGCATGAACGAGGCCAGCGCCGGCCGGTGCGCGCCTTCGAGCATGCGCATGGCAACCATGGAAATCGCCAGCAGGGCGCCGGTATTGCCGGCCGACACCACCGTATCGGCGCGCCCCTGGGCCGCGGCATCGACGGCCAGCCACATGCTCGACTGGCGGCGGCGGCGCAACGCGAAGGATGGTTTGTCGTCGGCGGTGACCGCATCCTCGGCGGGGACGATCTCGAGGGCCTGCGCCAGGCCCTTGCGCCGGTCGACCAGCGGCTTCAGCCGCGCCGGATCGCCGAACAGCAGGAACGACGAGCCGGGGTAGCGCTCCCGGGCGATATCGGCTCCGTTCACGACGACTTCGGGCGCATTGTCGCCGCCCATTCCGTCGAGTGCGAGAACGACCTTGCCCACGCTCACGGGGATGCTCTGCCTGTCGGTTGCCAGCGCATTGCCGGCGGCGCGCTGTGGCCTACTTCTCGGCCGACGTCGCGTCGGCCAGGACCGGCATGTCCTCGCGGTAGTAACCGCAATGCGAGCAAACCATGTGCGGCCGCTTGAGCTCGCCGCAATTCTTGCATTCGACGAATGCCATGATCGGTACAGCGTGGTGGGACCGGCGCATGTTGCGGCGGGATTTCGAGATCTTTTTCTTGGGAACGGCCATAACGATCTCCACGACAGGGCCGCGCCAACGCAGGCCCCAAAAAGCTGAGCCGCGCTCTAGCGGCGCGGCGGGCGGCCTTCTCTAGCTAAATCGTTCCACCACTGCAACAGTTTAGCGGCCACGGCGGGGCTTGTCTCTGAGGGCGGCCAAGCCCGCAAAGGGATGGCGCTGCTGACCGGGCGCGCCGCGACGGGGGCTGCCTTTGGACTTGGGCAGGACATCCTCCAATTTCACGCCGGGGCGACGCGGATAAGGCTCGGCGGCCAGCGAGAGCTGTTCGGCGACAATTTCGCCGACATCGAGCATATTTCCGACCAAAGGTTCCGGCGCATCGGCCTTGGCGTTCAGCAGGGCCTCGCCGCTCTCGGGATCGCGCTCCTCGGCCAGATCCTTCTGGAAGACGATGCGAAAAGCATCGTCGAGTTCCTGCGCCACCGGCTCCAGGCTCAAAACGCAGGCCTGCACGATCTTTCCCCGCAACCGACCCTCGACCACGACCTGATCGCCCGGCTGCAAGTCTACCGTCACGCGGGCCGCAAACCTTTGAAGAGCGAGAAAGCCGAACCGCTTGGCCAGGGCCGCGCATTCGCTCTCGCTCGCAACGATCTCGAGGGCCGAGCCGGACCTGCCCAGCCGATCCAGATCGATGACTCTCCCAATCTCAGATTTGTTATTTATATTAATACCTTCAGTCATTTTATTAATCTACTTAATCAGGTCATTGCGAGGCATATCGGCGAGTTCTATTGCATAGGCGCCGACATAGGCTTCGAGACGGCCCACCGTGGCATCATCGGCGGGCGGCCTACCGCCATAGGCATTGCGGCGCAAGACCTCGGCCAGCGGCGTCGGGCCGCCGGCCAGCGCTTCACGGTAGGCGAGCGCCCGGCCGTGCAGACCCTCGGCCATGATCTTGATCCGGCGCCCCACGCCCAGGTCCTGGACGCCGAGTTCACGCAAGGTGATATCGAGGTGGCGAAACATGGCATCGAAGAAGGCCTGTGCCAGCCGCTCGCCGTCCGGCTCGCGACGCAGACGGTCGATCGCGAGCGCTGCGTGCAAAGCCAGTGCATCGAAGCGGCCGTCGAGCGTGTCGGGAATGCCGCAGGCATCGAACAATTCCGGCGCGCGTGCCTGCTCCGCGGTCCGCGTATAGAAAGCAGCAGCAAATTTATCTTCGGCACTCTTGCGGCGGAACACGACCCAGCTCCCTGCGGCGACGAGCCCAAGTTGACCCGGAACGACCGTCGCGACATGTTGTGCACCGTCTTTCACCGGAACCCAAGCCCTCCTGAAGACCCGCCCATGCGCCGCATTGCCTCCCTCGCCCTCGCAGGCGCCCTGCTCGCCCCCCTTTTGGTGGCGCTTCCAGGCTGCGACCCCAACTTCAACCAACGCGGGTTCGCCCCGACTCCTGGTTCGGTCGAGAAGCTCGAAGTCGGCACCCAGAGCCGCGAGGACGTCATCCGCCTCGTCGGCTCGCCTTCTGCGGTCTCCACCTTCAATCCGAACATCTGGTACTACATTAGCGAAACCCAGGAATCGTTCGCCTTCCTGAAGCCCGTGATCAGCGAGCAGAAGGTGATTCAGGTCACGTTCAACGATTCCGGACGAATCGCAGGCATCAAGAACTACGACCTCAAGGACGCCGAGAATATCGCCATGGTCCAGCGCATCACGCCGACCTCGGGCAAGGAACTTACGGCGCTGGAACAGATCCTGGGTAACGTCGGCAAGTTCAATCCGTCCAGCAAGAACCCGACCACCCCAGGCGCGCCGACAGGCGGCAGCGGTATCTGAGGCCACGGACATAGGTCTCGGCTCGCCGGCCCCGCCCCATCGGCGGCGACATAGAAAAAGCCCCGGTCCTTTGGACCGGGGCTTTTCCGTAGCGTTCGGTGTCGCCGTCTCAGTGTGCGAGGACGGCAAGCAGCAACAGGGCCACGATGTTCGTGATCTTGATCATCGGGTTCACGGCCGGGCCGGCCGTGTCCTTGTATGGGTCGCCGACGGTATCGCCGGTCACCGCGGCCTTGTGAGCCTCGGATCCCTTGCCGCCGAAATGGCCTTCCTCGATGTACTTCTTGGCGTTGTCCCAGGCACCGCCGCCCGCCGTCATCGAGATGGCGACGAAGATGCCCGTGACGATCACGCCGAGCAGCATGGCGCCGACCGCCGCGAAGGCGTCGGACTTGCCGGCGATCGCGGCAATCACGAAGTACAGCACGATCGGCGACAGCACCGGCAGCAGCGAGGGGATCATCATCTCCTTGATCGCCGACTTGGTGAGCATGTCGACGGCGCGGCCGTAATCCGGCCGATCCGTGCCCGCCATGATGCCGGGCTTCTCCTTGAACTGACGCCGGACTTCCTCGACCACCGATTGGGCGGCACGGCCGACAGCCAGCATCGACATGCCACCGAACAGGTACGGCAGGCCGCCGCCAATCAGCAGGCCGACCACGACGTACGGGTTCTTGAGCGAGAAATCGACCGCCTGGATGCCCAGTTTGCCCTGGGCAATGAAGTAGTCGAGATCAGACGTGTAGGCTGCAAACAGCACCAGCGCACCGAGGCCGGCCGAGGCAATGGCGTAGCCCTTGGTAACGGCCTTGGTGGTGTTGCCGACAGCGTCGAGCGCGTCGGTGTTCTTGCGGACTTCCTTCGGAAGACCCGCCATTTCGGCGATGCCGCCGGCGTTGTCGGTGACCGGGCCGTAGGCATCGAGCGCCACCACCATGCCCGCGAGCGCCAGCATGGCCGTCGTGGCGATGGCGATGCCGAACAGGCCGGCCAGCACGTAGCAGATCACGATGCCGGCGCAGATCAGCAGCGCAGGCATGGCGGTCGCTTCCATCGACATCGCGAGACCCGCGATGACGTTGGTGCCGTGACCGGTCTGGGAAGCCGCGGCCACCGCTTTCACCGGACGATAGTCGGTGCCGGTGTAGTACTCCGTGATCCAGACGATCAGGCCGGTGATGGCGAGACCGACCAGCGAACACCAGAACAGCGACATGCCGGTGAACGACTTGTCGCCCACCTTCAGCACCGAGCCCATGCCGACCAGGTAGTCGGTGACGAGGTAGATGGCCGGGATCGACAGCACCGCTGCCACGATCACGCCCTTGTACATCGCCCACATGATGTTGCCGTTGGCGCCGAGGCGGACGAAGTAGGTGCCGATGATCGAGGTGATGATGCAGGCGCCACCGATCGCCAGCGGATAGGCCATCAGCTTGGAGACCAGCATCGGGTCTGCGGCGAAGAAGATCGACGCCAGGACCATCGTGGCGACGACCGTCACCGCGTAGGTCTCGAACAGATCGGCCGCCATGCCGGCGCAATCGCCGACATTGTCGCCGACGTTGTCGGCGATGGTGGCCGGGTTGCGCGGGTCATCTTCGGGAATTCCCGCCTCTACCTTGCCGACCATGTCGCCGCCGACATCCGCCCCCTTGGTGAAGATGCCACCGCCGAGACGGGCGAAGATCGAGATCAACGAGGCGCCGAAGCCCAGCGAGACCAGCGCGTCGATCATGATCCGGCTGCCGCCCGGGACGCCCATCTTGAGCAGAATGGCGTAGTATCCGCCGACCCCGATCAGGGCGAGACCCGCGACCAGCATGCCGGTCACCGCGCCCGCCTTGAAGGCGAGGTCGAGACCCTGCGCCAGGCTCTTCTGCGCCGCCACGGCGGTACGCACGTTGGCGCGCACCGACACGTTCATGCCGATGAAGCCAGTGGCGCCCGACAGCACGGCGCCGATCAGGAAGCCGACGGCCGAATACTTGCCGAGCAGAGCGGCGAGGATGACGAGGACGACGACGCCCACGATGGCGATCGTCATATACTGGCGCCGCAGATAGGCGCCGGCACCTTCCTGGATGGCCTGAGCGATCTCTTGCATGCGCGGAGTGCCCGCATCGGCGGCCATGACCCGCGACGCGGTAACGACGCCATACAGCACGGCGATCACGCCGCAGCCGATGACGGCCATAAGAACAGAAGACATCGTTTCTAACCTATTGTTTTTTCGGCATTTTCAGCCCTGCGCTCGCCGAAGTCATTAACTCCCCCCGGCGCGAGGCGGGCGGAAAATGACAGAACGGCCCCGTCCGCGCAACTGACGCAGTGGGAATAATCCCATTGCCTCAAAGACTTGGCGTCAAACGCGGGAAGGATGCCGCAGCCGGAAGACGGTGATGAACGCCAAGGCAACGAGAACCAGGGTCAGCGCCACATAGTTGAGGACAGCCCAGCCCTCTAGTTCCAGGACCACGCTGGCCATCAGGCTGGCCACGGTGGTGACACCGAAAACCATGAAATCGTTGAACGCCTGGGCTTTGCCGCGCTCCGATGGCCGGTAGGTGGTGGTCAGCAGCGTGGTGGCGCCGACGAACAGGAAATTCCAGCCCAGCCCGTTCAGGGTCATGGTGATCCGGAAGTGCCATTCGGTCACTCCCATCAGGGCCACCGCGACGCCGGCGACCAGGATCGCCACGCCGGCGGTCATGACGTTGAAGATGCCGAAACGGGCGATCAGGTGGCCTGTGAAGAACGACGGCACGAACATGCCCATGACGTGAACGAAGATGGTGATCGGCGCCTCGGTCCGGCTCAAGCCGCACTGGACGATGGCCAGCGGCGAGGCCGCCATGACGAACGACATCACGCCAAAGGCGATAATGGCGCCGCCACAAGCCACCATGTAGGCCGGCTGCGTCACGATCTCGAACAGCGGACGCTGCGGCCCGGCGGTGTCCTCGGGCTTCACGGCAGGAAACTCGATGAAGCCCAGAATGATGAAGACGAGGATGTGGACGAAGACGACGGCTACGAAGCTCGCCTGAAACAGCGGCACCCAGAGATCCGGCGTGAAACTTGCCAGGCTGGGCCCGACAATACCGGCGATCACGCCGCCCGCCGTCACGTAGGAGATGGCCTGGGCGCGAAACGCACCGGGCGCCAGCTCGACGGCGGCAAAGCGGTAGAGCTGCATGTTGGCGATGGCATTGCCGAGGAAAATGCCGCCCAGGCACATCAGCGGGAAACTGCCGAGGCCAAGCCCCAGGGCGGCCAGAGACGAGCCCACCATGCCCATGACCGAGCCGGTCCGGAACCCGAACTTGCGGCCGCGCCGCATCATCAGCATCGAGGCGGGAAACACCGTCAGCATGACGCCAAGATGCTGCATGGTGATCGGCAGGTTCGCCCATATGCGCATCTCGGGCGAGACGATGGTGAGCACCGCCAGCGCCGACGACGCGAACATCAGCGTGTTGCTGCTCTGGGTCAAAGCCTGACACATCGCCAGCAATGCGATGTTGCGCAGTGCGCGCGGCGGAATACGCGTCGGCACCGCCGGCGTTTCCAGTCCCTTGATCGATCCATCCATTGGGGGCGCACTCTAGTCGGCCGGGCTGGAGGCGGCCACTCCTGCGGCGCGTTTCAGCCGCGCAGCAAACGCGGCCCTCGGAAGTGTCTCAGAAGTGAACGTAGCCGGCGCGCGGCACCTTCATGGTCTTGCCACCGACCGTCAATCGCGCGCCGCCGCCGCGCTCGAAGCGGCCAATCGACGTCACCTGCACGCCGGCGAGACGCGCCGCCGACAACAACGCCGTCCGCTTGCGCGGCGGCACGGCGATCGCGAGTTCATAATCGTCGCCGCCGCCCAGTACATTCGCCCACAGCGCCGGGGCCCGGGCGAGCGCCCGCCGGGCGGCAAGGGACAACGGCACCTGTTCGCGTTCGATATCCACCGCAAGTCCCGACGCCGCGGCGATATGGCCGGCATCCGCCAGCAAGCCATCGGAAACATCGGCTGCGGCGCGCGCGATGCCGATCAGCCGCCGTCCCAGCGCGGTGCGCGGCCTTGGCAGGCGGTAGCGGTCTTCCAGCATCTTGCGGTCGCGCGCGCCCAGCCATTTCAGCCCGCCACGCGCCGCCAGCAGGCCCAGCGCCCCGTCCCCGATCGTGCCGCTCGCCCAGAGTTCGTCGCCCATGCGGGCACCCGTGCGTCCCAATCCCTTGCCGCGCGGCACCGTGCCGAAGGCCGTGATGGTGATGGTGAGCGGGCCCGGCGTGACGACGGTGTCGCCGCCACAGAGCACGATGCCGTAGCGGCGTTGATCCGCCGCCAACCCGCGCGCAAAATCCTGGATCCACCGCTCCTGCCAGCGTTCGGGCAGCGCCAGAGACAGTTGATAGGCGAGCGGCGCGGCGCCGCCGGCCGCGAGGTCCGACAGACACACCCGGAGTGCCTTTGCCGCCACCCGCTCCGGCGCTTCGTCGTCGAGGAAATGGACGCCGGAGACCACCGTGTCGGTTTTCACCGCGGTGTCGTACCGCCCGTCTGCCGCCAGGAAGGCATTGTCGCTTTCCAGACCGCCGGCACCGGCGAAGCTCCGGGCAAGTGGCGCGAAATAGCGGGCAATCAGCTCGAACTCACCCACTCGCCGGCGAGACGCCATCGTCCGGTCACTTCACGAGTTCGGCCGGTCGCACCTGGCGCGCCACGCGGTCGAGCACGGAGTTGATGAAGCTGGGCTCGCCCTGGTCGTAGAAGGCGTGCGCGATCTCGACATATTCGTTTATCACCACGCGCGGCGGCACGTCGCGCCGGTGAACCAGTTCATAGGCGCCGGCCAGCAGGATCGCCCGCACCAGACGGTCGATGCGCGCCCAGGTCCAGTCCTGCGCCAGCGCCGCCGATACGATCTGTTCGAGCTCTTCCTTGTGCTGGGCGGCACCTTCGACCACGTCCTTGAACAGCGGCCGGTCGGCGTCGCGGCGCATGCCGCCCTCGCCCGCCTCGCCGGTGCGCACACCGAGAAACTGCTCGATGATCTCGGCCGGTCCGTGCTGACCCTCCTGCCACTGGTACAGCGCCTGCACCGCCGCCAGACGGGCCGCCTGCCGGCGACTGGGCGTCGGATGGTCGCTCATGACTTCCGCCAGCGGCGGCCGAGCGCCACCATGGCAAGGCAGGCGTGGGCGGCGTCGCCACCCTTGTCGCCGCGATCGATGGCGGCGCGCGCCCAGGCCTGGTCGGCGTTGTCGACCGTGACGATGCCGTAGCCGATCGCCAGCCGCTCGCGCACGGTGAGGTCCATCAGGCCACGTGCGCTCTCGCCACAGACGTAATCGTAGTGCGTGGTCTCGCCGCGGATGACACAGCCCAGCGCCACGAAGCCATCGTAGCGCCCCGCTTCCCTGGCCGCCGCCAGTGCAATGGCGCCGGGAATCTCGAAGGCACCGGGCACCACGACACGCTCCGAGATGGCGCCGTTCTTCTTGATCTCGCGTTCGGCGCCGGCGATCAGCGCGTCGGTGATGTCGACGTAATAGCGCGACTCGACGATCAGGATGCGCGCGCCCTTGACACCGTCGACCGCCGGTCGGGCCGTCGGGGTTTCCGTCCGAGTCGACATTGTCAGTGCACTATGAGTTCTGCGACGGGGATTTCTGCGACGCGCGGCCGGGCACGGGCTTCTGGCCGGTGATCTTGAGGCCGAAACCTTCGAGGCCGACCACGCTCTTCTTGCTGTTGGTCAGCAGCACCATTTCCCTGACGCCGAGATCGATCAGGATCTGGGCGCCGACGCCGTAATCGCGCAGTTCCTGGCCGGCCGGCGCGATCGGCTCGCCGGCACGGCGGCGCTGTTCGGCCAGCACGACGGTGAGCGGCTCGCGGATCAGCACGATGACGCCGCGGCCTTCCTTGGAGATCTCGCGCATCGAGGCCTCGATCTCGCCGCCTCGCCCGCCGCTACGCTGGCCCAGCGTATCGGTGAAGAGATTGACGGCGTGCATGCGCACCATGATCGGGCCGCCCGTGGCGGGATCGCCCTTCACCAGCGCCACGTGCTGCGCCATCGTCACCTTGTTCACGTACACTACGCAGCGGAAGTCGCCGCCGTAGGTGCTGTCGAGCGCGGTCTCGCTGATGCGTTTCACGATCGAATCGTAGCGACGGCGGTAGGCGATCAGGTCGGCGATGGTGCCGATCTTGAGGCCATGACGCTGCGCGAAGGTGATGAGATCGTTGCGGCGCGCCATCGTGCCGTCGTCGTTCATGATTTCGCAGATCACGCCGGCCGGGGTGAGGCCGGCCAGCCGCGCGAGATCGACGGCCGATTCGGTGTGACCGGTGCGCTCGAGCACGCCGCCGTCGCGGGCGACCAGCGGGAAGACGTGGCCCGGCGTCACGATGTCCTGCGGCCCGCACGACGGGTCGATCGCGACCTGCACCGTGCGTGCGCGGTCGGCGGCGGAGATGCCCGTGGTCACGCCCTCGCGCGCCTCGATCGAGACGGTGAAGGCGGTCTGGTGCCGGGTGCCGTTGTTCTGCGCCATCAGCGGCAGGCCGAGTTGTTCGACGCGCTCGCGGGTCATGGCGAGACAGATCAGGCCGCGGGCATGCTTGGCCATGAAATTGATGGCCTCGGGCGTCGCCCATTGGGCCGGGATCACGAGATCGCCCTCGTTCTCGCGATCCTCGTCGTCGACGAGGATGAACATCCGGCCCTTGCGGGCTTCCTCGATGATGTCCTCGGCGGCGGCCTTCACTTCGCCGAAGGTGATCCGCCAGGCGTCCTTTTCGAGCGCGCTCATGATTTTCCGTGCTCCAGCAATCGCGCAACGTAACGCGCGAGCATATCGACCTCAAGGTTGACCCGCTGGCCGACTTTGGCCTGTCCCAGGGTGGTAACGGCCTGGGTGTGTGAAATCACGTTCACGCCGAAGCGGTTGCCTTCGACTTCGTTGACCGTGAGGGAAATGCCGTCGATCGCCACCGAGCCCTTGGTGGCGATGAACCGCGCGATGTCGGCCGGGGCTTCGAACACGAAGCGCACGCTGCCGCCCTCGGGCGTCATGGAAGCGACTTTGCCGACACCATCGACGTGACCGTAGACGAGGTGTCCGCCCAACTCGTCGCCGAGCTTCAGCGACAGTTCCAGGTTGATCCGGCTGCCGACCGCCCAGCCACCGAGATGCGTCTTGGCCAGGCTCTCGCCCGAGACTTCGACGGCAAACCAGTCGCCGCCCTTCTCGATCACCGTGAGGCAGCAGCCCGAACAGGCAATCGACGCGCCGATGGCGATCGGCTTGATGTCGTGTTTGGTGCGCACCACGAACCGGCGATCGCCGGCCTTGGCGCCCGCCTGTCCGCCCGGTGCCACCGTGACGATCTCGCCGATATCCGTGACGATGCCCGTGAACATGGTTCTCCTTAAGTCCGCCTGTGCCATGTTTCCAGTGTGTCGGTGCCCACGGTCCGGCTGGAAACCAGCCTGAACCGGGGCGCGAAATCGAGGCGGTCGAGCGACAGAGGTCCGACCGCAGAGCGGCTGTCCTCGCCCAGGACGATCCCCGCGCGGTAGCTGCTGATCCGGTCGACGAGGTTCGCCTTCAAGAAGGCCGCCGCGATCCGGCCGCCGCCCTCGATCAGCACGCTCGAATACCCCAGACCCCCGAGCGCCTTGGCCGCCGCAGAAACGTCTACCCGGCCCTCGCCGCTCGCCGGCACTTCAATGACGTCGATCCCCTTCTCGCGCAACCGTGCCACACGCGAAGCCGGTGCGCCGGCATGGAACAGTCGCACCGGCGTCGCTTGCGCGGTAGCCGCAAGTTTGGAGACAGCCGACATGCCGGCCGCCGAATCGAGGACGATGCGGTCGGGCGAGTAGGCGCCGAGGCCCGGCAGGCGGCAGGTGAGTTCGGGGTCGTCCGCGGCGACAGTGCCGGACCCGACCAGGATCGCGTCGTGGAGGCTGCGCAGTCGATGACCGCCGGCCCGCGCTGCCTCGCCGGTGATCCATCGGCTCTCGCCCGAGGCCGTGGCGATCCGGCCATCGAGCGAGCCTGCGATCTTGAGGTGAAAGAGCGGCCTGCCCTCCTTCACGCGCAGGAAGAAGCCGGCGTTGATCTCGGCCGCTGCCGCCGCGCCGTCACCGACCTCGACCTTGATACCTGCCGCCGCCAGGCGCGCATGCCCCTGCCCCTTCACGCGCGGGTCGGGATCTTCCAGCGCCGAAACGACACGGCCGACACCGGCTGCGATCAACGCATCGGCACACGGCGGCGTCTTGCCGTGATGGGCGCACGGCTCGAGCGTCACGTAGACCGTCGCGCCTTTCAGGGGCTCGCGCGCATTGGCGATCGCATCGGCCTCGGCATGCGGGCGACCGCCATCTTGCGTGCGGCCGCGCGCGATCACGCGCCCGTCGCGCACGATCACGCAGCCCACGGCCGGATTGGGCCAGGTGCGCCCGAGCGAACGGCGCGCCAGCGCGAGCGCCGCGCGCATCATCGCGTCAGTCCTTGAGGTTGGCCGTCTCGGCGAGATCGGAGATGAACTCCTCGAAGTCCCGGGCCTCGCGGAAATTGCGATAGACCGAGGCGAACCGCACATAGGCCACCGGATCGAGCGCGCGCAGCGCGTCCATCACCAGCTCGCCGATCTGGGTCGAGGGTATCTCGCTCTCGCCGGAGCTTTCGAGGCGCCGCACGATGCCGTTGACCACGCGCTCGACGCGCTCGGGATCGACCGGCCGCTTGCGGCAGGCCACCGAGATCGAACGCGCGAGCTTGTCGCGGTCGAACTGCACGCGCTGGCCGTTCTTCTTCACGACCGTCAGCTCGCGCAGCTGTACGCGCTCGAAGGTGGTGAAACGCGAGCCGCACGACGGGCAGTAGCGCCGGCGGCGGATCGCTGAGTTGTCGTCGGTCGGTCTCGAGTCCTTAACCTGAGTGTCCTCGTGACCGCAGAATGGACAGCGCATTTAGTCCCCCTGTTATTATCTGTCTTTGCGCGTTGTCAGTCGCGGTAGATCGGAAAGCGGGCGCAGAGTGCGTGAACCTTGCCCCGTACTTCCTGTTCGACTTGGGCGTCGCCGTCCGGGCCGTTCTTGGCGATTCCGTCGAGCACGTCGGCGATCAGGTGGCCGATCTGGCGGAACTCGGCAACGCCGAAACCACGCGTCGTGCCGGCCGGCGATCCCAGGCGCACGCCCGACGTGACCGTGTACTTCTCCGGGTCGCCCGGAATGCTGTTCTTGTTGGTCGTGATCCCGGCCCGGTCGAGCACCTTCTCGGCCGAAACGCCGGTCGCCTTCTTCGGGCGCAGGTCGACCAGCATGACGTGGCTGTCTGTGCCGCCGGAGACGATTTTCAGGCCGCGTTCGGTCAGCACTGCCGCCAACGCACGGGCATTGTCGATCACGTTCTGGGCGTAGACCTTGAAGTCTGGCCGCAGCGCCTCGCCGAAGGCCACCGCCTTGCCGGCGATGATGTGCATCAGCGGACCGCCCTGAAGGCCGGGAAACACCGCCGAGTTGATCTTCTTGCCGATCTCGGCGTCGTTCGAGAGGATCATGCCGCCGCGCGGGCCGCGCAGCGTCTTGTGCGTCGTAGTAGTGACGACATGGGCATGCGGCAGCGGGCTGGGATAGACGCCGGCCGCGACCAGGCCGGCGTAATGCGCCATGTCGACCATGAAGAAGGCGCCGATCTCGTCCGCGACCTTGCGGAAGCGCGCCCAGTCGATGTGGCGCGAGTAGGCCGAGGCGCCGGCCACGATCAGCTTGGGCTTCTCGCGGCGTGCCATCTCTTCCATCTGTTCGTAGTCGATCAAATGGGTGTCGGCCTTCACGCCGTAGGACACGACCTTGAACCACTTGCCCGACTGGTTGGCGGGCGACCCGTGCGTGAGATGGCCGCCCTGGTCGAGCGCCATGCCCATGAAGGTGTCGCCGGGCTTGAGCAGCGCCATGAACACGGCCTGGTTGGCTTGCGCGCCGGAGTGCGGCTGGACGTTGGCGAAGGTGCAGTCGAAAAGCTTGCAGGCGCGCTCGATGGCGAGGTCCTCGGCCTTGTCGACCTCCTCGCAGCCGCCGTAGTAGCGTCGGCGGGGATACCCCTCGGCATATTTATTGGTGAGCACCGAGCCCGCCGCCTCGAGCACCGCGCGCGACACGATGTTCTCCGAAGCGATCAGTTCGATCTGCTCGCGCTGGCGGGCCAGTTCGCCCTTCACCGCCGCGTAAACCGCAGGATCGGCTTCGGCCAGGCTCCTGGTGAACATCGGCAGCGGCGAGTCCGACAACTTGGCAGCAGCTTGGCTCATGTCGTTCAGTCCTTCGAAAGCTTGGCGACGCGACCGGCATGCCGGCCGCCTTCGAACGGGGTCGCAAGAAAGATCTTCAGAGCCTCCCGCGCAGCCTCGACACCGATCAGGCGCGCACCGAAGGCCACGACGTTGGCGTCGTTATGTTCACGCGACAGCCTGGCCGAGGTGACGTCGTGCACGAGGGCGGCACGGACCTTGGGATGGCGGTTGGCGGCGATCGAGATGCCGATGCCGGTGCCACAGACCAGGACGCCGCGCGCCACCTTGCCCGAGCCGATCGCCTCGGCCATGGCCTTGCCGAAGTCGGGATAGTCGACGGATTCGGTCGAATTCGTGCCGAGATCGAGCACGTCGTGACCCGCTTGTTGCAGGTCGCGCTTGAGCAGTTCCTTCAGGTCGAAGCCGGCATGATCCGACGCGACCGCGATGGTGGCCCCCGCCATCTCGACGATCGATCCCCTCTAGCTGTTGAGACCTCGGATACCATATCCGGGGTGGCCGCGCTACCAGCCCCCAAAATCGTGGAAAGCGAGCCACAAGACGCTGAATCCTAAAGAGAAAGGCCCGGCTTTCGCCGGGCCTTTCCTGTCTCGTCGAGAAGCTTACTTGACGGTCGGGAACGATTTGCCGTCCTTCCAGACGTAGATGTCGTAGACCGCATTCTTGATGTCGCCCTTGGCGTCGAACTCGAGGACGCCGACGGCCGAGTCGTACTTGCCCCCGCGCAGTGCGGCGGCAACGGCGGCGGCATCGATCGACTTCGCCTTGTTGGCGGCATCGGCCCACACCTTGACGGCGGCATAGCTGAACAGCGTGTAGCCCTCGGGAGTGTACTTGGCGTCGAGGAACTTCTTCACCAGCGCGGCATTCTTCGGGTCGTCCTCGGCCTTGGGCGGGAACGACATCAGCACGCCGTTGGTCGCCGCACCGCCCAACTGGGCGAACTCGGCGGTCTCGAGCGAGTCGAAGCCCATCATCTGCGCCGCCAGGCCCTGCTCGCGCGCCTGCTTGATGATCAGCGCGCCTGCGGTGTGGTAGCCGCCGAGCACGATGATGTCGATCTTCGCCTGCTTCATCTTGTTGATCAGCGCGGAGAAGTCCTTGTCGGTGTCGTTGTAGGCCTCGTACATCGTTTCGCGGATGCCGAACTTGTTCAGGGCCTTCTTGGTCTCGTCGGCCACGCCTTTGCCGTAGGGCGACTTGTCCTGAAGGATCGCGACCTTGGCGCCCTTGTGGAACTTGTTGATGTAGGCGCCGACCGTGGCGCCCTGGACGTCGTCGCGACCGCAGGTGCGAAACACCGTGGTGTTGCCCTTGGTCGCGGCATCGTCGGTGAGCCTGGGATTGGTCGAGGCCGGCGTGATCTGCAGAATCTTGCCTTCCTTGTAGATGTCCGACGCGGGGATCGACGAGCCCGAGCAGAAGTGCCCGGCCACGAAAGCGACCTTGTCCGATACCATCTTGTTGGCAACGGCAGTCGCCTGCTTGGGGTCGCAAGCGTCGTCGCCAATGATCAGTTGGAGCTTCTGGCCATTGACGCCACCGGCGGCGTTGATGTCCTGCACGGCCATCTCGGCGCCACGCTTGAGCTGTTCGCCGAAGGCGGCGTTCGAGCCCGTCATTGGGCCTGCGGTTCCGATCTTGATCTGCGCCAGCGCCGGCGTCGCCATCAGGGCGATCGCTGCGACGGCCAGCATACCGTAGGTTTTCTTCATGCTTGTCTCCCCTGTTTGAGCCCCTCCACGGATGTGGAGCATTGCCGCCAGATTAGTGCCGCTCCTCCCAGCCCAGCAAGCCTTTGCGCTGGTAGAGCCAAGGATACTGGCGGACCATCTGCCGTGTCTCTGTCAGGCGGTAGGCGAAGGCGCCGATCGACATCTGGACGCCCCAACCCAGCAAGAAGCCGGCCACCGACCACAGCTCGCCGCCCGCCAGGGCATAGTCGAGAAAGCGCAGCGCTGCCGAAAGAAGCCCGGTGTAAAACACCATCTGGGCCCAATGGCGCCAAGTCGAAGCGACGGCATGCCCGGCTGCAAACGACGCCGGCCCGACCACCACGAGGTTGAATAGCAGCACGTTGAACAGCGTGTCGCCGAACCAGTCGAACATGAACGTGTCGAGTGGGGTCAACCGTGTCCCCCCTCGAGATAGGCGGCGCGGACCTCGGCATTTGCGAGCAATTCGCGGCCGGCACCGCTCAGCCGGACCCGGCCGTTGGCCAGCACGTAGCCGCGGTCGGCCAGGCGGAGCGCGTGATAGGCGTTCTGCTCGACCAGGAAGATCGTTACCCCCTCCTCCCGCGCGATCCGGCCGATCACCTCGAAGATCTGACGCACGATCAGCGGCGCCAGGCCGAGCGACGGCTCGTCGAGCAGCAGAAGCCGCGGCCGGCTCATCAGCGCCCGGCCGATCGCCAGCATCTGCTGCTCGCCACCCGACAGCGTGCCACCACGCTGGTCGCGCCGTTCGGCGAGCCGCGGAAACATCGCGAACACGCGTTCGAGGTCGTGGGCAAAGTGCGTCGGCGAAACGAGCGTGGCGCCCATCTGCAGGTTCTCGAACACGCTCATGCGCGGGAAGATTCGCCGTCCCTCCGGCACCTGGGCCACGCCGCGCCGCACGATCTCGTGCGTCGGCAGCGCCGTGATGTCCTCGCCATCGAGCCAGATCGTGCCCCTCAAGGCGCGTGGGCTCCCGCAGACGGTCATCAGCAGGGTCGACTTGCCGGCGCCGTTGGCGCCGATCAGGGCCACGATCTCTCCCTTGGCAACCTCGAGGTCGACGCCGTGAAGCGCCTGGATGGCGCCATAGAAGGTTTCCACGCCCTTCACCGAGAGGATCGGCGGTTCAGCCATCGATCGCCTCGTCGTCGGTGCCGAGATAGGCGCGGATCACCGCGGGATCGTCCTGCACCTCGGCCGGGCTGCCTTCGGCGATCTTGCGGCCATAGTCGAGCACGATAACGTGGTCGGAGATGTTCATGACCACGCTCATGTCGTGCTCGATCAGCAGCATGCCGACGCCGTCGCGGTCGCGGATCGAAACCAGGAGCTGGTTGAGTTGCGCCGACTCGCGGGGATTGAGGCCGGCGGCCGGCTCGTCGAGACAGAGCAGCCGGGGCTCGGTGCACATGGCACGGGCGATCTCCAGCCGACGCTGGGCGCCATAGGGCAGTTCGCCGGCCGGCCGGTCGGCGTCGTCGAGCAGCTCGATGCGTTCGAGCCAACCGCGCGCCAGTTCGACGCCGGCTTCCTCGGCCTGGCGATAGCTCCTCAGCCCCAACAGACCGAGCACGCTCCAGCCGGAAGCGCGCATCAGCTTGTTGTGCTGCGCCACCATCAGGTTCTCCAGTACCGTCATACCTGGGAACAGGCGGATGTTCTGGAAAGTGCGCGCGACCTTCGCCCGCTGACCGACCTCGTGGCCCAGCATGCGCTCCAGCAGGTAGTCCTTATCGCCGCCACGCAGCGTCAGGCGTCCGACGGTGGGCTTGTAGAAGCCGGTGATGCAGTTGAAGACCGTGGTCTTGCCGGCGCCGTTGGGGCCGATGATGGCGGTGATCTCGCGCGGACGGGCCGCGAAGGAGACATCGTCGATCGCCAGCAGGCCACCGAAGCGCATGGTGAGATGCTCGACATCGATGAGAGGCGGACTTTGCGGCACGCTCATCCGCCCCCCGCCGGTCCGACTGGATGCAGCCGCAGCGAGGGCTCGCGATGGGCGACAAGGCCGCGGGGACGGAACACCATGATCAGCACCATGGCGAGGCCGAAGGCCAGCATGCGGTAGCTTCCGAGATCGCGGAACCATTCCGGCAGGCCGATCAGCAGCACCGCGGCCAGAACGACGCCGATCTGGCTGCCCATGCCACCCAGCACGACGATGGCGAGAATGATCGCCGACTCGATGAAGACAAAACTCTCCGGGCTGATGAAGCGCTGCTTGGCGGCGAAGAACGAGCCCGCAAAGCCCGCAAACATGGCGCCGACTGCAAAGGCCGTGAGTTTGGTGTTCGTCGGATTGATTCCGAGCGCCCGGCAGGCCGTCTCGTCTTCCCGCAGCGCCTCCCAGGCGCGCCCGACCGGCAGGCGCCGCATGCGCTGGGTGAACAAGTTGGTGATCAGCGCGAGCAACAGAATGATGTAATAGAGGAAGATCAGCCGGTGATTGCCGTCGAAGGGAATCCCCAGCATCTCCGAAACGGTCTGCTTGCCCGGCGGCGGGGTCTCGGCGAACACCGCGCCGAACAGCGTCGGCCCGGGGATCGAGCCGATGCCGGCCGGACCGTTCGTGAGATCGAACCAGTTGAGGATGACCAGCCGGATGATTTCGCCGAAGCCCAGGGTCACGATGGCGAGGTAGTCGCCACGCAGGCGCAGCACCGGAAAGCCCAGCACGATGCCGAACAGGGCGGCCATCATGCCGGCCAGCGGCAGCACCGTCCAGAAGCCCAGCCCGTGCTGCGTGCTGAGCAGGGCATAGGAATAGGCGCCGACGGCATAGAAGGCGACATAGCCGAGGTCGAGCAGGCCTGCGAGCCCGACCACGATGTTGAGACCCCATCCCAGCATCACGTAGGTCAGGATCAATACGCCGAGGTCCATGGTCTTCTGGTCGGCAAACGGCGTGAACGGCATCGCCACCGCGCCTGCCAGGAGCAGCCAGCCCGACCATTTCGCGCCCGCCCGGCCGAGCGTCACGCCCGACGGCGATCGTGCCGCCGCCGTCATGGCATCGTTGGCCCAAGGCCAGGCGCCGCGGATCATCAGCAGAACGCCGCCCAGGGCCACGAACCAATGCAGGAAGCCCGACGGAAGCTGGAGCGGCGACGCACCCACCGCGATCATCACGGCGCCCAGCGTCATGGCCGGCCAGCGCAAGCCGTCCGCCGCAAGCGACAGGCCGAGCCTTCCGAAGAAGATCGTGACCACGGCGACCGCAAGATCGACGAGATGATAGTCGAAGGTCAGCCCGCGACCGACATCGACCGTACGGAACCCGACCGCGAAGATTCCGAGGGCTGCCGCCACGAAGGCCGTGAGGCCCGCGTCTTTCAGCATCGGAGGCAGACGCGCGCCCATCTGCTCAGACCTTCTCGATCTCCGGTTTGCCGAGCAGCCCGCTCGGCCGGAAGATCAGCACCAGCACGAGGATCGCGAAGGCCGCGACATCCTTGTATTCGCTCGAGAAGTACGCGGCCCAGAACACCTCGATCAGCCCGATCAGCAGCCCGCCCAGCATGGCGCCGGGCAGCGAGCCGATCCCGCCCAGGACGGCGGCGGTGAACGCCTTGATGCCGGCAAGGAAGCCGATGAAGAAATCGATGACGCCGTAGTACATCAGGAACAGCATGCCGGCGACGGCCGCCAGCGCCGCGCCCAGCACGAAGGTAAGCGAGATCGTGCGGTCGACGTTCACCCCCAGCAGCGCCGCCATCTTCATGTCCTGCTCGCAGGCGCGCTGCTGGCGACCGAGCGAGGTGCGGGCGATCAGCCAGGTGAAGCCCGCCATCAGAACGATCGTCACCACCACGATGATGATCTGCAGCCACGTCACGCGCACGTCGAAGCCATCGACGCTGAACAGGTTGAAGCCGCCCGAAACGACCTGCCCGCCCGGCTTGGGCCTGGCGCCCTGAACGAGCTGGACGTAGTTCTGAAGCGCGATCGACACGCCAATGGCCGAGATCAACGGCGCCAGGCGGAACGAACCGCGCAATGGTCGATAGGCCGTTCGTTCTATCGCCCAGCCGTAGACAGCGGAAAAAGCCATGGCCAGCAGCAGCACCAGCAGGATGGCGACCGGCGCCGAGCCGATGCCGAGCATGCTGCAGATCATGAAGCCGATGAGCGAGATGAAGGCGCCGATCATGAAGACTTCGCCGTGCGCGAAGTTGATCATGCCGATGATGCCGTAGACCATCGTGTAGCCGATGGCGATCAGCCCGTAGATGGCACCCAGCGTGATGGCGTTGATCAGCTGCTGCGAAAAGTACGCCATGCCCTGCTTTCCCCTGCCCTGTGACCAACGACGGTTCCGGGTCTTGCCCGCCAATGTAGCGGCGTTCCGGGGAGGATTGAAATGGACGATCTCGAATGATCCCTCTGAAAATGATGTTAGACGTCAAGCAAGAGCAAATCGCGAACCACATCGACGTGCAGAGGCGGGCGTTAGAGGTATAAAGTAGCACCATGGATACACCCACCCACGATGTCATCGTCATCGGGGCCGGCCCCGCCGGCCTGACCGCGTCAACCGAAGCGGCGCGCGCCGGCCTGAAATGCCTGTGCCTGGATAAGCTGGCCCCGGGCGGCGTGCTGATCAATCTGGGTGAACTGCACGATTTCGACGAGATCTTCACCGGCACGCAGATGGCCTCGCTCCTGACCGACGACGCCGTCGTCGCCGGCGTGGAAATCGGCTTCGGCGAGGTGACCAAGCTCTCCGGCAATGGACCATGGGTCGTCGAGACGGCCGAGGGCGAGCGCCACACGGCCCGTGCCGTCGTGGTCGCAACCGGCCTCAACAAGGGCCGGCTTGGCCTTGCCAACGAGGACGAATACGAAGGCCAGGGTATCTCCCACTGCGCCGCCTGCGACGGCCCGCTCTACACTGGCCTGCCGGTGGTCGTCGCCGGCGCAGATGGCTGGGCCGCTTTGGAAGCCCGGGAACTGATCGGACTTGCCGGCTCGGTCACCGTGATCGGATCGCCGCCGGACGAGAAGCCCGAGGGCATCGCCTTCATCGACGGCCGCATCGTCGGCCTGGAAGGCAACAACGGTCTGCAGTCCATCGTGGTCGAAACCGGAACCTCGCGGAACACAGTCCCGGCCAGCGCGGTGTTCGTCTATGTCGGCCAGTCTCCCGCTGCGGAATTCCTGCCGGAAACGCTTGCACGCGACGCCTCGGGGCATATCGTGATCGATGAAGACGGTCGTACCTCGGCGCTTACCGTCCTTGCTGCCGGCGATGTACGAGCCGGCGGACGTCCCTATCTGTCGGACGCCATCGCCGACGGCCAGCGTGCTGCCAAGGCCGTCGTGGCGGCCCTGACCAAAACGAGTTGAAGAGGAGTGGTCATGCTTATCGTCAATCCGACTTTTGGTCTCGCGGCCGCCGCGGGCCCCACGATGGCGCTGAAGCCGATCAACTGGGCGATCGACCCGATCGCGCTCATGTCGAACTCCAAGCCGAATGCGCGCGAACTGCTCGAGGGCATGAAGGCCAAGCTCGGCGCCTTCCGCAACGTCGATAACATCGAATTCCACGCCAAGAACAGCGCCAGCCAGGCCGCCCCCAAGGACCTGATCCAGGCGGTCGCTGGAAAGTATCGCGCGGCGCTGCTTGCGTTAGGGGATTGAGGCTCCTGTTCATCGTGGAGTTTCCACGACAGCATCGAACTCGAGAAACTCGGCATCACGGCCTACGTTATCGCCACCGAGACCTTCAAGCCGCTCGTGCTCGCCCAGGCGAAAGCCCGCAAGATCGAGCCCAAGCTCATCGTCGTGAAGCACCCCGTGGGCGGCCTCAACGCCGAGGAACTGCGCGAGCGCATCGAAACCGCGACCAGGGGCCTTCTCGAGGCGACGAAGCAATGACGGATATCGCCGAACAGGAAGTCATCGACATCGGCGACATGGATGTCGAGGCGTTCAACGAGTTCGCCACGCAGCAGGGCTGGAGCGACGGCATGCCGCTCTTCGTGCCGACCGAGGCCAAGGTGGCGAAGTTCGTCGATACGGTGCGCGGCGACAACCGGCCCTACGCGCCCGTGCCGCCGCGCCAGATCGTGCCCACCGTCCAGGCGATGGCCGCCAACGCCGTCATGGCCGGCTGCAAGCCGGAGTACTTCCCGGTGGTGACGGCCGCGCTACGCAGCGTGCTGGAACCCGACTTCAACCTGCACGGCACGCTCGCGACCACGCATTCCTGCGCGCCGATGGTCATGATCAGCGGACCGATCCGCAAGGAACTCAACGTCAACTGCGGCTCCAACTGTTTCGGCCAGGGCTGGCAGGCCAACGCCACGATCGGCCGCGCGCTTGGCCTGATGCTGCTCAACATCGCCGGCGCCAAGCCCGGCGAGATGGACCGCTCGACCCAGGGCAATCCCGCCAAATTCACTTTCTGCTTCGGCGAGAACGAGGAAGAGAACCCCTGGACGCCGTATCACGTGCAGCGCGGCTTCGCGGCCACCGACAGCGTGGTGACGGTGATGTCGGGTGAAGGCCCGCACAACCTCAACGACCACGGCTCGACCTCGGGCGACGGCCTGCTGACGACCTTCGCCGGCGGCATGGCCAATCCCGGCGCCAACACCATCTATGGCAAGGGCCCGATGTTCGTCATCATCGGCCCGGAGCACGCCTCGACCTTGAAGCGCGACGGCTTCACCATCGAGACCATCCGCGAGGAGCTGTGGATCCGCTCGCGCGTCCATGTCAGTCGCGTCTCCAAGCAGAACATGGAGACCTACGAGGCTACCGGTCACAAACGCGAGGGCGACTGGCTGAGCATTGGCCGTTCCTCGAACGACATACACATCACCGTGGCGGGCGGCCCGGGCAAGCACTCGGCGTTCATCCCGTCGTTCGGCGGCACCATGGTCGCCTGCACGCGCATCCAATGAGCGAGTGGAGCGGCTGGCCCGTCGTCGAGGAGTCGACGGGCTGGGAGGCTGCCCAGCAGATCCTGACCGAGGCCGAGCTCAGCGACGGCCTGCCACTCGTGCCGCCAACGCGACGGCGGCTCGAGGCGATGGTCGCCGGCGTCGCCAATCGCGCCGAGTCGCGCGGCATGCTGCCGCCGATGTTCGGCGAACTCACGCCCGAGGCCGTCGCCTACCAGTGCGTAATCGCAGGCGCGCTGCCGAAGGAACTGCCGGTCGTGCTGGCCGCGGCCGAGGCGATCCTGGAGCCCGACTTCAACATTCTGGGCATCGCCACGACCACCGGCACCGCTTGCGTGGCGCTCTGCGTACACGGCCCGCTGGCGCGATCGCTCGGCATCAATGCCGGCACCAACTGCCTCGGCCCCGGCAACCGCGCCAACGCCAGCATCGGCCGCGCCCTGCAACTCGTGATCCGCAACATCGGCGGCGCGCGGCCCGAGGTCGGCGACATGGCCACCATGGGCCAGCCCGGCAAGTACACTCTCTGCTTCGCCGAGCGCAACGACGGCCCCTTCCCGACGCTGACCGCCCGCCGCGGCCTCGGCGGCGACGCCGGCGCCATCACGGTGATGGGTATCTCGGGCACCGCCGAGGTTCTGCCCGGCGACGGCGAAGGCGCCACGCCCGAGGCGATCCTCTCGCCAATCGTGACGGCGATGAAGGCCGGCATCGTCATGGCGGGCATTCACCGCAAAAACGAGCGCGGCGAGCAGGTCTTCCTGCTGCCGCTCGAGATGGCCGAGAAGATCGTGCGCCATGACGGCTGGGATCTGGCGCGCGTGCAGCGTTATGTCTTCGAGCAGGGCGACGGCGTCGCCAGCGCGCCCGACGCCATCCACCCCATCGTCACCGGCGGCGCGGGATACAAGATGAGCTACCTGCCGATCTGGGGCGGCGGCTCGCAGACGGTGACGCGGGCGCTTTAGCGACTCAGCCCTTCCAGCCGAGCCAGTCGCAGACCCCGCGCCCCATCACGCCCTCGAGATCGGCGCCGGTCAGCCAGGGCATTTCCTCGGTGAACATGGTGACGCCCTGGCGATAGCTGCCGGGCAGCCGAGACAGATCCGTCCCCCAGAAGGTGCGTTTGGGGCCGAAGGCGTCGAAGACGCGGCGGACGTGTGGATGCACGGTCTTGAAAGGATAGGTCTTGTCGTCGGCGTAGCAAGGCATCGCCGAGACCTTGGCCGCCACGTTCGGCCGCTTGGCCAGCGCCAGCACCTTGTCGAGGGTGGCGAAGTTCGCAGTCTCCGAGACATCCTTGCCGCTCTTCAGGCCGAGATGGTCCAGCACCAGGCGCACGCCGGGATAGCGCTCCGCGACCTTGTCGGCGAGATGCATGTATTCGTGGTGGAACAGAACCATTGCCGGGATGCCGGCGTGCTCCATCTCGCCCCAAACCCAGTCGAAACGGCCGTCGAGCAGTGGCTGGCGCAGGATCTCGGTGTGGAAAGTAAAGCGCATGCCGAGCATGCCCTTCTGCTTCTTCCAACCCGCGACCAGATCGCGCGCGCCGGGTGCATCGGGGTCGAAGCGACCCATGACGGCGAAGCGGTCCGGATGCGCCGCGGCAGCCTCGAGGGCCAGATCGTTGCGATCGCCCTCCCACGACGGCGGCACCAGGATCGCGCGGACGACGCCGGCCTTGTCCATCTCGGCCAGCAGCTCGTCCTTGCCGAGCGGCGCACGGTGCGGTGCGGCTCGGCGCGGGCCGGCCATGGCCGTTCCGGCGTATTGGCGCCCCAGATGTGAACCTAGGCATCGACGATCAGCACGGTGGACTCCCGGGTCCGTTCACTTCCAGCGCAACGCGCGACGAAGCAAACCGATGATCAGCCACATGCCGAAACCCCAGAGAGCATAGACCAGCGGCACGACCACCACGCCCGGCATGCGGAAGCCGCCGCCGACCGGCGAACCCTTGATCGGCAGCACGACGAACCAGTTGACCAGAGTAACGAACACGCCGGCGAACAACATCCAGCCCCAGGGCCCATCGACGGTCGGCGGCACCCGCGGCACGACATAGGCGCCCACCATGCCCCACAGCCCGCCCCAGAAAGCCGCCGACAGGATCGCCGGGACCCCAAAGGGCGGCAAGGGGCGCATGCTGTAGAGTTGTGCCTTCGTCAGGCCAAGCTCGTTGGAGATCAGAAAGCCGAGCTGATGAAAAATCAGCACGCTGACGAAGCCCGCGACAAACCCCGCGATGATGGTGCGCATATTCTCCCCCCTCGACAACGCCAAGTCAGCCGCTGCTTGCACCAAACAGAGCCTGCTCAAGCCGTCCCGCGAGAAACAATAACATCACTTTGGTTTCAAAGCGCGCGACGAAATGGACGGGCAGGCTCAGTTCACCCTCGCGCGTCCTGCTCCAGGAGACCCGCGACGTAGCCGATCATGCGCGCAGCGCAGGTCGGACCGTCCGGTTCGTAGACAAAGGGCTCCATGGCGATCCAGCCCGCATAGCCGGTTTCCCTGAGCGCCTGCACGACGGGCCCAAACCTGTCGTCACCCTGCCCCGGTCCACGCTTGCTGCGGTCGTTGAACTGCACGTGCGCGACCAGGCCGGTCGGCATCCAGCGCCGGATGGCCGCCGCCACCGGCTCCTTCTCCTCCAGGCCAGCCGCCAACGTGTCGATCATGATGCCGAAGGCCGGATTGCCGTTACGCTTCACGACGTCGGCCGCCTCCGCGAGTGTATTGACGAAATTGCAGGCGGGCCGGTCTAGCCCGGATATCTCACCGTGTTGAGGGTTCGACGGTTTGCCATGCTGACGCGATAGCAGCGTCGCGGAAGCGTGCCGCGGAAGGGTTTCCGGGTTTATCTGGACGAGCCTGAGCATCCGCAGAG
>JAESGK010000151.1_pt1 | contig 64733 bp, 65 predicted proteins | sample 9269681 | NCBI WGS metagenome assembly JAESGK01 (sample SAMN14515347, study PRJNA621673) | algae metagenome | isolation source: Timaviella obliquedivisa GSE-PSE-MK23-08B and co-occurring heterotrophs from... | place: USA: Grand Staircase Escalante National Monument, Utah | collected 2006-08-15
CCAGTAGTCAGATTGCTGGGATATGCTTTACTCATATTGCTTTCTCGGTGCTGCGTGCTTTCTATTCGCAGCTTACACTGAGAGAGCTTTTTTACCGACTAGCTGACTTTTCAAACATCCTCTAACCTCGTATCTTCTTTTGAACACCAGTCCTTACACCGTTGTTTTGATTGTTCCCACTGGTATTGGGGCGGCTGTGGGTGGCTATGCCGGAGATGCATTGCCCGTGGCACGGGCGATCGCCCAAGTTGCCGATCGATTGATTACGCATCCGAATGTGCTCAATGGCGCTCAGCTTTACTGGTCATTGCCTAATGCCTTCTACGTTGAAGGCTATGGGCTTGATCAATTTGCTGCTGGGCAGTGGGGGCTGCGTCCCGTGGTGCAAAACCGGGTAGGGTTGGTTCTAGATCAAGGCATTGAGCCAGAGTTGCGCTGGCGACATCTGCAAGCGGCGGATGCTGCCCGTGCCACCCTGGGGCTAGATTTGACGGATTACGTCGTGACAGATGCGCCGTTAGGAGTGGGGCTGAAAACGGCAGGTTCGGGCGCAACTTGGGGAACTATTCAGAACCCCGACAGCTTGCTGCGAGCGGTAGAAAAATTGGTAAAAGTAGGAGGGGCAGAGGCGATCGCCGTGGTCGCGCGCTTTCCCGACGATGGGGGCAGCGCAGCCCTTCAGCAATATCGCCAAGGTCAGGGCGTTGATCCTTTAGCAGGTGCCGAAGCCGTCATCAGCCATCTCGTCGTGAAGACCTTTCAAATCCCCTGTGCTCACGCCCCCGCACTATCACCCCTTCCCCTCGACCCGACTCTATCGCCCCGATCGGCAGCAGAAGAATTAGGCTACACCTTCCTCTCCTGCGTTTTAGTCGGCTTGAGCCGTGCCCCTCAGTTTGTTAAGGCTGCTTCAACTCGGGTAAGCGACCTGTGGGTAGACCAAGTGAATGCTTTAGTCATTCCGGCAACTGCCTGCGGGGGCAGCGCTATTCTCAGTCTCAGCCAAACCTCGACGCTCATTATTACCGTTCAAGAAAACCAGACGCGCCTAGCGGTTACCGCCAGTGCCCTGGGCATCTCGACGTTTGAAGTGAGTTCTTACCTGGAAGCTTTAGGAGTACTGGTCGCTCATCGGGCAGGCATTAGTCTGGCGGCTCTACGTCCCACATTGTCTTCCATCCGTGAGCTTAACCATTAAGATTTTCAGCTAATGTAATTTTCTCTCTGGAGGAAAGGTTAAAACAGATCGTTGAGCAGAGCTTTGGTATTAGGAACTATGGTACAGAACGAATGGTTTAAGACATTTGATTTTGATGCGCATACAGGTCAGTACAGTTCTAAAAATGCTCTTGCTTGCGGAAAGCTATCTTGGCTCGCTTATTACGCCAAAGACGAAATTCGGGAAGTTCTAAAAAGTTGGAACTTTACGAAGTTTAGATTTTTTGATCTAGGCGTTACGCAAGCCTTTGTGGTAGCTGATGCTGAGAAAATCATTCTGACCTTTCGGGGTACAGATTGCATGAAAGACTGGCTAGGAAACTTTGATATTGATTTAGTGGGCGGTCCGTTTGGCGGTAAGGTTCATGAAGGTTTTTCGCGATCGCTCAGCCTCATCTGGAAAGACATTCAACTGACGTTTGACTTGCTGCAACCCAGACGTATTGCCACTCAAACAGAAATGGTTCAAGGCGACCTGAAGACAACCAAAGCGCCTTCCCTGTGGGTAACGGGGCATAGCTTAGGAGCAGCATTAGCGACTTTATCGGTTGCCAGACTAAGGGAAAAAGATCAAATGGTACATGGTCTTTATACTTTCGGTTCACCTCGGGTGGGCGATCGTAAGTTCCAAGAAGAATATAACAGCGACTTTCGTTCTAGAACATTTCGCTTCGTTAGTAAAAACGATGCCGTTACCCGCGTTCCTATGCGAACTTTGTTTTACAGCCATGTCGGGCAACTTTTTTATATTGACGATGATGAAACAATCCACACCGATCCATCTTTTTGGTATCGCTTTGTCGATGGCATTGAGGTGCGTCTCAAAGACATTGCCGATCTTGATTTGTCAACGATCGAAAATCATAAAATAGAATATTACGTTAGAGCCTTAGAGAAAAATAAAGCTCTAAAAATAGAGGACTTTGCCTAGGAATCTGTCTGCATACACGCTCTTGCGTTAGTCTAAAGGTGAAACGTTTGTTAATGCCTTTGGCAAGAGAAAATTGGCGATGAGTCAGACCGTTACTCGACCCCAACCCAATTCCAGCGATCGCTCAACTAGCGCGATCGTCCCTCCAACCTCCGAATTCAGCGACTTTGTTCAAGAAACTTCAGCTTTGACTCGGCGATTGTTCATTCAGCTTCAGCGTCGCCCCTCAACCCTGATCGCTGGAATTATTCAACCCGTCATGTGGTTAGTTTTGTTCGGCGCACTGTTCCAAAATGTTCCCCCTGGACTGTTCGGCGGTACGCAAAACTATGGGCAGTTTTTGTCGGCTGGAGTGCTGGTGTTCACGGCTTTTGGCGGCGCATTGAATGCGGGCTTACCCGTCATGTTTGACCGAGAATTTGGTTTTCTCAATCGGTTGCTGGTAGCGCCCTTGGCTTCGCGCTTCTCCATTGTCCTTGCTTCTGCCATCTTTATTGCCACCTTGAGCTTGGTGCAAACGGCTGTCATTCTGACCATGAGCGCTTTTTTAGGAGCAGGCTTACCCGCTCCTTTAGGACTGGGGCTAGTGGTTACCATTGTGCTGTTGTTGGTTTTGGGTGTCACAGCGCTGAGCCTGGGACTGGCTTTTTCTCTACCTGGACACATTGAACTGATTGCAGTAATTTTTGTGACGAATCTGCCACTGTTGTTTGCCAGTACAGCGTTGGCTCCTCTGTCATTTATGCCAACCTGGTTGCAAATTGTGGCGAGTCTCAATCCTTTGACCTACGCGATCGAGCCGATTCGATACATTTATCTGCACCCCAACTGGTCACTAGGCAGCGTGGTCATGCAAACGCCTTTTGCCGAAGTTACCCTGCTATCTGCATTGCTGGTGCTGACAGGATTCAGCGCGATCGCCCTATTGAGCATTCGTTCTTTGTTGCGCCGCAGCTTTGCCTGATTGGGATACCAGACTGGGTATACTGGTCGGGAGCAATTTTAGCTTGATTAACGTCTACCGTAAAACACACTCTAATCCCTAATAGCCCTATGAAAAAGCTTTCAACTCGCCTTGCCTTCGGGACTCTGGGAATAGCTGGAACATTGGGGATGATCATTTGCCAGACTGCCGTTGCTCAAAACTCCTCCCGCGATTCCAATGTTTATAACAATACCCTCAGTGGCGATCGCCCCTCTGGTGGTTTGGGGTCTGGTAGCTCTGGTCTAGGAAATATGTTTGATCTCTTTCACCGAGCCGTTCTAGGATCTCCTCGCAGTTCTTCAGAGTTTGGACAAGAGCAGCAGAACAACATTGGCTCAGAGGCTTCAGACTTCCGCCAACGGCAGCAGGAACTCTTGCGTCAGCAGCAACAGGGCAACACGCCAACTAATCCGCAAGCTTCACCAGCCCCTGCTGCTATGCCTCCACAATTGAACTAAGGCGCTGTTGCCATGGCAACCCTTGAAGAAGTTTTGCAATTTTGGTTTAGCGATCCTCAATCTGAGGAGGCGCAATATTCGAGGCGGCGTAAAGTTTGGTTTAGTAAGAACCCTGAGATCGACCAGACTATCCATCGCCGTTTTTTAATGACCTATGAACAAGCAGCTTCCGGCGAACTAGATGGCTGGCAAGCAACGCCAGCGGGTTGTTTGGCATTAATTTTGCTCCTCGATCAGTTTCCACGGAATCTTTTTCGAGGGCAGCCCCAAGCATTTGCTACTGATCCTCAAGCACGGATACTGGCGTTACGGGCGATCGCTCAAGGGTTCGATCAATCTTTAGCTCCTATCCAGCGCATTTTCATCTACCTTCCTCTAGAGCACGGTGAAACCCTGAGTGATCAGCATCAGTCAGTCACTCTGTTTCAACAGCTTACAGACCAAAACCCAGAACTCGCCGACGTACTAGATTATGCCGTTCGCCACCAGATCGTCATCGAACGTTTTGGGCGATTTCCCCACCGCAACGCCATTTTAGGAAGAACATCGACTGCCGCAGAGTTAGAGTTTTTAAATCAACCGGGTTCGTCTTTCTGAATCAGATTTTTCTTCAAGAGATCCTCAGGCTTCATCTGTTCGTAAATCTCGAAAGGTTGATGAATCCACGGATTATCGGTCAAGCGATCGACGTAATAATCGGGGGCGATCGCCGAGCAATCCTTGTACCACAGAACAGCACTCCGCACTTCTTCAATGTAAAATCCGTAGTAACGATCGAGCCACACCAACGTTCGCTTGAGGCTAACTCCCGAATCGACCAAATCATCGACTAGCAGAACATGGCTGCCCAAGTTAGCAGTCGTCATTGTCAGGTCACGCCCGAAAGTAATAGAACCGCGAACCTGGTTATTGATGCCACCGTAGGAGGAAGTTGCCAAAATTGCCAAGGGTTGATCAAAGATCCGCGCTAAAATATCGCCGACTCGTAACCCACCCTTTGCAAGGCATACAATTTGATTGAACTGCCAGCCTGACTGATGAATATTAGCAGCGAGTTGCTCAATTTTTTGGTGATAATCTGTCCAAGAGATGTAAAGGTCTGACATGATAGACTGCATTGCATGAATGAGGATGAAGAGCATGATACAAGCCTCTTGCTCTGGAAAGGAATCTATTGAAATGAGCAAAACTCATACTTAATCGCCACTAATCGTGCTATAAGAAAATACAGTATCTACATCGACAAAGTGGGGATTAACCGCTTCGCCTTGTCTTAAAAGAGGTAATTCCGTGGGCATTGTTGTTGAAGCCGTATCTAAGCAATTTGGTAGCTTTAAAGCGCTCGATCAGGTCAGCGTAGAAATTAAAACGGGTGGGTTGGTTGCGCTCTTAGGGCCCTCTGGTTCAGGCAAGTCTACCTTGCTACGGCTGATTGCAGGCTTAGAAATGCCCGATACTGGCAAAATATTTTTGACTGGGAAAGATGCCACCTATACCAGCGTGCAAGAACGAAGTATTGGTTTTGTCTTTCAGCACTATGCTTTGTTCAAGCATTTATCGGTACGCAGAAATATTGCCTTTGGGCTAGAGATTCAAAAAGCGCCCAAGTTCAAGATTAAAGCAAAGGTAGAGGAGTTACTGGAGTTGGTGCAGTTGTCAGGACTGGGCGATCGCTATCCCTCCCAACTTTCTGGGGGACAACGCCAGCGGGTCGCCCTAGCACGAGCTTTAGCCGTCGAACCCAAAGTGCTGCTTTTAGATGAACCCTTCGGCGCTTTAGATGCCAAAGTGCGCAAAGACCTGCGGGTATGGCTGCGGCGACTCCACGACGAAGTTCATGTCACGACAGTCTTTGTCACCCATGACCAAGAAGAAGCCATGGAAGTTTCAGACGAAATTGTAGTCATGAACAAAGGGCAGATTGAGCAAGTCGGCACCCCAGCCCAGATTTACGACCATCCAGCAACGCCCTTCGTCATGAGCTTTATTGGCCCCGTCAATGTGTTGCCTAGCAGCTCTCGCATTTTTCAAAACAATGGGTTTGATTCGCCTCATCCTGAAGTGTTTCTGCGTCCGCAAGACGTAATGATTGAAACTCAGACAAATGGGTCAAGTGTAGGGGCAAGGGTCAGCCGAATTATTCACTTAGGATGGGAAGTACAGGCAGAACTCACGTTAGATGATGGTCAGGTGGTTGCCGCTCATTTAACGCGCGATCGCTTTGATGAACTGAACCTTCAGCCCCAACAGCGCGTCTATATTAAACCTAAAGAAGCTAAAGCCTTCCCACTGCATTACTCTATCTAACTCTTTCCCGCCAAGTTGCTCAACAGCTTAAAGAATCATCGACGTTGATTACTAGATCTGATTGGAATTGAATCAGAACGATCGCGGCATCGTTTTCTACCCCGATCGCACCTCCTGTTTTAACTATTATCTAATATGGAAATTCGTCCTGCGATCGCCGCTGATCTACCTGCCATTATTGCCATTTACAACACATCTATTCCCAGCCGCACCGCCACTGCCGACACTGAACCGATTACCGTTGAGAGTCGGCAAGAATGGTTTGCCAAACATAATCCGTCGCGTCCGCTTTGGGTTCTAGAAGCAGAGGGCGCGATCGCCGCTTGGATCGGGCTAACTTCCTTCTATGGCGGACGACCTGCGTACAATGCCACCGCTGAGATCAGCATTTACATTGTGCCTCAACACCAACGCAAAGGCTACGGCTCGCTTTTAGTGCAACAGATGATCGATCATTGCCCTAGCCTGGGAATCACCACGCTTTTAGCGATGTATTTTGATCACAATACTGCCAGCCAGCGCTTATTTTCCTCCTTTGGATTTGAACCCATGGGTCATTTAGCAGAAATTGCTGTTTTAGACGGTAGGAAGCGGGGCTTAATTATTGTGGGTAAGCGAATTTGTGAAACGAATCTGTGATAAATGGGACACTTAATTTTTCAGGTTGAAGTAATAGTAATAGGAGGGAAATCACCAGAAAAAGAAACTTAGGAAATTAGATATGATGACAGTTCTTTCCATGATTGCGGTGAATGGCGATCGCCTTAACGCCAGCATTACCCGATTAGCAAAAATCGGTCGCTTACCCAATGGCAATATTTGTCGTCTTGCTTTTACTCCAGAAGACTTGCAGGCGCGCTATTTAGTGCAGCAATGGATGGTAGAAGCAGGCATGGCAGTTCGCACCGATGCGGCGGGTAACCTAATTGGCACCTACGCAGGGCGAAGAGTCGGAGCGCCATCATTAGCAACCGGGTCGCATGTTGATACAGTACCATCCGGTGGAGAATATGATGGGACATTAGGCGTACTAGCAGGGATTGAGGCGGTGCGGGTGCTGCGGGAAAACAACATTCATCTAAACCATCCCATTGAGGTGATTGTGTTTACTGACGAAGAGAGTTCAATGATTGGCTGTCAGGCAATGGCAGGCATGGTGAAGCTTAAAGATGATTCTTTGGCAGAGCATTTAGAGCGCATTGGTGGCAACTGGGATGAGATTGGCACAGCAAAACGGACGAGAGAAGATATGGCAGCATTTATTGAACTTCATGTGGAGCAAGGCGCGGTTTTAGAGCGATCGCAAAAACAAATTGGTATTGTGCAAGGCGTTGTCGGGATGTTGCGTCAGGCAATTAGCATTACGGGGCAAGCTAACCACGCAGGCACTACGCCCATGGACGGCAGGCAGGATGCTTTGGTCGCAGCAGCCCAGGTTGTGTTGTTTGTGCAATCGATCGCCCTTAAAATGCCGAGCCAACCTGTCGCAACGGTGGGCTTTTTGACGGTTGCACCCAATGCAGTCAACATTGTGCCAGGACAAGTCGAACTAACGGTCGATATGCGGGATCTGTCGCAGGCTTGCCTCGATGAAATGAAGGAATTGCTGGATCAAGAGCTAGAAGCGATCGCCATTGACACTAATACTCAAATCACTGTCAGTCCTATCTTAGTGGTAGAACCCACGCCAGCAGCGGCTTTAGTGCAGCAGGCGATCGAGAAGACCTGTCAACAGTTTGACCTCAGCTACTGCCATTTGCCCAGCCGAGCCGGACATGATGCACTAGAAATGGGGCGCTTTACCGACATGGGGATGATTTTTGTACCCAGCGAAGCAGGGGTGAGTCATTCGGGAGAAGAATATACATCGCCTGAGCAATGTATTCAGGGTGCTAACGTTTTGCTGAATACGCTATTGCAGCTAGACGAGATTTATTCATAGTTACGGCAAACGAAAGTCACAGCAAACGAATGCTCTCGATTAACCCCTGACAAACTCCTGTCAAAAAGGGTAGATCTAACGTCTCCAGTCGATCGCTGCTCTGGTGATAATGAGGGTTACGCAAATGAGCAGTATCAGTGACCATGACTGCGCCATAGCCTTGATCCCAGAAATGGGCATGGTCACTCCGTCGGGTATCAGGCAGCAACATTCCTCGGTTGTCTACAGGCAGCCACTCACAGGGAACAGATTGACGCATACTGCGGCTAAGGCGGATGAGATCTGGAATAGTTTTGAAGTTACCAATGAGGGCAATGAAGTCGCCAGAGTTGGGGTAGAAGCGCTGGAGAAAGGGAGCCGGATAGCGCTGAGAATTGGGGCGGCGATCGCAATATCCCAGCATTTCTAAAGAAATCATCAGGCGTAGTTTTTGTCCTTGTTGCCGCAGTGCTTCTGCATAAATTTTGCTGCCCACGCCCACTTCTTCCAGGTCAAAAGCCACGAGCCGTACAGGAGATGGAGCGGGATTAGCGGCGATCGCCCTCGCCAGTTCTAGCAACACCGCTACCCCCGTTGCATTATCATCTGCTCCTGGCGAACCGGGAACCGTGTCATAGTGTGCGCCTACTAAAATCGGGGATTGCTGCCGCAGTCCTGGTAAATTAAGAATCAGATTTTGGTGCGATCGCCCCCGAAACTCAAACTCGTGGATCTCTACAGTTCCCCATTGAGAAAGCTGTTGGTGAATATAATGCTGGACGTAGAAATGTCCGGCAGTAGCAAAAAAAGGATCGCGATCGCGGATAATTTCTCCAAGATGCACTTGAAGGGTTTGTTGAAGATTTGACGGCAACGGCTGACGACTCAAAGCTAACGACTTAAAGGGGATTGCTTAACGATAAGTACTTCCTGAGGAAAGGCAAAATTCCTTCTATCAACTGTTCTGGATATTCCTCATGTAACCCCAGCGCACCTGGCATTCGGAACGATTGCACCTGCGAGAAATGAGCAACCACCTCCATTTCTTCCCGCGATTTGGGCGGCGTTTGCTCACCAATAACCATCAATGTGGGAACAGGCAAAGGCTGGAAATAATCAAAAAATTCGGCACGGCTACGAACCGGATCTAGCCCTCCCGTCACAAAAGCAACCGAGGCAAATCTGGCTCCCCGCTTTTGGGTACTTTTCCACTTTTGTCGAATGAGATCACGAGTGACATTGCGGCGATCGCCATACACATGCCGCCGATACATCCACCCCAAAAACATCCGGGTTGTATTCAGTAGATAAAGAAACTGCCCCAAAATAGGAGTCCGCACCACTGCCCGAATGAAGCTGTAGAGTTTGGGGCGATCGCCCATTGTGGGTAGAGGCCCTCGCCAGGTAGGAGCCACCAGTACCGCCCATGACCAAGGCGCAGGTTCTCTGCTTGCCATTTGCATCACGTATCCAGCCGCGTGTCCGGCAGCAATTACAACCACAGGTTCGTTGAATACCTGGGTGACAAAATTATTTAAGAACTTGTGGTAGATCTTCGAGTCATATTCAAAAGAGAGACGGCTCGACTCACCAAAGCCAAGCCAGTCAGGCACAATAACTTGGAAATAGGGGGCTAAAAGCTGGGCAACGCCTCGCATTTCTTCACGGCTAGAGACACTGCTGAAAGCGGGTAAGAGCAAAATTGGGCTACCTTCGCCCAGCACCTCATAGACTACTGTAACAGGTCTATTTTTCCAATTCCATTGGTAAGTGCGAACAATGCCCCCCAAGACTGGGTGAGAGGCAGTAGATAAATCATGGATTGCTATAGAGGTAGAATGCTGCTGCATTGCCGCCAACTCGGATAAAAAGGTTTGTTTGCTTAAGTTTTGAATCTAAACAATACACCTTTTTGGGAGCAGCAACCTGACTTTTTACAGTGTTTTAGTCCCTTTGCCTAACCTCACTCAGGCGGCGGCAACTCCCCTAAAATTGTGAACCGAATATGGTTTAAGGCTAAGTTTCCAATAGAAATCTCTTCGGGTAAAGCAGGAGCAGCAATTTTCTCAAACGAAATGCCTTTACTCATTTCCGCGTGATACCAGGGTAGCCCCATAAAAAAGCGGGTGGGATAAGGACCATTTTCAGCAATATCGTCTACGTTAGATTCCATGGGCAACCAACCGAACCCAGGCACGTAAAATTCAATCCATACATGATTAAATTCAGGTTGCAGCGGTACGCCTTGTTTCTCAGGTTGAGGAGGACATTTGTAACGACCAACTGTGCGACAAGCAATGCCATTGAGCCTTGCCAACGCCAGCAAAATACCGACATATTCCCCACAAGAACCCACACCTCGCTCTAGGGCAACATCGGGCGAGTCAATGTGGGGCTTAATGCCGTAGGACATGCGATCGTACACGTAGTTACGAATCTTTAGAATCTTGCGCAGAATATTTGTTTCAGTGCCGATCGCCTCTTCCGCCGCTCGCCGAATTGTGGGCGTATCCATGGCTAAATCGTCGTCATCCACCAAGTACCGCGTCTGGAATTCTAATGACAGCGGCGGTATTTTCTCAACTTGTTCGGGCTTCAAATAGTATTTAATGCTGCGAACTTCGAGCAGTGCCTTCCAGCCAAACAGTCGTCCTTCGTGAGGGGTGAGGCGATCGAACCGAAAGACCGCAACCCGCTGACCATCTTGCTGTTCTTCAGTAAAGGGCACCCCGATCGCCTCAATTTTGACGAGCTTTTGGCGAGTGGTTTCTGCAGGTAGGGCAATGCGCCACTCTAACTGATCAACGGCAACATCTTCTAATGGAGAAAGCTCTTCAATGTAGGACATCTCGATCAAATAGCCGTTGGACAAGGTGTAATGTTCGGCTTCGTTACGAGAAAAATAAAGAGGATGAATAAAGGTACGATCGCGAAACGTGAGTTGATAAGGATTATCTAAGTTATTCGGGTCGTCACGAATGTAAGCTTCTTCCCCAGCATATGCCACATAGAGACAATCCCGACCTTCGTCACCAGGAGCCGGATGGAACGCAAGCGCACAAGGGGAATCAAAAGGCGTGAGAATGCTGTAATTAATCTCGCCCGTTGCCCGATCCATGCAGTAAACCGTTTGCTCAACGCGATCGCACACCCATAGTTCTTCGTCTCGCACCGTCAGGTTTTCTTCGCCTACTCCCGGTGCCGCAAACTGGGTAATTCGTTTCCCCGTCGTGGCATCATAAACCAAAATATAGCCCGCTTTTTGACAAGCAATGTACACCGTAGACTGCCAAACCGCCACTCCATTGACCGGATAGGGTAGCGTTACAAACGATCGAGGTGTAAAGTCTTGTAGCGTACACCAGTAAACTCGGTTGTCTTGAACGAACCAAACCTGCTCGCCCCAAATTGCTAGCCCTTGGGCATCAACAAACTGCTTAATGTTGAACGGATTAAGCACCGTTGTGTTGTCATTAGCGCAATCCACTTGAAGCACGTATCCGCGCACAGAGTCTAGCGCCATCAGCTTGTTGCCATCAGAGGCAAGTCCGTGCAAGGCGTACACACCAATGGGACGAACCGTCCGCTGCTGTAACGTTGGGCTTGGGTGAGTCATTCGGTGTACAGGGGGACTAGATTCGAGCAACATGGGGCAGTCCTATCAAATAATCTCTCTGATAATAAACAGAATTAGGGTGCTCAACTATGTATCCAAAGGAACAGTATGCCAAGCAACAACCCGCTGAGCCTGAATTTACAAGCTATTTCTAGTTCTGTCGAGTTGCTATCACGGCATAAAATGGATCACTTCCCATCCCTAACATTTGCATGAAGCTAGAGGAAGGGCGTGCAATCACCTCCGGCTGGCTAAATCCAGGAATCGCTGCAAAGTATGCTTTCACCCATTCCACCCGATCGCCCTCTGAACTATCGCGCCAAGCCGCGATCGCTTTATTGGGAAACATTCGGTTAGAAAAGCTAATGATGGCAATACCACCCGGTTTAAGAATGCGGTAAATCTCAGCGAACACCGCTTCAGGATGCTGCAAATACTGCACCGAAACCGTATTCAAGACTGCATCAAAGGACTGGTCAGGCAAAGGCAAAAGCTGATTCTGGTTCAGATTTTGCACGAAATAATGATCTAGCCGAGGATTTTTCGCTAGTTCGTCTTCATTCATTCCATGCCCTTCAACGTGCGCGAATTTCACGTCTTCGGGCAAGTGCGAAACCCAACTGCTCATCATGTCAAAAATGCGAGTTTGAGGCTGAAGGCGATCGCGGTACAAATCCGTTAACTGTTGAATAAAACCATCATCAACATGAGTGACAAAGCGCGGAGTATCGTAAAAAGATAAATCGTTAGACTCATCCATTTTGGATCGTTGAGTGGGTTGAAGCTGCATAGGTTGAGAGCGAATATCTGTATACAGTTTTCAGTGTAATGAAAGAGGCTAAACTCCGCTATTACCGTTCAAAACCCCTTTCCTTCAGGAGAGGGGTTGGGGGAGAGGTCTCTCTAGCTGCGTTGGATAAGCCTAACCCCTAGCCCCTTCCCTACGAGGGCAGGGGAACCGGATTTTTGATATGTGCTTACCGCTCCTTAAAACTTCCCATCTAAAGCAGGTACACAGCGATCGCAAAGCAGGGGATGGGCTGCCGATTTACCGACATGGATGGAATAATTCCAACAGCGATCGCACTTCACTCCCTCCGCATCAATCACGCCCGCGCCCAGAGCATCGGACTGAGATTTGTATTTTGCGTCCGCTAGCGGTGCCATACTGTCTAAAAGTTCTACCTGCGAAGTAAGAAACAGATAGCGCAACTCATCCACCTCATTTCCGCTTAAAGAATTAGTTGGGTTCATGGCAGCGAGCTTTTGCTTTAGCTCTGCATCAGCGACATAGAGTAGCAATTTAGCCTCCAGTGAAGAGCCAATTTCTTTTTGAGTACGGGCTTGTTCTAGCACCTTATTAGCTTCTTGACGAATATCGCGGATCTGATTCCAGACTGTCGAAAGCTCCGGATTCTGCCATTGTGGATCAATGTTGAGCCAACCGGACTCAAACACCGATTCGTAGGGCGTAGCATAGGGCAAATATTGCCAAATATCTTCGGCAAGATGACAGAGAACCGGGGCGATCGCTTTGGCTAAGTTCTCGATCGCCACCGCCAAAACTGTCTGACAAGCCCGACGGCGCAAGGTATCCTCAGCGCTGATATAGAGCCTATCTTTGGCAATATCTAAATAGAAATTTGATAAATCTACTACGCAAAAGTTCTGAATGGTTTGGAAGAAACGGAAGTATTGATAGTGTTCAAACGCTTCATCCACATCAGCAAATACTTCGGTAATCCGATGCAGCATATAGCGATCGAGTTCGGGTAATTGCTCATAGCTAACGGTGTGTTGTGCCGGATCAAAATCGTGCAGATTCCCCAGCAAAAATCGCGACGTATTCCGAATTTTGCGGTACACATCCGACATTTGTTTAAGAATAGTTTTGCCAAGTGGCACATCCGAGGTATAGTCCACCGATGACACCCACAGGCGCAACACATCTGCACCATAGGGCGGTTCTTCTTTCTGGTTTTTGCCACCCTCAATGACGATCGCCGGATCAACCACGTTGCCGATCGATTTACTCATTTTTCGCCCTTGCTCATCTAGCGCAAACCCATGGGTCAGAACCGTTTTGTAGGGCGCTATGCCGTGAATTGCCACACTGGTCAGCAAGCTCGACTGGAACCAGCCCCGATGCTGATCAGAGCCTTCCAGATACATATCCGCTGGATAACGCAGTTCTTCTCGACTGTCCACAACCGCCGCCCAAGAAGAGCCAGAATCGAACCACACGTCCATTGTGTCGGTGCCTCGGCGGTACTGATGTCCGTCGTTGTGATATTGCTCTGGCAATAATTCTTCCACCGATAATTCCCACCAAGCATCCGAACCTTTTTCGGCAAAGATAGCCTGAACATGGGCGATCGTTTCAGAAGTCATCAGCGGTACATTTGTTTCTTCGTCATAAAACACCGGAATGGGCACACCCCAACTCCGCTGTCGAGAAATACACCAGTCCGATCGCTCTGTCACCATAGACGTGATGCGGTTTTCGCCCTGTGCCGGAATCCATTCCACCTGGGCGATCGCCTTCAACGTTGCTTCCCTAAACCCTGCTACCGATGCAAACCATTGCTCCGTCGCTCGATAGATCACTGGCTTTTGCGTCCGCCAGTCATAAGGATAACGGTGCGCGTAGGATTCTTCTTTGAGCAGCGATCGCGTTTCCATTAACGCCTGCACGAGCGCCTCATTCGCATCCTTCAGCACGTTCAACCCTTGGAACTGACCCGCTTCTTCGGTAAAGTTGCCGCCATCATCGACAGGCGACAAAATGGGTAAGCCGTAGCGCTGACCCACGATGAAGTCATCCATGCCGTGCCCTGGCGCAGTGTGGACTAACCCCGTGCCCGACTCGGTTGTGACGTAATCGCCACCAATGACGATGGGACTTTGGCGATCGAACAAAGGATGGAGATAAGTAGAATGTTCGAGAGCAGTGCCAGAAATTTCTGCCTTGAGCGTTAGGGAAGTGCCGAGCGTATGGGAAAGGCGATCGATCAATTCCTTTGCCACAATTAAGTATCGGAACCGTGGCTTACTACCCATCACTGACTGCTCATTACCAGCCACTTCTACCACAGCATAGATTAAAGCCGGATTGACCGCAACGGCTAAGTTTGCTGGAATTGTCCAGGGTGTTGTCGTCCAAATGGCAACTCCCAGTTCTGCCAAATAAGGCGTTAAAGCCTCAGCCTCAGCCGACAGGCTTACCATCGCAAACGCCACATACAAACTACGTGAGGTATGCCCTTCAGGATATTCCAACTCGCCTTCTGCCAAAGCCGTCCGCGAACTCGGACTCCAGTACACAGGCTTGAAGCCCCGATAGATATAGCCCTTTAAGAACATTTGCCCAAATACACCAATTTGCGCCGCCTCATACTCAGGCTGCAACGTCAGGTAAGGATGCTCCCAATCGCCCCACACGCCGTAGCGCTTAAAGCTATTGCACTGCTGCTGCTGCTGCTCGATCGCCCAAACTTTTGCCTGCCGCCGCAGTTGTAGCGGCGTTAGTTTTTGCCGCTCCTCAGCTTTCATGCCTTGCAGCACCTTAAGTTCAATAGGCAGCCCGTGACAGTCCCAACCGGGCACGTAGCGAACCTTTCGCCCTTTCAAAAGCTGGTACTTGTTAACAATATCTTTAAGAGTTTTGTTCATAGCGTGCCCAATATGCAGCGCCCCGTTAGAGTAGGGCGGTCCATCGTGCAGAATAAACGGTTCCCCCGGATTGTTCTGGGACAGCTTTTCGTAGATTTGGTGATCTGACCAAAATTTTTGCAGTTCGGGTTCGCGCTTGGTGGCGTTTGCCCGCATATCGAATTGGGTCTGGGGCAGTTTGACGGTGTCTTTGTAGCTTCCTGGTTCTGTCACGATCGCTAGGGGAGGTTGTAGGGACGTTTTATATTCAAGAATTGTATCTAACCCTGGCAGGCATCGAACTATTATTGGATGGATTTGACAAATTTGTGAGAGACGGATAGAGCTTGACAACTATCAATAAACTTACATATATACTTCATTCATACTACACGTCTACTCTAAATTCAGTGTAGAAACGGGCACTTACATTTTGTAGACAACTAAATTTTGTAATTTTGTTACTGTGGTGGCACGATCTTCAAAGAAGGTTGTCCGTGACTAAAAGGGAATTGCTAAAACTGGTGTAGAACGAGCGATCGCCACTGATGAATAGAGGACGTTACTTTTGGCACAGCGAAGCTGCCCGCTTGGATGAATCGCAGCTTGAAGCTTTGGGGGTAAAACTGACATGACTGTTACTGCAATAGAACTGCCGATGGAAAAAATTGCTGAGTTTTGCGATCGCTGGCAGGTCACTGAGTTTGCCCTATTTGGTTCCATTCTGCGCGATGACTTTCGCCCCGACAGCGACATTGACGTGTTGATTACCTTTTCTCCAACTGCCAAACGTGGCTTAACGGAAACCCTACAAATGCATGATGAACTCCAAGCAATCTTTGATCGAAAAGTAGATCTCCTTGTTAAAGCTGCGATCGAACGGAGTGAAAATTGGCTCAGACGTAAAAACATTTTAGAATCAGCACAAACTATCTATGCCTCGTGATCAAGAATCTCTCATTGACATTGCAGCCGCTATCAAACGCATCCTACGGTACACCGCTAACATTAGTCGGACTAACTTAGAAACTAATGATGAAAAACTATCTGCCATCCTTTACCAGATTACGATCATTGGCGAAGCAACTAAACGGCTATCTCAAACGTTTCGAGAGCAACATCCAGAAATTCCTTGGCGAGAAATGACAGGAATGCGAGATGTAATTGTCCATGAATATGATCAACTTGATTTTGATGTGATATGGGATGTTGTTCAAAACAAATTGTCATCGCTTCAAAACCTGATTAATCCTTTACTTTGAGGTAATGTTTAATCAACTGCTAGAAATTGCTAAAACTGGAGTAGAACGGGCGATCGCCACTGATGAATAGAGGACGTTACTTTTGGCACAGCGAAGCTGACCGAATGGATGAATCAGCAGCTTGAATTATTGGAGTTGATTTGGGATGAAACTCAGAAACATTAAAGTTCCTACCGATGAAATAGCCGCGCTTTGTCAGCAGTGGCATATCTATAAACTTTCCTTGTTTGGCTCAGTCTTACGAGATGACTTTACAACGGAGAGTGATATTGATGTTTTGGTTGAGTTTGAGGCTGGATTCACTCCTGGTTTTTTGAAACTCCATCAGATCCAAGAAGAACTATCAGACTTATTCGAGCATCGAACTATTGATTTAGTGACCCTTAAGTTTCTCAATCATCGTATCCGCGATCGCGTTCTAGCTACAGCCGAGGTGTGCTATGTCGCAGAGAGATGATCGAGTTTATGTGGGACACATGAGCGACACGGCAAATAAAGCGATCGGTTTTGTCGAAGGTTTAAGTCGAGAAGATTTTGACAACAATGAACTCTTGCGGCTGTCTCTTACGCACCTATTGCAAATCATTGGTGAAGCTGCTCGTCGAGTATCTCCTGATTTTCGATCCGTTTATCCAGCGATTCCCTGGAAGGCTGTAGTTGGAATGCGTAGCAAAGTCGTGCATGATTACCTAGACGTAGATGAAGATGTTGTATGGGATACTGTCAAAAATGACTTGCCATTTCTAATTTTAGAGTTAGAGAAGATCGTAGGTAATCTATAGCAGTCATGACCATAATGCTTAAACATAGCAACTGCTAGAAATTGCTAAAACTGGAGTAGAACGGGCGATCGCCACTGATGAAGAGGGGGCGTTGCCTTTGGCACAGCGAAGCTGACCGCTTGGATGAATCGCAGCTTGAAGCTTTAGAAATCAAAATATAAAACTCAAACCAATTGGAGGAAGCACAATGTCTGAGATTACCCTAAACCCGGATCAACTGAAAGAAATTTTGAAAAGTGCGATTGTTGAACTGCTGCGTGAGAACCAGAAAGAAGTCTCTGACTTTTTAGCAGAAATTATTGAAGACGTTGGAATGGAACGGGCGATCGCAGAAGGTGCAACCACCGAAATTGTTAGCCGTGAGTCCATCTTTCAACTTTTGGAGCCGAAAACGTGAAAGTTGAGTTTAGGAAAAGCTTTGAAAAAGATCTGGGCAAAATTCGAGATCGAGATTTGCTATCCAGAATTAAAGATGTAATTGAAGAAGTTGAAAATGTTGAAACTCTTTTGGAGGTCAACAACATCAAAAAACTTAAGGCAGATGGAAACTACTACCGCCTCCGAGTTGGCAACTACCGAATTGGCTTTGCCGAAAATGAAGATCTGATTACCTTCGTTCGTGTGCTACATCGCAAGGAAATATATCGATATTTTCCATAGCTAACAAAAATTGCTAGAAATTGCTAAAACTGGAGTAGAACGGGCGATCGCCACTGAGAAAGAGAGGGCGTTGCCTTTAACACAGCGAAGCTTTCCCATCCATGACACAGCAACTTGGAGCTTTAAGTTGGCATTTGAGTACGCGATCGCCAACAAAATCAGTCAAGCTTAATTAAAGTTGTCTAAGTTGAGTTGAATCTATGAATATGACGGGTTCAGATCCCTTTTCAAAGCCCTCAAAGTCCTCACTGTGGATGTCTGCCGATCGCCATCCGCTGATTGCACAAGGGTTACGTAAGCAACAGGTTCTGGGACGAGCGATCGCCAAATCTAGTAGCCTTGTTCGTGCTGCTGGCACATCGCAACAGCGGCTGAAGGGTAAACTAGAAAGCAGCGACGGGTTTGATTCTAGCGCAGACACATCCAGGTTCGACCCGAATGCTCGGAATTCTTATGTTGATAGTTTTACGTTAAAGCGATTAAAGCAAGGACAGCGGGTAGAAGTAACGGTTACGTCTCGACAGTTTAATCCAGTGATCAAGCTGGTGAATGATCGAACTCGGCGATCGGTGTTATATGGCGATAATATTGGGTCTACTGACCCTAAATCTATTTTTTTTAATACTAATTCTCGCCTCACTTTTACTGTACAGCGTCAGGCTAAGTACTCTATTAAGGTGAGCAGTTTATCGGCACGCGAATCGGGAAATTATCAAGTTAAGTTTCGGTTCGTGAAAGCCCAGCCGACTTCAGATTTTAATTTTTTCTATGGGTCTGGATTGACGAACGCAGCAGCGGCAGTATCACAGGCAATCTCTTCGAGATACCCGCAAGGGGTCGCTCAACCCGTCTTTGCAGATGTGGCAAATTTGGGAGGAACATCGACTCGGTTAGACGTCGTGCAAGCGCCAGAGGTTTGGGCGCAAGGGTTTACGGGGCAAGGCGTGACGATCGCCATTATTGATGACGGTGTAGATTATAGTCATCCGGCTTTGCAGAATAACATTTGGAACAACGCGCGCGAAATTGCCAATAACGGTATTGATGACGATCGCAATGGTTTTGTTGATGATACATTGGGATGGAATTTTGTGGATAATAATAATGATCCGAGCGATCGTTCTTTAGACGGGCATGGAACGCACGTAGCAGGAATTGCAGCCGCTAATGGGGATGAGGTAAAGGGCGTAGCGTTTAACGCAAAAATTATGCCCATTAAGGTATTAGATAACGATGGAGGCTCTGATCTAGATATTGCCAAGGGCATTCAATATGCGGTTAACAATGGGGCAAAGGTGATTAATATGAGTTTGGGAGGCGAGGGATCATCGCTTGCACCTGAGCTTATTGAGGCGTTGCAGTTGGCGAAGCGATCGGGGGTAACCGTCATGATTGCGTCGGGGAATGAGCGGCAGAGTGGCGGGGCATTAAAACCTGGGAATCCGGCTCGGTTTGCGGCAGTGCAGGATTTGGGAATTGCAGTCGGAGCAGTCGATGACAGACGGTTTTTGTTCGAGGATTCCAATCCAGCAGGGGAGCAGCGGCTTAATTTTCTGGTGGCTCCTGGTGTGTCCGTGCGATCGACTTTGCCAGGTGGAGAGTATGGATTTTTGAGTGGAACTTCGATGGCAACGCCTCATGTGGCTGGGGTTGTGGCTTTAATGTTAAGTGCTAATCCAAGTTTGACGGTGGATCAAATCGAAGACATTTTAGCAAGGACTGCGAGGCAGGATGTGCGGTTGACACCTTAGGGAGTTGCAATTAAATAACGCCCCAAACCGCCCCCTAAATCCCCAATTCTGGGGGACGTCCGAACCTGTCAAAGTCCCCTAGAATGGAGGCTTTAGGGGGCTGACAAGTCAATGCATCCCATTGGGGTTTTATTTTCACGCAACTCCCTTAGTGATAGTTCTAAAGTTCCTATCCTATCGGCGTCGCAAATCTCTCAAAAGCTCTATGATTATGGGCACTTATTTTATTTACGGAGCAATTAGCTGTGGGAGATCAGGGTACCGGATTAGCGCGAATAGGAGATGCAGGAGCAATCGCCCAACTGATTCAAAAAGCCATACTTACTGAGGCAGTGCGCGTCAAAGTACTGCAACAAACCAGCGATTTGCAGGTATTTCTAGAATCGTCCCGTCTACCCGATCGCCAACTGGCTCAGGTGGTCTATGCCACTTTTGTAGGATTAGGTTCTCCTGCTATTCGATCGCTGCGAGTTTCTGGACAGCAAGGGCAAGATGTCGTCTGGACACAGCAATTCACACTAGAAAATGGGTCGCAAGCGGCGGCGGTAGAGACTCTTTCAAGGAGTAAGCCGCCTGATCAACGTCGGGTCAGCAAGCAATCTTCATCCCTGCACCCTGTTAATTTTTTGTCACGCCATCCCAAGATTGTGCTGCTTTTGCTCCCGATTATGATCACCAGTCTTCTAGCGGGAATAGGCTGGAGCTATTTGTCGCAAAGTCTAGGCGAAGTTGACCCTGAAACCGCTTCTACCGGAATAGCATTGCCTCCAGATTCAGTATCCTTCAACAGCCCTGAGCCTTTAACGCCCAACAGCCCCACCGCTTCGACCATTGCAGCAAACTTACCAAATCCTAAGGCAACAGAGCCAATTATTTCAATTAAGGCAGTGGGCGATATTGTACCAGGAACAAACTTTCCCAGCGATCGACTGCCAGAAGGCGACGGGCAGTTTCTCTTTGCTGATGTTCAGCGCTTTTTAGGCGACACAGATATTCTGTTCGGCAACTTTGAAAGCACAATGACCGACTATCCCTACGTTGCCAAAGATATTAGTCAGGGCATGACGTTTGCATTTCGTTCACCGCCCACGTTTGCCAATGTGCTTAAAGAAACGGGCTTTGATGTCATGAGTGTAGCGAACAATCACTCGTTCGATTTTTCTGATCAGGGCTTTGCTGACACCGTTAACAACATTGAGCAAGTGGGCATTAAGGCGATCGGGCAGAAAGGACAAATTTCCTATCTCAAAGTTAAAGGTGAAACGATCGCCTTCATTGGTTTTAGCTATTTACCCGACCATAATTTTATGGGTGATCTAGAAGCCGCAAAAGCGTTAGTTGATCAGGCAAAACAGCAGGCAAAGATCATTGTTATTTCAGTTCATCAAGGCGCAGAAGGCAGTGATGCCATTCATACTTACAATCAGTCAGAGTCATTTTTGGGTGAAGATCGGGGGAATTCAGTTCAGTTTGCCCGTACCATGATTGACCAAGGAGCCAGCTTAGTTTTAGGGCATGGGCCGCATGTACTGCGATCGCTAGAACTCTACAAAAGCCGACTGATCGCCTACTCTTTGGGCAACTTTATCGGCTATCGCACGTTGTCAAGCGACGGCGTTCTGGCAAACTCCATGATCTTGCAAGTCGAGATGAATAGCGAAGGTAGATTTGTTTCCGGCAAAATCATTCCGGTCATTTTAGATGCTAACGGCGTACCCTATATTGACAACAAATTTACCAGCGTTAGCATGGTGCGAAACTTAGTTGAAAGTGATTTTTCAGTCACGCCCATCCTCATTGAAGAAGATGGAGAAATTGTCATTAACGAAGCAAAGTGAAACCCTAGACACACGGCGCTAATGACTGATCAAGGCACGTTGTTTAACCGCATTATTTAACATAGTCTGCAATAGCCGCTCTACGAAAGTGACAACACGGTTAGTGGTAAGTTATTTCAATTGGATTTGGCGGCATAGTCAATTCAAGGCAACGGCGGCTCAACGAGCAGAACTAACTGACCAAGCTTGGACTTGGCAGGACATTGTTACCTACCCCACAATCCTTTAACGCACTACCGTTTTCTTAATCACCATTAGGGGTAACAAATTCTAGAGCAATTTGGATTCTATGCTTCCCTGTCTTTGGTATGAGTCTTTTCTAACACCGACGCATCCAGAAGAGAGATCTCTGTTCAACCTTCCCCTAAAGAAAAGGGATTATGGGGGTATCCTGCTCTTCAGCAATGCCGCAGCCCTTTACCGATAAGTGCGGAGGCAAACTGGGAACCTTGGATCTGCATCTATACAAAGTTCATCCAAAAGTTCCATGAGCGTATTCAAAATATTTACAATTATCTCTTCTGGGCTGTTGTCTTGCTCCAGCGCGGTTGCTTTAGCCAGTTGGCAAGAGATTTACTACCAGCCCGCCGAGGCGCTTGTCAAGGTACAGATCACTAATTGGGAAGCAGTGATTAAATCGGCGAACGATAAATTGTTTGATCTGAAAGTAGAAACTGGAATCATTCCAGCGCCTGTTAGCTAAGAGGCTTTACTCATTAAAACTTTTAGAGTCGGAATTAAAAATTCAACCAGTGTGGAAGCATCTACACCTAATTCTGTTCTCGCTTGACTAGCGGCGATTCCAGCTTGAGAATGCCACCAAGTTGCACCAGTCACAATCGTTTCTACAACTGTTCCTTGCCTCGTTCCTTGAGCAAGTAGTCCTCCCATTACTCCAGTCAAGACATCGCCGCTACCACCTCGTGCCAAAGCAGGTGTACTTTCCGGTATCACCCAGACCGATCCACTAGAATTTGCGATCGCTGTCCTGGCTCCCTTTAAAAGGACGATCGCCCCACTTCGCCGCGCCGCTTGCTGCACCGCCAAAATGCGATCGCCTTCTAGTAAACTTGGAAATAGCCGCTTGAACTCCCCAGGATGAGGCGTTAAAACAGTGGGCGCTTGTCGTTCTGCGAGGGAGGTACCCAGACTTGCTAAGATATTCAATCCATCCGCATCCAAAATTAAGGGACGATGACTTGCTAAAACCTGTTGCACCACAAACTGCGCTTGCGGAGACAAACCACAGCCACAAGCGATCGCGTCATGCCGTTCCAGATCCAGATCTTCTGGCAATCGAGCAATTTCTCCTGCTGCTCCTTCCTCACACCCAACCACCAACGCATCTGGAATATGTCCCACCAACAGTAATCGCAGCGATTCTGGCACCGCGATCGACAGCATTCCGACTCCGCTAGCGCGGGCAGCAGAACTGGCAAGAATGGCTGCACCCAAGTACTGGCGAGAGCCGCAGACTAGCAGCAGATGACCCTGCTCGTATTTATGAGTGGTAGGAGGGCGATGCAGTGGTAGAGAAGCGATCGCTCCTTTTGAGGTAATCCGCTGTAGTTCTGGTGATTCTCCTAGCACTGCAAAAATATCACTTAAAGGCAAGCCAAAATCAATTAGCTCTACCTGACCCATATACGCCAAAGCTGCATCTTGTAAGAACGCTCGCTTCCACAATCCCAGACAAAACGTGTGAGTCGCTTGAATCGCAGTGCCTAGAACGACTCCAGTATCAGTGTGAATACCAGAAGGAAGATCAATGCTGAGAATAGGACAAGACAGCGAATTGAGATGGGCGATCGCTTCTGCGAGAATGCCTTCTACCTGACGGTTTAAACCAAACCCGAATAACCCATCAATCAACACATCGCAATCATCCAACAAGTTCACGCGCTCTACTTGAAGAATACCCAAACTTATCCCATACTGCGCATGGTTCGCCGTCAATTCCTTCAAATGGGGCAGTGGACAGTAAACTAAAACCTCGTATCCATTCAGGTACAACTCCCGCGCCACAACCCAAGCATCTGCACCATTGTGCCCTGCCCCTACCAAAAACCCTACCTTTTGGGGAGCCGGATAAAGCTCCTGCACCCGCTGAGCAACTAACCCAGCAACTTTTTCCATCAGTGCTGCCACAGGCATACCTGCCGCAAATACTCGCGCTTCGATCTGGGTCATTTGGGCGGCTGTGACCGCAAAGCGCTGAATTTGTTCTTGACGTTTCACGTTAAAGATCATAAATTGGTTCACTTTGGCGATTGCAATATGATTGATATGCTCCTACGATCATGAATTATCAATGAACATCTCTCGAATTGATCACCTTGTTCTCACCGTACAAGATATTCAGAAAACTTGCGAGTTTTACGCCGAAGTTTTAGGGATGGAAATTGTGACTTTTAGCAAGGATCGTAAGGCACTAAAGTTTGGACAACAAAAATTAAACTTGCACCAGGTCGGTTATGAATTTGAGCCAAAAGCTAGACACTCAAACCCAGGAGCGATCGACCTCTGTTTGATTACAGATACGCCGCTTCAAGAGATCAAAGTCCACCTAAAAAATTGCGGTGTAGCGATCGAGTTCGGGATTGTCCCTCGAACAGGAGCAATAGGAGCGATCGCCTCTCTCTACATCCGCGATCCAGACGGAAATTTGCTAGAGATCGCCAACTACTGAGGCTCTGGCAACACCCGCACATTGACTGTATGGGTCGGTTTTACCATATCAGCAGGCTTCTTAATTCCTCCCACGCCTAATTCCAAAACTAACTTATAGTCTCCTGGCTTTTGTGGAAAATTAACCCGTCCGATCGCCGTTACCATTTCTCCCGGCTGAGGAGTTCCAGCAATGTAAAGGCGGCTGCGCTGACCTGCCTTAATGCGCACAGGTTGATTCTCTGAGTCAAAGAACTCGATTCCCACCTGTGTTCTTCCTCGAGATAAACCCGTTTCATAACCAATCCAAGGCACTTGTCCAATGTTTTTCACCTGAGCGACCAAGATGATTTTCCGAGAAGGCGTTACTTCTATTAAATCTTTCAGGGGTTTAGCGTTACGTTTATGAACTGATTCAATGCTCCCGTTCCAGTTCGTGAGATAACGATCGCGATCGCGTATTGGGTCAAACGCTTTATAAAAAACATGCTTAGCGTGGCGCTCAATTTGGCTATCCTGTAACTGCCAGATTCGCTCTGGAGTGGGCTGAGGAACGCCATCCCAATTGGTTGAGCCAAAGGCTCCTACTGCTTGAGTAAACGTAGAAAACGCAATCAATAGAGTCAGAATTGCCAGTTTAGCGCCAAAAAAATTGGGGTTGCCTTGGTGCCATTTTTCAACCCAGCTTGTCAAACAATAGCTAATCAAAAAACAGACGATTGGTAAAATATCAGTTAAGTACCTTGGACCATAACAAGCTCCACCTGTCCACACCTTAAAAAAGCAATATTGCAGAAAGATCCCCAGGGCTGCAATAGTGAGGCATAAAAACAGTTTCTCATCTTTCCCGGCTCGCCATTTCCAAATTTGCCATGCACCGGGCATTGCCAACAGGGAAACTGGAGTAAACACCAAAATGCCTCGGCTCGGACTGATCAACAACCCCCAAAAGCCCGTCAAGAATTGTTCTACCGTTAAACTGTAGTAGGAACTGGTGAACGAAGCATTTTCAGCATCATATCTAGAATATCCACCAATCACTAATTTGCTGAGACTAAAGCCAAAGTAGTAGATGTTCCAACTGGCGCTAATTAGGGCTGAGGGAAGCCCAAGCAACAGGTACAGCGCCTCTTTGCGGTAAACAAAAAAGGCATAGGCGATCGCCGCTACACTATACAGCAAGCTCGTAGAGCGAATCCCTGGCAATAAGCCACAAAACACGCCAGTCAAAACTAACAAAATTTTGCGATTTTTACCTTGGGTACGGTTTGCTTTTAACAAACAAAAAATAATACACAAGACCGTCAGGTTAGAACTACCGTGCTGCCATAGCCCCTGAGAACCTGTCACCCAAGTGGAAGTGGAAAACGCAAAAATAAATGTAGAAACGAGGGCGATCGCCCCATTGAATTTCAGCCGATTTGCCAGATAAAAAATTACAGTCGAAAAAGATGCAACCCCAACAGCCGCAAGCTTTTGATAGTTCTGCAACGCTCCTTCAAAACTAGGATCAGCGAGCCTTAGAAAATCAACCGAATTCCCTAGAATAAAATTCTGGTAAAACTCAGAAATTTTAATGCCTACAAAAAATAGAAAATAAATAGGAAACGTTAAAATAACATTACCAATTGGATAAGTCGAAGCTAAATGACCATTGGCAGCTTCTACAAAAAAGTGAGGAATGCCATTCGCGCCATGTTTGGTATCAGTTCGGTACATATATCCATCCCGAAAGATATCAAAATTAAGACTGTGATGATCTAACCAATTGAACGCCAACACAGAACTAGAAGCATTGTCGGTAGAACTAATCGTCTCCCCATTGGCAAGATAAACAAAGACACAGGTACAAAAAATGAGCAAACTGATCCAGGCTTGAGGTCTTTTTTGGATCAGGATTTTAATTTTGGCGAGTCGTTCTTTCATGAGTTAATCCTGATCCACGATGTAGAACACCAGATTAGACACCCAACCCAAGAGTTTGAAGTGCTTTCGATAAATCTGTAGATGGGTTGGAATCATTTCTAATACCTCTTGTTCAGAGAGTATATTGAGATTCTTTTCTTCAGCCCAAAACTTTTTACCTAGAAGCTTCAAAATGCGTCGAAACAAAAGCGGCGGCAACCAATGTACCAGAGGCAGAATGCTATGAAATTCTACCGGATACCAACGGTTAGGCGTTGTGATGCAGCAAGTTTTACCCACTCGCAGTAGCTCTTGCACAAACGCAGTTTGCTGCTCTCGGCTGCCCACATGCTCAATTACGGCAAAGCTAACGACTAAATCAAAGCTTTTATCGGTAAATGGCAAGTTCAACCCATCGGCTTGAACATAGGTTAATCCAGGAAATTCTTGCTCTAAAAATGCGGCATCTTCAACGCCAACAGCCGTAATATTTTGAGGGTAAGGATAAAGTTTTTCAAAAAAATTTGAATCTTCCCGCAAGTCAGAAGTAACGCCCACATCTAGCACTGTCATGTCGGGCGTGGGCGGCGAAAACCGAGTTAATGATGCAAACATCTTTTGGCGGGCGTACCAAGAAATTTTGCTAATCATTCCTCCCAAGTTAGGCTGAACGTAAAGGCTTTGTCCAAGTTGACTCGACTTACCTTTCTTGCTCATAGCCCTCAATTCGCTTCATGGACATTGCCGAAATAAATAGTGCCGAAAACACAGTGCCAAACCCCATAATCAGCAGCGTCGCCGCAAAAGAAGCCCATTCAGGACGAGGCAACGGCATCAAGTTTGATTGCAACCACTGAGTCAGCAAGGTTGCCAAAATTGACCCACCGATAAAAATCAGCGTACTTCCTAACAGCAACCCTGTCTCTAAGTTGAAAAATTGATAGAATTTCCGCAAAAGCCGATTGTCTTTATCAAACCGACGGCTCCAAGAATAGGTTTTGGTATGGATTCCTAAACTCAGGATCTCGAACCCAACCACGCTAAAAATGGTGGCAAAAATGCCTGTCACCACGCCCAGCGGACGACCCTCATATTGGGCGAACCCTAGCAGCACGACCAGATGCGTGATCATTCCCAAAGTCAACAGCACCGATCCTGGCAGCAGAAATACTTTGTTAGGACAGTAAATCATCATCATTCGTAAACTGCGCCAGCCATCGGAAAAAGTGCGGAGTTTAGATTCGCCCAGGCGAGGTTGCAGAACGATCGGGATTTCAGCAATTTTTAGCCCTGCCAGTCCAGCATTAATGGCTAGCTCTAAGTTAAATTCCATGCCAGAGCTAACAGGTTGAATGCGATCGTAGGCGACATGACTGAAGCCTCGAAAGCCACAGTAAACGTCACTATAGGGCGTGTTGAACAGGAAGTTGAGGAGCGCCGTTAGCGCCGGATTGCCCACCAAACGGTGCAGCAAGGGAATCTTTTGGTTCCCTCCTTCTAAGTAGCGGCTGCCTGTGACAAAATCGTAGCCCCGATCGCCCAAGTACTCTAAAAACTTAGGAATCAGCGTAAAGTCATAGGTATCATCAGCATCGCCCATAATCAAATATTTGCCCTTAGCACTGGCAAACCCTTTAATATAGGCATTGCCATAGCCCCGCATTGGCTGATGCACCACCCGCGCGCCCATCCGCTCTGCGATCGCCACCGTATTGTCGGTTGAGCCATTATCACAAACCACGATCTCGCCGTTAATGCCTGCCGTCGCAAAAGTCCGTTGAATCTTTTCAATACAAATCCCGATCGCCTCTTCCTCGTTCAAACAAGGCATCACGACCGAAACTAACGGTCTACTGGGTTGAGGCATAGATGAAGCTTGGGGCAATACAGTCTGTGTCATGATTATGCGTGACGAATCGAACAGTCAATTAGAAAACGTGGGTGTTTGGGTAACGAGATAACTAGTTAATTTAAAGCAGATACTATCATGCCTGATCCCTCTTCTTACCTGCTTGAATATTCTGCCGCTTAAACACGATGCAAATCCAAATTAAAACCTTCACGGTCAACAAACGCTTCCCGCTCACTATTAGCCGAGGCACCACTACCCACACCACCAACGTTTGGGTTTGCATCCAACAGGATGGCATTGAAGGTTGGGGCGAAGCCTCCCCTTTTTCCGTGGGCAAACATCCTCAAGTCGTTGAAGTTCTTGTCGCAAAACTTCAAGCCGCAGTTCCCCATCTTCAACCCTTTTCTCCTTTTGATCAGCAGGCGATCGAACAAATTTGCTGCAATCTCAGCCTGCTTTCTGCTGCCCGTACTGCCATTGACCTTGCCCTCCACGATTGGTTGGGCAAAAAAATTGGGCTTCCTCTTTGGCAACTGTGGGGACTCGATCGATCGCGCATTGTCGCCACCTCCGTCACCATCGGCATTAGTTCACCCGCAGCCGCCCAGCAACGAATGCTCGACTGGCTACAGGTCACTCCGGTTAAAGCGGTTAAGGTGAAGCTAGGCAGCCCAGAAGGCACAGATGCTGATCAAGCCATGCTATTGGCAGTCAAAGAAGTTGCGCCTGTGGATGCAAAATTCAGCATTGACGCGAATGGCGGCTGGAACTTGGAAGAAGCGATCGCCCTTTCCTCCTGGCTTGCCGATCAGGGCATTACCTACATTGAACAGCCTTTGCCCGCCGGACAAGAGCAAGATTTACCGATTCTCTACCGCCAATCGCCTTTGCCTATTTTTGTCGATGAGAGTTGTTTCACTAGCTCAGATATTCCTGCTTTGAGCGATCGCGTCCATGGCATCAACATCAAACTCATGAAGTCTGGCGGACTCACTGAAGCCTTGCGCATGGTACACACTGCTCAAGCTCACGGCTTGCAAATCATGCTGGGCTGCTACTCAGACAGCATCCTTGCCAACACTGCTGCCGCCCATCTCGCCCCCTTTGCCGATCATCTTGACCTAGACAGCCATCTCAATCTTATTAACGATCCCTTCACTGGAGCCACAACGCAAGATGGCTACCTAATTCCTACTCATTTACCAGGTCTAGGGGTTGGGTTAAATTCTGGCATTGCTGAATCAAAATATGAATCCTTCAAAGTCCCTTTCCCTTAGGAGAGGGATTTAGGGAGGGGTCTGTCGCGCTGCGTTGTCGAAACCTAACCCCTAGCCCCTTCCCTGCGAGGGCAGGGGAACATGATTTTCATATCGCAATTCAGCAGCGCCTAAATTCTTAACGTTCCAGGCAAAAAGTCCTCATTCAGACATTCATCAGGGGTAAAGGGCGGCTCTTGAGGAAAACTACCAAGTGGTAATGCTGTTTCGTCTGAGGCTTGCTTTCGAGCATTTTGGTAGCACTCATCAAACGTTTCTTGGAAATATCTTTTCAGGCTAGGACTATCTTTGAATGTATCGTGTAGCCTAGTTCGATGCTCCCGAATTGAGCTAAGCCAGCTATTTGAATGCTTTTCAGGTTGGTACTTGCACTTCAGTAGATGCATTAACACCACACGAACATTGCTCAATAGTGCCCGTTTCTCACTGCGGCTCATGTCTTCCACTTCGTCCACTAAGTTCTCCAGGTCGATCTCTGAGTATCGCCCAGATTGCAAAAGCCGTGCAGTTTGCTCAGCCCATAAACAAAAGTCCTGATCATACAAGGATGAGACTTGGGCTTTGCTAGTTTGAGATGCTGTCATGACTTAAGTATCTCCTCAGATCATGGTATGCAGAGAGCCTCTACTTCATGTTCATAATAATCTATAGTTGCAATCTTCAGACTTATCCCCATTCTCTATGCTGACTTCCACCGATCGCATCGCCATTTTACTCCACGAAGGCACCCAATCGTCAAAAGGAAAAACGGGGATTTCTCTGCTGCGCTACAGCGATATGGAAATTGTGGCAGTCATCGATCAAACCTGTGCCGGACAATCGTTACTGGCACTCACTGGCATTAACCGCAATGTGCCGATCGTGGCATCGACACGAGCAGCCTTGTCCCATCATCCGACGGTGCTGGCGATCGGCATTGCTCCTTCTGGCGGGGCATTGCCTGCCGTTTGGTTACAAGAAGTCAAGCAAGCCATTGCAGCAGGATTATCAGTCGTTAATGGATTACACACTCCTCTGGCTAATGATCCTGAACTCCAGTCTTTATTAAAGCCCCAGCAATGGATTTGGGATGTGCGGCAAGAACCCGCAGGACTCACAGTTGGCACCGGACAAGCGCGATCGCTGCCCTGTTTGCGCGTGCTCACCGTAGGAACAGATATGAGTGTTGGCAAAATGTCTACAAGCCTAGAACTTCACAAAGCCTTCCTCGCCCGAGGCTGGCGATCGCGCTTTATCGCCACAGGACAAACCGGACTTATGCTAGGTCATGATGGCGTACCTCTAGATGCCGTGCGGATTGACTTTGCCGCAGGCGCAGTCGAGCAGGTAACAATGCGCTACGGATTTGATTACGACGTATTGCACATTGAGGGGCAAGGCTCACTGATTAACCCGGCTTCAACCGCCACACTGCCCTTAATAAGAGGCTCTCAGCCTACCCATTTAATTTTGGTGCATCGCGCCCATCAAACCCATATTCAAAACTTTAACCATGTAGTAATTCCATCTTTGTCTAAAGTAGTTCAACTCTATGAGACTGTGGCTACCGCAGGTGGAGCATTTGCGCCTGCTAAAGTTGTGGGAATTGCCCTTAACACCTTTAATTTAAGCGAATCTGAAGCAGAAATGGCGATCGAACAAGCCCAGCTTGAAACTGGACTGCCCTGTACCGATGTGATTCGACGGGGTGCAGATCTGATTTTAGATGCAATCTTGTAATAGTTCCTAACAAAAGTAGTATTCTGATAACGAAAGTATCCCACTAACGTTCCAGAAATGTAAAAACTGACTGTCTAAACAGGGTTCTCAGTTCTGTGAAAAGATTATTGCTGCTCATCGTTTTGAGTCAGTGTGCTAGTAAAAGTGTAAAAGTCAGTAAGATCCTTCAGAGGATGTCTGAGAAGTATCAAAGATTCTTACACTCGCCCCCCAACCCCCCATTTTGGGGGACTTCCGAGCCACTCCTTCTTCAAAGTCCCCCAAAATGGGGGATTTAGGGGGCGGATTGGATAGCAACCTAGACTTCTCAGACAACCTCTCAGAAAAGAAAGCATTTTTAGCCAAAGTACGAAGAGTTTGCGTAGAGACGTGCAAAAAGAATGATCTGGTATTGAGGACGACACGGATCTCAGCCCTCACTATTCTTAAAATGTGAGAGCAATTAGAATGCTAGATATATTTCTTGCGTTCCATCTACCTCTTCCTTTACCCCAACAGCCATGATTAAGAATACAATCCGCCATATGGCTCATTCATTGGGATATCGCATTTCAAAAATTTCCGACCTATCTGAACCCGCGGTCTACCCATTTATTGATATTTTGGATCTAGTCATTCGGGATTTTTCGCGAATGAAGCCAGATGTATTTTTTATGCAAATTGGCTCCCATGATGGCAGCTTTGCCGATCCGATTCATCATCTAGTTAAGCAACATCGCTGGCGTGGCATTTTGGTAGAACCTCAACCGCAGGTATTTCAACGATTGATGCAGAACTACCAAGGGGAAGATCAATTAATTTTTGAAAACGCGATCGTTAGCCAACAGGCAGGTGAAACAAAGTTTTATACTGTTCAGCAACGCGAGGGCATAGAACTACCGCCTTGGTTGGAACAGTCAGCAAGCCTCGATCGCCAAAAGTTATTAGGGGCACTGTTCCATTGGAGAGTCATTGAAAAGCATCCTGGCATTCCAGATGATTTTGAGTCCTTGATTAAGGAAGTTGTTTTACCGACGGTAACAGTCGAAGGGTTGTTAAGAAAACATCAGGTGCACCAGCTTGATTTATTGGTAATCGACACGATGGGACATGATTTTGAAATCATTCGCAGTCTGCCGTTCGATCGGATTAAACCTGCCGTGATTCATTTTGAGCATTCAATCATGTCAATTCGCGATCGCAATGATTGTTTAGACTATCTTAAGGCGCAAGGCTATAAGTTAGCAAAAGTCGCAGTTGATACAATCGCTTACTTGCACGCCCCTGTTCGTCATTGGACAGCAGATCACTGGTAGTCCGTTAAGCAATCAGGTAGTGCTGAATATCGTATAAAAGTTTGGCTCCCATGCCCTCCTAAACTAGGGATTTGGGGTTAGGTTAAGTTGAAACGCAATGAGAGAAACCTCTCCTCCAACCCCTCTCCTGAAGGAAAGAGGTTGGCAGAGATTCATGCTTTTATGCAGCAATGCCTAAGAGGATGTCTGAGAGGTATCAAAGATTTTTACACTCGCCCCCCAACCCCCCATTCTGGGGCAGGGACTTCCGAACCAATGCTCCTTCAAAGTCCCCCAGAATGAGGGATTTAGGGGCGGATCGGATAGCAATCTAGACTTCTCAGACATCCTCTAAAAAGTATCTATTTGTAAATTAAATTTTGCCTCTAAGTAAACTTTTTTTGCCTGGACCCCACAGTTCTTAAAGCCTCTGTTAGCCTGCTAGATAAGACATCTTAAACAGCGGCAACTGCTAATTTAGCACGAGTCTGCCCCGTCTCGGTTATTTCTTGCCATCTGCTACAGACTATGAATCACTATTGCATAACCTGGATCGAAGATTGGTGCGCGGAAAATGGCTGGACTGATCTCTTCACACCTAACCGTAATGAGTTCTGGGCATTTCCTCCCCATGGCGTTATGCCATTGCCCATTCCCAACCAAGTTTTGAGCGTAATTAAAGAAGAGCGGGGATTGACCGTCGATGAAAAACGGTGGCGGTTAGCAGCCATTGTTAGCACTGCGATCGCCATTCTTGCCAGCTATCTCTCCCAGTGCCCTATGCCTCTAGTTGCCGCATTTATTTTTTGTGCGATCGTCGTTGCACAGCTAGAAATTGAAGATTAAATTCCGTCGCCTAAAATGCAGACCTTAGTCTACTGAAATTCCAATGCTCTTTGCAGAACATTAAGGCTTCACTGTTGTAGCGTCTTAACTAAATGCCATGAGCAATCAATTTTTAGCCCAACTGTCTAAACTTCAGCAACTCCTTGCTGCTCCCAATACGCTTGGAGCCTACACTCAAGTATTTGTCGTTACCTACAACATCATCAAAGAATCATTAGTGCTGGTGTGGTTAACACTGTGTTTGGTGCTAGTTTTATTCGACTGGATTAGCACCAGCGCTATTTCGACAGGACAACGCTCTAAAACTTTGTTAGAAAACCTCAAACAGGTCAAGTCCGAAGAGTTTGCTTCTGAAACCGGAAAATCGATTTTGTCAGCAGGCAAAGCTGGGCTAGCCTACACCATCTCTCAAGCGAGAGATCAATTGGGGTTGTCTGAAAAGCCGTCCGAGCCTACTGTTTCGATTGCAGAAAAATAAGTAACTCCGTCTGTGAATCCCATGAGCAAATCTTTGGGAACTCTATTGTTGAGAATTAGCATGATGCGAGGTTTTATGTCGAAGCAGCAAACTCAGAGGGCTCCAGTGACTCAGCAGATTATTTCATCGGCTCTGATTCCAATGCTTCAGCCGCGTGCATTTAGTAAAGAAGTGGACGAGACAGAAAGTCCAATCACCGCTAATTCTCAATCTATTCTGCAAACGAAGAGCAATGGGTTATTGCTGGGGCATTCTCTTGGACGGATGAGTATGCGATCGCTCTCTCATTTACCCATTCAGCCTAAGTTAACCATTGGTAAAGTCGGTGATCCTTACGAGCAAGAAGCCGATCAAGTGGCTGCTCAGGTCGTCGCCCGTCTGCATGCGCCTCAGCCCATGAGTTTGCCTAAGCTACAGCCTAAAGCTGCTCTACACAGAAAATCGGTGAATCAGTCGGTGCAGCGATCGGCAGAACCAGAGGAGGAAGAAGAACTCCAAATGAAGCCTTTAGCCAGCTCAATCCAACGAGAGGCTGAAGAAGAGGAAGAAGAATTGCAGATGAAACCTGCGATTCAAAGGAGGTCAGATCCAGGCGGAAGGGCAGCTTCAACGGATTTAGAGTCTTCCATCAATCAAGCTCGTGGTAGCGGTCAAGGATTATCTGATTCCATTCGTGAACCAATGGAGCAGGCATTTGGTGCAAACTTCGGCAATGTAAGAATTCACACTGATTCTCAATCAGATCAACTCAATCGTTCTATCAATGCTCAAGCCTTCACAACTAAGAATGATATCTTTTTTAGCAAAGGCAAGTACGATCCGAGTTCTAAGGGCGGTCAAGAACTCCTTGCCCATGAGTTGACTCATGTAGTGCAACAAGTAGGAGCAATTCAGCGTAATCCTACACTAACATCATCCCAACCTTTAGCATTAGATGAGCTTAAGTCGGGTAGCGGAGACAAGAGAGACGAAGCCTATGAAGCAGGGGGTGGGTTTGCTGTAGGTAATACAGCAGACGCACTTGATGGACGTGCTGACTTGTTAGAGCTTTCAGAGCAAAAACCAGGAGAAGGAGAGGCTTCAACAGCAGTTGGGTTTGGCATGGTCAATAGCTTACTAAGCCTTGGCTTTGCCCTCAAAAAATTTGGGGGTGCCAAATCGGTTGGTGACAAAGCAATGGCAGTTTTGTCTGGGGCAGGTGGTTTAGTTGGTTTAGGAGAGAAGATCACCGCAGCAGTTAAAATCGGCACAAAGGCAGATGATAAATCTGGGGTTGCCGTAGCTAGCAGTATTATGGGCACAGTGGGTCCAGGCTTTTCAACCCTGGTAGGTATCGTAGAGTCCACGTCTAAAGTTCAGGACGTGTTTAAAGAAAATGATACGAAAAACGAAACAACGTTTGAGAAAGCGATGAGCGCTGGATCTAGTGTTTTTCAAACTATCCAGTCGGGTATGACAGTAGCACAGAAAGTTCTGAGCTTAGTCGAGTCGACGGGCGGACCCGCAATGCTTCAATTCGCTCTGCCGGGAATTGGGTTAGTGGTTAGTGCTTGTCAATTAATCATGCGGGCTTACGGTATTTATAAGGCAGTGCTTAGTTACCGAGAGATGGCTATTCAGAAAAAGAAGATGAAGGAGAATCTGAGTCGAGCCCCAGGCGCTAAACAGGTTTTTAGTAGGAATTTCTGGGGCAACACCGCAACTGACCTAGACATGCTAGATAAGATAGTTGCTAACCCAGATGCATCTAATATTCCTGATGCCATTAAACCAGCATTGAAGGAATATCACCTAGTTCATGAAATGAAGTACATCAACCAAAAACGTATTGTGCGTGAATCAATGCTAGTGGGTGCTGAACTCATGAAGGTTGCTGGCGAAATTAGTATTATGACTGGTGCGGGTGCTGGAGTTGGTGTTGGGCTAAAAGGAGGTGCCGCAGGTATTAAAGCAGGTGCAGTTGTGGTAAGAGAAGCGAAGCAGGCATATCGTGATAATTATGATACAGACAGTCGTAAGACTACAGCAGCGAAGCAGAAACGCCGCGTCCAACATGCTCAATTGATCTTTGACATGATTGAGCAAGCAGCAACCGAGTACAAGGCTAAACCGAGAAATGAGGCTGAGACATATGTGCAAGCTGAAGCCGACAAAATTAGCAATTATCTGATAGCGGCTGGGGTGCATAATATACCGCAGTGGTGTGGTCAGGCTAGCAAGGGATCTGACGGTTCTCAAAATGCCTTTGTTCAGATTTGTGTAGCAATGCAGAAGCGTCAATTCGGATAGGAGTAATTTATGTTAGATAATCTTCATCGCCACCTTTTAGAAACTCTTAAAGACATTTTAGAAGAAAAAATGTCTTTACCCTCTGCTGTGGTAGAGCCATCAGAGACAATGCCTTTAGTTTCACTGTCTACAACTCTAGCGGCTGATCAACGAGGACGTCATCGAGAAGTTAATCATGCTTTCTTCCCTTTCTCTGAAGAGGATTTAGAGCATACTCTCCTACTGCAGTTCTATTTTCAACTTCCATTTTCATTATATGAAGCTCGTCTCTCGGACTTGGCTTTTTTATTGCAGGTGATTAATAACCAAATTCCGCTAGGCTGCTACAGCTTGAACACACAAGAAAAATGGGTTCAATTTCGGTATGTTACTCCCCTTCCCCACTATGCTCCTCTCAATAGTGACATGATAGGAGAAGTTATGTTGCTACTCATTGCGTTTCAAGATATGTTTCCCCCTGTAATTGAGTCGGTGAACGCAGGAGAAACATCCCTGCAGCAAGCCTTAGAAGCCATTCACACGATAGGTTTCAATTAGTGTCATCGGTTGAAAGCTCTGAATGACTGCTAGGAATCAATTAAACCCAGCCTTTCACTCCTACATCGGTGAAAGGTTTTTCCATTTTAATATGCTCACTCCGGGCTGCTTCTAAAATATGTTTCATCTGCAAAGTTTCGTTTGCCTCTGCTGCTAAAAACGCCGCATTTAAAGCAATGCTGCGAATATTGCCCCCTGCAACGCTGAGTTTAGCAAGCTTTACTGGATCTAGCCCCATTGTTGGCGTTTCTGCTGGAAAAATTCGTCGCCAAAGTTCGGCGCGTTGGGTAGGGTCGGGAAAAGGAAAGTTGAGAATAAATCGAATCCGCCGCATAAACGCTTGGTCGATCGCCCCTTTCAAGTTCGTTGTCAACACTGATAACCCCCGATAATCCTCCATCCGTTGCAGTAAATAATTAATCTCCATGTTGGCGTGGCGATCGTGGGAATCTTTGACCTCCGAGCGTTTTCCAAACAAAGAATCCGCTTCATCAAATAAAAGAATGACACCGCCCGTTTCTGCCGCATCAAACACTCGTCCTAAGTTTTTTTCTGTCTCGCCAATATATTTACTGACGATCGCACTTAAATCAATGCGATACAGATCTAAATTCAATTCATTTGCCAATACTTCTGCCGCCATGGTTTTTCCGGTGCCACTGCTTCCTGAAAACAGGGCACTAATGCCTAAACCACGCTGACTTTTTTTGCCAAAACCCCATTCCTGATAAACCTTAATTCGCTGTCTAAGCTGCAAAGAAATACTGTGCAGCACCTGTAGTTCTAAATCAGGCAAAACTAAATCGTCCCAACCCACACTCGACTCAACCCGATCTGCCAATTCATCCAAGCGAGGGCGCGCCTGGGTTCGGCAAAGATTCCATAGCGCCCTCGGCAGAGATTGAGGGTCGCAAGGCTGTTTTTGAAGCTGCTGCACCTTGCTCCCTAGAGTACGGATGGTCGGAGCACTCAGGTTAAAGTAAGAGATTAAATACGCCACTGATTTTTCTAGACCTATCGAAGACTCTCCCAATGCCTGTTGCCAAAGCTGCTGCTGTTCATCAGAGGTGGGAGTTTTGACGATAAACGTGACGAAAGGACGAGAGGCTTGACGACGGCGATCGCGGCTCAACAGCATTACCGGAGCAGCAATAGTTTCTAGCAGGTGAGAAATGGCATTGTCTAACCGAGGTTCAGTCGTAGTTGTGTCTGACCATTCCAGCACTAACGTCGTTTGGTTAAGCCGATATTCTCGTTCCCATAGGCACTTTAATAAATTGAGATTCGTTAAATCGACAGGCAATAAATCTGCTGATACCGCGTAAGGCGTAAGATTCAGACTGGTGCAAGTGAGGGCGGCGATCGCCCGTTGGTTCGCCAAGTCGCTGCCACACAGTTGCAGAACAGGCAAAACCTCGTTAGCTTGAGAAACCGCGTACCAAGTAGTTGCCGCTTCTTCTGCTAACTGTTGATGGCTAAGAACCAAAGACTCCGGAGCATTTAACGGAGTTGCCATCCCCATTAAATGCTCACTTAAATGACGATTACCTAATAGATAGTGAAGAATTTGTTCATCTATTCGCACAGGACTATGGGTAAGCGCATTCCCAGAACCAATCTCGATCAACTTCCAGCGCCGTAAAGGACGCTCTGGCGACAATGCCATCCATTCCGGTTGGGGCGACAGAGCAAGTGCTAAACCCAGGGTGGCATAAGTTCGCTGAGGATTACCGTGGGCAGTGGCACAAAGATTAGCAAAGTCGGATTCCACCTCAACTCCGGCACACAGTAACAGCAAATCCTGCTCAAAATCAGATAGCCCAAAGATCTGCCGCAATTGATCAAGGGCAAAAGCAGCAGAGATTGAGGGAGCCGCCCTGGGAAAGGCGATCGCCCCTAAAGAATCTGTACTTTGGATTTGCTGATTTAACTGCTGACGCAGCCGCTCAATGTGTGCGCTTAAATATTGCTGATTTTCCTGATACCAATTTGTGGTGCTGTCAATTAACACATTACAAGCTCGTGACGTGATTACTGCGACAGAGATAAGTGACTTACCCCCCAACCTCTTGAATCAAATTTTCTAGATACGTCACTGCTTCATTAGGAGAGATGGTCACCACTTTGCCCTGATGCAACAACTCATACTGTCCGCCATGATGTCCATGTCCAGCAATAAGACCTAAGCTAATGGCTTTATTACCCAAATCATTTAATTGATTCAAGCCAATCGATTCCAGTTCTAAGTTCATTCGATTTCCAAGCAGTTGTTCATCCATATTTGGATTTTCCATGTTGGGATCTTCCATGTTTTGCTCTTCCACGTTTCGCTCCTCTAAATTACAATTCTTGGACTGTTATACCAGTTAAAGGTAGGACTTTCGGGTTGGGTATCAATGCCAAGTTGGCTTTCTGCGCCATCCACATGCAGCCGCACCAAATATTCTCCTGCCTTAACATCAATGATTGGAACCATTACTTCATCAGTATCTTGATCACGAGGTTGGGACTCAAACAAGTAAACCGCAGGCTGATCAATTGTCCACTCATTTAACGCGAGTATCACGCGCTGCTTAACGCCCACAGGTAAGTTTACCTGAACAGTAATATTTGCAGTTCGGAATTCATCATTTTGCTCAATAAGATGAACGCTCATGCTCTTAATAGTCGGACGTAGCACAAAGGGTACAACGCTCGATTCCACACTACGATAGGGCGGATCCATGATTCCAGTACTGACCTGATGAATTACTTGAAGATTTTGTACACCTGCCCGTAAAAGATGAGGCGGAACCAAAGCAAGTGGAACAATAATTTGATGAGAGCTTACCTCGGCGGGAATAATATCTATACCGCTAATCCGGACGCGAACCTCAGCCCCTTCAAACTGCTTACCTTGAATGAGTAACGTGCTATCTAACAAAATCGGATCAAAGCGTCCCGATTGCGAAACCACTTGCTCCACGATCGGCTGGTGTGGAAAAGGAACGATGCCCCCCATATTGCGATCGCGCACTGGCAACGCTCGTTTCATGGTTTCATCACCATCAATCATGACCACCATAACTTTGTAGACTGTAGATAATAAATAGGGCGTTTGAAAAAACACCGACCAAGTTTTAGATAAATCCTCCAAATTCATATTGATAGGAATAATCAAAGCTTGCTGCATTTGATCCGCCAAATTAGAATCGGCTAGGAATCGAAATGTCGAATCCAGCGTCGTCTCCCGAATCATTGCTTCAGTCAGCAGCGGCTGGTCATTAAATGTACGAATCACACTGCCCAACAAGCGCTGCGGCTCTAGCTCTGTTTCGTTACCATAGCAGCTCATCATATAGAATAAATCGATCGCTGCCTGTCGCTTAATCGGGCTACCCTTAGACCGAGAAGGCGTAGCATCAGCGTTATTGAGCGCAGAGTTACGACTAACTTGATACAGAAACAAATTCACCCCTGACTCGGGCGTTCCGCCACTGCTCAAACTTCCAGGTCGAACAGTCGTGACTCTGGCTCCATCAATGTCTCTCTGCACCGAAGCCTGTAACAACTTCTGTAGCGATGCAGTGACGGTTGCAATTGAAAGATAATTACTCATTAAGCGGTCACCACGCCTAGCTTCAGCGCTTTAACGATCGCTTGGGTGCGGCTTGTTACCTGTAGTTTTTCAAAAATTGCTGTAAGATGCGCCTTAACCGTTGCAATGGTAATAAACAAATGCTGAGCGATCGCATCGTTAGAAGCCCCTTGAACTAACCAGTGCAACACCTCTTGTTCGCGCTCTGTTAAATGCACCGACTGCCTAGCTTGCAGCGATCGCCCTGCATAAAAATGAAACATCCGAAAGAACCCCGTCGCAATTTCAGGCGAAAGATACACTTCACCATTGAGTACAGTGGCGATCGCCTCATGCAGTTGAGTGACAAGCCGATCCTTGCACACATATCCCCGCGCCCCTGACTGCATTGCTCGAAACACCCACTCATCTTGATGGTGAGACGATAAGACCAATACCTTACCCGCATAACTCATATTCGCCAAACGATTTAGCACCTCTATGCCATCTCCGTGCGCCAGTTCTAAATCCAGCAGCGTTAACGTCGGATGTTGCTCGATCGCCAAATTAAAAGCTTGATCTGCCGATGCCGCTTCTCCAACAATGGTGAAATTCGTTGAACTATTAATATTGCAAAAATCTAATAGCGTTCGCAACCCTTGGCGAAATGGCTGCTGATCATCGACCAGCAAAATCGAAACCGGAGCGGCAGACGTAGCGGATGTAGGAGCTTTGGATGCAGAAACCGTCATACTCATAATTACTCCAAAAGAACATAGAGCTAGAAATAGGCTGAAAACTGAGGCTGTTTTAGCAAGCTGATTAGTTAGTAAGCTGATTGGTTAGTAAGCTGATGACTTTGGCAAGCTAATCGAGAACTGTGCGCCGCCCTGGGACAGGTTTTCCGCCCAAAGGCTGCCCTGATGATCAAGAATAATTTTCTGAGCGATCGCTAACCCTAGCCCCGTCCCCCCCGGACGACGAGAGTAAAATGGCTTAAATACCTGCTCAATGTCAGCTTCAGGTAATCCACAGCCTTGATCAGCAATTGTAATCAACACCTCTTGCTGAAATATTTGCCATTGACAAGTGATCACACCGCCTAAAGGACTAAACTGCACAGCATTATGCAAAAGATTGTGGAACACCTGCTGAACTTGCCAGCGATCGATCGAAAGATGCACTGTTGATTTAGGAAAGCAAATTTTAACCTGTTTTTCTCGGAGCCAAGGTTGTAAACCAGCAGCAGCATCCCGCAAAATTTCTAGCACATCACAAGAAACAACCCGCAATTGCGACTGTTGTCCACAGGCGAACAAATTAGAAACGCTTTCAGTTAACTGAGCCGTGGTTTCTCGAATTAATGCTACCTGCTGCTTTTGTCCATCTGCCGACAGTCCCAGATAAAGGTTCTCTGCATAAAGACTAATCAAGGCTAAGGGATTTCGGAGTTGATGCTCTGCGCATTGTAAAATCTGCTCTAAAAGTTGATTTTCTGCTTGTTGCCGCAGATGCGCTTGGTGCATTGTTAAAAAATGCTCTAAAAGCTGTACTTGACCCTCTACCAGCATTTGCTGAGACGAAGAAAGACGAGCTTGAGTCCAAAGTAGCAAAAAGTCACCCTGTTGACCAAAGCGACAAACCGATGCGATCGCGTTACTCGAGAAATTCTCTAAAACAGTCAATACTTGCAAGGGTAAAGTTGCAAATTGAGTTAAAAATTCGTCTGAATCGATGAGTAATTTTTGATACTTGCTGTACCAAAGTAATTCACTCGACTGTTCGTGTAAAGATGTAACTTGCCGTGTTTTCGCTGGCTGCGTTCCCGATTGATGCCAGTGGACAATTTGCGCCTGTAAAACAGGAATTTGGAGCGCTAACTGCTGCAACTGAAGTTGACAGATATGGGAAATGTTTGGAAGCTGACGGGTTAAAGGAGGATGAAGCAAAGGAGCTGATAAATACATTCTTAAACCTACTCTAGCCAGGCGCTTTCATCATTCCCACCTTCTCTAAGGTGTTTTCAACTAAGTAGACATTTTTAGTATTTCTTAATATTGATTTCTCTTCCCCATAGCGATCTTAATGCATAAGAGAATAGATTATCCTAGACTTAGGATCAGGTTTGCACTACATTAACTTTGGGATGAGTCAAGTGGCGATCGCTTCATCGCTTCAATAAGACAATGCTCCTAATTATCAATGCGACGCTAAAACCTGGTGTCATTGGACGACATTAGGCAGTCGTTGCGAAACTCCAACAGTACAGACCATGAAGTATTTGAAATCTCTGCTATTGGCAATTCTCATCGTTTTTCTAACCCTTGCTAATGGCATGACTTGTTCACCTGCCGCCGCTGAAATTCGCCAATTCCACGAATCTCCTGGAAAATTGCTTTACAAATCTCAGTGGGCTCTAAAAGATCAAACTGGCAAATCTTGGCAGGCGATCGCCTTTCAGGTACGTTCAGCCAATTCCTTAAAACCCGGCTTTGCAGTTCGGCTCCGTCTGGTAGGGTTTCCTAACTCAGTGACCCTCAGCCCTCTCCAACCGCTCCGGCTCGACGATCGCCAACAGTTTCTCACTGCCTCCAACATATCTGTCAACCTTCCCCCCGGAGCGATCGGAGAGTTTGATATTCAGCCTATCCTTTCCCAACTCAATCCTAAAACGCCCCTATATCTGACCCTGACCACAAAAGACGCATCGACTATTGATCTAAAAGTGCCACCTTTCCTGGTTGAAGAGTGGCAAGGTTTACCTAATCGGTTGCAATAGAGATCTGAGTGTAATTACGATTTGCTCTTATCCCTAGTTCTGATTTCACATCTATAAAAAGTCGCCCTTGTCTTTAAGGGCGACCTTTGAGGCAAATAACCTTCCTAAATTTAATGATTTACCACAAGGCTCGTACGGGTGCCGAAGAGCCACTGCCTGAAGGCGTAGGCTGCGGAGATGGGCTAGGACGAGGTGTTGTAGGCTGAGGTACTGTCGTCGGCTGAGGTACTGTCGGTTGCTGGGCAACATTCAAAATTGGACTAACGAGTGCCAGCACTTCATCTGCGGTTGCGTAACCATCAAATGCATCAGAACTAAAGGGAATCGGAGAGCCGCCTCGGTTCTCGTTATAGATCACTTCGGTACTGCTGGCATTTGTTGAAATCCAAGGATTTACATCTTCTCCTAGCAAGGATTGTCGTAGAAACCTAACGCCAGCGGCATGTCGAGCTTCTACACTGTGAATAGCTAGGGCTGCTGCCAAAACAGTTTTACCGGCTTCACCTGCTGCCAAAAGGTTTTGCACTTGCCCCTTGTAAGCTGCAACTCCTAAATCCTCAACGTACTGCCCTGCTAAAAGAAAGTCTGCGGGATTAGCAAAAGGATCACGTCCTAAAATTGCCGTGTAGTTGGGGTTAGCCGGAATGGTGACAGCATTTGGATCGCCTCCTAAAGAAGGCAGGACTGCTGAAAGTTGCTCAACATGGTCAGCTTCATCTTGCCCATAAGACACGATCGCATCTTTAGCCACCTGAGGAGCGCCTGCCAAGCCACCGTTTTGAGCCGCAGCCACACCTCGACGATAAAAGTCGGCTTCTAATTTCTCTAATGTCAATGCATATTCTGTGACTTGCCGAGGTGTCAAAACTGTGCCCTGAGCATACGCCGCAGAGGTTGGAATGAAACATACTACCAACAGCAATGGCAGAATAAAGACCATTGCTTTAGCCAGAGGTCGAACCTGACTCACAAACCGACCCGATTGAGCAAATAAAACTGCGAGGAAATGATAGGGCAATAATAGACGATGAGTCGCCCGTGGAATGATAGGGGTCAAATGGGTTTTCATTGGATTCTTCCTCTTATTATGCAACGAGCGCACCGTTGATTGGGTTGTTGATCAGGTTTAGTGAGGCAACGATCGCCACAATTTGTTTAGGGGTGTATAGCTCGTCGTAAGCTTTTCCTGTAAATGGATTAAGCTCAGCGACTAAGTCTGCGTCCTGCACTAAGCGATCGCTGTCTGGCTCAGTGACAGGTCTCCCAAGTAGCGATCTAACGCCAGCCGCATGACGCGCCTCGACTGAAACAATCGACCCTGCGGCTAGAAGGTAAGTTGGGTTGGTGAGACTAGGGCCTGCACCGTTATAAGCATGAACGCCCACATCTTCTAAAGCAACCGCTGTATTAAGAATCTGGTCGCGATCGCTAAGAATAGCCTCTAACCCCTCTGAGTTGAAGCTAATATCTTCAGTAGCAAACAAGGTTTGGTCACCCAAAACACTGCGTAAAAACGTCACATGAGCCGCTTCTTGAGCGCCTAAAACTCTCATGTACTCTGCCTCTCTGGTATCTGTAACCTTGCCAGAATCCGCTACTGCTGCATAAAAAGCAGCTTCAAGTTCCTCCAGCAAGAGAGCAAAGTTAAGAATGCCAACGTCATCGGCATTGAAAGTGAGGGTGCGACTACGCCTAGATTGGGCAGTTGCCATCTTGGGGAGGGTTGCAAGCATTAAACCACCAAAACCACAAACTCCCCACTTGATGAGATTGCGGCGCGAGGCAGATAATGCCTTTTGGCTCTTCATGTTAATATCTCCTGAAAATAATCAGTGTTCATACGCTTGCTGATCAAGTACGTCTATCAGGCTCTATTGGATTAGTAATGCAATTGAACTGTAACCGCTAGATGTATTTAAGGCTTTGAACCTTTTGAGTCATCCCAAATTGGTAAGAGCATGGCATAGAAACCCATAGAGTTATCTGTTAGACTATTTCACCTGCCTACCACAGTCTCTCTACAGGAAGAGAGATATTTAGGCAAACAAAAAACCATGCCTTAATTAAAAGCACAGTTTCTTGCAAAGTCGAGTTCCATCAAACTCTTTTAGCGCTGAAAAGCTGTCGCTAGCTTGTTGCGAACTTGGGCGATCGCCCCTTGCACAAAATTTCCGACCGAAGCTTTCGGCTCTACCGCCAGCGTAATTGGCTCATCCTTAAACTCTTTCACTCGATAGCCATATTCCAACTGATGTTGATTCTTTTTCAAGATTGGAAACAGGCGAAAAGCACCTTGACACAGTTCTTCCTGATTTGCATAAATCGCCTGATTAATTTGACTAGAGCGCTTTACCGCAAGTGAACCTACAGGAAACCAAGGCTTTTTATCTTTGACGCGAATGTAAACCTCAAAGTCAGGCACCCCATCTGCCTTCATTTTGTCGTACTCTTTACCCGCCTCAGCGCGCACCTTTGCTCGCTTAGAAACTTTAGGTGCAGACTGGGCTTTACTAAATCCCTTACTGTTGGTCATGGGTATTGCTCTTGAAACTCTGTCATATAAGTTTATACGATTCTAAGAATTAATAAGTCCAAAAAACGATGAGGATTTAGAAACCCGCACGCCGTCAACTGCTTGCCCAGTTTTCCGTTTCAACCGAGAATAAGAAAATATTAAAAATATCGAAAAAGGTAAGGTAAGTCTGTGGGACAATACGAACGCTTGATTTTAATGGCAGAGGATGAACTAACTCAATACAGCACTGACGCTCGCAAAATAGAGAAACTTAGGCAAAAAATTGGTTTGTCTGTTAGTGCTGTCGAGCAAAAGCAGGTCAAAGAATCTTTGCTCGCTGGCTTACCCAATAGTGGTCTTAGCAAACTGGTTGAAACCCAACGCCAGACCATTGCCCTTCCCTTCTGGGGCATCGCTGGGCTAGGCTTGCTCTTAGGAATTTCCTTCTCCCAACCCCTCGACTTTATTGCCACTATTGTAGGCACAGCTGCTGCCTACAACCTACAAAAGTGGGGCTGGAACCTCCAAGCCAAAAGGCTTGTGCTACAAACCTTAGAAGACATTGAAGAACGTGTCCGCCAGCCCAACTAAAGAGCGATCGCCCACCCTAATCCATCTCTCAATCTCCATCTCTTACATTTAGAGTAGGCATCCAAGGCAAGTCAGTGACACCCAGGTCGTAGCCCAGTTGGCTTAGAAGTGTGGTGAGTTGTCCACGGTGGTGAGTTTGGTGGTTAAACAAATGAATCACAAGCAACCCATGAGGGAGTACTCGCTCTACCCCATCGGAAGCTGATTTATATCTCAAGGTTTGGTTCAACCAATCATTTGTGAGTTGCTTTGACCATTCTAAAATCTGTTGATCTGTTATTTCTCGCTGTTGCCGAAGTTCGTTAAAATCAGAGTAAAGTTCCTGTCTGAGTTGGGCAACGTAAGGCTGACTCATAAAGCGTCCCATCCAAATGCGATCGCCCACTAGCAGATGATTCAACGTTCCACTAATCGACTTAAAAAAAGCACCTCGATCTTCCCGGCGCTGTTCATCTGACATCTCGGCACAAACGGCATAAAGCTTTAGGTTCATCCAATGGTTGTACTGTGCCATTGTTTCAGCAGAAGTGCGATCGTACATTTTTTAATCGTACATTTCTATCAGTGAACCAATACACTCGCGCCTAACTATTTACAATGCTAATTACTCTACCAAATAGGGAGGTTGGCTGAACAGTAGCTCTGCGGTTTCTGAATCAACCGGGCAGGAGAATAGATAGCCTTGTCCAAATTCGCAGCCCAAGGCTTTTAGGCAAACGAGTTGTTCAGAAGTTTCAACTCCTTCGGCAGTCACATCTATCCCTAAGCCATGCGCCAAGGCAATAATAGTTTGGACAATCTTGTCTTGACCACTACCCAAGCCGTCTACAAAAGAGCGATCGACCTTTAAATTATTAATGGGGAAACGGTAGAGATAGCTTAAGGATGAGTAGCCCGTCCCAAAATCGTCAAGGCTGAGCCGAACTCCCAACTCTTGCAGTTGCGCTAATTGATCCGTGACACAGGTCGCTGTTTCCATCAAAACACTTTCAGTAATCTCGAGCTTAATAGATGAGGTTGATATTTGAGTGGCTTGAAGAATCTGGCTAATTTGTGAAGTAAAGTCGGGTTGAAGTAATTGCCGACCAGAAACATTGATGCTCATAATCAGGTCTTGGGCTTGTCCTGGTTTTTCTTGCCAGCGTCGCAGTTGGTTGCAAGCTTCATGCAGTACCCATCGACCGATCGGGACGATTAAACCTGTTTCTTCTGCTACTGGAATAAACTCAGTTGGAGAGATAAAACCTCGTTCAGGATGAACCCAACGAATAAGTGCCTCAAACCCAACAATGACTCCTGTTGATAAGGAAATAATGGGCTGGTAATGAAGTTGTAGAGGCGAGGTATTGTTTAGAAATAAATCTTCAACAACATGGCGGAGATCCATTTCTGTATGCAGCCGCGATAAGGCATGGGTATGCATTTCTTTATCAAAAATTTCATAATTTGCTCGCCCTTGAGACTTAGCCCGATACATGGCGGTGTCTGCGTCGCGGAGCAATTCTTCAGGTTGAGTATACCCGTTTGACGAGTGAGCAATGCCGATGCTAACAGAAGTAAAGACCTCATGTTCGTTGAGCTTGAGCGGAAAAGAAAGGACAGCCCGAATGCGATCGGCAATTAGTTGCGCCTGAGAGACTTCCTCAATGGTTTCCAGCAGAACAGCAAACTCATCTCCGCCAAGACGGGCAAAGGTATCTTTGGTGCGAATGCATCGCTTCACAAGTCGCACAATCTCGATGAGCAATTGATCACCAATGTTGTGCCCTAAACTATCATTGACAAGTTTGAAGTGATCGACATCTAAAAACAAAACGGCGAAGTCACAAGACTCAGCAGGTGGCTCCTTAAGAAGCCAGCAGGCGCGGACAACTTGAATCCGTTGCTCCAATTGCTCCATAAAAAAGACGCGATTAGGTAGCCCAGTTAGGGCATCATGAAGAGCTTGCTGCTTGAGGGTTTCAGCAGCATGGTGGCGTTCTACCGCAATACTAGAAAGGTAAGTGGCAGTCTCTAAAATTTGCAAATGGTGGGGAGTGGGTTCGCAGGGCACTGAGTGGGACAAGGAAAAAGTGCCTAGTAAGTCTCCCTTTCGAGAAAAGAACGGAGAAGACCAGCAGGCACGTACGTTGTAGCATTCAGCAAGATCTTGAAAGTTTTTCCAAAGCGGATCTTGAGCAGTATCGTTGACAAAAACAGAGACTCGACGATGAGCAGCTGTGCCACAGGAAGCCATGCCCTCGGCGACAGGCAATTCGGGAGGGATTGGGTTATCGGTTTCTGAACTGCTAGGGGCAGCGCTAAAGCGGAGCACATTCAGTGTGTTGTCAAAGAGCCGAATTGAACAAACGCTAGCTGGAGACTTGCTTTCTAGGAGTAGGCACAAGGTATTAAAAGTCTCCAGTAGATTAGCACCGAAGGCAATTTTCTCTAGGACTTGAGTTTGGGTGTGGATCAATTCTTCCGATCGCTTCCGTTCAATGGCGATCGCCAAGACATGAGTAACTGTCTCCAAAAAGTCAATTTCGTCATCAGAGAAAATACGATACGTGTCCGAATAAAGTTCTAAGAACCCCAAAGGAAGAGTAGCTCCAGGAATGGGCAAATTTACGCCACTCACCTTGGCTTGAAACCTGGCATGGGGATGTAAAGTCAGTAGACCTTCTATACCCAGTTTGGCAGCTTGATGACTAACAAAGGTAGGCTGATGGGCTTGAAGTAAATATTTAATCTGAGCATGGAGATAGGCACTTACTTCTGAACAGTCTAGAGACGTATGATTCCAACCAACGCTGCTATCACGGTGTAGGGTGTTGCCGTCTGACAGAACTTGCCAAATGCTGCCGTACTCTATCTGAAGATGGTCTGTAACCAGGACAAGGGCAGCATGGCAGAGGGCGGAGAGGCTAATACCCGAAAGCGCTTGCTGGTAAAGATTGATAATTGAAGTAGAAGGATGGAGAGAGTGGAGCGATCGCGTCAAAACCTCTGCCCAGGCTTGCCCTAAAACTGGATTGTTTGAAGTAAGTTGAAGCGTTGAAGTCCCATGGAGGTAGCTAGACGGAAGAAAGCTGGCGCTTGATGGCGATTCTGGCTGAAGTTCGATATCTTCAGGGTTAGAGCCGGTGTCAGCATCTGAGCCTTTTTGTCCACTGATCGTTTCCAAGTATTCCACAGTGCAGAGTGCCTTAGCGAATGTCTAGAGTCTTTGATATGAACTAATTGCCGCTTAGGGTGGGTAATGGGCAGGATGGCTGAAGGTAAAGTATTACGCGGAACTAAGGATTAGAAACCTGTTGGACGGGTGAGCTTATATAAAGAATGCTATATTGCGAGTTTTTAAACCCAAAACCGTGTAAACACTGTAAGGAATTATTTGCTGAGGATTGTACGCAACGTCTGGAGGCTGTTTGAGGAGATGTCTGAAGATTGCAGAGAAACTTTGTTAAAAATTGGCGAGGCAGCTTTAAAGAGCGGCTTGTCGGTTAAAACCATTCGATACTATGACGAAATCGGTCTGTTAAACCCGATGGTTGAGCGTTCTAAGAGCGGCTATCGATTGTTTAAATCTCAATTGCTACAAAGACTGGCATTTATTCGCCGTGCCCAAGCTTTAGGATTGCACCTTAGCGAGGTGCAGCAGATCTTAACCGTTCATGATCAAGGAGAGTTGCCTTGTGGCGAGGTGAAGCAGCACTTAGAGGCAAAGTTGATAGAAGTCCGGCAGCAAATTGAGGCTTTAGAGACACTTGAGGTTGAGCTTAAGGGTATTCTATCGGCTTGGCAGGATCAACCCCATAGGGATCTGCTGGAGCAAACGATTTGTCCAAATCTTCAAGGGGTTACTGCATGGAAGTAGTGGTTTCGGGATTGGTGACGCTGCTAATTTTTGTATTTGGGGCGGCGATCGGCAGTTTTCTCAATGTCGTAATTTATCGGATTCCAGCAGGGCGATCGCTGCTGCACCCGCCGTCTCAGTGTCCTCAGTGTTCACATCAATTGCAGCCTTATGACAACGTGCCTGTATTGGGGTGGCTTTGGCTGAAAGGGCGTTGTCGATATTGCCAGACTTCGATTTCAATGCGCTATCCATTAGTAGAGTCGGCGACAGGATGCCTGTTTCTGTTGACATTTTGGGCAGCGTCTGAAGACTCAGCCGATTTTTTGTTGCCTGCTGTTGGCAAGTGGATCTTTTTTAGCTGGTTGTTGGCACTGGCGTTGATTGACTGGGACACTATGACCCTGCCAAATTCTCTGACTCAGTCTGGGTTAGTAGTGGGACTCGGGTTTCAAATGATTGTAGGTTGGGCAACTGCGGGTTGGGGCGGGGCGGCGAGTCATCTTTTAGGGGGCGTGTTGGGAGCCGTGGTAGGAATCTGGGTGTTTGATTTAATTACAATTTTGGGATCGATCGCCTTTGGACAAACGGCAATGGGCGGTGGCGATGCGAAGCTGGCGGCAATGATGGGAGCTTGGTTAGGTTGGAAGTTGCTCTTGCTAGCAGGGTTTTTGGCTTGTGCAATCGGGGCATTTGTGGGCGGTGGGGCGATCGCCATGGGGCTGCTGAGCCGTCGTCAACCGATGCCTTTTGGTCCTCTTTTAGCCCTGGCTGCAGTATTAGTAGCATTTTTTGGAGAAGCAATGCTGTCTACTTATGTGCATTTATTTTTTCCAACCATTTAGATCGGGAACTTTAGAGGCAAGGCTTTAGACTTTATAGAGGGGATTATCGTCTTCCACTTCTGATAAGATCTCTACCTCTGATAAAATCATTGATGAACGTTGTAACTTGGATCACCGTCAGAACCACTGACTATCGCTGGGAAGCCGAACTGATGCAGCAAATCCTCACTGCCCAAGGGATTCCTAATCGGGTGATTGCCCAAGGAAGCACAGCATATCCTGGCTGTGGGGTATCTGCTGCCTTACAGGTTCCTCTTCACGAACAATGGACGGCACTGCTGTTACTGAGTCCTGTTGAAGAGGGAGATACAAGTGTGTAATATCTGCCTCCATAACCCCCTTAAAAAATGTCTTTATTTGACTGGTTTGCCAACCGCAAGAAATCTGAACCCATGAACCAAGCTTCGCAAGAGCGCGAGATTGCGGATGGGTTGTGGAGCAAATGTCCAGAGTGCGCGGTGCTGACCTACACCAAAGATTTACGGACAAATCAGATGGTTTGTTTAGAGTGCGGCTACCATACCCGAGTGTTTAGTGATGAACGCATTCAACAGTTGATTGATGCGGGCACTTGGCAGCCCATGGATGAAGATATCCGCCCTGTCGATCCACTGAAGTTTCGAGATCGGAAGGCTTATGGCGATCGCCTGCGTGAAACCCAAGAAAAAACGGGGCTAACAGATGCCGTAAAAACAGGACTGGGACAACTAGAAGGTCTGCCCGTGGGCTTGGGGGTGATGGACTTTCGGTTTATGGGCGGCAGTATGGGTTCTGTGGTGGGTGAGAAGTTAACCCGCATGATTGAGCGATCGACGCGGGAACGGGTGCCTGTCATCATTGTTTGTGCATCAGGGGGGGCACGAATGCAGGAAGGAATGCTGAGCCTCATGCAAATGGCTAAAATTTCGGCAGCCTTGGAGCGGCATCGGGAAGAGCGTTTGCTGTATGTACCAGTCTTAACTCACCCGACGACAGGCGGTGTAACGGCAAGTTTTGCCATGCTGGGCGATGTGATTGTGGCGGAACCAAAGGCAACGATCGCTTTTGCAGGGCGGCGAGTCGTAGAACAAACGCTGCGGGAGAAATTACCTGATGATTTTCAAACCTCTGAGTATCTTCTCAGTCATGGGTTTGTTGATGTCATTGTGCCACGGACTCAGTTGAAGAAAACGCTGGCTCAACTCGTGCTTTTGCATCAGCCCCAAACTCATCCGCCTGCTCACTTACCCAAATTTATGCCGATCGCGTTGGAAAAGTCGGTGGTGGGCGATAGTCTGGCATGATCGAAGTTAGCGTAGGTCACAGTGGCTCCCCTAAAAGAAGTGCCTCCGATTTGCTTAAACTGCTGAACCAGCGAAAGCAGGGCTGTAATGCTGAACTGAATGTAGAGCATAGACAGGAAGCTCCAAAGTAGCCCCCACGGGTTTTGGGTAGTGAGATGGTTGATAGCAACCGCAGCAATGAGGAAGGCTAATCCGTAACGGGTAACTGCTCGTGCCGTGGTTAGGGCGATCGCGATCGGCTGACAATTCCAAAGGCTTGCTCCGGCTGCAATCAGACCAGAGGCGATCGCTCCAGCAATGGCAAATTTTGGGTTGTTTTGAGTCCAACTGCCCCAGTAGAAAAATCCGAGTAACGCACTAGAAGCCGCAGCGGACATCATCCGAAAGAGCACGCTTAGCGATTTAAATTTATGCACAGTGCCCATTCCAGCAATTCCTAGAACGCCGTACAGGACTAAAACATAAGTCCAAGCTGCGTCTTCTGGAGTTGCACCCAAGGACGCAAAAATAAGCCGACTGAGGACATCGAACAAGAGGAGAGCAACTATAATCACGACGATGATAAAGGGTAAGACTTGCTTAAGGGTTTGCCCCGTTTTAACATTGTGAAAGTTGGCACCCACCAATTGAGCCTGGCTAAAGTCACAGCCTCGCAGGTCTGAGCCGCTGAAATTAACGCCGATGAGATTTTGTCCTTTAAAAGAGCGATTGCAGAGGTTTTTATGGGAAAAGTGATGGGACATGAAAGAAAAAGATAAGGAACGAAAAATCTGGTAAATGAATCGAAATTTAGCATGGCGGTCAGTCTTGACGATCCTTTTGGGGTTACCGTTAATATTTTATGGTATCCCTCATGGGTGGCGACCAGTTGGCAGAGAGTCGCGATCGCTGTTTCAGGGAATCGAGTATCGGCGGGAGGTGCGATCGCATCCTCGTTCATTAGTAATTCATCAGGTGGCAATCGATTTGATGGCTCCGGGAATTGGGGTATTCGTGACACCCGGAAATGCAACACAAGATAATACGGAAACTAATGCTAGAACAACTTCAGAATTTTTGAGAGCGTTCAGGTTGCAACTGGCGATTAACGCTAACTTCTTTTGGTATTTTCGGGAGAAGACACCTTGGGATTATTTTCCGAAGAGCGGCGATCGCGTCAATACCGTTGGACAGTCAATTTCTAACGGCATTACCTATTCCGCGGCTGAACCCACTTGGTCTGCACTATGCTTTTCAATCGATCATCATGCTCGAATTGAGAAAAGTGGAGATTGCCCGATCGGAACGCAGCAAGCTGTGGCTGGAAGTACAATGTTGGTAAACCAGAGTAAACCTTTAAAGGCACAGGAAAATACCGCAGATAGTGATGGACTTTATTCACGAACTGTCGCAGCCGTCGATCAGCGGGGAGAAAAACTATGGATTATTGCTGTAGATGATAAGCAGCCCCTTTATAGCGAAGGCGTAACGCTCGCTGAGATGACCGCTTTGGTCATGGAACTAGGAGCCTATGCAGCAATTAATTTAGATGGCGGTGGCTCAACGACATTAGTAACTGAGACAAGCTCAGGGATAAAGATTCTGAACTCACCTATTCATACTAAAATTCCCCTTCGTGAACGTCCCGTTGCTAACCATTTAGGGTTTTATGCGAAGCCTAAAGAGAACTAACGAGATCATCTAACTCTGCATATTCTGGCAGTTGCGCATCAATAGGCTGTCCTCTGCGCAAAACCACCCGATCGTGCTGCGATCGCGCCAGTAATTCGCTGTAATGACGTGCTTTGAACAAAACTAAATCTGCTGGCAAACCCACTCCAATCCGTCCAATGGATAATCCCATCAAGTCGGCAGGAGTTGTCGTCACAGTGCGACACCAATCACTGTAAGGCGCGTCTAAATGGGCAATCCGTACCGCCTGGGTAAACACTTCGTGCATATCATGATCTCCAAAACCGTAGAACGGATCACGGCAATTGTCGCTAGCAACCGCCACCGGGATGCCTTGCTGCTTGAGTTCATGCAGCAAGGTAACGCCGCGCCATCGAGGAGTACGGGGAGAAGGCTGGCGATCTTGGAGATAAAGATTGCACATGGGCAGGCTGACAACGCCGATATTAGCTTGTTTGACGAGGGCGATCGTCTTCATCGCTTCTGCCGGAGATTGTACTGCCAAGCTGCAACAGTGCCCACACACAATTTGCCCAGTGAATTGATGCCTTAAAGCGGCTTCTGCAACTAGTCTAAGGGTAATGTCATTAGGATTGTTACTTTCGTCGGTGTGAAAATCGAGATTGAGATGACGCTCTTTGGCTAATTCAAAAACGCGATCGAGTTGCGTATTAACTTCGTCGTTCATCCACAGAACGCCCCCTAAGATACCTTTCACTTCAGCCATTTGATCGGCAAGTTTTTCACCTTCAGGCGTTAAGAAATAATCTAGAGAAACCAGAGAAACGGCTTGGAGCGTCAATCGATCGCCCCATTCTTGTCGGAGTTTCTTAAAGACTGCCAAACTAATCTCAGCTTGTCCATCTGCCGAATCAATATGCGTACGTATTGCTTGGGTTCCATGGGCATAGCTGCACTTTAAGCCAAACTCCATTCGTCGGTAAACATCCTCAAATTTCCAGTTTTTCTTACAATCACTTTGAACAGTTTGTAGCGCGTTCTCGAACGTTCCATTTAAGTTAGGCGATCGCTCCCAAATATGTCCTTTATCGAGATGGGTATGCATATCTACAAAGCAACTCCAAACTTGTCCTCGCTTCAGATCAATAGAAGGAATTTCTGGAGGATGAACTGTTCCGGCAGGGATAAGTTGGGCGATCGCACCATTTTTAATTTCCAGATCAACAAAAGCAAATTCTCTATTCCACAAATCATTAATAGCCAGTAACGCTACAGGTACATGAGCGTTAATCAACCAATAATGATTTAGTCCTTTTAACTCATTCTTCATCGTTAGTTTTCCTGCTTTACAGTACTTTCATGCCAATTTCGCAACAAGGTATCCGAGAGTAGCGTTAGCCCTGCAAAAATGGCAACCCCCAAAACGGTTGTCATTAGCAGTGCCGCGAACATTCGAGGAATTTGCAGGTTAAAGCTAGAAATGAGAATTTGATAGGCAATTCCTGATCGAGTTCCTCCGGTTCCGGCAATAAACTCGGCAACAACTGCCCCAATTAAAGCCAGCCCACCACTAATACGTAACCCTCCCAAGAAGTAGGGCAAAGCACTGGGCAAACGAAGATAGACCAGGGTTTGCCAGCGGGAAGACCGATACAGTTGAAACAGGTTCAGCAGATTATGATCGGCACTGTTTAAGCCTAAAATAGTGTTTGACAAAATGGGGAAGAACGCGACGAGCCAAGCGCAAATGACCAGCGAAACGAACGTAGAGCTTTCGCCAGGAACAACTTGACGAACCCAGATGATGATCAGAGGGGCGATCGCCACAATCGGTGTCGTTTGCAGAATCACTGCATAGGGGAAGAAACTACGCTCTATCCATTTGTTTTGAGCAAACAAAATTGCAACTAACAACCCTGAAATAACGGCTGCAATAAAGGCAACAACAGTAATTTGCAAGGTAATTAGCAAGGAGGGGAACAGTTCATCCCAGTCTTTAACTAACGTTTGCAAAACCAAAATAGGACCAGGAAGTAGGTAGGGGGGAATACCGCTGATGCGAACGCCTGCTTCCCAAGCACCTAACATCATGATGCCAACCAGGACGGGCGCTAGCACATGAGGAGAAATAACTTGACGACTTGAATCGGGTCTGGGCATTGCAGCTTTAAAGCGGCTGTTCATAAGGGAGTGACAGAGGGAGCAGGGGCATTAGCAAGAGCGTGGGAAATTCTTTGACAGTAGCTGTTATAAAGGCTGGAGCTACGGAAGTCTTCGGTACGAGGATAGGGGGCGGCGATCGCCACATCTGCGACAACTCGACCTGGACGCGATGCCATGACAATGACCCGATTGGAGAGATAAACGGCTTCGTAAATGTTATGGGTGACAAATACCACCGTCCATTGTTTTTGCAACCATAAGTTTAATACATCGCTGTTCAACTTACTGCGGGTCATTTCGTCTAAAGCCCCGAACGGCTCATCCAGTAGTAAAATCTCAGGTTGAGTGACCAACGCTCTCGCAATAGAGACACGCATCTTCATGCCGCCAGATAGTTGGCGGGAATATGCTTTCTCAAACCCTTGAAGATCGACCAGGGCGATCGCTTCCGCCACAGCTAAGTCAGCCGTCCGTTTAGCAATACCTGCCAGCTTAAGGGGCAACCGGACATTCTCTTGCACAGTTGCCCAGGGCATTAATGCAGCTTCTTGAAATACAAATGCGAGTTTGGGTTGTTTAAGGTTCCATTCAATCGTGCCTGCGCTCATTTTACCCAGCCCAGCCATGATTCGCAGTACCGTACTTTTGCCACAGCCGGAAGCACCCACTAGAGTGACAAACTCTCCCGCACCAATATCTAGACTAAAATCAGTGAGGGCGATCGTCCCGTTAGCGTAGATTTTGCTGATGTGGCTGAGCGTGATAGTAGAGTTGGGCATGATGCTAGGTCAGGAACCGAGACGAAGGAAAGTTTAGATAGGAGGGGTTAGCTCTTGTATGAATTTGTTCCTTTATTGATAAATTTTAGAGTATAAGCTTTTCTATAATCAGTATCTTTTTCAAACAAACCTTCTGCTGCCATCGTATCAAAAAACGATTTCCAGCGTTCCTCTGTCATTGCGCCAATCCCCTTTGTCTCTGCATCTCCAGAGTTTACAACGCCGTACTCTTTCATCTTCGCAATACCGTAGGCAAGTTGTTCATCATTCATTTCTGGGTTTGCTTTCTTAATGAGTTCGTTGGCAGGTTTTGGATCACCTTCTAAATAGCTATACCAACCTTTAATGGATGCATCTACAAACCGTTGAACCAAGTCGGGGTTCGTCTCGACCAATTCGCGCTTTGCCTCAATCGTTGTAGAATAGGGGGTGTAGCCACTATCTGCTAACAGAAAAACGATCGGCTTGAAGCCTCCTGCTTTTTCGATCGCCAAGGGTTCCGAACTGAGATAGCCCTGTTGAGCAGAAGTTTTGTCTGTTAAAAAGGGAGCAGGATTGAAGTTGTAGGGGCGCTTCTGATCATCTGTAAATCCATACTTGGCTTTGAGGAAAGGCCAGTAAGTCACATTTGCCGCTGAGGAAATTAAGATAGGTTTGCCCTTGAGATCGGCTAGGGTTTTAGCACCCGACTCAGGATGAGCAATAATCACCTGCGGATCTTTCTGAAAAATGGATGCGACCGTCACTTTTGGGATGCCTTCTTCGATCGCTTGAATTGCGTCCGAGGCATAACCCATAAAGAAATCAACTGCCCCACCCATTAAAAGCTGCGTTCCGTTGACCTGCGGTCCGCCCATTTTTATCGTGACATCTAACCCATATTCTTGATAAATCCCTGTGGCAACTGCCTGGTAAAAGCCACCATGTTCAGCTTGGGCATACCAGTTAGTACCGTAGCTAATCTTCGTTAATTGCTCTGTTGTGACGGCAGGAGCAGTAGGAGCCTGAGATTGGCTTGTACAAGCTGTAATGAAACCGCTTCCAACCGTCAGCGCCCCGTACTGAATAAATTTACGGCGCGTGATGCCGTCCTGCGAATCATGCCATGAATCTGTCATAAGCTTTACTCCTCCCGCGAACCCAATGCTATGAAGCCAACACTCATTCTTTCATCAAACCAACGCTCTTTTGCGTAACCCACTCCATCACCTGTTCGCCCAAGCGGACATTGTTAAACTGATCAATCTCTCGAATGCCTGTTGGGCTGGTCACATTCACTTCCGTGAGATAACCTCCAATGATGTCAATTCCCACAAAAATTAGACCATCTCGGCGCAAACTCGGCGCAAGCTGAGCGCTAATTTGGCGATCGCGCTCTGTAATTTCTACTTTTACCGCCTGCCCACCGACTGCCATATTGCCCCGAAACTCACTGCCTGTGGGCACTCGGTTCACAGCCCCAATCGGTTCACCGTTTAGCAAAATCACGCGCTTATCGCCGTCTTTTGCTGCTGGCAGATAAGCTTGCACCATAATCGGCGTTTTGCCCTGCGTACTGATTTCAATCAGCGAGTTAAAATTGCGATCGCCCGCCTCGATTAACAAAATACCCTCGCCTGCCTTACCGCCCAACGGCTTAATCACTGCCGTTCCTAGCCGCTCTACAAACTTCCGAATTACCTGCTTATCCTGACTGACAATAGTTTCTGGAATGGCTTCTGCAAATTGCAGTGCATACATTTTTTCATTGGCAACCCGCAGCCCATTGGGTGAATTAATCATCAAAGTTTTGGCTGGATCAACGTAATCTAAAATATAGGTTGCATAGAGATAGGAAATCGTCACAGGTGGATCAGTGCGCATGAAAACTGCATCCATTTCTTCCAGCAGCAACATCTGGCGATCGCCCAATTGATACCAGGGCTGAGCCGCTACCCATCGCCCTTCGACCAACGACACAGGCTCTAACTGTACGGCCTGAGCGATCGCCCAAGCCTTTCCGCCCGCCACGCTTAGCAAAGGTGCCTCAGTCACCCATACTTCGTGTCCCATTACCTGGGCTGCTTCCATTAAAGCGACGCTTGTATCGTGCCCTGGATCGAGCCTCTGAATCGGATCAATAATAAAAGCAATTTTCACTCAACTTCTCCCAATCTCCACGGACAAACGATCCACCCAGTCATCTCGCTCCCTCAATACAAATGCCACTACACACTTAAGTCTTAGGTCAACAACGGATCGAGTTCCCCGCGTGCATCTAGATCATGAATATCGTCACAGCCGCCAATGTGCTGATCATTGATAAAAATCTGAGGCACAGAGCGCTGCCCGTGCGATCGCTCTGCCATCTTTGTCCGGGCTGCATTGTCACCATCAATAGAATACTCTGTAAACTCAACGCCTTTCTCGCGCAACAATTGCTTAGCTCGAATACAAAAGGGGCAAGTTCTCCAAGTGTAAATTTCAACGTTAGAAGACATAGTCGTTCACAGTTCTAGAAATATTTCTTCATCTTAATGCAACATGGTTTTGTCAATACTCTACCTTTATATTCATTCTCTCAAAAATAACTGGAAGATTTTAGTAACTATAGGTAGCATAGGGGGCATAAGTTGGTGAATTCTTTTGTTTCTGGTGGAGTCTCGGTTTTCTATGAGCAAGTCTCTATTTTCCCTTTTCCGTCTTCCATTTTTAGTTCCAGTCGCAGCCCTCGCTATTGGTGTCAGCGCCTTATCTGCCAAGGCAGAGACGCTTGTCTATAATCCAATTCCGATGCCCGCCAGCAACGAGGTGACAGACACGCTTTCAGAAAAGGATATCCCCACTGGGGTCGGTGGTTTTTCTCGAGATTACGTCGTTAACTTTAAAGAGGGCGATCAAATTGTTCTAGACTTGACTTCTGATCAGTTTGATGCGCTAGTTACCCTCATTGGGCCCGATGGAGCAACTGTGGGCGAAAATGACGACGGCCCTGATGGAACGACGAATTCATTGCTCTTTACTCGCATTACCCGCCCAGGAAACTACATTGTTCGGGTTGCTCCTTATGCAGGACAAGGTTTGGGTGGTTTTACGCTAAAGGTAACTCGCCTCAGACCGATTTAATTTAGGAAGCAGACTGCATTCAGAGGTTTAAGGTCATTCTCAATTCTTTAACCATTCATCCGTAGCACTTGCCAATGTTTCCTAAAGTCTGCTACCTTTATTAAGCGCTGAAAAGTGCTTTGCCGGGATAGCTCAGTTGGTAGAGCAGAGGACTGAAAATCCTCGTGTCCGGAGTTCAAGTCTCCGTCCTGGCATAGGTTTCAGAGGTTGGTGAATAGGGCAGCACTAAAAATGCCCTAATTCACACCCATTTATCCGAAGCCGAACAACGAAAAGCTGAATACTCTACTCCTACTCAGGCTGAATCCTCCTACTCAGGCTGGTTTTTCATTACTCAGTCACCTTGAGTAATGCTTAAAATCTTTGCTCGTAAGGGTTACTCAGGCTACTCAAGATACTCAAGCAGGTTTTACGCTACACATTTCTACTACACTCCTCCCCCGCAATGGCTATATGAGGAGGGGAAGTATCCATTCATCTTTTCAATTACTAGAAACCTATCTTGAGTATCTTGAGTAGTCTGAGTAACTGGCTCTAGCAAAGGTTTTCAGCGTTACTCAGGCTGAAAACTTGAATTTTATCATCTGGCTCTGGAATAGCTGCATTGTAAGGACTTCAGCGTTACTCAGGTTGAAATGAGTATGTTTTGAATAGCCTGAGTAGTGGGAACCTCTCTGGGTTGATAGCAATGATTTAGTAGGACGATCGCGCACTCGTTAGTAAGGCAGTACTAGCGCCCACTTTGTTAGCTCCGACTAAATGGTAGAGGGCGATCGCTGGTGCGGGCATCAGGCTACTTACAAGAACTCGGTATCAATCCGCTACATCTTCAGAACCAAGTTAAGAATATGTCCCAATGTGTGAGAAGTGGCAAGGTGGTAGCCTTTGACTGCGGCATTCCTTCCAGTTCTTATCGACTGAGTAGGACGGTTCAGGCTGTTACCTAAAAAAGGAAAGAATAATGGCGACTTGTCACAACTGTGGAGCGTCTGTCCAGTCAGGGCAAGGATATCGACGTGACGTTTACACAGGAAGCAGTGTTGGAACGAGAAGTAGTCGGTCTTACAGTGGGATTCGGACGCTGTGTGCTCGATGTACAGCCAGACATGACAGAATAAACCAGTGTTTTCGTCTAATCGGCTTGGCTTGTTTGGTGGGAATTGGTGCTTGGTGGTTTAATCTCCCTCCCTCCAAACGCAGTCCCTCTGTTACTGTCTCCTCTCCGTCAATAAAAGCATCTCCTTCAAATTTGAGTTCTGATAGGGATAGGTCTTCTTCAGTGTCAGTTTATTCAGACAGTGATTCTCTCCAACCATCAGAGCGAAAAAAAAGTAAGGTGGTAGCAGAACTGGATACGTCTTCGTCAACTCCAATCAATTCCCCTCCGCCAAGAACTGAAAAAGAAGACTCTGAGCCTAGTCCTAGTGTCTCAGCACTCAGCACTGTTCCATCCTCAGAACAATCATCCGAGAGGAGAAAGGTGGAAGGACTGGGGCTAATTCCAGCTAGCTCACCGATCGTAGAAATCCCATCGCCACTAGAACAAGTTAAGACGGTATTCCAGCAAAAATGGAACTCTCCAGTAGAAATGAATTCCACAATTCGATACCGCCTTGTGGTCAGCCCTGATGGTGTGCTGAAAGAGATTGAGCCAATTGGTGCTGCTTCTGAATATCTAAACCAAGAGATACTATCTCTGATTGGGCAGCCTATTACTTCCCCTAGTGCAGATGGAAAATCATCTAAAATTCGTGTTGTTATCACACGAGATGGTCAAGTAAAAACGTCATGGGACTAAGCAAATCTCGTAATGTTACTGTAGCCAGAACTGGTAAAGAAAAGCTCCACTTGTCGTGCAACAAGTGGGGTAAAGCTGTCTACCTGCGGCTGCTACGGTTGACCTCAATGAACAAAGTGCTGGCGATTTCCTTGATTTATTCAGAGTGGTTAGCGATCGCCTCATCATCCATTCCTAGGTCTTTTTTAGCAACGTACTTTGCCCCTGCGATGGCGCGGCTGTAGCGGGCGGCAACTGTTCTAAGCATGGCTTCATAAGCCTGTTCTGGCTCAATGGTTGGCTGTGGTGAATTCTGGGCTGGCAACGTTGATAACTCGACAGAATCTAACAAGATAATGTTGTGTGAAACTTTGCCGTTCCTCTCTCCAGCAGGCACAAGCTGAACTCGCACACCTTTTTTTAACAAGCTCAATTCTTCTGAACCAGGGTCAAACGACTTCCAGATTTTTTCATCATCAGGCGTTTTGAATAGGACGCTGCGGTATGGTCCATACTCCCCTGCTTTTTCAGCGGTGACAAACTCAACAACTGCGATGATTGGCGCGACTACTTTAGACACTGGGTTCTCTCCTGATCAATAGATAGAAAGTGATGGGGGCAGAGATGCCCCCATGAGATTTAGAACGGAGCTTCAGGAACCCAGGATTCAAAAATTTCCCAGTCATACCCAAATTGAGAGCGGATGGCGCGGCACACATCGGCGTAACCATCAGAATCAGCCATTACATCAGCTTGTAACTCCTCACCACTGCCACGATTGATCATTGTGGCTAAGGCTCGGACTTTGGCAGCTTGGATGAGCTTGGGGCGTTGTAGTTGTGCAATCATGAGAGATACCTCGTTGTAGGTTGGGCACTGGTTGACTTGGCGGTTAGCAGTGCCCTTTGACATTTCAGGATTTCCGAGAACGTGTCCGGTTGTCCCTATGCCTCTTATTATACCCTCTTATCCCTGTTAACAACGGAAACAAGCGAATATTCTTGTAAATATTTTTTAAGGGTTATCCTTGTTAACAGCGGTAACGTAGATATAATGCTGCTGAGTAGCGAGGTAGAAATATGGCAAATTCCAACCCAGTCCAGAGTGAAGGGTTCAAAGCACAGCAGATTCCCAAGTATGGCGAAACAGCTTTGTCTAAGCGAGTGGTGGGTATCCGATTTCCAGTGAATGTTGATGAAGTTTTGCAGGCGATGACCTCAGAGGAGCGTCAGCGGCTGATCCGTGATGCGGTGGAATGTCGGCTAAAGGATGCTGGGCAGATCTAAGGCACTACTGGCACTGGCTGAAACGAGGCAAAGTAGAGGCATCCACTTATCGCACTTGCCTTAGAGTAGTTCTATCAGCAATAGGATGATGAATCGAACCATTAGGGAACTATGCAGACTCAGGATATTCTCAACGCGATCGATATCGGAGAAAGTTCAGACTGGGAGTTTAAGTCTGCCAAAGGTGGTGTGCCTAGTAGCCTTTGGGAAACCTATAGTGCGATGGCAAACACGGATGGTGGAACCATCATTCTAGGGGTGACTCAAAAAAACGGTGTACCTCAGATTGATGGAATAAACAACCCTAGCAGAATTCATAAAGATCTATGGGATAACCTCAATAATCGAGGGAAAGTCAGCATAAACCTGTTAGTTGAAAATGACGTGCAAGTTGCTGAAGTTGCTGGGCAAAATGTTATATTTCTTCGGGTTCCCCGTGCAGATAGGCGGCAAAGACCCGTTTTTGTAGGGCAAAATCCTTTAACTGGTACGTATCAACGCAATTATGAAGGGGATTATCGTTGCACTCAAGACAAAGTAGGACGGATGTTGGCAGACCAATCTGAAGAGCCTGCTGATAGTCGCATCTTGAAAAAGTTTGGACTAGAAGATCTTGATGAAACTAGCTTTAAGCAGTATCGGCAACGGTTTGCCTCTCGTACACCAGATCACCCCTGGCTTAGTGAAGATAATCAGGGCTTTTTAGCTAAGCTGGGTGGATGGCGACGCGACCGCATTACTAACCAAGAGGGGTTAACCGTTGCGGGACTCCTGATGTTTGGAAAAATGGAAACGATTCAAGAACCGGGAGCCGTTCCAGAGTTTCATCTTGATTATCGGGAAAAACCTGCTGAAGCTTTAAAGGTTCGATGGATAGATCGCCTTGTTCTTGATGGAACATGGGCGGGCAATATCTTTCAGTTTTATCAGCGAGTGATTCAGAAACTGTCGGCTGATTTGAAAATGCCATTTCAGATGGGGCATGATTTATTTCGTAGAGATGACACTATTGTTCACGAGGCAATTCGGGAAGCTCTAGTAAATGCTCTAATTCATGCGGATTACCGAGGACAAGGAGGAGTTGTCATTGATAAGTATCCCGACCGTTTTGAATTTTCTAATCCGGGCAGTCTACTACTATCGCTTTTTCAATTACTTCACGGTGGTATCAGTGAATGTCGTAATAAGTCGCTACAACTTATGTTTCAGATGATTGGAGGGGGCGAAAAGGCGGGTTCTGGCATTGATAAAATTCGGCAGGGGTGGGAGTCTCAGCATTGGCGAGCGCCTAGTATCCAAGAACAAGTACAACCTGATCGTGTTCGTCTTGTGTTGCCGATGGTCAGTATGCTGCCAGAAAAATCACTCAATGCCTTGAAGAAGCAATTTGGCTCATCATTCGATGAATTAAACTCAGAGGAAGTTCAGGCACTCGTAACTGCACAACTTGAAGGAGAGGTGACAAATCGACGAATGCAGGAAATTTGTAATCGCCATCCCTCAGACCTTACTAAAATCTTGCAGGGTCTAGTCCGTCGTGTTTTTCTGTCATCCATAGGGCAAGGTAGGGGAACTCGTTACACCCTACCTGGTAGAGATGGCTACGTTCAGCTTGCGATGGGGGCTTCTAACGGTACAACTCCTCTAACCCAGAACTCCTCACAATCACAAAGTTTGGCGTGGGACTCCTCACAAAGTAGAGACTCCTCACAAAGTTTGGCGTGGGACTCCTCACAAAGTGGCGACTCCTCACAAAGTGGCGACTCCTCACAAAGTGGCGACTCCTCACAAAGTCTGGAGACTTTGCCTCATGAAGTGCTTAAAAAGCTTGAATCTATTGCTTCGCCAGTACGATTATCAGAATGGATACCTAGGACAAAAACACAGGACGTTATTCTAGAATTGTGCGATCAGCATTTTCTGACAGCTGCTCATCTTGCAGAGTTGATGAACCGTAATCCTAGCAGCCTCCGTAACCGTTTTCTGACACCAATGGTACGAGAAGAATTATTAGAGCTTCGTTACCCAGATAGACCAAATCGACCTGATCAAGCTTATAGAACAGTTGCTCAAGATTTAGGTTGAGCTTAGAAAGAATTTAGTAATTAATTAATGGCGATCGTCTAGAACATCACCCCTTACAAAACATCAAGGTAATTTTTAGACCCACTCCCTATCTTGCGTTCTGACTCATCAACAATTTTCATCCCGAATGGCTCCAACTTCCCAGCGGTAAGAGGATGTTTGAAAAGTTATGGCAAGTCAGATTTTACGCCAATCGCCTCACCATAATCCGGATCATCGCCAGATAGATCAGAGTCTCTGAGGTCTGCGGAAGGTGTTCATAATCTTTGTTCAAA
>JAESGK010000152.1_pt1 | contig 64721 bp, 62 predicted proteins | sample 9269681 | NCBI WGS metagenome assembly JAESGK01 (sample SAMN14515347, study PRJNA621673) | algae metagenome | isolation source: Timaviella obliquedivisa GSE-PSE-MK23-08B and co-occurring heterotrophs from... | place: USA: Grand Staircase Escalante National Monument, Utah | collected 2006-08-15
GCCACCACAGCCAACCCTGCCAGCGATCCGGGCAGCCATCATCACCATGCTCGAACGGCCGCCTCCGACGCGATGTCCGCATTGTCGATGCCGGCTCAGTCCTAAAAATCTGCCAAAGTAGTGCTAGATCCGACCGCGCCTCACCCCCCGAAGGGATTGAACCGCGTCACGCCCTTGAACAGGTTGCGCAGGAAGCTCTGCTCTTCGCCGCCGGTCGCGGTGGTGCGGCTGATGAAGTCGAAGATCACGCCGTCCTGCAGGCCGTAATTGGCGATACGCTCGACCTTGAAGGCCTTGTTGAAATAGATCACCAGCACCTTCTGATCGACGACGCTGAGCTCCTGGAACTGGAAACGCCGGCGCACCGTCTGACTGATGTAGTAGAAGGTCCGGTTGCCGACGGTCGAGGTCGTCGAGGGCGTGCCCAGCGTCGACAGCACCGTCTGGACATCCATGCCGGGCCGCACCTGTGCGATCAGCCCGTCATCCATGACGAATCCGCGCGTATATTCCTCGTTCAGGCCGGCCGAGGTCGGTATCCGGAAGCCGCTGGAATCGGGGCCGCACCCTGCGAGCGCAAGAGACGAGGTCGCGAGCAGGCCCAGCAGGGCGACACGGCGGGTAGGGACGATCATGCGCACGCGATCCGAAAGCCGGCGCGGCTCTGGGGCGTGACCCCGTGCCGCTTGTCAAACAGGTAGCGCTTGGCGTAACGCCCGAGAATGGCTTTGGCAAGGCAACGGCGCAGCACGAGGGCCGACATCTGATGTTCGGACTTTTCCGCAAGCGGGAAGAGCGGCTCGCTCCGGTCAACGCGCTCTTTGCGCGCGTGGCCGAGGCGTCGCGCCTGCCTGCGTTGTATCTCGATGGCGGCGTGCCCGATACGTTCGAGGGGCGCTTCGATTCGCTCTCGCTGCACGCCTTCCTGGTCTTGCGCCGGCTGCGGGCGCTGCCGGCTCCGGCGGCCGATCTGGCGCAGGATTTCGTCGATGCCTGCTTCGCCTATCTCGAACTCGGCCTGCGCAATGGCGGCGTCAGCGATGTCGCCGTGCCCAAGCGCATGAAGAAGATCGCTGCCAGCTTCTATGGTCGCGTCCAGGCCTTCGAGGCCGCGCTCGTTTCCGATGAGCCGCAGGCGCTGGTCGATGCGCTCGCCCGCAACCTCGGCGCGGGCGAGGGCGCGCTGCTCCTCGCCGACTATGTCAGGCGCAGCGAGGCGGCGCTTGGCGCGCTCGATCTCGACGCCCTGCTTGAGCGGCCGGCGCTGTTTCCGTCGATTTCCGCCGGAGAGGGCGCCAATGACCGCTGATCCCGCCGCCGGACTGCCCTTCAGCCATCCCGTCCGGGTCGAGACGATCCGCCAGCGCGGCACGCCGGCCCAGATCGGTGTCGACGCCGCGACGCTGCCGCGCATCGCGGCTGCGCTCGACATCGCCTCGCTGGAGCGCCTGGACGGCCGCTTCGTCCTGACGCGCAACGGCGAGCGCGTCCGGCTTGAGGGGCACGTCGAGGCGGCGCTGCACCAGACCTGCACCGTCACGCTGGAGCCCTTCGCGGTTGCGCTGTCGGTTCCGGTCAGGCTCGATTTCCTGCCCGAGGCGGAACTCGCCGTCATCGCGGCGCGGGCCGCGAAGGATAGCGGCGAGGGCGCGATCGATATCGAGGTCAATCTCAACGAGGAGGACCCGCCCGAGCCGATCGTCGATGGCGTCATCGATCTCGGCGCGGTGATGATGGAATTCCTCGCGCTTTCGCTCGATCCCTATCCGCGCAAACCCGGCGCGGCGTTCGAGACTTCGGAGCCCGATGTGCTGCTGCAATCGCCATTTGCCGCGCTCGCACGGCTGAAGCGGGATGAATGAAGCGCGCGGCGCAGCTTTCCGGCGCTTGCGGCTGCGTGCCAAGTCGCTATTGTCCCGGCCGCATCGCGCCCGCTCCTGCCGGCCGCCACCGGGACTGACCAGCACCTCATGACACGACCGGTTACAATCGCGCTCGATGCGATGGGCGGAGACCACGGCCCGTCCGTGGTGATCCCGGGTGCGGCCCTGACGCTGGAGCGGCGGCCAGATGCGCGCTTCGTGATCTTTGGCGACGAGGCGCTGGTTCTGCCGCTGCTTGACGCGCACCCGAAGCTCAAGGCCGTGACCACGTTCCACCACACCGAGGTGTCGGTGAAGATGGACGACAAGCCGAGCCAGGCCCTGCGCTATGGCCGCTACAAATCCTCGATGTGGCGCGCCATCGACGCGACCAAGACCGGCGAGGCCGATGTCACCGTCTCGGCTGGCAACACCGGCGCGCTGATGGCGATGTCGAAATTCTGCCTGAAGTCGATGCCGCAGGTCGATCGTCCGGCGATCGCGGCGCTGTGGCCGACCGTGCGCGGCGAGAGCGTCGTGCTCGATGTCGGCGCGACGATCGGCGCCGACGCCCGTCATCTCGTCGATCTCGCCATCATGGGCGCCGCAATGGCGCGCGTCGTCTTCGATCTCGACAGCCCCACGGTCGGCCTGCTCAATGTCGGCGTCGAGGAGATAAAAGGCGTCGAGGCGGTCAAGGAGGCCGGCCGCATCCTGCGCGAGAGCAACCTGCCGCACATGACCTATCACGGCTTCGTCGAGGGCGACGATCTCGGCAAGGGCACCGTGGACGTGGTCGTGACCGAGGGCTTCACCGGCAACATCGCGCTCAAGACGGCCGAGGGCACCGCCCGCCAGATCAGCTCCTATCTGAAGGCCGCGATGAGCCGGTCGCTGATGGCCAAGATCGGCTATGTCTTCGCGCGCGGCGCCTTTGCGGCGCTGAAGGACAAGATGGATCCGCGCAAGGTCAATGGCGGCGTCTTCCTCGGGTTGGAAGGCATCGTCATCAAGAGCCATGGCGGCACGGACGCCATCGGCTTCGCCAGCGCGACAGAGCTTGCATATGAGATGGCCCGCGACGATCTGATGGCGAAGCTGCGCGAGATGGCGACGATCGCGCATCCGGAGGCGCAGGCGAAGCCAGCGTCCGCCGCCGAGTAAGGAAGGCCCGACGTGTCGATTTTGCGCTCCGTCATTGCCGGCTGCGGCTCCTATCTGCCGCAGCGCATCGTCACCAACGCCGAACTGGCGACCCGCGTCGACACCACCGACGAGTGGATCGTCCAGCGCACGGGCATCCGCCAGCGCCATGTCGCGGCCGCAGACGAGCCGACCTCGGTGCTGGGGCTGAAGGCGGCGCAGGCGGCTCTCGCGGATGCGGGCCTCGACGCCGCGCAGATCGACCTGATCATCGTCGCGACCGCGACGCCCGACCATACCTTCCCCGCCACCGCGACCCAGATCCAGTCCGCGCTCGGCATCCATGGCGGCGCGGCCTTCGATCTCCAGGCCGTCTGCTCGGGCTTCGTCTTCGGGCTCACCACCGCCGACAAGTTCCTGACCAGCGGCGCGGCGCGTGCGGCCCTCGTCATCGGAGCGGAGACCTTCTCGCGCATCCTCGACTGGGAGGACCGCACCACCTGCGTCCTCTTCGGAGATGGCGCCGGCGCGGTCGTGATGGTCGCCGAGCCGGGCGAGGGCACATTGGCCGATCGCGGCGTGCTGACCACGCATATCCGCTCGGATGGCCGCTACAAGGACAAGCTCTATGTCGATGGCGGGGCCGGTTCGACCAGCACGGTCGGCTTCCTGCGCATGGAGGGCAAGGAGGTCTTCCGCCATGCGGTGGCCAATCTCGCCGAGACGGTGCGCCACACCTTCGAGGTCACGGGACTGAGCGGCGCAGACATCGACTGGTTCGTGCCGCACCAGGCCAATCGCCGCATCATCGACGCCACCGCCGACAAGCTCGGCATCGGCCATGAGCGCGTCGTCGTCACCGTTGATCGGCACGGCAACACCTCGGCTGCATCGATCCCGCTGGCGCTGGCGGAGGCGCATGCCGACGGGCGGATCAAGCGCGGCCAGCTCGTGCTGATCGAGGCGATGGGCGGCGGTTTCACCTGGGGCTCGGCGCTGATCCGCTGGTGAGGATCAGCGGCGGAATTCGTCCCATTTGTGACAGTTTTATCGGGCTTTTCCGCTTTTCCATCAAAGCGCCGACAGATTGGCCAGCGGATGGATTGACCCGCGTGGCGGGTGCGCCTAGCGTCCGGCGTCCGTAATGGCGAAGGGCAGGCGGCAAGCCCGTCAGCCGAAATAACGCCTTGGAGGATATGAATGGCGGGGCAAACGGTCACTCGCGCGGATCTGTGCGAGGCTGTCTATCAGAAGATCGGTCTATCGCGGACGGAGTCGTCGAAGCTCGTCGAGGCGGTGCTCGACGAAATCTGCGACGCGGTCGCGCGCGGCGAGAACGTCAAGCTGTCCTCGTTCGGCTCGTTCGTCGTGCGAGACAAGGGCGAACGAATCGGTCGTAATCCCAAGACGGGTGTGGAAGTGCCGATCGAGCCGCGTCGCGTGATGGTGTTCAAGCCGTCCAACGTGATGAAGGCCCGCATAAACGGCGAGGTCGGCGAGGACGAAGACGCGTGACGCTGGAGTTTCCTGACGGCGACCAAGAGGCCGAATTGGACAACAAGAGCCCAGATGCCTTCCGGACCATCAGCGAGGTCGCCGAAGACCTCGACATTCCTCAACATGTGCTGCGTTTCTGGGAAACGCGTTTCAGCCAGATCAAGCCGCTCAAGCGCGGCGGCGGCCGGCGTTACTACCGGCCCGATGACGTCGCGTTGCTGAAGGGCATCCGCCGGCTGCTCTACGGCGAGGGTTACACGATCAAGGGGCTGCAGCGCATCCTCAAGGAGCAGGGGCCGCGCCATGTCCAGGCGATCGGCCGCGGCGGTCCTGTGGGTCCGCGCCCAGCCGATCAGGCGCTGAGGCCGGCGGTGGCGGCAGGGCCGCAGACGATCGCCGCCGCTCAACCTGCCGGCGTTCCGCCGCGCGATCAGGTGGCTCATGGCGGGCCGGACCATCTCACGCTGCTCTCCGTCATCCTCGCCGAACTGGGCGAATGCCGGCGTATCCTGCAAGGCGCGATACAGCCGCAGACCGCAGAGAGCATCTGAGCCCCGCATCCAGTTTCCGAAGGAGAGGCCGCCATGGCCTGGATCTATCTGGCGATCGCTGGCCTGTTCGAAGTCGGCTGGGCGATCGGCCTGAAATATACGCAAGGCTTTACACGCCTCGTGCCGACGCTGCTCACCCTCGCCAGCATGGTCGTCAGTCTCGGTCTGCTCGGCCTTGCGCTGAAGAGCCTGCCCGTAGGCACGGCCTATGCGATCTGGACCGGCATCGGCACGATCGGCACGGCCATGCTCGGAATCGTGCTGCTCGGAGAACCCGCGACCGCGCTGAGGCTCGCCTGCATCGGCCTGATCGTGGCCGGCATCGTCGGCCTCAAGCTGGTGTCCTGAAGCACAGCGCTTTCCGTCCGGCTGCATTCAGCCGAACGGGAGGGGCTTGCGCAAAGCTGAAATCTACCGCCGGAAGGCGTCGGGCCAGTTGCCGCTGCGCTCCAGCAGGACGATCACGACGATCACCGCCAATGTGACGGCGAGCGTGAGCAACTTCGCGTTCCACGGCGTACCGCGGCCGATCAGCCAGATCAGCGTCACGCCGATCAGAAGAGGGACGAAATACTCCATGCGCCCTGTCCAGTGCACCGGGCCGAAAAGTGGAAGCCACTTTCGGAACAATCTGATGCAAAACCAATAAGCTAGATCGCCAATCCGCGTCCGACAGGACGCGCGGTGATCTCGCCGGTCGCGGCGGGCCGTGAAACCCGCCGCCGCGTCGCCATCCTCACGCCGTCGCCACGGCCTTCTTCTTCGAGGGCTTCGCCTTAGGCTCCGGCGGCGGCTCGGCCGCCTGCTTGGCGAGCCTCAGCGCCCGCAATGCCTCGATCTTCTTGCGCGCGGCGGCCTCTTCGGCGGCGATCTTGCCGCTCGACTTCTGCTTTTCGCGCGGTGCGTCCTGGACGGCGTTGACGTCGTGCCACCCACGCGGGCCGTGATGATCGCCTGCCATGATACTCTCCCCAAACTCCGGAACCCTGGGTCGAGGTTGCGCCGAGGCCGCGCCGGGCGCAAGCCCGTTCACGGCACGTCGTGAAGACGGCTGCGGCGGCATGTTGCGAAGCGCGGCCCGGATCGGCGCGCTACGGCGCATTTCTTCACGCTTCGGTAGGCAAAAGGCGGCTACACCGAAGTCGGGGGTTCAAGGTCGGCCGGATCGGCCGCCATTTTTGTAGAGTTTGGGCGGTGTCGTGGAGGCCATGCGGCGACAATTCCGTCTCGACATGATCCGGGTTTCGGCGTCTTTCGTCCTTGCCGCGAGCGTGGCCGGTCTCGTCCCGTTTGTCTTTGCCGGTTTCGGGCTGCCGGCCATGGTTGCGCTGTTGGTCCAATGCCTGTGCTGGGCTCTGGCGGGCGGGGCGGCGCTGCTGGTCATGTCGCGCAGATATCGACGCTTTCGCGCCTATGTCGCCCCGCTGGAGGCGACGCTCGCCGACGTCCTCGCGAAGCAACTGGATTGCGAGGCGCAAGCCGCGTCTGTTCCAGCCGAATCGCACAGGCACGATGAGGCCACGGCTACGGCTACGGCGCTGCGCTCGCAACTCGCGGCGATCAGCGACACGGTCTCCGCAAGCTCGTCAATGCTGCGGGTCTCGACCACGGAACTGACCTACGCCACGGCCGAAACCCGCGACGGCCTGACCGCTTTGGCGGAGCATTCGCAGCGTTCGGAAGCGGCAGCCGGCGATGTCGCGCTGGCGCAGCAGCGCATGCTGGCCGCCAGCTCAGCGCTGGAGGAGCGCCTGCGCTCGACCTTCGACATGGTGGTCAAGGCCGACGAACTCGCCCGCGACACCTCCGGTCTCGTCGGCCAGCTCGACGCCGGCGCCTCGCGCATCGGCGAGGTCGTCTCGCTGATCCAGTCGATCGCGGGACAGACCAATCTGCTTGCGCTCAACGCCACGATCGAGGCGGCGCGCGCCGGCGAGGCGGGCAGGGGCTTCGCGGTCGTCGCAGGCGAGGTCAAGGCGCTCGCCCAGAAGACGGCGCAGGCCGCACGCGAGATCGCCCAGCAGGTCAACGCGATTCAGGACACCTCGATCCGCTCGGCCGGCGCGATCCGCCTGATCTCGGAACGGGTCGGCGAAGCGGAACTGCATGCCTGCGAGATGTCCACGGCGCTGGATGTCCAGGCCAGAGCCGTCGGCCATGTCGCCGCTCTGGCCATGGAAACGCTGCAGCACGCCAGCGAGAGCTGGCGCGGCGTCGCCCATATCGAGATTCAGGCCGGCGCCTCGGAGCAGATCGCGGCCATTCTCGACCGCACGGCCCAGACGATCACGGATGCCAGTCGCGATCTGGAGCAGGTGCTGGCCGATCAGGCGTCTCCGGCAACAGGAGCGCCGAAGCCGGCCATCGCCGTCTGAACCCGAAAGCGAAAAGCCCGCTGCGGGGACGGTTGCGTCAGCCGTCGTTGGAGGAGTTGAGTTCGCCCGTCGTCAGGGCCTCGTCGCCGCCGATGCCGGCCGCCTGCCGCAGCGACTCGTTGATCCGGTCCTGCCAGCCCGGGCCTGCGCTCTGGAAATGCTCCAGCACCATGCTGTCGATCCGCAGGGTCACCATCTCACGCGCACCGGGCGCCAGCTTGCGCACCTGCGGCGCGGGCGCGGCGACCTTCGGCGCGGCCGGTTTGAACAGTGCTTCGGCCTTGTCGCGGGCGCTGTCTGGCCGGCGGGTGCGATCGAAGCTCATGGGTCGAGACCTCTTTGGCGGGAGGGCGGGGCGCCGTGCCGGCGGCCGCGCGGCGGACCAGTCATGGCTCCGGGGATGCCACGATCCGCTATGTGAAGAAATGGTCGGAGCGAGAGGATTCGAACCTCCGACCCCTTGTCCCCCAGACAAGTGCGCTAACCGGGCTGCGCTACGCTCCGACGGCACGGCTTATAGAGTCGGGCGCAGGCAGATGCAATGCGCTTTGCGCCGCGATCCACGCCGGCCTGAAGCGGCACAATGCGGCAAGCCCGCCGTTAACTCTTGCTTAAGGCTGTGATTGCGCGCAACGCCGCTTCCCGGCATCGTCGTTTCGGGACGGGGGTCCTGACGGCGGAGATGACCATGTCCATGGCGACTGCCACGGCCGGACGGCGCGAGCCGGCGGCCCTGTCCCCCACGCGGCCGGCAGGTTCGGTCGAATCCTTCTTCCGCGCGCTTGCGCCGGACTGGCATTCGCAATGGGCCTGGGACCATTACGAGCCGACGATTCTCGGCCTCGCCCATCAGTTCGGCCTGCGCCGCGTCTGCGAGATCGGCGGCGGACGCGACCCGCTGTTCTCGGTCGAGGCAGCCGCCCGCAACGGCATTGCGCTCACCGTCAACGATATCGACGCCGGCGAACTCGCCCTGACCCCGCCGGGGCTGGCGACCGCGCGCTTCGACATCGCCGGCGACCTGTCCGAGCCCGACATCGCGCGTGGCGGCTATGACCTGATGGTCTCGCGCATGGTCTTCGAGCATGTCCACGACGTCGAGCGGGCCTGGACCAACATCCATGCGCTGCTCGCGCCGGGCGGCGTCGCGCTCGCCTTCTTCCCGACGCTCTGGGCGCCGGTCTTCGCGCTGAACCATATCCTGCCGGAAAAAGCCTCGCGCGCCATCGTGCATGCGCTGTTTCCGGCCCGTCGCGACGATGGCGGTGACCCGAAATTCCCGGCCTTCTACGACCAGTGCCGCAGCAGCCGCGCGACTCTGGAACCGATGCTGAACCGCGCCGGATTTCGCGATGTCCACATCCAGCGCTTCTGGGGCCACGGCTATTTCGATCGCATGCCTGGCCTGAGGCAGGTCGATCACGCCTTCAACGCGCTGGCCGCCCGGATTGGCTGGGATTTGGTCACGACCTACGCTTATGTCGTGGTGCGCAAGGACCGGGATTGAGGCGACCAAACCTGTCATTCCGGGGCGGCCCACAGGGCCGAACCCGGAACCCACGACCGGCGAAACCCTCAGGTTGCGCCATCTATAACGCTTGCCCGGTCGTGGGTTCCGGGTTCTTCGCTCCGCGAAGCCCCGGAATGACAGTGGGTAGCGCCGCCAGCCCCCAGACCAGCCCGAGCAGCAGGTAGAAATGCCGCCAGTGGTCGGTGTCGATCTGGATGCCCTGCAGGATCGTGACGAACAGCACCGACCAGAGCACGATCGCGTGGTTCTGCGTCGGCGTGCGGCGGAACACCAGCGTCCAGCCGACATAGGCCGTGGCGGCCATCAGGCCGAGCCAGGCGAAGCCGCCGAGCCAGCCATAGGAGGCGAAGGCGTTGATGTAGACGTTGTGCGGGTCTTCCGGAAAGAAGAAGCGGAAGCGCAGCGGCCCAAAGCCGTTGGGCAGGTCGAGCAGCAGCGGGATCGAGCGCAACTGGTTGCCGAAGCGCCCGGTGACGCCCTGATCGTAGCTCTGGTCGAGCGTGGCGCGCACCTCGAAGACCGCCCGGATGTTCTCGAACGACAGCGCGATCAGAAGCGCCACGACGAGCGCACCGAGCGCGACCAGCGTCAGGAAGACGATGCGCGTCCGCCGCGAGGCGCTGGGCGAGGTCAGGAAGGTCAGCGCGATCATCATCAGCGCCGCCGCCGCGAGATTGCCCCATGCGCCGCGCGAGAACGTCAGGAACAGCGCAGCCAGCGGCAGGCTCATGATCGCCAGTCCGCGCAGCAGGCCGATCCGGCCGATCAGGATGTGCTGGAGCGCAAACACGATCGGCAGCACCAGGAAGGGCCCGAGCACGTTGGGATCCTTGAAGGTGCCCGAGGCGCGGCCGTAGAGCGAGAACACCGAGCCCAGCCCCGCCACGTCAAAATAGCCGAGCAGGCCGGCAAAGCTCGCGCACCAGGCGGCGAAGAGATAGCCCTTGCGCAGCGTCTCGATGCGGCCATAGGCGTCGTCGGCCATGATCGCGGCGAGGAAGATCGCGGTTATCATCAGATAGACCGAGACGGCGGTGAAGCGCACCGAGGGCGCCTCGTCCATCCACGGGATCAGCGAGATGACGCCGCCGAGATTGTAGAGCAGCAGCAGCAGCGCGAGCGGGATCAGCTTCTGCGAGAAGCGCACGCCGGTCAGCGCGAACACGAACAGCGTCAGCAGGAAGACCAGCTCATAGGGCGAGGGCTCGATCAGCGCGAAGCCGCTGCAGGCCGCCAGCAGCCAGAGGGTGCCGCGCTTGATTGCGGCGTAGGAGATCGTCAGGCCGCGCGGGCGGCCCTGCTCGACGCCGGCGCGGTCGGCGAGCGCGCTCAATAGGCGTTCTCGTTCTTGGTCATCAGCGAAAGCGGCGTCTTGATCAGGATGTAGATGTCGAGAAGCACCGACCAGTTCTCGATGTAGTAGAGGTCGTGCTCGACGCGGCGCTGGATCTTGTCCTCGGTGTCGGTCTCGCCGCGCCAGCCATTGACCTGCGCCCAGCCGGTGATGCCGGGCTTGACCTTGTGGCGGGCGAAATAGCCGTCGACGACCTGCTCATAGGCGCGGTCGGACGCCTTGGCGTGGATCGCATGCGGGCGCGGGCCGACCAGCGAGAGATCGCCCTTCAGGATCACGTTGAAGAGCTGTGGCAATTCGTCGATCGAGGTCTTGCGGATGAAGCGGCCGACGCGGGTGACGCGCGGATCGTCCTTGGTGACCTGCTTGCTGGCGGTGAAGTCACTCATCTCGTGATAGAGCGAGCGGAACTTGAACACCTCGATCAGTTCGTTGTTGAAGCCGTAGCGCTTCTGCCGGAACAGCACCGGCCCCTTCGAATCGAGCTTGATCGCGATTGCGGTGGCGATCATCAGCGGCGACAGCGCGATCAGCGCCAGCGTGCCGACGACCTTGTCGAACAGGAATTTGACGACGATATCCCAGTCCGCGATCGGCCGGTCGAACACGTCGAGCACCGGCACGGCGCCGATATAGGAATAGGAGCGCGGCCGGAACCTGAGCTTTGACATATGCGCCGAGAGGCGGATGTCGATCGGCAGCACCCAGAGCTTGCGCAGCATGGTCAAAAGCCGCGCCTCGGCCGAGATCGGCAGGGTGAAGATCACGAGGTCGAGCTTGGTGCGGCGCGCGAACTCGACGAGATCGTCGATCGTGCCGAGCTTGGGATAGCCGGCGACGAGATCGGGCGAGCGGTCGTCGTTGCGGTCGTCGAACACGCCGCAGACGCGCAGTCCCGTGTCGCGCTGCATCTCCAGCGCCTTGATCAGCGCCTCGCCGGCCTCGCCGCCGCCGACGATCGCGGTGCGGCGCTCCAGCCGGCCCATGCGGGTGAGGTGGCGCACGCCGAGCGTCACGCAAAGCCGCTCGAACAGCAGCGCGCCAAGACCGCCGGCATAGAGGCTCGCCAGCCAGACGCGCGAGACCTGGTCGCCGATCTTGAGGAAGAAGAACGCCGCCAGCGTGATCAGGAACAGCGTGGTCCAGCCGGCCGTGAGCCTGACCGCCATGGTGATGAAATGGCGCAATGCGCCGATATGGTAAAGCTGCAGGGCCTGGAAGGTGCCGAGCGCGCCCACGGCAAGGAGCGGGATCGTGATCTGGTAGGTCGTCGAGCTTTCGACATTGCCGGCGACGTAGAGCCAGTAGACGAACCCGCCGACGCCGACCACCGCCAGCACGTCGAACAGCCGGACGAAACCTTCGATCATCACCGGCGACAGGGTCCGCTTCACCGGCATGGCGGCGATGCGCTCGGCCAGCGGGTGGAAGGCGCGGGTCGGGCGCGCCGCATCGATGCCGGCCATGTCCGCCGTCGCTGCGGAGGCCGCATCGACCTTGATCAGATCGCGAACATCGAAGGCGCCCATGACGTCACATCCCTGGTCCGACCGGCGAGGCGATGCCCGACGATCTTGACCAAGCGCTACTCCAAAATGCTCACGGAAGGCTTAATCCGACGCCTCGCTGTTTTCGGGGATTCGCCGACGGCCGGGCCGGGGGGAGGGGTGATATCGCGCCATCGTCGGCGCGAACGCCTGTCCGGAAGTCGATTTCGGGAAAGCTGATTTTCGCCTGACCGTTCAAGGTATTGATACAGTTTTTCTTGGTGGAAAATGCGCTCGATGTTTCCAGAAAAGTGATGAAATAACCGCTTTGCGTTGACAGAAATACAGTTTTCGGGCATATCCACTCGTGATGAGTGTCTGAGAAGCACATTTTTGAGCGGAACATGTCCCCGGCGAGAGCCGTCCCTAGACATGACGCTGTGCTGCTTGGGCGGAGCCCTCCGCCGAAGTCTTATTCTGGAACTTGTCCTAAAAACTCAAACGATTGCCGAGCTGACCGGACCCGCACCCGCGCCGTCCGAAATCCGTTCCGCCCTGTGTGCTCCATGTCTTTCCACTGGTTGATTCTGCTCGCGGCCATCGCCGTCGAGATCGTCGCGACGGCCGCGCTGAAGTCGTTCGTCTCAGGCCCGCTGCTCGTCGCCATCCTGCCTCTCCTCCTGATCGGGTTGTCCTTCGCCCTGCTCAGCGTCGCCCTGCGGGTCATCCCTCTTGCGGTCGCCTATGCGGTCTGGGAAGGGCTCGGCATCGTCGGCATCGCCTTTGCCGGGCACTGGTTCTTCGGCGAGCATCTGACGCCGGGGCGCATAGCGGCGCTCGCCGCGATCATCGCCGGCATCGTGCTGCTGGAGCGTGGCGTCGCCAGCGACGGAGGTGACGAAGAGGGGAGCCCGGCATGATCGCCCCCCTTCTTCCGCAGTCGCTGGCCCTGCTCTGGCTGGCGCTGGCCGTGATCCTCGAAGTCGGCGGCACCTGGCTGCTCAAGCTCTCCGACGGCATGAAGCGCCGATGGCACGGCGCGCTCGGCGTCGCCCTCGTCATCGGCGCCTTCGCGGCGCTGGCGCAGGCCATCCGTGGCATGGACCTGTCGGTCGCCTATGCGGTCTGGGGCGGGGCCGGGCTGGTGATCACCGCGATCGTCGGCGCGCTCGTCTTCGGCCAGCGCATTCGTCCCGGCGGCTGGGCCGGGATGGGGCTCGTCATCGCCGGCGTGGTGGCGTTGAAGCTGCTGTAAGGGCAGCGCTCAGGCTCCGCGCGCCGTCATGGCGTCGCCATAGGCTGCAAGCACTCCGTCGATCATCGCGTCGAGCGCGAAGTTCTGGCGCACATGTTCGGCGAGGTCGGCAGCCTGCGCCCGTCGCTGTGCGTCCGGCGTCGCCAGCGTCGCGCGGATGGCGTCGGCCAGGATCACCGGGTCGTTGGGCGGGATCAGCCGGCTGCGATGCGCCGGGCCGTAGATCTCCTTGATGCCGCCGACATCGGTCGAGATCAGGGGCTGAGCCGCGGCCGCCGCCTCCAGGATGACATAGGGCAGCGATTCCGCCCGCGACGGGATCACCATGATGCGCGCCTGCGACAGCGCCTTGCGGATCGGCCCCGGCGGCTCGAACACGCATTGCCCATCGACGCCCTGCTGCACGGTCATGCGCCGCAGTTCAGCCTCGTCGGGGCCCGAGCCGACGATCAGCATGAGCGGCGTCAGTCCGTCGCGCGTCTTCAGCAGGCTGAGCGCCTCGATCAGCGTATCGACGCCCTTGGCCGAGCGCAGTTCGCCGAGATAGACGAGGTCGAAGCCAGCCTGAGCGTGGTCGATCGGCTCGAACTCGGCCTCCGAGATGCCGTTCAGCACGATGCGGTGGTCGGTCGAAGGCATATGCCCGATATGCGCCTCGAAACGCCCGGCGATGAAGGCGCTCTCGAACAGGAACATGTCGGTGGCGCGCTCGAGCAGGCGCTCGACGGCCATATAGACCTTATGCTCGATGCCGCCCGGCTTGTAGTTGAAGCTGCCGCCATGAGGGGTGTAGGCGGTGACGTAGCTGCGCTTCGGCGTCACCAAGGCAGGCAGGCGCGCATAGACGCCGCCTTTCGAGCCATGGGCATGGACGATGTCGGGCGCAAGACGCGTGCGTGTCGAGGCCGCGCTCGCCTGCGCCCTTGCGTCGGTCAGGCTCGGATAGCGCGACATCGGCACCCGCGTCACCCCGAGCGCAAGCTGGGGTCCAAGCTCGGCGAAGACCTGGTCGGCGCGTGCGCCGCCGGTCGTCGAATCGCAGAAGATGCCGACCTCGTGCCCGCGCGCGACCTGGCCGCGCGCCAGATCCTGAACATGGCGGAACAGCCCGCCGAGCGGCGCCCGGAAGACATGCAGAATGCGCAGCCGGCGCGCGGGGGCGGCGTCCGTCATGGCGATCTCCCGCTGGTCTTCAGAACCAGCGTTCCTTGATGACGATGGTGTCGCCGGGCTGGACGGCATAGGTGATCGGCACGGAGGCCGTGATGAGCTGGCCGTCGACCTGGCGCGTGACCTCGGCCCAGGAGCGCTGTCCGCGCGGCGTGAAGCCGCCGGCGATGGCCACCGCCGTCTGCACGGTCATGCCGTTGACGTAGGGAAACTGGCCCGAATTTGTGACCTCGCCCAGGACGAAGAAGGGGCGGTAGGCATCGACCTCGACGGAGACCTTCGGCTCGCGCAGGAAGCCGGCGCGCAGCTTGCCCTCGATCGCCCGTTCGAGCTGCTGCGTGGTGCGGCCCTGCGCCTCGACCGTGTCGATCAGCGGCATCGAGATACGGCCCGCGCCATCGACCGCATAGATATTGGAGAGGTTATCCTGCCCGAACACGATGATTCTGAGTCGGTCGCCGCTGGCGAGGCGATAGGGCCCCTGCGCCTCGGCAACCGCGTATTCGGACGCGACATAGCGCGGCGCGCAGGCGCCCGCCACCAAAGCGGCGGCCAGTGCGAGAGAGGCGAGCTGTCGACTCATCACGTGCGATACCCATGCAGGAACTGCATTCAGAGTTAGGTCGACGTGGTTAACAAAGCGTGACGCGTCGCGTCCGCTGCTCTTGATAGTTGTCGCGCCCGGGAGGGGCGTCTCTTTGCGACATTAACCGGCCACTAACCTTAATCGGGTTTACTTGACCCTGCGTCCCTGTTCAGGGGGCGACAGTTTTGCGTGAATGGATGGGTCATGACCGCTCACACCGAAAGCCAGATGCGGGATGAAAGCGCGAACCGGGGCGACATGCTCGATCTGGCGGCGCTCTGGGCTGCGATCAAGCGGCGCAAGGCCTGGATCATCGGCCCGTCTCTCGCCGCGCTCGGCCTGTCCTTCGTCGCCGTCAACCTGATTCCGGCGCGTTACACCGGCGAGGCGCGCCTCCTGCTGGAAAATCGCGACAGCTTCTACACCCGCCCCGGCCAGAACGGCGGCGAGGGCGGCGGCCAGCAGTTCGACAGCGAGGCCGTGCAGAGCCAGGTTCAGCTCATCATGTCGCGCGATCTGGCGCGCGAGGCGATCAAGCGCATCGGGCTCGTCGGCAACAGCGAATTCGATTCGGGCGCGGGCGCGCTGAATGCGCTCAGGAAGATCGGCGTGCTGATCGGGCTCGGCGCCCATCCGGCCGACCGCTCGCCAGAGGAGCGCGTGCTGGAGAAATATTATGACCGGCTGCTGGTCTTCCCCGTCGGCAAGTCGCGCATCGTCTCCGTCGAGTTCACCTCGCAGGATCCGGCGTTGGCCGCCAAGGGCGCCAACATCATCGCCAACACCTATCTGGAGACGCAGGAAGCCGCCAAGCAGGACACCGCCCGCAGCGCCTCCTCCTGGCTCTCGACCACGATCGAGCCCCTGCGCAAACGCGTCGCCGAGGCCGAGGCCAAGGTCGAGGAGTTCCGCTCGCGCAACGGCCTGCTGGTCGGAGCCAACAACACCACCATCACCTCGCAGCAGCTCGCCGACCTCTCGACGCAGCTCTCCGATGCGCGCCGGCAGCAGGCCGAGGCGCAGGCCAAGGCCGGGTTGATCCGCGATGCGATCCGGCAGGGCCGCACCTTCGAGATCCCCGACGTCGCCAACAACGAGTTGGTGCGCCGGCTGATCGAGCAGCGCGTCAACCTGCGCGCCCAGATCGCGCTCGAATCGCGCAACCTTCTCTCGGAGCATCCGCGGATCAAGGAGCTCAACGCCCAGCTCGCCGATCTCGAAGGCCAGCTCCGGGGCGCGGCAGAGCGTACCGTCCGGACGCTGGAGAACGAGGCCAAGATCGCCACACAGCGCATCGAGAGCTTCACAGCCGCGCTCGACGGCCAGAAGAAGAACGTCTCCAGCGCCAATGACAGCGAGGTCCAGCTCCGTGCGCTGGAACGCGAGGCCAAGACGCTGCGCGACCAACTCGAACAGTACATGCTGCGCTATCGCGAGGCTGTCGCCCGCGACGCCGTCAACGCGACGCCGGCCGACGCCCGCGTGATCTCGCGCGCGATCGAGCCGACCGAGCCATCCTTCCCCAAGAAGATCCCGACCATGATCGTCGCGACGCTGGCGACCTTCCTCGTCGCGCTGGCAACCATCGTCTCGCGCGAACTGCTCAACGGCCAGGCCGGTGCGCCCGCCCATGCGCCGCGCCGCGCGCCGGGCTGGGTCGGCGCGGATGGACATGCAAGAGCGGCCGCGCCGCGCACCGATCCGCGCCGCGAGCGCGTCGCGGGCCTGCTGACCCATGCCGGCAGGCTCGGCCAGCTCACGCTCGATCCCGAGCGGCCGGAGCAGACGCTGGTCGAACTCGCCGCCCGTATCGAAGAGCCGGCGCGCGGCATGGCGCCCCTGCTGCTGGTGCTCGATGGCGGCGGCGCGGGCGCGACCACGGCGCGCGACCTCGCCGAGCATCTCTCGCGCCGCTGCCGCTGCATCATCGTCGATCTCGTCGCCGACCGCGACCGCCGCGAGCCCGGCTTCTCCGAGCTGCTCGCCGGCGAGGCGCTGTTCTCCGACATCATCATGCGCGAATCCGGCTCGCGCCTGCATCGCATCGGCCCCGGCCATGCCGGCCGCGACGCGGTTCTGGCCGCACCCGATCTCGTCGAAGTCGCGCTCGACGCGCTCTGCGAGACCTATGACTGGGTGCTCGTCGCCGCCGCCTCCAACGACGACAGCGCCGTGCTCTCGCCGCTCGCGGCGCGTGCGCAGGGCGGGCTCGTCATGGCGGGCACGGCCAGCAACGGCCACGCGGTCGAGGCGGCCTATCGTCTCTCGGATCTGACCAAGGCCCCGGTTTCGCTTGTACTGGACCAGCCTGAACACGGGCAGGGCCTGCCCTTCGATGCACGCGAGCGCGACGCCGCCGAAGCCTGAGTCCTACTCCTCGGCCGCGCGGCTGCGGCCGCGCGCCTTGTCGAGCAGCCCCGATGCGCGATGCGCCAGCCTGAGCAGCCGCGGCTGGGTCTTGATCCAGCGCTTGGCGGAGCGTCTGGCGCGGGCGATGCCGGCAAAAAGCCGGCCCTTGACGGTGATCGGCACGAAAGTATCGACGAGTTCGTCGCGCTCGTCGCAGATCGTCGTCTTGTAGCGCGCCTCGCCGACGCCGAGGTCGAAGCTCGTGACGCCGGCCTGGCATTGCAGCCTGATCAGGTCGATCAGCAGAATTTCGCCGGGACTCGATTTGGCGGCTTCGCTATCGATGTCGAACGACGTGGCCATCCCCGAGAAGCGCGCGCCCTGCACCGCCCCGACATAGGTGGCGACCGGGCGTCCGGAGAGTTCGAGGCAATAGAGCTGCAACGCCGGCCGGTCCCCGCTGGCGGCCTGTTTCAGGAAGGCGCGCATCGCCGGTTCGGCGAAGGGATCGGCGATGCCCATGGCGGCGAACCGCATCGCCTTCTGCGCAAGGAACGCCGCGATCACGCGCTCGATCCCGGCGTCGTCTGTGGCGCGCACGACCTGCGAGGGTCCATAGGTCGCGAAGCGGTTGCGCTTGTTCTTGAGCTTCTTGTGGGCGTGGCTACTCATCGCGCGCCGCAGCGTGCCGTCGCAATCGCCCGGAGTTAGCGCGAGTTTGTAGGCGGCGCTTGGGCTGGGGCCGGCCGCCAGCAGCGCCATCGGGTTGGCGACGCCCTGCCACTCCACCGGCTGGTTGACGAAGACGAAGGCGTCGAGCCCGCCGATCGCCGCCGCGATCTCCAGCAGCATGGCGCGCGTCGATGCAGCGTTGAGCCCGGCTGCGAACTCCGGCGCATACACGCCCATATGATAATTGGCGTGCTTGCCGCCGATGAACTCGGCGAAACGGATGCCGTTTCGCCGCGTGATCACCAGCGGCAGGATCGCCAGCGGCTGCCCGCGCCCGTCGCGCAGCACGACATGGCGGAATTCCATGCCATGCGAGCGGCCGACGGTGGCGACGAAGGCTTCGACCCAGGCATGCGCCTGATAGGGCGTCAGCAGCGCGGTCTCCTCCAGCGCGCGCCAGTCCCCGGCGACGGCCGAGATGTCGCTTTCCACCGTGACGCTGGCGTAGCCGCGCGCCACGACGCTCTGGCGCGGAGCCAGAGACAGGGCTGCGGGGCGTTCGGCGAGGGCGGACATCGGCGGTCGATCCGGGGGCAGCGTGGAATTCGCCAGCGTTTTAACCCGGCATTGTGAACAGACCGGGCAGGATCGGCCTGTCGGCCAAGAGCTTTGGCGAACAGCGTTAGCAAGCGGTTGCCGCGGACGAGACAGAATGAGCCTGCGCCACAAAGCCTTCTCGGCCGTCTTCAAGGCGATCGCGCTGACCCGCGCCGATCGCTGGAGCAGGGGCTTTGCGCAAGGCATGGGCGTCATCCTGACGCTGCACCATGTCCGCCCCGCCAGCGCCGAACCCTTCCAGCCCAACCGCCTGCTGGAGATCACGCCGGAGTTCCTCGACGCGACGCTGCGGCTGATCCGGGCCGAGGGATACGACATCGTCTCGCTCGACGAGGCGCTGTTGCGGCTGACCGCGTTCAGGCCCGGCCGCTTCTTCGTCGCGCTGACCTTCGACGACGGCTATCGCGACAACGTCGAGCATGCCTGGCCGGTGCTGGCGAAGCACGGCGCGCCCTGGACGATGTTCGTCACGCCCGGCTTCGCCGACCGCACCGCGCGGCTCTGGTGGCTGGAGCTGGAGGAGGCGATCCGCGCGCTGCCGCGTTTTTCGGTCGAGCTGCCGGGCGGCGGCTTTTCGGCCCGGACGGAGACTGCGGCGGAAAAGCAACTCGCCTTCGACCAGCTCTACTGGCGCCTGCGGAAAGAACCGGAAGCGATTCTACTTTCAGTGATTTCCGGTCTCGCCCGGCAGGCCGGCGTCGACCCGGCCGCCCTTGTCGAGCGCGAATGCCTGCCCTGGGAGACTTTGCGCGCGCTTTCGGGCGCGCCGGGCGTCACCATCGGCGCGCACACGCTGAGCCACCCCATGCTGGCGAAACATCCCACTGAGGTCGCCCGCGCCGAGATCGCCGACAGCAAGGCGCGGCTGGAGGCCGAGCTCGGCATCCCCGTCCGCCATTTCGCTTATCCGGTCGGCGATCCGACCTCGGCCGGCGCGCGCGAGTTCGGGCTTGCGGGGGAGGTCGGTTTCGCAAGCGCGGTGACGACGCGTCCGGGCCACCTCTTCGAGCCGCACGCCCGGCATCTGCAGGCCCTGCCGCGCGTCTCACTGAATGGGTTTCACCAGAGTGAGGAGGCGGTGCGAGCGCTGCTGTCGGGGCTGCCGTCCCTGCTGTGGAACAGGGGGCGGAAGGTAGATGCGGCGATCGGAGGATCGAAATGATTGAGGGCTACATCCTCTTGCTTGTCGTGATGCCAGCAGCTCTATTCGGGGGCGGTTGGCTCATCTCTTATTCAAATAGCAGAACATTCGATTTTATGATCACAAAAATCGTCGGTTTAATTATACTGTTTCCATTGATTGTAATTCCTGTATTTTTTATTATAGTTTCTGAAAATTATGGCCAATTGAGTCATCAAAATAGAGAGTACAAAAATTTATTTTCTTAAATTTTATTTGTTATTTCAGGAGTGTTATACAAGAAAAGTCGGATTCAAAGTGTAGCAATGGTTGGGCTGGGATACGCAATTTGGGCTTATTTTTATATCACAGCTTAGGTTGATTGTTGTTCGTATCCTTCCGCTCCATCCACCGGATCAACGGCAGCAGCGGCAGCACCCAGGCCAGTCCCAGCGCGATATAGGCGATCGTCTGCACGAGCTTGGGCGCGTCCGTGATCCGCCCCTGCGCCAGCGCCATCGCGACCAGCGCATAGACGCAGACGAAGACGAGGATCGCGATCGTTCCGATCAGCTTGCGGCGGCTCTGGCTCATCGCATCGTCTCCGGCGAGGACGCGGCGGCTGCGACGATGCGGGCGTTGTCGGGCGTTTTCATGGGGTCTATCTGTCACCGGAAGCCGTGCTTGTGAAGCGCGACATCTGCGACCGCGAATCCTGAAACCGCGAAAAGCCGAAGCCTGTGACCATCGCCCTCGACAGACCCGTCATTGAGACCAGCCAAAGCGCAGGCCGCACCGCCGTGCGCCGCTGGCTCTGGTGCGTCGCCGCGCTCGTCTTCGTCATGGTCGTGGTCGGCGGCGCGACGCGCCTGACGGGCTCGGGCCTCTCGATCACCGAATGGCGGCCGGTGACAGGCGCGATGCCGCCGCTCTCCGATGCGGCATGGGCGCTCGAATTCGAGAAGTATCGCTCAAGCCCGCAATACCAGCTCCTCAACGCCGGCATGAGCCTTGGTGATTTCAAGTTCATCTACTGGTGGGAATGGGGCCATCGCCAGCTCGGCCGCTTCATCGGGCTGGTCTATCTCGGCGGTTTTCTGATCGTCGCGGCATCGCGAATCCTGCCCTGGCGTCAGTCTCTGATCCTGTTTTGCATGGGCCTGATGCTGGCGCTGCAGGGCGCGATCGGCTGGATCATGGTGGCGTCCGGCCTCCAGCCCGGCATGGTCGCGGTCGCGCCGGTCAAGCTGACGCTGCATCTGACGTTTGCGGGCCTGTTCTTCGCCTCGGTCGTCGCCTTCGCCACCGCGATGACGCCGCCGCGCCGCGTCGAGGCCGCGCAGGGCAGGGCGGCCGCCTGGGCGTTGCTGGCGCTGACCTTCGCCCAGATCGCGCTCGGCGGCCTGGTGGCGGGCTCGAAGGCCGGCTTCACCTTCAACACCTGGCCGCTGATGGACGGGGCGCTGATTCCCTCGGGCGCGCTGCTCTTCGCCAAGACGCCGTTCTGGGAGAACTTCGTCGACAATGTCGCGCTGGTGCAGTTCAACCACCGCATCGGGGCCTATCTGCTGCTCGCCTTTGCGCTCTGGCATGCGCTGAGCCTGCGCCGCGCCGGGCCGGGCTCCGGCGCGGCAAAGCGCGCCACCGCGCTCGCCGGCATGATGCTGATGCAAGGCGCGCTTGGCGTCATCACGCTGGTGCTGGTCGTGCCGCTCTGGGCCGGGCTCGCGCATCAGGCGCTAGCCTTCGCGATCCTGGCGATGGCGGTGGTGCATCTCACACGCCTGTCATTCCGGGGCACGCCGCAGGCGTGAACCCGGAACCCAAGACCGGGCGATCTCGCCTCTGAACTGCCGGTCGCCGAAAAACCCGTTCCGATCGTTCACCCGGTCGTGGGTTCCGGGTTCCTCGCTTCGCGACGCCCCGGAATGACAAGCGTCAATCTCAGGCCAGCGCCTGATCCAGATCGTCGATGATGTCGGCCACATCCTCGAGCCCGATCGAGAGCCGCACCACCTCCGGCCCCGCGCCCGAGGCCGTCTTCTGCGCGTCCGAAAGCTGGCGGTGGGTGGTCGAGGCCGGGTGGATCACCAGCGAGCGCGTGTCGCCGATATTGGCCAGATGCGAGAACAGCTTCAGGTTCGTCACCAGCTTGACGCCGGCGTCGTAGCCGCCCTTGAGGCCGAAGGTGAAGACCGCGCCCGCGCCCTTGGGGCAGTAGCGCTGCGCCAGCGCGTGATATTTGTTGTCGGGCAGCCCGGCATAGCTGACCCACTCCACCGCCGGATGCTTGGCGAGATGCTGCGCGACGGCCAGCGTCGACTCGCAATGGCGCTGCATCCGCAGCGGCAGCGTCTCGATCCCGGTCAGGATCATGAAGGCGTTGAACGGGGCGAGCGCCGGGCCCATGTCGCGCAGGCCGAGTACCCGGCAGGCGATCGCGAAGGCGAAATTGCCGAAGGTCTCGCCCAGCACCATGCCGTTATACTCCGGCCGGGGTTTTGACAGCATCGGATAGCGCTCGTCGCCCATCCAGTTGAACGTGCCGCCATCGACGATGATGCCGCCGATCGAGTTGCCGTGCCCGCCCAGAAACTTCGTCATCGAATGCACGACGATGTCGGCGCCGTGCTCGAAAGGCCGGATCAGATAGGGGCTCGCCATCGTGTTGTCGACGATCAGCGGGATGTTATGCTTCCTGGCGATGGCCGCGATGCCGGCGATATCGACCACGACGCCGCCCGGATTGGCGATGGATTCGATGAAGATCGCCTTGGTCTTGGGCGTCACGGCCGCGGCGAACGCCTCCAGATCGTCGGAATCGGCCCAGATCACGCTCCAGCCGAAGTTCTTGTAGGAGTGGTTAAACTGGTTGATCGAGCCGCCATAGAGCTTCTTGGCGGCGACGAACTCGTCGCCGGGCTGCATCAGCGCGTGAAAGCTGAGGAACTCGGCCGCATGGCCGGACGCCACCGCGAGCGCCGCCGTGCCGCCCTCCAGCGCCGCGACGCGCTCTTCCAGCACCGCGTTGGTCGGGTTGCCGATGCGGGTGTAGATGTTGCCGAACGCCTGCAGCCCGAACAGCGAGGCGGCATGGTCGACATCGTCGAAGACGAAGGACGTGGTCTGGTAGATCGGCGTGGCGCGCGCGCCGGTCGCCGCGTCGGGGGCAGCGCCTGCGTGGATCGCGAGCGTGTGGAAGCCCGGTGCGCGGTCGGTCATGGCGTGCTCCTTGGGAAATTCTGGTTCTGGAATGAGGCGTTCGTTTTAACGAACGCGCGGGATGGCGTCAATGAAGCCGCAATCCCGTCCGTCGTCTTTGCGAGCGGAGCGAAGCAATCCAGCCTCTCGCGCCGACTCCTGGATTGCTTCGCTTCGCTCGCAAAGACGGATGCGCATCACGTCCCCGGTCGGTGGATCGTCAGCTTCTGGAACCCCTTGCCCGCCAGAACCGGCTTCTTCGACGACAGGATGCGCGAATTGATGCCCTGCCAGCCGATCTCGCCCGAGAGCCGGCCATACTCGATCTTGGGGCAGCGGTTCATGATGACGGTGACGCCCCTGGCCTCGGCGCGGGCGGCCGCCTCGTCGTTGCGCACCGAAAGCTGCATCCAGATCACCTTCGGCAGCGGATCGAGCGCCAGCGCCTCGTCGGTGATCGGGCCGGCGGCTTCCGAATTGCGGAAGATCTCGACCATGTCGATCGCGCCGGGGATGTCCTTCAGCGAGCCGTAGACCATCTTGCCCAGCAGCGTCTGCCCGGCGAGGCCGGGATTGACCGGGATCACGTCATAGCCGCGATCGAGCAGGTATTTCGTCACGATCCAGCTCGGCCGCGCCTCGCTGGCGGAGGCTCCGACCAGCGCTATGCGCTTCACGGATTTCAGGATCTCGCGGATCTGGTTGTCTGGGTAGGCATCGTGGGTCATTGAAGGCTGCGTTCCGAGAGTCAGGCGCGGGGAACCCCTCTCCCAAAGGGAGAGGGGCAGGGGTGAGGGGAAGGACGTTCTCCGCATAAAGCGCGACCTGACCGGAAACCACCGGAACAACCTGATCACACGTCCGTCACCTCACCCCTGCCCCTCTCCTTACAGGAGAGGGGTGCCCCATGCATCACCGTCCAACGCGGCGCTACCCCTCCCAAACCGGCGTCCGCTTCTCCATGAACGCGCCAATCCCTTCCTCCGCGTCACGCGCCAGCATGTTCTCGACCATAACCGCCGAGGCGTGGTCATAGGCCGCGCCGAGCCCCATCTCGCGCTGCTCGTAAAAGGCCCGCTTGCCGACCCTGACGGTCGCCGGCGATTTCGAGGCGATCACGGCGGCAAGCCGACCGGCCTCCGCCAGCGCCCCGCCCGCCGGCACGACGCGGTTGACCAGCCCCATCCGCGCAGCGTCCTCGGCGGGCATCATCTCGCCGAGCAGCAACATCTCCATGGCGTGCTTCGCCGACAGGTTGCGCGACAGCGCCACCATCGGCGTCGAGCAGAACAGGCCGATATGGACGCCCGGCGTGCAGAATCTGGCGTCCGCACCTGCGACCGCGAGGTCGCAGCTCGCCACGAGCTGGCAGCCCGCCGCCGTGGCCGTGCCCTCGACCGCCGCGATCACCGGCTGGGGCAAAGCGGTGATCGCCTGCATCACGGCCGAGCAGCGCCCGAGGATGTCGGTGAAATAGGCCCGTCCGCGATCCGGGTCGGCGCGCCGCGCGCTCATCTCCTTGAGGTCGTGGCCGGCGCAGAACACCGGGCCTTCCGCCGACAGGATGACCGCCTTGACCGCGCGGTCCGCTGCGATGGCGGCAAAGGTCTCCGCCAGCGCCGCCAGCATCGCCTCGCTCAGCGGGTTGCGCGCCTGCGGGCGGTTCAGCGTCAGCGTCGCGACGCCGTCCGTACACTCACGAAGAAGGACAGGGGCGGCTTCAGGCTTGATATGGGCGTTCATCGATGGGCCTTTCGCAGCGTTGCCTATTGTCGGAGCCCGGGCCTCATGCTGCAAGGCAGGGGAAAGCCGAAGCCGGAGCCATTTTTCGCACCATGAGCACCGTCATGACCGCCTCCGAGATCGAGAGCTATCTCGACCGCGTCTTCCCGCAACTGCATTATGGCGGGCGCACCTATTTCGTCGAGGAGGTCGGGCCGATGACCGCCCGGCTGCGCTGCGACTACCACGAGCGGCATCTGCGCCCGGGCGGCACCATCTCCGGCCCGACCATGATGGCGCTGGCGGACCTTGCGCTCTATGTCGCCATCCTGGCCCAGATCGGCCCGGTCGCCCTGGCCGTCACCACGAGCCTCACCTACAATTTCCTTCGCAAACCCGGACAGGCGGCGCTGATCGCCGAATGCCGATTGCTCAAACTCGGCCGGCGGCTGGCCGTCGGCGAGGTTTCGCTGTTCTCTCAAGGAGAGAGCGAGATCGTCTGCCATGCCACCGGGACGTATGCGATTCCGGCTGAGCGCTGACCACCCCTGTCATTCCGGGGCTTCGCGCAGCGAAGAACCCGGAACCCACGACCGCGCGAGCTCTCGATGACGCGCTCGGACTGCCTCGCCCGGTCGTGGGTTCCGGGTTCGGCGCTGCGCGCCGCCCCGGAATGACAGAGGGATGCGGATTTGCGGTATCCAGATACCTTTCCAAGCATCCCATTCAAAAAACAGCGATTTTGACCTCAGCCAACCGTTTCGTACGCTTGACAGCCCGCGCCCGCGCCCCTATCCACCGCCTCACATCGCCGCCGGTCTCCGGCGGCTTGTCATTTTCTTACCAGCCAATCGAAAGGGCGCCGCGATGAAGACCATGTCGCTGAAACCCGCCGATGTCGAAAAGAAGTGGGTTGTGATCGACGCCTCCGGGCTCGTCGTCGGCCGTCTCGCCACCATCGTGGCGTTGCGCCTGCGCGGCAAGCACAAGGCCAATTACACCCCCCATGTCGACTGCGGCGACAACATCGTGATCGTGAATGCCGACAAGGTCGTCCTGACCGGCCGCAAGCGCGACCAGAAGATCTACTATCACCACACCGGCTATGCCGGCGGCATCAAGGAACGCTCGGCCAAGTTCATTCTCGAGGGCCGTTTCCCCGAGCGCATCGTCGAGAAGGCCATCGAGCGCATGCTCCCGCGCGGTCCTCTGTTCCGTCAGATCCTCGGCAACCTGCGCGTCTACAAGGGCGCCGAGCATCCCCATGCCGCGCAGTCGCCGGAGGCGCTCGACGTCGCCGCGCTTAACCGCAAGAATGCGAGGGTCTGATCATGGCCGAGGTTCTCCAGTCTCTCGAGCAGCTCGGCCAGGTCGCCAAGACCGCCCAGCCCGACGCTCCCGTCCACGTCAAGAAGGTCGACGCCCAGGGCCGCGCCTATGCCACCGGCAAGCGCAAGAACGCCATCGCGCGCGTCTGGATCAAGCCGGGCTCCGGCAAGATCACGGTCAACACCCGTGACCAGGAGGTCTATTTCGCCCGTCCCGTGCTCCGCATGGTCCTGCAGCAGCCGCTGCAGCTCGTCGAGCGCATGACCCAGTACGACGTCGTCGTCACGGTCAAGGGCGGCGGACTGTCGGGCCAGGCCGGCGCGGTTCGCCACGGCATCTCCAAGGCCCTGACCTTCTTCGAGCCAGAGCTTCGTGGCCCGCTGAAGAAAGGCGGCTTCCTGACCCGCGATTCGCGCGTCGTCGAGCGCAAGAAGTTCGGCAAGGCAAAAGCCCGCCGCAGCTTCCAGTTCTCGAAGCGCTGATCGACCACAGCTTCGGCTGTCGTTTACCGGCTATGCATCAGGGCGGCTCGCAAGAGCCGCCCTTTTCGTATTGGCTGTCGGCCCCTCCGCCCTCATCCTTCGAGACGCCGCTTCGCGGTTCCGCAGGATGAGGGCTCGAATGGAAGGAAGCACAATGACAACCCGTCCCGTCCTCCTCGTCACCGGCGGCAGCCGCGGCATCGGCGCGGCCACCTGCATCATGGCGGCCCAGCGCGGCTATGACGTCGCGGTGAACTACCAGGGCAATGCGCAGGCGGCCGCACAAGTCGTCGCGGCCTGCGAGGCGGCCGGGGCGAAGGCCGTCGCGATCCAGGGCGAAATGGCGAGCGCCACAGACATCATCCGCCTTTTCGCCGAGGCCAGGGCGGCGCTGGGGCCGGTCAGCCATGTCGTCAACAATGCCGGCATCACCGGCAAGGCGAGCTCGCTGGCGGACGCCGACACGGCCGTGATCCGCGCCTGCATCGACATCAACGTCACCGGCGCGATCCTGGTGGCGCGCGAGGCGGCGAGGGCGTTGACCGCCAATACCGAGGCCCCGTCCAAGGCGATCGTCAACATCTCCTCGGCCGCGGCGACGCTGGGCTCGCCGGGCGAATATGTCTGGTACGCCGCCTCGAAAGGCGCGGTCGATACGCTGACCATCGGCCTGTCGAAGGAGCTGGCTCCGGCCGGCATCCGCGTCAATGCGGTTTCACCCGGCGTGACCGAGACCGACATCCACGCCTTGTCCACCGGCGAGCCCGGCCGCGCCGCCCGTCTCGCGCCTTTGGTGCCGCTTCAGCGCGCCGCGACGCCCGACGAGATCGCCGAGGCGGTGCTGTTCCTGCTCTCGGAGGCGTCGGCCTATACGACGGGTATCATCCTGCGCGTCGCCGGCGGACGGTAAAGCGCTGGAAGAACCCCTCTCCCTCCGGGAGAGGGGGTCCCCGCGTCTCGACGACGACAGCCAGCCCGAAACGACAGAATTGGCTGCCTGCTCCGCCATTCCCGACTGTCGCCGACGCCTCCCCATGCTAAATCCGTCGCTCAACCCGCCGCCCGCGAGCCCTCCATGCGCGTCCTGCTGACCCTGATCGCCTTCGGCATGATCGCCGTGCCGGCCTTGCTTGCGCTCTCCAGCGCAAGGCATGGCCGCGCCCGGCGCATCGGCAATGCGCTGATCATCTTCCTGACCCCGGCGATCGCGCTGGGCCTGATCCATGGCGTGCCGGAACTCGACGGCCGGGCTCTGCAGAACCCGGTCGCCTGGACGACGCTGCGGCTCGTGCTGTCGGGGCTCGCGCTGATCCTGCCCTGGTGCCTCTATGTCTGGCTCGCGGGCCGGCGCCGACCCTGAGACGATGCGATGACCGAACCCGCCGATACCCCGACGATCGACCACGCCTTCACCGGCGACAGGCGCGGCCCCGCCCATGACCCGACCTATGCCGGCGCGCTCTCCTTCATGCGCAGGCGCTATTCGAAAGACGTCGCGGGTTGCGACCTCGTGATCTGGGGCGTGCCCTTCGATCTCGCGGTCTCCAACCGGCCGGGCACGCGCTTCGGCCCGCAGGCGATGCGCCGCGTCAGCGCGATCTTCGACGGCGACGCGCAGTTTCCCTCAGCGATAGACCCGTTCGAGGTGCTGAGCGCGGTCGACTATGGCGACTGCCTGTTGCCGCGCGGCGACCTGCAGGGCTGCGCCAAAGCCATCGAGGACGGCGCTGCGAAGATCATCGCGACGGGCGCTCATCTCGTCACGCTGGGCGGCGACCATTTCATCACGCTGCCGCTGCTGCGCGCCCATGTCGCCCGCCATGGCAGGCTCGCGCTCGTCCAGTTCGATGCGCATCAGGACACCTGGGACGACGGCGTCGGCGCAATCAGCCATGGCGCCTTCGTGCTTGAGGCGGTGCGCGAGAAGCTGATCGACGTCGAACGCTCGATCCAGATCGGCATCCGCACCGTCGCGCCGCGCGATTGCGGGCTCAAGATCATCGACGGCTACGAGGCGCAAGCATTGGGCGTCGAGGGCGTCGTCGCCCGTATCCGCGAGCGGGTGGGGCAGGGGCCGGCCTATCTGACCTTCGACATCGACGCGATCGATCCTGGCCATGCGCCGGGCACGGGCACGCCGGTCGCGGGCGGCCTGTCGTCGGCGCAGGCGCTGGCCATGGTCTGGGGCCTGCGCGATCTCGATTTCCGCGGCATGGACATCGTCGAGGTCTCGCCGCCCTATGACCACGCCGACGCGACGGCGATCGCAGGCGCGGCGGTGGCGCAGCACTACATCCAGATGCTGGCGTTGCGGAAGGCCGGTTGAATCGGGATGGGAGGGGCCTGAATCGGTTCGGCAACAGGCTCGGCTAAATGCCTACACGACCCAGGCAATTGCTTTGGAAGCATGGCACGGGGAACCCTCTCCTGGAGGGAGAGGGCAGGGTGAGGGGTCGGACGTTCTGCGCATCTGGCGCGACATCGGCGTGCTTCTTCTGAGCCGTCCGGACCTCACCCCTGCCCCTCTCCCACTCGGGAGAGGGGTTCTTCCAGCGCCTTTGCGACCATTGACAGCGCATGGATCCGCGATCATATCCCAATCATGACCACGAACCTGTCCCGACGTCGCCCGAATCCGGCCGCCCCTGCGCGACCGCGATGACGCTCGGCCGTTAGTCCGAACGCCCGCGACCGCGCCAGGAGCGCGGTTTTTTTATGCCTGAAGCCGACGAAGCATTTGCGCTGTCGCATCCCATCGGGGGCAAAGATGAGCCAGAACCTGAAATCCATCTTCATCGACGGCGAGGCCGGCACCACGGGCCTCGGCATCCGCGACCGGCTGGCCGCGTTGCCGGAGGTCGTCGTCAGGAGCATCGATCCCGACAGGCGCAAGGACCCCGCCGCCCGCAAGGAGATGATGGCGGGCGTCGACCTCGTCGTGCTCTGCCTGCCTGACGACGCCGCAAAGGAATCGGTCGCGCTCGCCGACGAACTCGGCGCGGATGCGCCAAAGATCGTCGATGCGGCGACCGCGCATCGCGTCGCGCCGGGCTGGGTCTATGGTTTTGCCGAACTCGCGCCGGGCCATGCCGACAGGATCGCCAACGCCAATCGCGTCTCCAATCCCGGCTGCTATCCGACTGGCGCGATCGCGCTGCTGCGACCGCTGGTCGATGCCGGGCTGATGGCGCAGGATCACCCCGTCGCGATCAATGCCGTCTCGGGCTATTCCGGCGGCGGCAAAAGCATGATCGAGGACCATGAGGCGGGCAGCGCGCCGGCCTTCGAGCTGTATGGTCTGGGCCTGAAGCACAAGCATCTGCCGGAGTTGCAGGAATATGCCCGCCTGACGAGGCGGCCGATTTTCGTGCCGTCGGTCGGCAGTTTCCGGCAGGGCATGCTGGTCTCGATCCCGCTGCATCTCGACATGCTGCCCGGCAGGCCGAAGGTCGCCGATCTCCAGACGGCGCTGGCCGGGCGCTATGCCGGCTCGACCTATGTCTCGGTGGTGGACGGCGCGATGGCTGGCGGCAAGCTGGAGCCGGAGGCGCTGAACGACACCAATCTGCTGGAGTTGCGCGTCTTCGGCGACGATAGCCTCGGTCAGGCGGTGCTGGTGGCGCGGCTCGACAATCTCGGCAAGGGCGCGTCCGGCGCGGCCGTGCAGAACATCCGGCTGATGCTCGGCTTGCCGGAATAGTCGTTCACGGAATCGTGATCGACTGTCCGGCTGCAAGCTCTGCAACCATTTGCGCCCGCAACCGTTACAAACGATTGATGAGCGGACGCGCTCTGCCGAAGGTTGCGACGCCTTGCCTGCTGCCGATGATCCCGAAAGCGGCCTGATCGACCGGATCTACGAAGCCGCGATCGTTCCCGAGGGCTGGCCCGAGGTGCTCAGGATCACGGCTGCGCTCGCCGGCTGCAAGGAAGCGCTCTTCGGTACGATCCTGAACGACCAGGCGCGGCTGACGGCGTCATCGGTCGGGTTCGGTCAGGCTTATGAGCGGATTCTCGAGCAGCTGCCCATCCCGGTGAACCAGCGCGCCCTGCGCCTGATGGGCGCGCGCCATGTCGGCTTCATCACCGATCGCGACGTCTTCACCGAAGCCGAGATCGCCTCCGAGCCGCTCTATCAGGAGATGCTGATTCCGTCCGGCTACGGTTCAGGCGTTGCCACGGCGATTGCTGCGCCCAGCGGCGAGATGATCGTCGTCCATTGCGAACGCGGCTTCGCCGAAGGGACCGTGGGCGAAGGCGAGATCGCTGCGCTCAACCGCCTGCGGCCGCATTTCGCCCGCGCCGGCCTGCTGGCGCGCCGGCTAGACATGGAGCGGGCGCATGCGGCCTCCACGGCTCTGGCGCAGATGGGTCTGCCCGGCGCGGTGCTGGCGGCGGATGGACGCATCGTCAGCGCCAACGGCCTGATCGAGGCGCTGATGCCAGCCGTCTTTCGTGACAGGCTCGGCCGCCTCGCCATCGTCGATGCCGTGGCCGACCAGCTTCTCGGGCTGGCGCTGGCCGGGATTGCGCGCGACGGGCACGATGCCGCCGTGCGTTCGATCCCGATTCCCGCAGGCGAAGGGCGGCCGCCGATCATCGTCCACCTGTCCCCCGTCAGTCGGCGAGCGCGCGATGTCTTCGCGAATTCGGCCGCGATCCTGGTCGCAACGCCCGTGCAGCCGCATCGCGCGCCCGGGGCCGACATTATCGAGGGGCTGTTCGACCTGACGCCGGCTGAGGCCAGGCTCGCGGTGATGATCGCCGAGGGGCTCAACCCCCGCACCGCATCGCAAAGGCTTGGCGTCACCGAAGGCACGGCGCGCACCACCCTGAAGCGGGTGCTGGCAAAGACCGGCTCGCGCCGCCAGTCGGACCTTGTCGGCATGCTGCGCGGCGCGGCGCGGCCGGGGTGAACGCTGGTTCACCGAAACGGCGTCGCCTGTTTATCCGTGCTCCCATATGGGAGGTGTGCCGCAGCGGCAGCCGTGAAATATCACAGACGGTCGCGGCCATCAGGCTGCGGTTTTGGAGGGCGGTCACTCCGCCCCTCCGCTGAGCGCGGGCTCGTCATTGGCAGGTGATGCCGCTCCGCCGCTTCGAATCCTTAGGCCGTCACGACCGGGTCAAGCGGTCATGACGGCCTTTTTTTACGCTGTATCTGATCAGGCGGCCTTGAAGGGCAGGAAATTCTGCTTCTGCGTGCCCAGCCCCTCGATGCCGAGCGTGACGACCTCGCCACCTTTGAGGAAACGCGGCGGCTTGAAGCCGAGACCGACGCCGGGCGGCGTGCCGGTGGTGATGACGTCGCCCGGATCGAGCCGCATGAACTGGCTGATATAGTGGACCAGATAGGTCGCGCCGAAGATCATCGTCCTGGTCGAGCCGTTCTGGACGCGCTCGCCATCGACCTCGAGCCACATGCGCAGATTCTGGATGTCGGCGATCTCGTCTGGCGTCACCAGCCAGGGGCCGAGCGGCCCGAAGGTCGGGCAGCCCTTGCCCTTGGCCCATTGCCCGCCGCGCTCGGTCTGGAATTCGCGCTCGGAGACGTCGTTGCAGACGCAGAAGCCGGCGATCGCGGCCATGGCGTCCTTCTCCTCGATATAGGAGCCGCCATCGCCGATCACGATCGCAAGCTCGACCTCCCAGTCGGTCTTCACCGAGTTCTTCGGGATCATGACGTCGTCATTGGGGCCGACGATGCAGTTCGGCGCCTTGTTGAACAGGATCGGTTCGGCGGGGATCGCAGCCCCGGTCTCGGCCGCATGGTCGGCGAAGTTGAGGCCAACGGCGATAAAATTGCGCACGTCGCCGACGCAGGCGCCGATTCGGGGCGAGCCCGGCACGGCCGGCAGCGAGTCGGGCTTCGCGGCCCTGATCTTCGCCAGCGAGGCCGAGGTCAGCGCCTTGCCGGCAAGGTCGGGAACCAGTCCCGAAATGTCGCGCAACACGCCATTGGCGTCGAGCAGCGCCGGCTTCTCCTGGCCGAATGCGCCATAACGTAGCAGTTTCACGTCGTTTCCCCCGTTTTCAAACGATCTGATTGCCTGGCGCGATCCTGATCCGATGGCGCAGGGCAACACAAGCCCGTTTGCGCGCATGGCGCGGCTGCATCGGAGCCGGTGCCGCAATGTTGCCGGAATGCAACGCGCCCGATGAAAGACGACTGCCTAGCGATGAGGCGGGCATGGTCCATTTTCGGTCAGATGCGCCGAAAATCACGATAGTTCCTATATAAACGATCTATTTCGCCTGAGCGCTGTCGCAAGCCGGCGAAATTGACCCGGTTTTTCGTGGTTTTCCGGCATTCCGAAGCGTCAGCGTGGCCGCTGATGGCGAAATTGCGGCGTATGGGGCGGGATTGCGGCATGGCCGGGCTCGCGGCATGGTGTGCATCGAAGCGGGGCGAAGCGACCCCGACGCACGATCGATAGCCAAGATCACTCCAAGGGATGGGCATGATGCAGAGCCGCCTCCGTTATATCGCCGCCGCCACCGTCTCAGCGCTCGCGCTCACCGCGTCTGGCGCAGCGCTCGCCGGCTCCTTCGCCATCCGCAGCGGCCAGAGCGCCGAGGGCCTCGGCATGGCCTATGCCGGCGCGGCCTCGGGCGGCATCGGTCTGGGCTCGATCGCCTGGAACCCGGCCACCATCACCATGTTTCCCGGCCGCAACAGCAACTGGAACGCGACCTATATCGGCGCCAACGCCGATTACTCGCCGACCGCGACGACGCGTCTGGGCTCGCCTGTCGGCCCCCCGACCACCGCGCTCGGCGGCAGCCCGGCCGGAACCGGCAATCTCGGCGGCGACGGCGCGTTCGTGCCGGCCTCCTTCTCGGCCTGGCAGCTGACCGACCGGCTCTGGATCGGCGTGAGCTCGACGGCCCCCTTCGGCCTCCGTTCGAAGACGGACAATTACCACGCCAGCCAGACCTATGGCCGCTCGGCCAAGGTTCGCACCATCAACATCGCCCCGACCATCGGCTATCAGGTCAATGACTGGCTCGCCGTCGGCGCGGCCGTGCAGGGCCAGTTCATCAAGACCAATCTGAAGCAGGCGACGGGCGTCGGCCCGGCTGCGCCGAGCGCCATCCTCGACGGCGATTCGATCGATTTCGGCTATCGTCTCGGCATCACCCTGACCCCGATGAAGGGCACCACGATCGGCGTCGGTTACCGCTCCTCGATCCGCCAGACGCTGGACGGCACCTTCAACACCGGCGGCCCCGTCACGTTCCCGATCAAGGCCAATCTGAACCTGCCCGACTCGATCGTGGTCGGCGTGTCGCACCAGATCAACGATCAGTGGCAGGCCCATCTCGGCTACGAGTGGACCAACTGGAGCCGCTTCCGCAACATCCCGATCGTCAACAAGCTCTCGGGCGCGGCCTTCACCAGCCTGAACTTCCAGTATGACGACAGCCACTTCGTCTCGGCTGGTGTCGAGTATCGCTATAACCGCGCCCTGACGCTGCGCGCCGGCGTCGGCTACGAGTGGTCCCCGGTCAACGACCGCAACCGCACGGTCTTCATCTCCGACAACGACCGCCTCTGGCTCGGCGTCGGCGGCAGCTACCAGGTCACCGAGAAGATCAAGCTCGATCTCGGCTACTCCTTCCTCCACGTGAAGAAGGCGACCGTGAACTATGGCGGCGCGCACCCGCAGCAGGGTCCGATCTTCTACCAGGCCGAGGCCAAGCCCTACATCCACATCGTCTCGGCCGGCCTGACCTATCGCTGGGACAACCCGGCGGAAGCGATCCCGGTCGCCCCGGTGGTGCGCAAGTACTGATCATCGCTGCAGAGCGAGACGAAGAAGCCGGCCCGAGAGGGTCGGCTTTTTTGTTTGATGAATGGCGCGTCAGGATGTCAGCAAAGGGTGGAAAGCTGACACTGGTTGCATGCCACAGAGCGGACATTCGGCGCTGCGCGCCCGTTAAGCCAAGCAGCCGATATCGTCACATGCCCGGAAGCGGACCTGCGATGCGCTGACCGAACGCCGAAAAAGCGGAAGTGGCTGGGATCCACATTTCACGTCTGAGTCGCACGCACGAGGTTCAGCGCAAACTGCGCCGACAGAACGCTTCAGAACTGAGAGTGAAAGTGTTCAGATATGCCAACAGCCATGCCGCAATCTATCGACGAGGGTGCCTGCTCCCTTATGACAGAAAGACCTTGTTTGCGGCCGCGACCACTTCTGCCTGCCCGTGCCGCTTGCACAGCGAGAAATAGGCGGCCGCCAGTCCGCTGCCCCAAACCGCACGGTCCCGACAGAACGACAGGACGGACACCGGATCGCTCGCGATCGCGAACATGTCCTCCGATTCCTTGCGATCCTCAGCGCCGTGCCAGTACTTAATCAGGTCCGATGACGAGACCTCCGAGACCGCGTAGCCCAGCAGGTTCCACTGGTAATACTCAAGATCGTTGCCGAAGCCGATGAGCTTGATATCGTCGAGGGGAATGTCGATGCCGCACTCCTCCAGATAGCCTCGCCTCGCGGCCGCGTAGACATCAATGATTCCTTCGGCGGCCACGTCCTTTGTTGGGTGGATACCTTCAACCACCGCGACGTCGAAATCGCCCGACCGGAATTCCTCGAACTCGGAGCGCTTCACGAATATCGCGCTGTCACCGCCGTCGGTGAAGAGCATCAGGGCGTTGCCGACACCGGACGAAAGGAACTCGATCGGCTGGTTCAGGAAGCGCCAGTCCCGCAGCGCCTCGTACCGGAGCGCCGCGCCGTTGACGCCCTTGGCTGTCTTGTTGTTGGCGTACTCGCTCCGCTTGAAGAAGCATTTCAGGACGGACCGCTCGTCGCCGTCGTCGGTGTTTCCAGCGAAGAACCGTGAAAGGCAAAGCGACGGGCCGTTGTGGAAGCTCTTCTGCCCGCGTTTCTTCCTCTCGGCGTTCTCGCGTAGAAGCTGATCGCGCAGGATGATGAACGGTTTCGGGAGCATTAGTTCCTCGTCGAGGATCACGCCGCCGACGAGATGCGGCTCGTACCGCGCGTCGTCGCACGTGTCGTACTGCAGCCAGGTCGTAACGAACCCGCCGACTTGCAGGCCCTGACGGCCCGCGGGCCCGAAGCGATGCTCAAGCTCTTGGAGCTTGGCATCGTTACCCCGGACGAGATGGTAGTTCGAGTAGCTATGTTCCGAGATCAGGAAGGTCGGCTCGATGCCGAAGTCTTCGCAGATACGGGCGACCGTCGCTGTATCCGGGTCCCGGGTGCGGCCACTCTCGATATTCTTGATCGTGTCAAGGGTGATTTTAGTCTTCTCGGCGTAGGCGGCCTGCGACCATCCCCTCGACTTTCGAAGCTCCTTGAGCTTGCGGGCGATTGCCGTTTGCGGCGCCTTGTAGATCGTCATGCTTCGCTCCGATACACCAAATCTACACCACGACGCACTCGGCGCAACCCCTTAGCTTTCTCTTCGTTACTCGATCTAGGGAGCGTCGAACATGATTTCCAACGTATACCCCATCCTGCTTTTTATATATACAGGCCTCTGCGCCCAGAAAAGTTGGCACTATTGGTTTACCTTCAGCTTCGCTGAAATCGAGATACTCTCGGTCGTTTACTTCGTCATCATGCCGGTCATGATCGGTACCGAGCTCCGTCATTATTTCAAGTCGAGGGCTCATCGGACGTGAGGCGCCGGGAGCGCTGCTCTAATCTAAGACCGTTTGACAGGACAGGACAATCTGGATGTCCGAGTGTTGCGTCTCGGCCGACGCTGATCAGCCTGCCAGAAGCGGATATTCTGAACCTTGGAGAAGGGTCGGAAGCAGCCCCCCGCTCCCATCACCCCCTCACGCCTTCACTTTCACATAACTCCCCGGCGCATCCTCCAGAGCAGGCAGCTTTCCGGCTCCCGGCTCGCGCGCCTTCACGCGCTTGGGCGCCTGCTGCTCGATCCATGAGAACCAGTGCGGCCACCAGGACCCCGGCGTCTCCGTCGCGGCTGCAAACCAGTCCTCGAAAGCCCCGGTCGGCTTGCCCCCGGTCCAGTACTGGTACTTCACCTTGGTCGGCGGGTTGACCACGCCGGCGATGTGGCCCGAGCCCGAGACGACATAGTCGACCGGGCCCCCAAAACATTGCGAGCCGAGGAAGACGGACGGGGCAGGGGCGATATGGTCCTCGCGCGCCGCGAGGTTGTAGACCGGGATCGTCACGTCCTTCAGGTCGAGCAGTTTCCCGCCGATCCGCATCTCGCCCTTGGAGAGTTTGTTCTCCAGATAGCAGTTGCGCAGGTAGAAAGAGTGGTTTGCCGCCGGCATCCGGGTCGAGTCCGAGTTCCAGTAGAGCAGGTCGAACGCCGTCGGCGTCTTGCCCTTGAGGTAGTTGTTGACCGCATAGGACCAGATCAAATCGTTGGGCCGCAGCATGTTGAACGCGCCGGCCATCTTCGCGCCGTCGAGATAGCCGTGCGGCGCCATCTGCTCTTCGATCGACCGGATCTGCCCCTCATCGACGAAGACCGAGAGCTCGCCGGCCCGCGAGAAATCGACCTGCGTGGTGAAGAAGGTCGCGCTCGCGATGCGCTTGTCCTTGATGGCCGCCATATAGGCCAGCGTGACGGCCAGCAGCGTGCCGCCGACGCAGTAGCCGATCGCCGTCACGGTTTTTTCGCCGGTTGCGTCCTCGATCGCCTCAAGCGCGGCAAAAATGCCCTCGCGCATGTAGCTCTCGAAATCCTTGGCGGCGTGGCGCTCGTCGGGATTGACCCAGGAGACGCAGAACACGGTCAGCCCCTGCCCGACGCACCAGCGGATGAAGCTCTTCTCGGCGTTGAGGTCGAGGATGTAGAATTTGTTGATCCAGGGCGGCACGATCAGCAGCGGGCGCTTCAGCACGTCTGGCGTGGTCGGCGTGTACTGGATCAGCTCGATGATCTCGTTGCGGAAGATCACTTTTCCGGGCGTGGTGGCGATGTTGACGCCGACCTCGAAGGCGGCCGCGTCGGACTGCCTGATCTTGAGTTCGCCCTTGCCGGCCTCGATGTCCTCGGCCAGCATCTTCATGCCGCGCACCAGGTTCTCGCCATTCTGCGCCAGCGTCTCGCGCAGCAGTTCGGGATTGGTCGCGACGAAATTGGAGGGCGAGAGCGCGCTCGAGATCTGCTTGACGTAGAAGCGCGCCTTTTCGCGGGTGTGCGGATCGAGATCCTCGGCCTTGTCGACCATGGATTCGGCCCAGCGCGAGCCGATCAGATAGGCCTGCTTGACGAAGTCGAACATCGGATGGGCCGACCAGTCGGGGTCGGCGAAGCGGGCGTCGCGCTTGTCGGGCTGCGCCACCGGCGCGGCCTCCTCGCCGCCGGCGCGCTTGAGCGTGTTGCTCCACAGGCTGAGGAAATCGCTGGTCAGCGCGCCTTGCGCCTCGATGATCTTGCGCGGATCGCTGACCCAGCGCTCGGCGACGCGCCCGAGCGTCTTGACCATCTCGCTCGCCTCGTCGGCCGCGCCGGTCTTGGCCTCGCCGCGCTCGACCGGCTTGAGATAGGCGGCGGTGACCTTGCCGTATTCTTCGACGAGCCTTGCCATGTTCTGCGAGAACTGGTCGAAATCCGGGCTGGCGAAGCCGTTCGCGGGTTCGTCCGCAGGCGTCGCAGCCTGCTTGCCTTTCGGCTCATGCTCGACTTTCGAGCCCATGGCGCCTCTCCCGTGGCCGTTTCTGCCGGGGGCGTCGACGCGTCCCCATTTTGGTCCCATTAAGGACGTAGCCGATATGAACGACAAAGAGAATTCCGCACGATGCCGGACCGCGCCATGCCTGTCTCAGAGATGCCCGCTTTGCCCAGGCCCGCCTCGACGGTGTGGGCGCGGCTGATGCGAGCCCCGCTGCCGGCGGCTCTCGCCATCGCCGGCGCGCTTGCAGGCTGCAGCTCCGACGGCCCGGTCAAGGGCGTCGCGGAGGTGGCGGGCCTGGCAACGACCCCCCAGGAATCCAAGCCGTTCGTGCGGGAGACGCGACCCGCCGACCCGGCCTATATCCCGGTCGGTCGCGTCTTTCCCGAGGATCCGCTCTGTTTCGGCGAGACGCCGCCGCCGCCTTACGTCCCGACCGGAACAGCCGCCAATTTCGCCCGGCCCGTCGAGCGCAAACCAACCGACGCGTGCAAGCCGCGCGCGAATTTCAAGAACATCGAGGCCGAGCTGGAGGCCAAGCGCCTCGCCAATGACGCCGCCAGCACGCAGGCCAAGGCGCTCGGACAGGCGCTGCCGCCGCCCAAGCCGGCGGTGATCCCGCCGACGAACTGACGCAGCCTCTGTCGTAAATTGGTCTCATCGGCCGATTCTTGCGTTATTTCTGCTGCCATGACCGAAGATGCGGTGCTAAGCACGCCCGACGCAATGATTTGATTGTCCGTGCCTGCCGCAGGCTCCGACCGGGGACGTAGTCGAGATGGCCGATTTTCACCGCATCAAGCGCCTGCCGCCCTACGTCTTCGAGCAGGTCAACAAGATCAAGGCCGCCGAGCGCGCCAAGGGCGTCGATATCGTCGATCTCGGCATGGGCAATCCCGATCTGCCGGCTCCCAAGCATGTCATCGAAAAGCTGGTCGAGACCGCCGGCAAGCCGCGCACCGACCGCTATTCCGCCTCCAAGGGCATCGGCGGCCTGCGCCGCGCCCAGGCCGGCTATTACGAGCGCCGCTTCGGCGTGAAGCTCAATCCCGACACGCAGGTCGTCGCCACGCTCGGCTCCAAGGAGGGCTTCGCCAATATGGCGCAGGCCATCACCGGGCCGGGCGATGTCGTGCTGGTGCCCAATCCGAGCTACCCGATCCACGCCTTCGGCTTCCTGATGGCGGGCGGCGTCATTCGCTCGGTTCCCGCCGAGCCGACGCCGGCGATGTTCCCGGCGCTGGAGCGGGCGATGATGCATTCGGTGCCCAAGCCGATCGCGCTGGTCACCTGCTATCCGGCCAACCCGACCGCCTTCACTGCGACGCTGGATTTCTACCGCGACCTCGTCGCCTTCGCGAAGAAGCACGATCTGATCCTGCTCTCGGACCTCGCCTATGCCGAGGTCTATTTCGACGACAACGAGCCGCCGCCCTCGATGCTGCAGGTCAATGGCGCGATCGATGTCTGCGTCGAGTTCACCTCGATGTCGAAGACCTTTTCCATGGCCGGCTGGCGCATGGGCTTCGCCGTCGGCAACGAGAAGCTGCTGGCCGCGCTGGCCCGCGTGAAGTCCTATCTCGACTATGGCGCCTTCACGCCGATCCAGGTCGCCGCCGCGGCCGCGCTGAACGGCCCCGACGATTGCATCCACGAGATGCGCGGCATCTATCGCAAGCGCCGCGACGCGCTGGTCGAGAGTTTCGGCAAGGCCGGCTGGGACATCCCCGTGCCGCAGGCCTCGATGTTCGCCTGGGCGCCGATCCCGGAGAAATTCCGCCATCTCGGCTCGCTGGAGTTCTCCAAACTGCTGATCGAGAAGGCCGAGGTCGCGGTCGCGCCCGGCATCGGCTTCGGCGAGCATGGCGACGAGTTCGTCCGCATCGCCATCGTCGAGAACGAGCAGCGCATCCGCCAGGCCGCGCGCAATCTCGGCCGCTTCCTCAAAACCGCCGACCAGACCCTGCACAACGTCATCCAGATGCCGAAGGCGGGGTGACGAGCCGCCATCCCATACCTCACCCTCATCCTGAGGAGCCGCGAAAGCGGCGTCTCGAAGGATGCTCCAGATGTCTCCAGAGCGCGCTGGAGCATCCTTCGAGACGCGCTCTGCGAGCGCTCCTCAGGATGAGGGCCGTGGGGCTGGACCCCGCCTGCGAAACATGGGAACCCCTTGCGCATAAGCGGGGTTGACCCCGGTAACGTTCGAGGCGCGCCACATGCTCTCCACAGGCCGGTTGATCGGCATCGGCTTTGGCCTGTTCGCGCTGACCTGCCTCGTCTTCACCTATGACTATTCGCGCGGGCGTCTGCCGCAGACGGCCTCGCCGATGATCTCCGATGTGCTCGCGGCCACGACCTCGCGTGATTGCGGCCGCGACGCGACCGCGATCGTCCAGAAATATCTCCCGCCCGGTGTCGAACGGGCCGAAGCCGAGCGCATCCTGACTGCAGCCGAGATCGTCCCGCCCAGACCCTGGTTCTGGAAGCCGGTCGTCGAGAACGCCACGAGCTGGACCGGCGAGACGCTGGAGGCGCTGCGCACCATCAAGACGACCGCCTTCGGCAACAATTTGCTGCGCATCCACCTGACCTTCGGCGAGGGCAGGCTGCGCCGGCTGGCGGCGGAAGTGGTCTGCCGCTTCGATTGACCGGCGATCCGCGACACCCCGGTTGCGACCCGCCGCGCGGCTCCTGCGAGGCGGCGTATCGCTTTACGCCGCCTGGGGCAGGTGCGAGGTAAACGTCGCCCGCACGATCGACACTTTCATCCCGCTGGAAGCGCTGGTGATGTCGATCACGGCCCCGAGCTGCTTGACCAGCGCCTGTACGATCGCCGTTCCCAGCCCGCTGCCGCCTTGCGATGTGCCTTTGCTCGCCTTGCCGACGCCGTTATCGGCAACTGTCAGTTTCCAGTCGGCGTCGTCGATCTCGTAGGTAACGAGAATCCGCGCATCGGATCGGTCGGGCGGAAAAGCGTATTTGATCGCGTTGATGACGAGTTCGGTGACGATCAGGCCGATATTCACCGCCTTGTCCGAGCCGATGCTGCCGGGATCGGCGATGACCTTGACCTCGATCGCGTCTCCCTCTCCGATCATCGAACTCGCCAGGCTGCGGCACAGCGTCGAGAGATAGGCGCCGACATCGACCTGGTCGATGGCCTCGGACGAGTGCAGGTGGCGCTGAACCTCGGCCACCGACATCACGCGCTGATGGGCGTCGCGCAGATGCTTGCGGGTTTCCTCCGACGAGACCGCCCGCGCCTTCATGAGCAGGATGCTCGCGATGATCTGGAGGCTGTTGGCGACGCGATGCTGCATCTCCTGCAACAGCATCTCCTTCTGGCGCAGAAGCTCTTCTGTCTGGCTGAGCAGTAGTTCCCGCTCGCGCTCGATCAGCCGGTGCGCGGTGACATCCCTGAAGGCGAGCAGGATCGTCGTATTCGCGCGATCCTCATAGACCACCTCGCGCGCGTTCAGGAGCATCGTCTTGCGTCCGAGATGGGGGAAGTCGTGCTCGACCTCGAAGCCCTCCATCGCCGCGTGCTGCGGAATGATCGTTTCGAGCAGGACGCGCAGGCCGGGAATGTCCCACTGGCCATCGCCCAGCGAATAGAGCAGGCGACCATCGGTCTCGGCGGGATCGACCCTGAATGTGCGATAGAATGAGACGCTCGCCGCAAGGACGTGAAAGCGCGCGTCGAGGACGAGAAAAGGCTCGGGTATGGTGTTGACGATCGCCTGTGCGAGCGTCTGCGCGTCGCTTAGTTTTTCGAACTCGATCATGTGCAGTGCCACGAAACCGATCTGAAACGACTGAACGCTCCAATTTTTGACGCCCTGTGCGACGAGCTGGCATGATTGCATGGCACAGGCTCCATCACCGCATTGAATCTTCACGCGTGGCGGCGGCGGTGCGGCCGGGCGTGCGGCCATCACCCCGACCGACCCCGCCGTTGACTCCCATCCCGCCTCATGCGACCCCGCGCCCCATGACGATCGCGACCTCCACACCGCCCAACGCTCCCCTTCGCATCGGCATCGCCGGGCTCGGCACCGTCGGCGCGTCCGTGCTGCGCATCCTGCGCCGCCTTGAGAATGCGCTGGCCGACCGCTGCGGCCGCGCCATCCGCGTCACCGCCGTCTGCGCGCGCGACCGCAACCGCGATCGCGGCGTCGATCTCGGCGGGCTGAGCTGGTTTGACGACCCCGTCGCGCTTGCGACCTCGCCCGAGATCGACTGCCTGGTCGAGCTGATCGGCGGCTCGGATGGCCCGGCCAAGGCCGCCGTTGAGGCCGCGCTCAGCGCCGGCAAATCCGTCGTCACGGCCAACAAGGCGCTGCTCGCCCATCATGGCGTCGCGTTGGCCGAACTCGCCGAGGCGAACGGCGTCGCGCTCGCCTTCGAGGCCTCGTCGGCCGGCGGCATCCCGGTGGTCAAGACGCTGCGCGAGGCGCTTGCCGGCAACAACGTCACGCGGCTCTACGGCATCCTCAACGGCACCTGCAATTACATCCTCTCCCGCATGGAGCTGGAGGCTTTGACCTTCGAGGCCTGCCTCAAGGACGCGCAGCGTCTGGGCTATGCCGAGGCCGACCCGACCTTCGACGTCGAGGGCTTCGACACCGCCCACAAGCTCGCCATCCTCACCAGCCTCGCTTTTGGGACGAAGATCGATTCCGAAGCGATTCATGTCGAAGGCATTTCCTCGATCACGCCGCTCGACCTGAAGATGGCCGACGAGCTCGGCTACCGCATCAAGCTGCTCGGCGTCGCCGAGCGCACCAAGACCGGCATCGAGCAGCGCGTCCACCCGACCATGGTGCCGAAGTCGTCGGCCATCGCGCAGGTGATGGGCGTGACCAACGCGGTGACGATCGACGCCGACGCCGTGCGCGAGATCACGCTGGTCGGCCCCGGCGCGGGGGGCGACCCCACGGCATCGGCCGTCGTCGCCGACATCGCCGATGTGGCGCGCGGCGTTGCCGGAATGCCCTTCGGCCTGCCCGTCGCCCGTCTCGAAGTCGCGGCGCGGGCGCCGATGCAGCGCCATGAGGGCGGCTATTACATCCGCTTGGCAGTCGCCGACCGCCCCGGCGCGGCAGCCGCGATCGCGACGCGGATGGCGGAAGCGGACATCTCGCTGGAGAGCATCGTGCAGCGCCGCTCGGAGGCCGCAGCGCTACGCGATCCTTCGGGCCGCTCCGGCGCGCCGGTTCCGGTCGTGCTGATCACCTACGCAACCAGCGAGGCCGCGATCCGCGCCGCGCTGGAGAAAGTCTCGGCCGACGGCCATGTCGCCGAAGCGCCGCAAGTCATTCGCATAGAGCGGGAGTAGGCAGTCGGCAGTGGGCAGTCGGGACTCTTCTCTTGCCGACTGCCGACTGCCCACAGCCGACTGCCCCAAAGGAGCCCTCCATGTCAGACGAACTCCGCATTTCCTCCGAGCAGATCATCGAGCGCTATCTCTCGATGGAACTGGTGCGCGTCACCGAGCGCGCCGCCGTGTCGGCTGCGCGCCTGCGCGGCCATGGCAATGAGAAGGCGGCCGACCAGGCGGCGGTGGATGCGATGCGGCGCGAGCTCAACCGCCTGCCGATCGACGGCGAGATCGTCATCGGCGAGGGCGAGCGCGACGAGGCGCCGATGCTGTTCATCGGCGAGAAGGTCGGCACGCGGCAGGGCCCCAAGGTCCACATCGCCGTCGATCCGCTCGAAGGCACGACGCTGTGCGCCAAGGACATGCCCGATTCCATCGCCGTGATGGCGATGGCCGAGGCCGGCAAGCTGCTCAACGCGCCCGACGTCTATATGAACAAGATCGCCTGCGGCCCGGGCTATGCCGCCGGCGTGATCGACCTCGACGCCTCGCCGACCGACAACATCCATGCGCTTGCCCGTGCCAAGGGCTGCAAGCCTCACGAGATCTCGACGCTGGTGATGGACCGCCCGCGCCACGCCAAGCTGATCGAGGAGATCCGCAAGACCGGCTGCTCGATCCGCCTGATCACCGATGGCGACGTCGCCGGCGTGATCTACTGCACCGAGCCGGAGAAGACCGGCATCGACCTTTATCTCGGCATCGGCGGCGCGCCCGAGGGCGTGCTCGCAGCCGCCGCGCTCCGCTGTGTCGGCGGCCAGATGCAGGGCCGGCTGATCCTCGACACCGAGGAGAAGCGCAAGCGCGCCCACGGCATGGGCGTCACCGATCCCGACAAGAAATACGACATGTCCGAAATGGCCTCCGGCGACGTCATCGTCTGCGCGACTGGCGTCACCGATGGCGGCATGCTGTCGGGCGTCAAGTTCAAGAAGAACGTCATCCTGACCGAGACGATCGTTTACCGCTCGATCACCGGCACCACCCGCCGCATCTTCGGCGAGCACCGCCAGTTCGAGAAGTTCAAGCTGGATTGAGGGCAGGGCCAGCGCCCACTTTCGATCCGTTGCGAACCGGGAGACACGCCGATGCCCGCCGCCGACCGTTACGACCGCATGACCTATAATCGCTGCGGCCGCAGCGGGCTGAAGCTGCCGGCGATCTCGCTCGGGCTCTGGCAGAATTTCGGCGGCACGACGCCGCGCGAGACCGGCCGCGCCATCTGCCGCACGGCCTTCGACCTCGGCATCACCCATTTCGACCTGGCCAATAATTACGGGCCGCCGCCGGGCTCGGCCGAGACGCTGTTCGGGGAGATCCTGCGAGAGGACCTCGCCGGGCACCGCGACGAATTGGTGATCTCGACCAAGGCCGGCTACCGGATGTGGCCCGGTCCCTACGGTGAATGGGGCAGCCGAAAGTATCTGATCTCCAGCCTCGACCAGAGCCTCGCGCGGATGAGGCTCGACTATGTCGACATCTTCTATTCGCACCGCTTCGACCCTGACACGCCGCTGGAAGAGACCATGGGCGCGCTCGATGCCGCCGTGCGGCAGGGCAAGGCGCTCTATGCCGGCATCTCCTCCTACAATTCGAAGCGCACGCGCGAGGCCGCTGCGATCCTGAAGTCGCTCGGCACGCCCTGCATCATTCACCAGCCGAGCTATTCGATGCTGAACCGCTGGATCGAGGAAGACGGGCTGCTCGACACGCTGGACGGAGAGGGCATCGGCTCGATCGTGTTCTCGCCGCTGGCGCAGGGCATGCTGACCGCGAAATATCTCGGCGGCGTGCCCGACGGCAGCCGCGCCGCCAAGAAGGCGCCGTCCTTCCGCGACGGCTTCCTGAGCGAGGCCAATCTGCGCGCCATCGCGGCCCTGAACGAGATCGCCGCAGCTCGCGGTCAGAGCCTCGCCCAGATGGCGATCTCCTGGGTGCTGCGCGGCGGCCGGGTCACCTCGGCGCTGATCGGCGCGAGCCGGCCCGAGCAGGTCGTCGAATGCGTCGCGGCGCTGGAACGGCCAGATTTCAGCGAGGCCGAGCTGGCTGAGATCGACCGCAACGCCGTCGAGGGCGGCCTCAACATCTGGGCGGCCTCGGCCGAGCGCTGAGGGGCGAAACCTCCGGCCGATCCGGCCTATCGCGCCGTCCTCTACCCCACCGCCTGCGCCGCCGCCCGCCCCGCCGCGCGGCCTGAGAAGATGCAGCCTCCCAGAAATGTGCCTTCCAGCGCGCGGTAGCCATGGATGCCGCCGCCGCCGAAGCCCGCCGCCTCGCCGGCGGCGTAGAGCCCCGGCACGGGCTGCCCGCCGGCGTCCAGCACCCGCGACGACAGGTCCGTCTCCAGCCCGCCGAGCGACTTCCGCGTCAGGATGTTGAGCCTGACCGCGATCAGCGGGCCATGCGCGGGGTCGAGGATGCGGTGCGGCTTCGCGGTGCGGATCAGCCTGTCGCCGAGATAGGCCCGCGCGCCCCTTATCGCGGTCATCTGCAGATCCTTGCCGAAGGGATTGTCGATCTCGCGATCGCGCGCCTCGATCTCGGCCCGCAGCGAAGCCGCGTCGATCAGCGGCTCGCCGGCCAGCGCGTTCATGCGCGCGACCAGCGTCGAGAGATCGCGCTCGACGATGAAGTCCGCGCCCCTGTCCATGAAGGCCTGGACGGGGCCGGGCACGCCGGCGGTGGCGCGCTTGAGCACCTGCCGCCAGCTCTTTCCGGTCAGGTCCGGGTTCTGCTCTGAGCCCGACAGCGCGAACTCCTTGGCGATGATGCTCCGGTTCAGCACGAACCAGGAATGGTCGTGGCCGGTCGTCCTCAGATGCGCGAGCGTGCCGAGCGTGTCGAATCCGGGAAACAACGGCGCCGGCAGCCGCTGCCCGCGCGCGTCGAACCAGAGCGGGGAGGGGCCGGGCAGGATCCGGATGGCGTGGCGCGGCCAGATGGCTGCGAAGTTTTCAATGCCCTCGACATAATGCCACATCCGGTCGCCATTGATCAGACGCCCGCCTGCGGCTTCCGCCACGCCGAGCATCGCCCCGTCGACATGGGCCGGCACGCCAGACAGCATTCTCGTCGGCGGCGCGCCCAGCCGCGGCGGCCAGTTCCGGCGCACGAGATCGTGGTTGCCGCCGATGCCGCCCGAGGCGACGATCACGGCCTGCGCCTTCAGCGCGAAGGAACCCGTCGCGAGCCGCGAACTTTCCTCGCCACGTCCCACAAGGCTGCCCTCCAGAACCTCGCCCTCGATGCCGTCGATCGCGCCGGCGCTTTTCGTCAGGCGGGTGACGCGGTGGCGGAAGCGGAACTCGACGAACCCAGAAGCCTGCGCCGCTTTCACACGCCGCAAAAACGGCTCCAGCACGCCGGGCCCCGTGCCCCAGGTGACGTGGAAGCGCGGCACCGAATTGCCATGGCCGGTGGCGGAATAGCCGCCTCGTTCGGCCCAGCCGACGACGGGGAACCAGCGCATGCCTTGCTGATGCAGCCAGGCGCGCTTCTCGCCCGCCGCGAAATCGAGATAGCTCTCGGCCCAAAGCTTCGGCCAATGGTCCTGCGGCCGGTCGAAGCCGGCCGAACCGAGCCAGTCCTGCGTCGCCAGAGCCAGCGAATCGCGGATGCGCAGGCGGCGCTGCTCGGGCGTGTCGATCAGGAACAGGCCGCCGAATGACCAGTGCGCCTGGCCGCCCAGCGTCGCCTGCGGCTCCTGGTCGAGGATCACGACCTTGCGGCCCGCATCGGCCAGTTCGGCTGCCGCGACGAGGCCTGCGAGGCCCGCGCCGACGATGACGACGTCCGCTTCCTGCGCCATGCGGCAGCCCCGTTGGTTTAGCTGTGAACCATGAAACCTTATGACGGCGCCTGCTCCCGCTGCAAGGAGGATGCGTCATGATCGCCGGTCGCGGGCAGGCATCCGTCTCAGGCGGCCGCCTTCAGCGCCTCGTCGAGCGCGCCATGGGTGCGGCTCAGCATGGCGCGCAGCCGGGCCAGATCCGGCCCGGTGACCGGGGCGTGTTCCTGCTGCGCGGCGCGCTCCATTGCGGCGGCGGCCTCGGCCACTCCCCGTGCTCCCATATTGTAGCTCATCGATTTCAGCGCATGGGCGCTGCGGCCCACCGCCTCGATGTCGCCGCTGGCGCTGGCGGCTTCCAGCTCCGACAGCGTCTCGGCCGATTTGGCCGCGAACAGATCGGCGATGCGACGCACCGTCGCCTCGTTGCCGCCGGTCATGTCGAGCAGCTCGCGCAGGACGGAGCGGTCGACCTCCTCGATGGGGTCATTCGCCACCGGCTCGGCCTCCGCTGGTTCGCCGGCCTTGTCCCCGGCAAAGCGATCGATGCAGGCGGCAAGACGCGCCAGTGTGAATGGCTTGTGGACGACGTCGTCCATCCCCGCCTCGCGCCAGGCATTGGCGCCCGCGCCGACGACATGGGCGGTCAGCGCCACGATCGGCAGGCGCGGCGCGCCATGCTCCGCCTCATGGGCGCGGATGGCCCGCGTCGCATCGAACCCGTCGAGCCCCGGCATGCTGCCATCCATCAGCACGAGGTCGAAGGGTTCGGCCAGAGCGGCGGCCACCGCCTGCAGCCCGTCCTCGACGAAGCGCGCCTGGATGCCCAGCCGCTGCAGCGCGGCGTCGGCGACCTCGCGGTTGACCGCGCTGTCGTCGGCGACGAGCACGCGCAGGCCGGGGAAGGCGAGCGTCGGCGCGGCTGCGGTGACGTTGGATTCACCGCCGACGGGCCTGCCATCGCGCAGGCAGGCGAGCACCCGCCGGAGATCGCGGCGCTGGACCGGCCAGGCGAGAACCGCGTCGGCGACCGCGCCGAGGAGATCGTCCACCGGCTCGCCGTCGCCGGCGAGCACAAGGATCGCGAGGCCCTTGCGGCGTATGAGGCCGGGCTGGCTGCGCAACATCTCCGGCGAGGCGATCAGCAAGGCGATGTCACCTGCGATCTCGTCCTGCAGCGTCTCCATGCGTTCGACCGCAAGCCCCGCATCGGCGAGGCGGGCCGCCATCGCTTCGGACGAATGAACGAGACGCGTCGCGATCATGGCCTTCAACGGCAGGGGGACCGGATTCTCGGCGATGCCGGCTGCAGCGGCCTCGGCGAGCGGCAGCGAGAAGGCAAAGGCGCTGCCGACGCCGACCGTGCTCGTCACCGCAAGCGTGCCGTCCATGGCGGCGACGAGCTGCCGTGCGATCGAAAGACCAAGCCCGGTGCCGCCATAGTGCCGCGTCGTGGTCTGGTCGGCCTGCGAGAAGGATTCGAAGATCGTGTCGAGCTTGTCGGCGGGAATGCCGATGCCGGTATCCTCGACGCTGAAGCGCAGCCGCTCGCCATCGACGCGGGACATCCGTAGCGTCACGCCGCCAGCCTCGGTGAATTTCAGCGCGTTGTTGACGAGGTTGCCAAGCACCTGCCCAAGGCGGACCGGGTCGGCGACGACCTTCACGCCGGCCGGCAGGTCGATCGCCGCGCAGAGGTCGAGCCCCTTCGAGCGGGCGCGGTCGCAGAAGAGCTGCAGCACCGCCTCGGCGCTCTCTTCCGGATCGACGGCGAGCTGCTCGACGGTCAGCTTGCCGGATTCGATCTTCGACAGGTCGAGAATGTCGTTGATGATGGCGAGCAGGCTGGTGCCCGAGCGCGCGATCACCTGCGCCTGTCTTCGGGCGCGCTCGGGCAGGTCGGTTCCGGCCAGCAGCTCCGCCATCACCAGAATGCCGTTCATCGGCGTCCTGATCTCATGGCTCATCGTCGCGAGGAAGGCTGATTTCGCCTGGTTGGCTTCGTGCGCCGCGCGGGCGGCCTGCTGATAATCGGCCGTGCGCTCGGCGACCTCGGTCTCCAGCCGTTCGCGGTGTCGTTCCAGCCGCGCGTCGCGCTCGCGGATGTCGCCGATCATGCTGTTGAAGCCGTCGACCAGGACGCCGATCTCGTCGCGGCCGCCAGCCGCCAGCGTCACCGAATAGTCGTGCCCGGCTCGCACCCGCGCCATCGTCCCGGTCAGCGCGCGCAAGGGCGCTGTGATGCCGCGCTGCAGGCGAAGCGCCAGCGCGATGGCGCACAGCATCGCGAACCCGCCGATCAGCAGGATGTTGAGTACGGCGGAACGAATGAGCGCCGGCAGGTCGCGCGTGTCGCCTAAAAGCCGCAACGTGCCGACGGCGTTGCCTTCGAACACGACCGGCACGCTCGCCTCGATCGAGCGGCTGCGCAGGATCGTCGCCAGTGGCCAGCTCGTATCGGCGTCTGCGATGACGAGGTCGCCGGCGAGCTGCTCGGTCGCGCCCACGTCTGCCAGCGGCGTGCCGTCGCTGGCCTCGATGCCGGCATAGGTCACGCCGCCCATTCGGCTGATCGCGCGGATCGCCTGATAGGCGCCGCCGACATCGCGCTCAGCCACGGCGCGCGCTGCGGCCGCTGCGATCGCGTGCGCGCTGGTCAGCATCGCGTCGCGCCGCACGACGGCGTAGCGCTCCGTCTCGCGCCAGATGAAGGCCGCCACGAAAACGGCCTGGGCCAGAACCACCGCGCCGACCACGAGCAGGATCAGGCGGGTGCGGATCGACAGGGACGGGCTGCGCGGCATGCGTCGGAGCATGGCGCAACAGGCTTTACGAAAGGCAAATGACCGACTTGATTTTAGACAATTCGCGCAACGGTTTGTTGGAGTTTATCTGTCATCTTCAGACTGCGTGTCTTTACCGTAGCGCCAGAATCCAGAACGGGTCCTTTGTCCGCAATGTCCAGTCCAGTCCCTTTCAGCTATGTGCGAGGCGATCGGATCGAGCTTCTGGCCGTTGATGACGATCCGATCCAGCGCGAATTCTGCACGGTCTATCTCTCGACGCCTGATGTCGAGGTCACCACGGCGGACTCGGCCGAGGACGGTCTGACGAAGCTCTCCCTCGTCGATTTCGACATTCTGCTGGTCGATGTCGACATGCCAGGGATGGACGGCATCGAGATGGTGCGCCGGCTCAGGGCCAATCCGCGTTATGACGCCGTGCCGATCATGGTCATCACCGGGCGTGAGGACATGGTCTCGATCGACCAGGCCTATGAGGCCGGCGCAACCTCCTTCATGTGCAAGCCGGTCAACTGGCGGCTGCTGAGCCATCAGGTCCGCTTTCTGTTGCGCGCCCATCGCGCCATGGCGCGGGCGGCATGACCGTGACGGCGCGCATCGGCAGGGCAGGAGCCAGGGCATCCGCCGACTGGCGTCGCTGCTGGCGCGACGAGGCCGGCGGCGTGATGATGCTGTTCAGCCTGGGTGCGCCCTTGCTGCTCGCAGGCGCTGGCGTCGCCGTCGATTACGGCCTGCTCTCGACGGCGCGGGCCGATCTGCAGAATGCTGCCGACAGCGCGGCTCTGGCGGCCGCCAGGGAGTTCCGCCTTGGCAACACCAGCGCCGCGACGGTCGCCACTGTCGCCGACAAATTCGCCCAGCAGGCGCTCGCCCAGTCGCGACAGGACGGGACGGTCTCGGCGTCCGCCGACATGAGCGCCAAGACAGTGACGGTCGCGATCAGCACCGTCGCCAAGACCACGATCATGCATATGTTCGGCGTCGATGCCGCGACCGTCTCCGTCAATGCGACGGCCAAGGTGGTCGGCGGCGCGCCGATCTGCGTCATCGGGCTGGAGGCGTCGGAGAATTTCACCGTCGCACTCGACAAGAATGCGCGGCTGGAAGCGCCCGGCTGTTCGATCTATTCCAATTCCACGAAGTCGAACGGTCTCAATGCCAAGAACAACGCCACGATCAAGGCGGCTTTCATCTGCTCGGCCGGCGGCAAGAGCAGCCCCGGCCCGGGCAGCTTCGTGCCGACGCCGCAGACCGACTGTCCGGTCCTGCCCGATCCGCTGGCGACGCGGCCCGCGCCGCCCGTGGCCGGCTGCGTCATGACAGATGCGGTGATCAAGAATTCGACGACGCTCTATCCCGGCGCCTATTGCGGCGGCCTCTCAATCACCGCCGGCGCGACGGTGACCATGAGCCCCGGCATCTACGCCATCAGGGATGGCGCGTTCTCGGTTGGCGGCGGCGCGACCGTTTCGGGCGTGAATGTCGGGCTCTACATGTCGGGAAAAGGCGCGCGGCTCGATTTCCAAGCCGCCTCGACGATCTCGCTGACCGCGCCGAAATCCGGCGATCTCGCCGGCATGCTGGTCTTCGAGGACCGCAACTCGCCGATAGGCCAGGTCCACGACATCCTGAGCGACAACGCCCGGACCCTTCTTGGCACGATCTATCTCTCGCGCGGCAGGCTGCATGTCGCCGCCAACAAGCCGGTCGCGAATGAATCGGCCTACACCATCGTCGTCGCCCGCCAGTTCACGCTGTCGGAGGGGCCGACCATGGTGCTCAACACCAATTACTCCGCCACGAACATCCCGGTTCCGGCCGGCGTCGGCCCGGGCGCCAACGGGCCGCGCCTGACGCAGTGACAGGGCGAGGGTGGCTCAACCGGGCGCCGCCCGCGGCCAGCGCTGTCGCAGAAGCTCGTCCACCGCATCGGCGCTGATCGCCGGCGAAAACAGATAGCCCTGCAGGTAGTGGCAGCCGGAAATCCTGAGAAAGCGCTGCTGCTCTTGCGTCTCGACGCCCTCGGCGACGACCTTGAGGCCCAGCGCCCGCGACAGCGCCGTCACGGCCTGGACGATCGCCGCGGCCTTGAGGTTGCCGACGCCTTCGACCATCGACTTGTCGAGCTTCAGCTTGTCGAGCGGCAGTCTCTGCAGATAGGAGAGGCTCGAATAGCCGGTGCCGAAATCGTCCAGCGCGATCCTGACGCCGTGAGCACGCAGGGCCTCCATGGTGGCGCTGGCGCGGTCGAAATCCTCGATGATCGTGCCTTCCAGCAGTTCCAGTTCGATCTGCGTCGGCGCGACGCCGACCTCGGCGATCAGCGCGATCATGCGTGCGGAAAAATCCGGCTGCTGAAACTGGCGCGCGCCGACATTGATCGCGACCGAGAGGTCCGGCCAGCGGCGAGCGTCGCCGCAGGCCTGCCGCAGGATGCGCCAGTCCAGCGCATCGGCTTCGTCTGGCGTCGCGATCGCGGCCAGCATCTCCTGCGGGCCGGTAATCGCTCCGTCAGGCCGTCGCGCCCGCAACAGCGCCTCCAGCCCGACGAAGCGCCCGCCATCGGCCGTGACCTGCGGCTGATAGAACAGCGTCGGCTGCTCGACCGGGCCGATAGCAGCGGCGTCGCTCAAGATCGCATCCCTCCTGAAACCATCCCGACACGCTAGCAGGCGAAGGTTATCAACTTCACAGCGGTGCGCTTTTCCCCGCCCGCCGGTTGACGAAAGCGCCGGCCTGCGCGACCCCGTCAGTCATGACTCATCCTCCCCAGCGCAGCTTTCTCGGCGTCACGCGCTCCGCGCTCGGCCGGCCCTGGCGCGACAGGCTTGACGCCGCGGGGCTCGGCCGCGCGGAGGCGCTCGCGCAGATCGAGGGCGTCCCCGACGTTCTGGCGCGGCTGCTCGCCGGACGCGGCGTCGAGCCGGCGGACGCCGTGCGTTTCCTCGAGCCGAAATTGCGCGACCTCCTGCCCGACCCCGCGTCGCTGACCGGTATGGATGCCGCCGCGGACCGTCTGGCCACGGCCGCCCAGCACGGCGAAAAGGTCGCGATCTTCGGCGACTACGATGTCGACGGAGCCTGTTCGGCGGCGCTGCTCGCCGGTTTCCTGATGCAGGCCGGAGCCCGGCCGCGCATCCATATCCCCGACCGGCTGATCGAGGGTTATGGCCCCAATGCCGAGGCGATCGCGATGCTCGCCGCCGAGGGCGCGACCTTGCTCGTCACCGTCGATTGCGGAACGACCAGTCACGAGCCGCTCGCAGAGGCGCGCAGGCTCGGGCTCGATGTCGTGGTGCTCGACCATCATCAGGCGCCCGAGCGCCTTCCCGAGGTCGAGGCGCTGGTCAATCCCAACCGGCAGGACGATCTCTCGGGGCTCGGCCATCTCTGCGCCGCCGGCGTCGTCTTCCTGACGCTGGTCGCCGCTAACCGCGCCTTGCGGGGCAGGGGCTTCTGGGTTGGCGGACATGAGCCCGATCTGCTGGCGGCGCTCGACCTCGTGGCGCTGGCCACCGTCGCCGACGTCGTGCCGCTGATTGGCCTCAACCGCGCCTTCGTGCGGCAGGGGCTGGCCATCCTGCGCGGCCGGGCGCGGCCGGGCCTCGTCGCGCTGATGGATGTCGCGGGTCTCGACGGGCCGGTCCAGCCCTGGCATCTCGGCTTCCTGCTCGGCCCGCGCATCAATGCCGGCGGCCGCATCGGCGATGCGGCGCTGGGCGCAAGGCTGCTGCTGACGGAAGACGAGATCGAGGCGCGCGGCATCGCGGCCGAACTCAACCGCCTCAATCAGGAGCGTCAGGAGATCGAGCGGCAGGCGGTGGTCGAGGCCGTGGCCGAGGCCGATTATCGGCTGACCTCGCAGCCGGACCAGCCCGTGCTGCTGGCGGGGTCGGCCGACTGGCATCCCGGCATCGTCGGGCTCGTTGCGGCGCGGCTGAAGGAGCGCTTCCGGCGGCCGGCCTTCGCGCTGGCCGTGAACGGGGATGGCGGGGCGACGGGCTCGGGCCGCTCGGTCGCAGGCGTCGATCTCGGCGCGGCGGTGCGCGCCGCCGTGGAGGCAGGGCACGCGGTCAAGGGCGGCGGCCACGCCATGGCGGCGGGCGTGACGCTGGCAGCCGGCCAGAGCGAGGGCTTCCTCGCCTTCCTGACGGAGCGTCTGGCAGGCGAGGTCGCGGCGGCCGGCGAGGCGCAGGCGCTGTTGATCGACGGTGCGCTCAGCGCTGGCGGCGCAAGTCCGCGCCTCATCGCGGAGATCGACAAGGCCGGGCCGTTCGGTTCGGGCGCGCCCGAGCCGGTCTTCGTCTTCCCCTCGCATCGCCTGACCGACGTCGTCGAGATCGGCAGCGGCGGCCATCTCCGGATCAAGCTCAAGGCCGGCGACGGGGCGACGATCGGCGGCATCGTCTTCCGCGCCGCGCAGGAGCCGCTCGGCCAGGCGCTGCTGGCGGCGCGCGGCGAGACCGTCCACCTCGCCGCCACGCTGACGCTCAACCGCTGGGGCGGCAACGAGAGCGCCGAGTTGCGCGTGCTCGACATCGCCCGGCCGGCCTGAGAGCCGCGCCGTCCCTGCGGCCATTCGCGCGGCGCTTTGCTCACAGCTCGCGTCAAACTCGGGCTTGCAGTGCCTCTCCCGTGACACTATACCTCGGCCCGCTTCGCGACGGCTACGCCATCGCTCCAGAGGCAAGCGGCCTTCGTCTATCGGTTAGGACACCAGCCTTTCACGCTGGGGAGACGGGTTCGACTCCCGTAGGCCGCGCCACTCATGTGGCTAAATCATTGATTTTAAACGAAATGACTGATGTAAAATGAGTCGAAATCGGCTCTGGTCGGGTTCTTGGTATGAATCCGTTTGTGAATCCGCACCGCAAGAGGTGCTGATGGGACGCTCTTCGACCTCCGGAATGGTGTATCTGGCGAGGCGTCCGGAAGAGGTTTCAGCGACATCCGCAATCTGTCCAGCGGTTTGGACGAGACGTGATGATCGGTCGCCAGATTGCTCTGTCAGCTGCGGGGGTGGAGGGCAGGCTGGCAGAGCCAATGTCTGCTTCCGGGTGACGGGCCGGCACATGCGGGCGCGCAGTCGCCTCGTTGTCATGTGACTCGCTGCAACTTCCAATCTCATGTAGCGGAGTCGAGATGGATTATTTCAGGCGCTTCACCTTCCTGTTCGCGACGCCGAACTTCGACGCAGAGGATCTCGAAGGGATCCGCTTCCATCAGATCGTCGACGAGATCGAGCGTTCGGGCTTCGAGGTCGTGAAGGCCCGCAAGCTGGAAGATGCCGAGATCGCAGTGCAGACCGACGCGGCCATTGGCTGCATGGTCGTCGACTGGGGCAAGAAGGGGTTGGAGGGCAAGACGGCAGCACTCATCAACCTGATGCGCCGGCGCGGCCTCGAATTCCCGATCATCCTGCTGATCCGCCGCAAGCGCTTCGAGGACGTGCCGGTCGAGGTTCTCGACTTCATCGACGGTTACATCTTCCTGTCAGAGGAGACGCCGCCTTTCATCGCCAAGAGCCTGATCAGCCGCCTGAAGCAATATGCCGAGACGCTGAAGACGCCGTTTTTCGGCGCGCTCGTCGACTATGCCGAGGAGGGCAACCATCTCTGGACCTGTCCAGGCCATAATGGCGGCGTGTTCTACAGCCGCAGCCCGATCGGCCGGGTCTTTATGGAGCATCTCGGAGAGGCGATCTTCCGCGACGATCTCGACAATTCGGTGCTCGATCTCGGCGACCTGCTGACCCATGAAGGGCCGGCCCTCAAGGCGCAGAAGGAGGCCGCCCAGATTTTTGGGGCCGAGAAGACCTATTTCGTCCTCAACGGCACCTCGACCTCCAACAAGGTCGCGCTCGCCGCGCTGGTCACCGATGGCGACCTCGTCCTGTTCGACCGCAACAACCACAAGGCGGCCCATCACGGTGCGCTGCTGATCGCCGGCGGCATTCCCGTCTACATCCCGACGATCCGCAACGCCTGGGGCCTGATCGGCCCGATGCGCTGGGACAGCTTCGACGAGGATGCCCTGCGCGAGCGCATCCGGACCAATCCGCTGGTCAAGGATCCCGACGCCTGGAAAAAGCCGCGCCCGTTCCGCGTCGCGGTCGTCGAGCAATGCACCTATGACGGCACGATCCACAACGCCCAGATGATCCTCGATCGCATCGGCCACCTCTGCGACTACATCATGTTCGACGAGGCCTGGGCCGGCTTCATGAAGTTCCACCCGCTCTATGCCGGGCGCTTCGCGATGGGGCTGAAGGATCTGGGGCCGGATTCGCCGGGCATCATCGCCACGCAATCCACCCACAAGCAACTGGCGAGCTTCAGCCAAGCCTCGCAGATCCACATGAAGGACCGGCATATCAAGGGGCAGAAGCGCCGCGTCGAGCATCGCCGATTCAACGAGAGCTTCATGCAGTACGCCTCGACCTCGCCGTTCTATCCACTGTTCGCCTCGCTCGATGTCGGGGCGCAGATGATGAAGGGGCGCTCTGGCGAGGTGCTTTGGGACGATACGATCCGGCTCGGTATCGAGCTGCGCAAGAAGATCCGGGCCGTCCGCCGCGAATTCGAGGAGAAGGAGGCGCGTCCCGAGCGGCGCTGGTTCTTCGAGCCCTTCGTGCCCGACCGGGTCAGCATTCCCGACGCGGCGCGGCCGGCTGGCGTCCATGACGTCGCTTGGGAGATGGTCGCGACCGACCAGCTCGCCAGCGACCCGTCCTATTGGCAGCTTGCGCCCGACGCCATCTGGCACGGCTTCTCCGATATGGAGCCGGGCTTTGCCATGACCGATCCCAACAAGCTGACCCTGCTGACCCCGGGTTTCGATCGTGCAACCGGTAGTTATGCCGAGCATGGCATCCCGGCGCCGGTCGTCGCGCAATTCCTGCGCGAGAACCGGATCGTCGCAGAGAAGAACGACCTTAACTCGCTGCTTTTCCTGCTGACTCCCGGCGTCGAGGCCAGCAAGGCCGGGACGCTGATCAGCGGGCTCGTCGCCTTCAAGAAGCTGCATGACGAGAATGCGCTGCTCGAAGACGCGATTCCGGAGTTCTATCGTCGCCGACCCGCGCGCTATCATGGCGTGCGCCTGCGTGATCTTTGCGGACAGATGCACCGGTTCTTCCGCGACGCCGATGTCAGCGGGCTGCAGGCGAAGCAGTTCTCGCCCGGGCATCTGCCTGAGATGGCGATGTCGCCCCATGACGCAGCGCGCTGCCTGACCCGCAACGACGTCGACTACCTGCCGATCGACGCCATTGCCGGCCGCATCGCGACGACGCCCTTCGTGGTCTATCCGCCGGGCATCGCGACCATCGTCCCCGGCGAGCGCCTGACCGAACGTGCCCAGCCGATGATCGATTATCTCAGGATGTTCGAGGCCTGCTTCAACACCTTCCCGGGCTTCGATGTCGAGATCCAGGGCGTCTATCGCGAGACAGATCACACCGGCGCTGTGCGGCTCTACACCTATGTCGTCAGCGAACGGGCTAGCGGCTGATCGTCATGATCGAGACGCCTGCTGCCATCGTCGTCCGGCCCTCGCGCGACATGGATGTCGAGCCCATGCTGGCAATCTACCGCCGGCATATCCGGCGTGGCATCGAGGACGGGGTCGAGGAAACAGGAACGCCGCAGCCCGACGATCTGAAAGACCGCCGCAAGAACCTGAGCAACCGGAAGCTGCCGCATCTCGTCGCGACGCTCCGAGGCGAAGTCGTCGGCTATGCCTATGTCGTGCTCTTCCGGAAACGGCCGGCCTACCGCTTTACCGTCAAACACTCGATCTATGTCCATCACGACCATCACGGCCATGGCATAGGGCGCCTGCTGATGCAGGCGCTCATCGACGCCTGCGCCGCATCCGGTTTCAGGCAAATGATAGGCTATATCGACGCTGAGAATGTCGCGTCGCTGACGCTGCATGAGCGTTTTGGCTTCGCGCGAGTCGGCCTGTTGCCAGGCGTCGCCTATCGCTACGGCAAATGGTCCGACAGCGTCATGGTGCAACGGTCGCTGGGGCCCGGCGTCACCGCGCCAATCACGGTGAATGGCAGGCCGCCGGCCGCCTGACCGCCGCAAGCTTTGTCGTGGCGAGGCCATGAATGCGCGGTCGGGCCCGAACGACGCGGCCGGAACGATGGTGACGGCGATCAGCCGATGGCTCAGTAAAGATCCGGGACGTGGATCTCCGGGGGCACGGCCTGCCGGGCATAGTCGGGATGGCGCACGCGTTCGGGTAGCGTGATCTCCTGCTTGGGAACGTCTTCATACGGAATCTGGCTAAGCAGATGCGCGATGCAGTTGAGGCGCGCCTTCTTCTTGTCGACCGCCTGAACCACCCACCACGGGGCATAGTCCGTATGGGTCCGGTCGAACATCTCTTCCTTGGCGCGCGTATAGTCCTCCCAGTGGACACGGCTTTCCATGTCCATGGGTGAGAGCTTCCATTGCTTCAGAGGGTCGGCGATCCGCATCTGGAAGCGGAATTCCTGCTCCTCATCGGTGATCGAGAACCAGTATTTGATCAGGATCACGCCGGAGCGCACGAGCATATGCTCGAACTCCGGAACGGAACGGAAGAACTCCTCGAGCTCGGCGGGCGAGCAGAAACCCATGACCCGCTCGACACCGGCGCGGTTGTACCAGCTGCGGTCAAACAGCACCATCTCGCCAGCTGTTGGCAGATGAGGGACGTAGCGCTGGAAATACCACTGATGCTTCTCGCGCTCGGTCGGCGCCGGCAGCGCGACGACGCGGCAGAGCCGCGGATTGAGGCGCTGCGTCACGCGCTTGATCGCGCCGCCCTTGCCGGCCGAGTCGCGCCCTTCGAACAGCACCACGACCTTGAGCTTCTTGTACTGGATCCAGTCCTGGAGTCGTACGAGTTCGTGCTGGAGCCGAAACAGCTCCCGGAAATAGATCTTCCGGTCGAGGGTCGATCCGGCCGGAACAACGCCTTCGGCGACGAGGTCGTCGAGACGGTCTTCCTCGAGCTGCATCTCCAGCTCTTCGTCGAAGCTGTCGGCGATCTCGGCTTTGATGCGGTCCAGATCGATTGTCATGAGTATAGCCTCTGAAATCCGCGCTGGAACTGGCGGTCTTGACACCGATGGGGAGGGATAACCCTCTTTGGGCAATTTGACCGCAATACCATCAGCTACGTCTTCTGTCCTGAGGCGTTGTCGATGGCCTAGATGACGCTGGAATGAAGGTTTTTGCCGATGCGCCTGAGACCGCAGGCTCTCCACCATTCGTCGAGCCGGCGACCGCGACCACTGGCGCCGAATGCTGCTGCTCGTGTTGACGGTCCATGTGAGATCGGCGATCTGCACGTATTGTCCGCTGCTCCCGTCGCGATGACATCGACGATGGCCCAGCCAGGAAAAGGGGCGGTGACGATGCCGTCTTCGCTGCGTTGGTCCGTTCTCCTGATCTGCGCGGCCAATTGCTGCGTGGTCACGACATCTCCCGCCGCAGCCGCGCCTCCGAGCTTTCTGCGGACCTGCACCATCTCGGCTCCAGATCCATCGCCGCTATGGACGCGGGACCGTCAGCGCGCCGGGAACCCGCCCGCCGCGAAGGCAATGAAGGAAGAGGACGACGGCGACGAGGGCCAGGACGACGAGGGGGACGACGAAAGCGAGGAGGACAATGATGAACCGCGCGGCTTCGTCGCGCCTGCGACGAACACTTGCGTCGCGATATCGGGAACGGTGAGTTTCGGCATCCAGCGCGATTGGCTCAAGGCCAGTGCGCGCACGAACGCGGCGACAGCTGCGAGCGCTTCGTCGGGCGTGACGAGCTTCCCGCTGACAGCCTCGTTCAGGATCGAAACCGGGCGCATTCTCGACGGCGGTCTGTTCCTCGGGTCGGCGTTCGAGATGTCGTTGGACGGCGGTAGCGGCGGCGAAAGCGCCACGACCCTGGTCGAGGCCAGCGTGACGATCGGTCCATGGGTTTTTGGCGCAGCCAGTTCCCGTTTCGACTTCTGGACGGGCGAGGACTTCATCTTCACCGGCCGAATTCCTAGCCGTACCGTCGGCATCATCGCCTATGAGCGGACGCTCATCGACCCGGTGAGAGTTTCGATCTCGGCCGAGGACACGCAGATCGACAGCCGGGCCCTGCCGTCCCGTTCCGGTCGCCGCGTCCCCGACGGGGTGGCGAGGATCGTCTATGACGGCGATGCGTTGACCTTGCATGGCGCCGTCGCCCTGCGCGAACTGCCCGCTGCCGGACAAGCAAAGTCGCGGCTCGGCCATGCGATCGTGCTTGGCGCGACCTGGCAGGGCGATCTGCTGGGCCAGGGCGCGAGCCTGTCGGCACAGCTCATCAGGGCGGTCGATGCCGCGACCTATCTCGGATCCAAGCTCGATCGTGCGGCCGTGCGCTCATTTCTGACGGTCGACGACACGACCAAGGGCTGGTCGGGTCTCGTGGCGATCGGCCGGGACTGGAGCGAGCACTGGTCGACGAATATCTACGCCAGCCGCTACGAACTGACGCTGCCGCAACTCGGCGCGCGCTCCAGCCGCATCATGATCGACCGTTTGGCCGCCAATCTCGTCTGGAAACCGGTGAAGGGTTTCAAGATCGGGATCGAAGCGTCCGCTGCTCGCCAGAAAGCTGATCTGGTCGGACGGGAGGCCGCTGCCGCGCTGGCGGCGCGACAGGTATCCGTGCAGCTTTTCCTGGAGCGAAGTTTCTAGGTAACAGGTTCCGCTCACTCTCGGACGATCATCCTGGAGCGAGCCTGCAGAGCGAAACTGGTCAGCGCCGTCATCGGATCCTGAAACACCACCGCTTTCACCGCGCCTGCAAAGGTATGAGATCAGGTCTTGGGCCCCAGTGCCGAAAGCAGCGCCGTGTCGTCATGGATCATTGCCGCGCTCCTCACTTCAGCCGGGGGGCAACTCGTTGCGGAGGAAATCGAGGAGATCGCTTGCCCTGCTTCTGCCTGCCGGTCTGACGCTCGGCGGCACGGCGGCATGGCGTCCGCTACGCTGTGTCGGGCCTTCGTGCAGCGTTGCATGGCCAAATGTGCTGAGAAGGCCAGCCATATCGGCGGCCTTAAAACCGCGAGCCGGAGTTTGCGGATCCATCCGGCGTGCCCTGCTGACGACGCTGGCCGGACGCGGCGACCGCACCATCGCGATCTCGGGGCGCGTCTGACATTCAATCGCTCAGGCGCAATGCCTCGCCTTGCGCCCGCAGCGCGAACGCGTGGCGGTCCCGTTCTTGCTGGGCGCGCATTGAGGACGATCCTGCATGCTCAAAATTCCAAGGCGCTACAGCCACTATGTCTTCGGGGTCCTGCAATCGGGCCTGACCTCGGCGGTCGCGGCCGGCATCGCACTGTTTCCGGGCGAGGGCGGGCCGGGTCTGCCATTGCGCTGGCTCGCTTCCTGGCTGCTGGCCTGGTGCGTCATGCTGCCGGTCGTGATCTTCGCCGCGCCCTTCATCCGTCGGCTGGCGGTGGCCTTGACCCGGGAGGAGTGAGCCCGGGCCGTCAGCCCGCCCTTGCCCGCGCCAGTTCCGCCTCCAGCGCCAGGATGCGCCGGTCCCGCTCGTTGAGGATGTCGGCGACCTCCGAAGCCGCGATAAGTTGCGGGATATGCTGCGGGCAATTGGCGTCCCAGGCCTCGATCCTGAACAGGATCGCCTGCTCGGGCGTGCCGGCATAGCCCTGCGGCCGCAGGCGCTCGAGCAGCGCCGGGTCGTCATCGACGACCTTGGCCGTCCCCCAGATCTTGATGCGCTGGCGGCGGGCGTAGTCGATCAGGAAGAGATAGGCCTTGGGATTCTCCGACAGGTTGCCGAGGCTGACATATTGACGGTTGCCGCGAAAATCGGCGAAGCCCAGCGTCTGCTCGTCGATGACGCGCAGGAAACCTGCGGCCCCGCCGCGATGCTGGATGTAGGGCTGGCCGTTGGCGCTGGCGGTCGCGAGGAAGAAGCTGTCGCGCGCTCCGATGAAGGCCGCCAGCTCCGGCGTCACCGTCGTCTGCCAGCCGCCGCGCTCCTCCATCTTGCGGTAGCCGCCGCGCGAGCCCTTCCGGGTCTGGATCGCCTTAACGGCCGGCGTGAAGGCGACGTCGCTCGATATCCTTTGATGATCTGTCATGGGAGTGCTCCGGGAAGCGTTCTCTGGGGCCGCGCCGGAATGGCCGCCGCGTGAGCAGGACCATGACAATGTCGATCGATGATGATAATCACCTCGTTCGACACTTCATCATTGCGTCAGGCGGTGTAATCATAATGGACCGGTTCGCCACCCTGTCAGCCTTCGTCAAAGTGGCGGAGATGCGTGGCTTCGCCCCGGCCGCCCGTCGTCTGGGCCTGTCGCCATCGGCTGTGACGCGACTCGTGGCGGCGCTCGAAGCTCACCTCGGCGTGCGCCTGATGCAGCGCACCACCCGCTCCGTCACACTGACCGACGAGGGCGAGCGCTATCTGCTGCAGGCGCGGCGCATCCTGGCCGAGCTTGATGAGGCCGATGCGTCGATGCAGGCGGCGCGCGCCGCCCCGTCCGGCCGGCTCGTGGTGGCGGCTCCGCTGGCCTTCGGGCGCTTCCATGTCGGCCCGCTCTTCTCCGCCTATCTGTCGCGCTTCCCGGCGGTTCAGGGCGAGTTGCTGCTCGGCGACCGCATGATCAACCTCGTCGACGAAAGCGTCGATATCGCGGTCCGTATCGGCCATCTCGCCGATTCGAGCCTGAAGGCGCGCCGCGTCGGCGAGACCCGCCGCGTTCTCGTCGCCTCGCCCGGCTATCTCGCCCGGCATGGCGAGCCCATGACGCCTGCCGACATCGCGGGGCATCGCTGCATCCAGTTCTCCGGCTTCAACGCCGCACAGGAATGGGTGTTCGAGCGGGAGGGATCGCGGTTGCGGGTCGGCTTCGTCCCGAGCTTCGTCACCAACGCCGCCGAAAGCGCGGTCCAGCACGCCATCGACGGCGGTGGGCTGACGCTGGTCCTCGCCTACCAGGCGGCCGCTGCCGTCAGAAGCGGAGCGCTTCGCATCCTGCTGCCCGGGTTCGAGCGCGAGCCCTCGCCGATCCAGCTCGTCTACCCGACCTCGCGGCTGCTCTCGGCGAAGGTCCGGGCCTTCATCGACATGGCCGCGAGCGAGACCGACTGGTCGTTCGTGGATCTGAATTGACGGGTTCCGTTTGGAGCCCGACTCATGCGGCCTTGCTGTCGGGGCGCGCGAAAGCGGCTTCCATCTCGCGCCTGACTTTTACGGCGGTGCTGGCGGGGTCGTAGGCGACGTCGCTCCATTTCAGCCGCTGGCCCTCGGCGATGTCGGTCTTGAGCTTGACGTTGTGGGCGAGCCCGAGCGGCAGGTAGCCCTCGTCCAGCGAAGCGTCGGCCGGGGTCTGCTTGCCCCAGACGCAGAAGCCGCCTTCGCCATCGAGCATCTCGCCGGCCTTCAGAGCGCGCTTGGCGGTGGCGACCACGTCGGAGTTGAACATGATGGCTGCGCCGGTCGCCTCCTTGCGCAGGGCCGCCGAGGCGACCGAGATGCCCAGTTCCAGCCCGATCATGTGGATCGGCCGGTAGAGGCAGGCATACTTGCCGCTGCTGTCGGGCAGCATCGAGTATTCGCGAAAACACTCCCGGCTATAGGCGCTGTCGCTCTCGATCACGACATAGGTGCCCATCACCAGCGAATGCGGCACGTCCGTTCCGTCGCGATAGACCGAGGACGTCACCTCGGTGACGCCGGCCCGCTCCAGCACGCCGCCATCGGCCTTCGGCTTGCAGATCTCGGCATGCTCGAAGCGCGTCGCCGGCGGGAAGGTCAGGCCCTCTGCCTGCGAATGGAGCCCCGTGGCGTTGCAGACCGCCGTCATCTCGATGCCCGATTTCGTGCCGTCGACGAAGGAGTTGAACATCTTGGGATTGATCGAGTTGCGGTCCCTGATCTTCATGTATTTGTCGAGGATGTCCCAGACGGTGTCGGGCGTCGACTGGTGGTAGGTCGGGTGGTAGCGCGTGCCCTTGCCGGCGGATACGACCTTGAAGCCGGCCGCTCTGGCCCAGTCGACATGGTCGGCGATCAGCGCCGGCTGGTCGCCCCACGCCAGCGAATAGACCACGCCGGCGGCCCTGGCCTTGCGCGCCAGGATCGGGCCGGCCACCGCGTCGGCCTCGACATTGACCATGATGATGTGCTTGCCGTGCTCGATCGCCCTGAGCGCGAAAGCGATGCCGGCGCCGGGATCGCCGGTCGCCTCGATGATCACCTCGACGGCCGGATGGGTGACGAGGCTGTCGGAATTGTCGGTGATCACCGTCGAGCCGTGCCTGAGCGCGTCGTCGATCGAGGCGGCGGCGTATTGCTCTTCCGGCCAGCAGCCGAGCTTGAGCTGCGAGCGCGCCCGGTCGGTGTTCAGATCGGCGACGCCGACGATATGCATGCCGTCGGTGTTGCGGGCCTGCGAAAGGAACATGGTGCCGAACTTGCCGGCGCCGATGATGCCGACCGTGACCGGCCGTCCGGCGGCTTTCCGTTCAAGGAGCATGCGGTGCAGGTTCATGTCGTCTCAAGCCTTTTCGTCTTGGCCGATCGGGGATCGGACCAGCCTCATCCAGCGAGGGCAGGGCGGTCCTGACGACGGAGTCCGGCCGCATGGGCTGCGGCCTCGACGGCCGATCCGCAGCCGCTTAGAGCCCGATTCAGAAGTTCACGCGGGTTTGCAGTGTCTTGCGATTCGTCGCGTGAGCATGCGGATGCTGGCGATGTGGGCGAAGGCGGTGGCGCTTTCGATGGATTTTTCCCAGTC
>JAESGK010000153.1_pt1 | contig 64095 bp, 61 predicted proteins | sample 9269681 | NCBI WGS metagenome assembly JAESGK01 (sample SAMN14515347, study PRJNA621673) | algae metagenome | isolation source: Timaviella obliquedivisa GSE-PSE-MK23-08B and co-occurring heterotrophs from... | place: USA: Grand Staircase Escalante National Monument, Utah | collected 2006-08-15
GAACCTCATGATCCGGATGTCCTGAAGTGTTCTTGCCCGGCCCATCCAGACCTCCCCAAAAGGAGGCCCATCAAAGCCGGTCAATTCACTCGCTACATAATCCGGTCAATTCATTAGCTACCTACAGGTCGGCAGGAAATCCTTGACAATTTCCTACGATTTCCTATATATTCCATGCCTTCGATCGATCGCGGCGAACGGCTCTGCCGGCGGCGGGGAAGGGAGGCGAAGAAATGTCTCACTTTCTTTCCCATTCGCATCTGAGCTTTGCCTCGTACAATCAATGGCTTGAGGCGAAAATTCCCGCGCAAGATAGGAAGCCGATCGTCGCTCGCCATCACACCTGCGTGAGCGAAGGGCTGGCCATATGCGTGCCCCATCTGCTCGGCTAGGCTGCCAACCACACTCCAAACAAACAGGAGGCCGGGATGGCTGTACTGAACGTGAACGGCAAGGCGCTCAATCACAACGCCGACCCGCGAACGCCGCTGCTGTGGGTGCTGCGCGAGCAGCTCGGGCTCACCGGAACGAAATACGGTTGCGGCATCGCCCAGTGCGGCTCCTGCACGGTGCTGATCGACGGCGTGGCGACGCGCTCCTGCCAGGTGCCCGCCAACTCGGTCGGCAATCGCAAGGTCACGACCATCGAAGGCCTCGCCGCCAGCGGCCAGATGAACAAGATCCAGGCCGCCTGGGTGGCGGTCGACGTGCCCCAGTGCGGCTACTGCCAGAGCGGCATGGTGATGGCAGCAACCGCGCTGCTCGCCGCCAAGCCCAAGCCGACCGACGCCGACATCGACGCGGCCATGACGAACATCTGTCGCTGCGGCACCTACCAGCAGGTGCGCGAAGCGATCCACGCCGCAGCCAAGGCCTGAGGGGAGGACGCATCATGACGATTCATCGGACCTCTCTTCGTCGTCGCGGGTTTTTAGTCAGTGGCGCAGCGGTTGCCGGCGGTTTTTCGCTGGGCTTCCACATTCCCTTCGAGGACGGTGCGGCGCAGGCCCAGACCGTCAAGGAGCTGAACGCCTGGGTGGTCATCCATCCCGACGACAAGGTGGTGATCCGCATCGCCCGCTCCGAAATGGGCCAGGGCACGCTCACCGGCCTCTGCCAGCTCGTCGCCGAGGAACTCGAGTGCGACTGGAACAAGGTCGCCTGGGAATATCCCACGCCGGGCGAAAACGTCGCGCGCAACCGAGTCTGGAAGAACTTCTCGACCGGCGGCAGCCGCGGCATCCGCGAGAGCAACCAGTACGTCCGCGAAGGCGGCGCCATGGCGCGCGAGATGCTGATCGCGGCAGCCGCGGCCCAGCTCAAGGTGCCGGCGGCCGAACTCACGGCCGCCAACAGCGTCATCGCCCACAAGGGCTCGGGCAAGACGGTGACCTTCGGCGCGATCGCCGCGGCGGCGGCCCAGCTCGAGCCGCCCAGGGAGGTGAAGCTCAAGGACCCCAAGGACTGGAAGATCGCGGGCAAGCCGGTCAAGCGGCTGGACACGGTCGACAAGGTGACGGGCAAGCAGATCTACGGCATCGACCTCGTGCTGCCCGGCATGCTGGTCGCCACCGTGCGCGCCTGTCCGGTGATCGGCGGCAAGCTCAAGAGCTTCGACGCCGCCAAGGTCGAGAAGATGCCCGGGGTGAAGAAGGTCGTGGCGATCGATGGCAATGCCGTCGTGGTCGTGGCCGACACCTACTGGAACGCCCGCACCGCGCTCGCGGCACTGCCCACCGACTGGGACGTCGGCAAGCTCGGCGAGGTCCAGCAGGAGACGATCAACGCGATGCTGAAGGAGGGCCTCGACGCCGAACAGGCCTTCGTCGGCAACAAGGCGGGCGATGCCAAGGCCGCGATCGCGGGGGCGGCCAAGAAGGTCACCGCGACCTACAGCTTCCCCTACCAGCACCACGTCACCATGGAGCCGATGAACGCCACGGCGCGCTACACGGCCGACAAGTGCGAGGTCTGGTGCGGCACGCAGAACGGCGAGGCAGCCCTCGCCGCGGCGTCCGAGGCGTCCGGCCTGCCGGTCGCCAAGTGCGATGTCTTCAAGCAGCTGCTGGGCGGCGGCTTCGGCCGGCGGGGCCGCTCCGACTACGTCCGCCAGGCCGTGCTGGTCGCCAAGGAGATGCCCGGCACGCCGATCAAGCTGATCTGGTCGCGCGAAGAGGACATGACGCACTGCCAGTACCATCCGATCACGATGGCCAAGATGACCGGCGGCCTCGACGCCCAGGGCAACCTGGTCGGCCTGCAGATCCGCATCTCGGGCCAGTCGATCCTGGCCTCGCTGCTGCCGCAGAACCTGCAGAACGGCATGGACCCGGTGATGTTCCAGGGCCTCGCGGCGGGCGGCGTGGAGGCGGCCTACGGCTACAACGTTCCGAACCTGCTGATCGACCATGCCATGCGCAATCCGCACATCACGGCGGGCTTCTGGCGCGGCGTCAACACCAACCAGAACGCCGTCTACATGGAAAGCTTCATGGACGAGCTCGCCGATGCAGCCGGCCAGGACCCGCTCGCTTTCCGCATGAAGCTGCTGAAGCCCAAGTGGGCGGCGGTGCTGAAGGCGGCGGCCGACAAGGCGAACTACGGCAAGCCGTTGCCCGCCGGACACTTCCATGGCCTGGCCCAGGTCATGGGCTACGGCAGCTATGTCGCGGGCGTGGCCGAAGTCTCGGTGAACGCCGACGGCCAGCTCAAGATCCACAAGATCACCGCCGCGACCAATTGCGGCCACGTGGTCAACCCGGCGCAGATCGATCGCCAGGTCGCGGGCTCGTTCGCCTACGGCCTGTCCGCCGCGCTCTACGGCGAGATCACCGTCAAGGACGGCGCCGTCGAGCAGACCAACTTCGACAGCTACAACATGATGCGCATCGACGAGATGCCGCATGTCGAGACCGTGCTGGTCCCGACCGGCGACTTCTGGGGCGGCGTCGGCGAGCCGACCATCGCCGTGGCCGCGCCCGCGGTGCTGAACGCGATCGCCCGCGCCACGGGCAAGCGCGTGCGCAACCTGCCGCTGATGCATCACGAGCTGAAGAAAGGCGCGTAAATGGGCCGGGTTCTGCTGCCGGTGCTGGCCTCGGCGTTGCTGCTGGCCGGCCCGGCGCAGGCGGCCGATGCCCCGCCTGGTGCCAGTTCCTGCACCGGCTGCCATGCCACGACGAAGATTGCCGACTCGGTGATCCCGCGTATCGCCGGCCGCAAGGCCGCCGACATCGTCACCTTCATGCGCGAGTACAAGAGCGGCGCCTGGCCCTCCAGCGTGATGGGGCGCATCGCCAAGGGCTTCGACGACCAGCAGACCGACGCCATCGCGGCATGGTTTGCCGCGCAGCCCGAGTAGCCCGGCATGTCGACGCGCCGTCATTTCCTGAAGCTCACCGCCGCGGCAAGCTTGGCGCCTTCTGTCGTCTCGGCGCAGGGCGCCGGCCGTGTCGTGGTGATTGGCGGTGGCTTTGCCGGCGCCACGGCGGCGCGCACGCTGAAGGCGCTGGAGCCCAAGCTCACGGTCACCCTGGTCGAGCCCAACCCGGTCTACACCTCCTGTCCGTTCAGCAACGCCGTGCTCGCCAATCTGCGCGAGATCTCGCAGCAGGAGTTCCGCTACGACGGCGTCAAGCGGGCCGGCGTGACGGTCGCCGAGACCAGCGCTACCGCCGTCGATGCCGATGCCAAGGCGGTGACGCTCGCCGACGGCAACAAGCTCTCCTACGACCGGCTGGTGATGTCGCCCGGCATCGATTTCAACTGGAGCGCCTTGCCCGGCTACGACGAGGCCGCCGCCCAGAAGATGCCGCATGCCTGGAAGGCCGGCGCCCAGACCACGTTGCTGCGAAACCAGCTCCAGGCGATGGAGGATGGCGGCCTGGTCGTGATGTCGGCGCCGGCCAATCCCTACCGCTGCCCGCCCGGCCCCTACGAGCGCGCCAGTTTGATCGCCTATTGGCTGAACATCTGGAAGCCCAAGTCGAAGCTGCTGCTGCTCGACGCCAAGGATGCCTTCTCCAAGCAGCGCCTGTTCCAGAACGGCTGGGCCGAGCTCTACCCCGGCAAGATCGAATGGGTGCCGCTGTCCAAGGGCGGCAAGGTGACGGCGGTCGACCCCGCGACGCTCACCTTCACGACCGAATTCGGCAGCCACAAAGCCGCTGTCGGCAACGTCATACCGCCGCAGCGGGCCGGCGCCATCGCCGCCCAGGCCGGCGTCGCCGACCGCACCGGCTGGTGCCCGGTCGAGCCGGTGGCTTTCGAGTCGACGCTGCGGCCCGGCATCCATGTGCTGGGCGACGCGGCGATCATGGGCGGCATGCCCAAGTCGGCCTTCTCGGCAAATGCCCAGGCCAAGGTCTGCGCCGCTGCCATCGTCGCGCTCCTGGCTGGCACCAAGCCGCAGGACCCGATCCTGATCAACACCTGCTACAGCCTGCTGGCTGCCGACTACGGCATCTCGGTCGCCGGCGTCTATCGGCCGGACAAGGGCCAGCTCACCGACGTGCCGGGTGCCGGCGGCGTCAGTGCGCTCGAGGCCGTGGGTGGGCTCCGCGGCCAGGAAGCGCTTTATGCCGCAAGCTGGTTCCGCACCATCGCCGCCGAGACCTTCGGCTGACGCCGTGCGAATCCTGCTTGCCATGACTCTGGCCGTCCTTGCGCCCGCTGCTGCTGGTCAAAAGGTTTGGGGGCAGCAGGTCGTGGGCGATGCCATCCCGGCCTCGCTCACCGGCCAACCGGGCGACGCCGTGCGGGGCCGGGCGATCGTGGCCAACCGCAGTACAGGGCTTTGCCTCCTCTGCCACTCCGGTCCGATCGCCGAGGAGCGTTTCCAGGGCGACCTCGCCCCCAGCCTGGCCGGCGCAGGATCGCGCTGGTCCCCGGGACAATTGCGGTTGCGCATCGCCGACGGCGCGCGTCTCAATGCCGACACGATCATGCCGCACTACTATCGGACGACCGGCCTGCAGCGTGTCGCCCGGAATTTCGACGGCAAGACCATTCTGTCGGCAGCCCAGGTCGAGGATGTGGTGGCCTATCTCGCAACCCTGAAGGACTGAATGGCCCACTGGATGGACAGACGTCGCTTCCTCGTTGGCACCGCGGCCATCGTCGTCCTGCCGTTCGGGCCCGCCTCGGCGACACCCGAGGCCATGGCCGAGGCGATCAGGAAGGTGCTGGGCGATTCCGCCGTCACCGAGGGCCGCGTCACGCTCGACCTGCCGCCGCTGATCGAGAACGGCAACACCGTGCCGCTCGTCGTCTCGGTCGAGAGCCCGATGACCGTGGCGGCACATGTGAAGGCGATCCACGTCTTCAACGAGAAGAACCCGCAGCCCAACGTCTTCTCCGCCCGGCTCTCGGCCCGCAACGGCCGTGCCATCGTCGGCACACGCATCAAGCTGGGCGACAGCCAGAAGATCGTGGCCATCGCCGAGACCAGCGACGGCCGCTTCTGGAGCGCCAGCGCCGACGTGATCGTGACACTCGCGGCCTGTCTCGAGGAGTCGACCTGATGGCCAATGTCCTCGTCAACGCGCCCAAGACGGCCAAGCGCGGCTCGGTCGTCGAGATCAAGGCGTTGATCCTGCATCCCATGGAGACCGGCTTCCGCCCCGGCGCCATGGGCAAGATCATCCCGCGCAACATCATCGAGCGCTTCACCGCGACGTGGAACGGCACCGAGATCTTCGACATGGAGATGTCGCCGGCGATCGCCGCCAATCCGTTCGTCTCCTTCTTCGCCGTGGCGAGCGAGAGCGGCACGGTCGGCCTGCGCTGGACCGGCGACGAAGGCTTCGTCGTCGAGGAGCGGGTCGTCATCACCGTCGAATGAGAGTGCTGCGATTGAGCATTGGGCTAGCGATCGTCTTCGCCGCCTCCTGGGCGGCGGCGCAGGTCGGGGCGGACAAGCGGCGCTCCGGCACCCAGGACATGGGCGAGGCGCTGCAGAAGATGCAAGACGACGACACCGCCAATCCCGGCATGCTCTTCGTCCAGCTCGGCAGCCAGTCGTGGGCGAAGAAGGCGGGTACCGCCGACAAATCCTGCGCCGACTGCCACGGCAACGCCGGCGCCAGCATGAAGGGCGTGGCCGCGCGCTATCCGGCGATCCCCGAAGGCGGCGAGGCGCCGGTCGATCTCGAAGGTCGCATCAATCTCTGCCGGACCGGGAACCAGAAGGCCGAGCGCCTGCCGCCCGAGAGCCGCGAGCTGCTGGCGCTGCAAGCCTATGTTGCGCACCAGTCGCGCGGCATGCCGATCGCACCGCCGGACGATCCGCGGCTCGTCGCCTTTCGCGAGCGCGGCGCGGGGATCTACCTGGAGCGTCAGGGCCAGCTCAACCTTTCCTGTGCCATCTGCCACGACGACAATGCCGGCAAGAAGCTCGCCGGCGTCACGATCCCGGAGGCCCATCCCACCGGCTACCCGATCTATCGGCTGGAATGGCAGACGCTGGGTTCGCTCAAACGCCGCCTGCGCAACTGCCTCGTCGGCATCCGCGCCGAGCCCTACGTCTACGACGCGCCCGAGTATGTCATGCTCGAGCTGTTCCTGATGGATCGGGCGAGGGGCATGATGCTCGAATCGCCGGGCGTGAGACCCTAGGACGAAACCATCCCGACCTCCGACGCCGCCCGCTGCTCGCCGCCCTGCCGGGACTGGCACTCATGACCGCGATGGCGGTTACGCCTTGGGCTTCGTCTGCGGTTTCGGCGGTCGCTTGCTGCCGGCGCCTGCGGCCGTCTTGTCGCCATTCGGCTTCCGGGTGCTGGCCTCCGCTCGCAACTCGGCGCGGCGGGCCTCGATGAGACGATTGGTCGGGGCCATGAATTTCCTGCCTCGGGTCGTTCTTCTGTCCGTGCCGGCGAGGGTAATTCAGCCGCGACGCGGCGTCACCGCCGGGAGGTGAAAATTCTCCTCCGCACCGATCCTGTAGATTTTCCTCCTGCACCGCAGGGGTAATTCGGCCGCCGGTTTCATTGCCGGCGCGATACAGCGGCCCCTAGACTCGGCACATGCTCGACCTTGCCAGCGACATCGTTGCCCGCGCGACCCGCCTGCTTTTCCCCGACGGTGACGAGCCTGCCCTTTGGACGGTCTCGGTTGCCGGCCGGGTGGTGGGCTCGTTGGTATGCGAGGCGGGAAGCTGGCGCCTTTCCTGGTTCGACGGCGCCGATCCGCGGCTGGTGGCCTACGCAGGCCCGGTGGATGGCAATGTCGAGGCCCTGGCCGCCGCGCTCGGTGCCAGGCTGGGCCTCCCGGTGCGCCTGGAATCGCTCCCGACCTGAGCCACCTGTTGAGATTTCCGGCGACAGGTCCGACAGTGGGCCGGCTACCCCTCACGGATGTGTGAAAAATGGATGCGATCGACCGCAAGATCGTGGTGCTCCTGCAGGACGACGCCAGCCTGTCGCTGGCGCAGATCGCCCATCGCGTCGGGCTGTCGCAAAGCCCGTGCTGGAAGCGCATCCAGCGGCTGGAGAAGACCGGCGTCATCCTGAAGCGGGTGGCGCTGATCTCGCCCGAATCGATCGGCGTCGGGCTCAGCGTGTTCGTCTCGATCGAGACCGGCGATCATTCCTCGGCCTGGCTGTCGAAGTTCGCCCAGACCGTCACCGCCATGCCCGAGGTGATGGAGTTCCACCGCATGGCCGGCGACATCGATTACATGCTGCGCGTGGCGGTGCCCGACATGCAGGCCTACGACGCCTTCTACAAGCGGCTCATCGACACCATGCCGCTCAAGAACGTGACGTCGCGCTTCTCGATGGAGCGGGTGAAGTCGACCACGGCCTATCCGCTGCCGGCCGAGCCGCGCAGCCCGGCGACGGGCAAGAAGAAGCTCTGACCCTCCGCCACGCGGCCCAAGGGCCTTCCGGCGGGGTCGCTCCGGGCTTACGTTCTGGAACCAGTTTCCACCCGGAGCGTTATCATGACCGTGCACGCCCTCAAGCCATTCAAGGTTGCCAACCTCGGTTCGGAAGTCTCGCCGGAGGAGTGGCAGGCTCGCGTCGATCTCGCCGCCTGCTACCGACTGATCGCGCACTACGGCATGTCCGACCTGATCGCCAACCACATCTCGATGCGCGTGCCGGGCGAACCCCATGCCTTCCTGATCAACGCCTACGGTCTCCTTTACGAGGAGATCACCGCCTCGAGCCTGCTCAAGATCGATCACGACGGCAATATCCTCGCCAAACCCGAGTTTCCCGATGGTCTCGACTACGGCGTCAACCGCGCCGGCTTCGTCATCCACTCGGCGATCCACATGGCCAAGCCCGAGGTCAACTGCATCATCCATACCCACACCTATGCCGGCATGGCGGTCTCGACCCTGGAATGCGGGCTGCTGCCCAACACCCAGACCTCGATGCGCTTCGCCAAGATCGGCTATCACGATTACACCGGCGTCGTGCTCGACACCGCCGAGCGCGAGGCGCTGGCCAGGAGCCTGGGCGACAACAATGCGCTCATCCTGCGCAGCCATGGCCTGCTGACGACCGGCGCCACGATCCCCGAGGCGTTCAACGCCATGCATCGGCTCGAGCTTTCCTGCAAAACCCAGATCGCCGCCATGTCCTGCAACACGCAGATGGTGCGCGTGCCGGAGAAGGTGGTCGAAGACACTTACACCATGTACCAGCCCAAGACGCGCCGGCCGTTCGGCGTGCTCGACTGGCCGGCGCTGTTGAGGAAGCTGGATCGCATCGATCCCAGCTTCCGCGACTGACTTGGACACGCCGCGCAGCTCGGTACGGGCTTTTGCGGCTGTTGCCAGCGGCTACTGGACTGCGCCCGGATACCGCCTTGTCGCCTGGGGCCTGACCGGCGGCATGGTCCTGCTCGGCGTCATCAACGTCGGCATCGCGCTCTGGCTCAATATCTGGAACCGCGACTTCTTCAATGCGCTCGACAAGAAGGAAACCGGGCAGCTCTTGCAGCTGCTCTGGGTGCTCGCTGCCATCGTCTGTTCCGCAGGTGTCGCTGTCGCCATCCAGCTCCACGTCAAGCGCCGGCTGCAGATCAACTGGCGGTCCTGGCTGTCGCACGTCACGGTCCAGCGCTGGCTGAATTCGGGCCGCCAGTACCAGCTCGGTATGTTGGCCGAGGAAGTCGACAATCCCGACGGCCGCATCGCCGAGGACATCCGCGTCTCGACCGAACTTGCCGTCGAGTTTGCCCAGAGCATCCTCCAGTGTGTCCTGCAGCTCGTCACCTTCCTCAGTGTGCTCTGGGTTCTGTCGGGCTCGATGCCGATCAGGATTGGTGGGCTCGAATTCGATCTGCCGGGCTACATGGTCTGGTGCGCCGTGGCCTACGCCTTGATCGGCTCGCTGCTGACCTATGCGTTGGGCCGCGGCTTGATCCAGGCCGGCAACGTGCGCCAGAGCCGCGAGGCCGATTTCCGCTCCGGCCTGACGCGGTCGCGCGAGCACGCCGAGGGCATTGCCCTGATGCGTGGCGAGGACGACGAGCGCGAGCGGCTGCGCGGCTCGCTGTTCGACCTGCGCTCGGCCTGGAACGTCCAGACGCGCGGCCAGGGCAATCTCTCGCTGCTGACAAGTTCGTTGGCCTACCTCGCGCCCATCGTGCCGTTGATCGTGGCGCTGCCGCGCTATCTCGGCGGCGAGATAGCGCTGGGCGGCCTGATGCAGACGGCGCAGGCCTTCTCCAGCGTGCAATGGGCGCTGTCGTGGCTGATCGACAATTTTCCCAAGTTCGCCGAATGGCGCGCCTCGACCGACCGCGTCGTGCACCTGCATGTGGCGCTCACCGACCTGGAAGAAGATGCCGAGGCGCCGGACGATGCGCGGATCGTGGTCCATCCGCCGAGCGACTCCGACCGCCTGATCATGCGCGAGCTGGGTGTCGCCCGGCCCGATGGCGAGATGCTGGTGGCGGAGGCCGAAGTCACGATCCAGCGTCCCGAGCGGGTGCTGATCCGCGGCCAGTCCGGCAGCGGCAAGAGCACGATCATGCGGGCCGTGGCCGGCGTCTGGCCGTGGGGCCGCGGCGCCATCCACCTGCCGACCGGCGCCATCACCTTCATGCCGCAGAAGCCCTATTTCCCGCTCGGCACCTTGCGCGACGTCATGCTCTATCCCGCAGCACCTGAGGGCATTAGCGACGAGGCGTTGAAGGACATGCTTCACAAGGTCGGTCTCGACCATCTGCGCGACCGGCTCGACGAGACCGAGCGGTGGGACCACATCCTGTCGGGCGGCGAGCAGCAGCGCGTGGCCTTCGCGCGCGTGCTGGTCCACAAGCCCGACTGGATCTTCATGGACGAGGCGACCTCGGCGCTCGACGAGACCGGCCAGGAGAACGTCATGAAGCTCCTGATCGAGGAGCTGCCCGAAACCTCGGTGGTAAGCATCGGCCACCGGCCGGGCCTCGAAGCGTTCCATACCCGCGAATTGACCCTGATGCCCGGCGCCGACGGCACCAAGCTCCGCGCCCATGTCGGCGGCCGCCGCTCGCTGGGCGACCTCTACCGCAAGATGGCGACCGCCAGCCGCTCGACGCCCACGGCGCCGGGCTTCTGGGCAAACGTCAGGGCAAATCTGCTGGGACGTTAGCTAAAGGACTTCATGGAATCCGATCGCGACCCGGTCGGGCGTGCGAGCCGCTACGCCGACGAAGGTCGCGCGTTCGAGCCATTTGAGGGCAGGGTCGGCGGTTTCGAATCGGGGCGTGGTGCGGAAGTGATAGCTGCCGGCCGGCACCAGTTCGCCTTTCGACATGCGCGCCAGGATTTCGGGACTGGCCACACGCAGGCCCTCGTTCTGCACATAGACCTGGGCGCCGGTAGCACTGCGGATCGTATAGCGCGCCACCACCTCGATGGTTCCGTCCGGCCGCACGATCTGCCAGTCGGCGCCGCCGGGCAGGATTTCGCCTTCGAGGCGCGGGCCATGAACCTCGCCGCCAAGAATATCGATGATGCGGCGGTGACCGCGTGCGGTCGGGCCGAGGTCCTGGATCGGGCCCACCCTGGCCTTGATGGCGAACGCGAAGCGTAAGGCCGGCGCCGTTGCGATGAAGTCGTCGATGTCGGTCATGCGTCCATCACTTTTCGTAGTCGCGATCCGTGCGCTGGACCACGCGGACCAGCAGCGCCGTCGACCAGCCGAACATCAGCATGCCGACCGCCGATTCGACGGCGCCGGCGATGCGATGGCCGTTCGAGAGAGTGAGGTCGTTGGCGCCCAGCGTGGTGAAACTGGCGAGCGAGAAGTAGAACGAGTGGGCGAAGCCGCCGAGTTCGCCCCAGTCGTAGTAGAGCACCGCCCACATCGTGACCTGCAGCGCGTGGCCCGCCATCAGGACCAGCACGGCCAGCACGCTGTGCAGGATCATATAGGAAGTCTGGTGCGTCGAGAGTTTCGGCGTCGGGATGACATCCATCAGGCGGCTGAGCGCGAGCTGCGCCATCACCTGCACCGTGCCGGTGGCCACGACCATGGCGACGCCGCGCAGGACGCGGCCGAGCGGGGAGAGGTCGTCCATCACGCCGCTTTCGGCTTGCCCAGCAGGTGGTCGGAGATGATGCGCTGCTGGATCTCCGACGTGCCCTCGAAGATCTTGGTGAGCCTCGCGTCGCGCCAGTAGCGCTCCACGGCATGCAAAGTCGTGTAGCCGGCTCCGCCGAACACCTGTAGCGCCTCCGACGTCACGCGCTCGGCCATCTCGGAGGCGAAGAACTTCACCATCGCCGCTTCCTTGTCGCACCGGCGCTTCTGGTCGATCTCGTCGCAGACGAAATACATGAGCTGGCGCGCCGCCTCGATCTCGGTCGCCATGCGGGCGAGTCGGAAGCGCGTATTCTGGAAATCGCCGATCGCCTGGCCGAACTGGCGGCGCTCCTGGGCATAGGCCGTGGCGTCTTCCAGCGCGCCGCGCGCCAGGCCGATGGCGCGGGCCGCGGTGTGGGCGCGGGCGCGCTCAAGCCCGGCCGAGATGTAATAAAAGGCGCGGCCTTCCTCGCCGATCAGCGCCGAGGCGGGCAGGCGGCAATCGTCGAAGGCCAGTTCCCAGGTCTTCCAGCCGAAGTAGCCGATCTTGGGAATGGGCGCGCCCTTCACGCCCTTGGGCAGCTGGCCCCGGGGCTTCTCGATCAGGAACGAGGAGAGACCGACATGCTTGCGCTTGGGGTCGGGCGAATCGGAGGTCCGCGCCACCAGCATGATGTAGTCCGCTCCGTCCGCGAACGTGCACCAGTATTTGTTGCCGTTGATCACCCAGTCGTCGCCGTCCTTCCTGGCGCGGCAGGAGATGCTGCCGAGGTCGGAGCCGACGTTGGGCTCGGACATGGCCGCTGCGCCCAAGAATTCGCCGCGGGCGGCGCGGGGCAGGAAGACCTTGCGCTGGGCATCGGTCATGCCGCGGCCGGCCGAGAGGCCGTTGCCGCGGGCGATGATGGAGGCCACGCTCATCCAGGTCCGCGCCAGCTCCTCGGTGATCAGGCAATACTCGAAGACGCCGAGGCCCATGCCGCCGTGTTCCTCGGGGATGACGATGCCGAAATAGCCCATGTCGGCCAGCTTCTGGATCAGTTCGGGCGGAATATCGCCCTTCTCCGGATCGAGCCTGTTCGCGACCGGCAGCACTTCCTTCAGGGCGAAGGCGCGCGCCGTCTCCTGGATCATCCGGCGCTCGTCGGTCATGTAGCCCATGGCGTTTCCCTCTGCGTTGCCGCAGCATAGTATCCAAATCACCTGTCTTTAGGAGGCACGCATGCTGAGACTTCTGCTGGGAGCGCTTGCACTCCTCTTTCCTGCGGCACAGGCCCAGGCCCAGGAGTGGCCGACCAAGCCAGTCACGATCTACATGGGCTTCCCGGCGGGGTCGGGTGTCGACGTGGTGGCGCGGCTGCTGCAGCCGTCGCTGGAGAAGACGCTGGGGCAGCGGCTGGTCATCGATTACAAGAGCGGCGCCGGCGGCAACGTCGCCTCGGAGACGGTCGCCCGTGCCCCGGCCGACGGCTACACCTTCCTGCTCGGCACCGCCGCCACGCATGGCGTCAATGCCGCGCTCTACAAGAAGCTGTCGTTCGACGTCGAGACGGACTTCACGCCGATCACCACGCTCGCCGACATTCCCAACGTGCTGGCCATCAATCCCGAAGTGATCGACGCCAGGAACGTCCAGGACTTCATCGCCAAGGTGAAGGCCGCCCCCGGCAAGTACAGCTACGGCTCGACCGGCAACGGCACCGGCACGCATCTGGCCTTCGCCGCCTTCAACAAGCAGGCCGGACTCGACATGGTGCATGTGCCCTACAAGGGTGGACCGGACGCCACCAACTCGCTGCTGAAGGGCGAGACATGCTGCAGCTTCCCGCTGCTGCAGGCCATGCTGCCGCACGCCAAGGCGGGCAAGGTGCGGCTGCTGGGCGTAACGACGGCCAAGCGCGTCGGCGCCATGCCCGACCTGCCGACCATCGCCGAGCAGGGGATGCCGGGTTTCGAGAGCTACATCTGGTTCGGCATCTTCGCGCCCAAGGGCCTCGATCCCGCCATCGCCGCCAGGATGAACGCGGCGCTGAAGACCGCGATCGAGGACCCGGAGGTGAGCAGGAAGCTGGTCGAGCTCGGCAACACGCCGCGCTACGAAACGCTGGCACAGTTCAAGGAGACGGTGAAGCGCGACCGGGCCAAGTGGGCGGAGACGGTGAAGGCGGCCGGCGCCACGGTCGATTGATCAGGCCGCCGCGTCCTCGCGGATCATGGCGGCGCCTTTTTCGGCGATCATGATGGTGGGCGCGTTGGTGTTGCCGGTGGTGAGGGTGGGCATCACAGAGGCGTCCATGACCCTGAGGCCCTCGATGCCGCGCACGCGCAGCCGGGAGTCGACCACGGCGCGCGGGTCTTCGCCCATGCGGCAGGTGCCGACCGGGTGATAGAGCGTGTTGCCGGCGCGGCGGGCATAGGCCAGCAGGTCGGCGTCGCTGGCGACGTCGGGGCCGGGCTGGATCTCGCCGGAACTGTGCTGGGCCAGCGCCGGGGCGGCGAAGACGCTTCGCACCTGGCGCACGCCGCTCAGCAGGGCGAGTTCGTCGGTGTGGGTCGAGAGATAGTTCGGCTTGATCGCCGGTCGCGCGAAGGGATCGGCGGAGGTGGCCATGATGGTGCCGCGGCTGTCGGGCTTCACGACGCAGACGACGCAGCTCATGCCCGGTTGCTCGTCGAGCTCGCCGAATTTCAGCGGATGGGTGCTGCCGGGCGTGAACAGGAGCTGCAGGTCGGGCGAGGCCAGGCCCTCGCGGCTGTCGGCGAAGACCTGCGAGGTGGTGACGCCGAAGGTGAGCGCACCCTTGCCGGTGAAGAAGAAGCGCAGGATCTCGGGCAGCACGCGCGGGAAGCGGGCGATCTCGTTCACCGTCTCGGCGCCGTGCACGCGGTGGACGATGCGGACGACGTAATGGTCGATCAGGTTCGCGCCGACGCCCGGCAGATCGTGCGTGACCGGGATGCCGAGCGACTGCAGGTGTGGGGCGGGGCCGATGCCGGAGATCTGCAGCAGGTGCGGCGAGTTGATGGCGCCGCCGCTCACGATCACCTCGCGGTTGGCGCGGACCTCGTGGAGCTGGCCATTGCGTCGGAAGGTGGCGCCGACACAGCGCTTGCCCTCGAGCAGCAGCTTGCCGGCCTGTGCGTTGGTTTCTATCCGCAGGTTCGGTCGCCCCTTCGCTTCGCGTAAATAAGTCTGGGCCGTGGAGCCGCGGAAGCGGCCGCGCCGCGTCATCTGCGAATAGCCGACGCCGGCGCGCGTCTTGCCGTTGAGGTCGGGATTGAAAGGGAAGCCGGCCTGCTGGGCGGCTTCGACGAAACGATGAGTGAGCGGCAGGATGGTGCGGTAGTCCTCGACCTTCAGCGGCCCGCCCTGGCCGCGCACGGCGGGATCGCCACCCTGGACATAGTCCTCGGACTTCATGAAATAGGGCAGCACGTCGTCGTAGCTCCAGCCGCGGCAACCCATCTGGGCCCAGCCGTCGAAGTCGGCCGGCGCGCCGCGCACATAGAGCATGCCGTTGATCGAGCTCGAGCCGCCGAGCGTCCGGCCGCGCGGCCATTCCATGCGCCGCTCGCCGGTGCCCCTCTCGGGCTCGGTGGTGAAATTCCAGTTCACCAGCGGATTGCGGATCAGCGAGCGCATGCCGGCCGGGATGTGGATCATCGGATGCCAGTCGGAGGGACCGGCTTCGAGCAGGATGACCGACGCGCCGGTTTCGGAGAGGCGTGCGGCCACGGTGCACCCGGCGGAGCCTGCGCCCACGACGACATAATCGGCCTGCATGTCGATCTCCCTAGAGCGTGCCGGCGCGCTTGTCGCGCGGCACGAAATAGTCGGTGGGGCCGAGTTCGGGGTCTTCGACCGCGTGCATGTTCTGCACGTGGCGCTCGATGTCGGCCGTGAACAGCGCGTGGCTGATCGCCTGCACCAGCCGCGTGGCGCCGACGAAGAGTCCGGGGATGTCGCCCGCCAGCGCGCCCTGGCTCAGGATGCTGCCCCAGTTGAACAGATGGATGTCTTTCAGGCGGGGCGTCTTGCCGGCCACCTTCTCTTCCAGCTCGAAGCCGCGGCCGACGTAAGGATAGCGCGCTGCCTCCGGACTGGCCTTCACCTCGTCGGCGCTGCGCACGTCGGCCCACAGTTTCACGTTGGGCGTGAAAGCCGCGAGTTCCCTGACCCGGGACAGGTCGATGTCGAAGCCGGTGCCGATCAGCACGGCGTCGAAGCGCTCCGTGGCCTTGGCCGTCTTCACCGTGACGCCGTTGGTCTCGACGATCATGTCGAGCCACGGTTCGGCGAATCGGAAGGAGAAGCCATTCAGCTTCTGGGCGCGCAGCACCGACTCGTGCGGCGGCGGCGAGCCCGCGGCCAGCATGTAGGTGTAGATGCGCCAGCGCCAATCGTCGTCGAGCATGCCCTGACCACGCTGGAAGCCGGGGAACGACACGCCCTTGGATTTGTTGACCTGCGGCAGGTGGGGCCGGCGGGCATAGCAGATCGCCTCGCGCGCGCCGGCATCCAGCGCGGTGCAGGCATTGTCGATCGCGGTCGCGAGCACGCCCAGGATGCCGATCCGCTTGCCCGCGAGCTTGCCGAAGTCGATGTCCTCCAGCGTATGGAAGACGAGGTCCTTGCGTTTCGGATCCTCGGGATCGAACGACGGCAGCGTCGGCCAGCGGAAGCCGCCCGACCCGTCGCGGCCGTTGGCCATCACGACCTTGCGGGCATGGACGGTTTCGCCGGTCGACAGCGTGGCGCAGAGCAGGTCGCCCGCCGGCTCGACCTCGAGCAGGGCGACGCCATTCTCGACCTTCAGGCCCACGGTCTCGCGCACCCAGAGCAGGTAGCCGAGCCAGTCGAGCCGCGGGATCTTGTAGAGCGCCGCCCAGCCCTCGGCGCCGTGCTGCGCCTCGTACCAGGCGCGGAAGGTGATGGAAGGGACGCCGAGGTCGGGGCCGGTCAGGTGCTTGGGCGAGCGCAGGATCGGCATGCGCGCCGTGGTGTTCCACGGCCCCTCTCGGCCATGCGTCTCGCGCTCGACGACGCGGATGTTGGCGATGCCTTCGCGCAAGAGGCCATAACCCACGGTCTGGCCGCACATGCCGGCGCCCACCACCAGCACGTCGAGTACCCGCTGGCCGTCGGGACCGGCGCGCTCGGGAACCCAGTTGGCGGGCGGATAGTTCAGCCGGGCGAGATCGTGGCGCGCGATCTTCCGCAGCGCGGCCAAGCCCGCATCACCCTCGACAACACCAACCATGCCGTGCTTCTCACTTTCAGAGCTTTCAATAGCAGGGCCCACTCTTATGAGAAATGGCCGGGGAGAAAATGCCATGCGCGGTCGCCAAGTGTTCTTCGAGACGCTGATCAACCACGGCGTCGATCGCATCTTCGGCAATCCCGGCACCACCGAGAGTCCGCTGCTCGACGCGCTGCTCGACTATCCGCAGATGAAGTACATCGTCCATCTGCACGAGGGCGTCGCCACGGGGGCAGCGAATTTCTATGCCCAGGCGAGCGGCAAGACGGCCTTCGTGAACCTTCATGTGGCGCCGGGTCTCGGCAATGCCATCGGCATGATGTACGGCGCGTTAAAAAACAATTCGCCGATGGTGGTGACGGCGGGGCAGCAGGACACGCGCATGCGGCTGCGCGATCCCGTGCTCGGCCACGACCTTGCCGCCATCGCGGCGCCCGTCGTCAAGTGGAGCGTGCAGGTCGAGACCGCCGACGAGCTGGGCCCGATCCTGCAGCGCGCCTTCAAGATCGCCAACGAGGCGCCGGCCGGCCCGGTGTTCGTGGCGCTGCCGATCAATGTCATGGAACAGGAAACGTCCACTCCCGCCGGCAAGCCCGGCCATTCCTTCGCCGCGACCCGGCCCGATCCGGCCGGCATCGCCGCCATGACGAGGTTGCTGTTGGCCTCGACGAAGCCTGCCATCGTCGCGGGCGACGATGTCGCGCGGGCGGACGCGGGCGACACGCTGGTCAAGCTCGCCGAAGCTCTCGGTGCCTCGGTGTGGTTCGAGGGGCTGCGTGGCCGCAACTCCTTTCCGACCGATCATCCCTCGGCGCGCGGCACGCTGGCCTTCGATGCGCCGGGCGTCGCCAAGCAGTTCGCCGACAACGATCTCGTGCTGATGGTGGGCGGGCCGTTCTTCGAGGAGGTGTGGTACTCAGCCGGCTCGCCGTTCCCGGCGGGCTGCAAGGTGCTGCAGATCGAGGCCGCGCCGTCGCGGCTGGCCTACAATTTCGCGCTCGACGCCGGTGTGGTGGCCGATGTCGGCGCCGGGCTGGCGGCACTCGACATGGCGTTGGCGACCGTGGCGGGCGAGGATTTCACCAAGGCCGCGGGCAAGCGCAACGCGACGCTGCAGGCGCTCAAGGAGTCCGAGGCCGCGGCGCAAAAGGCCCGCGTCGAGAAGGCCTGGGCCCGCACGCCGACCTCGATGGCGCGTGCCATGGCCGAAATCCGCGCCGGCACGCCCCGGAACGCGATCGTGGCGGACGAGACGATCACGGCCAACCTCGACCTCTTCAAGACCTTCACCTTCGCGGGGCCCGGCGACTATTACAGCGGCCGCGGCGGCGGCATCGGACAGGGGCTGGCGGGCGCGATCGGTGTCGCGGTGGCGCAGCCCGACCGTCCGGTGCTTTGCCTCTCGGGCGACGGCTCGTCGATGTATTCCATCCAGGCGCTCTGGACCGCGGCACATCATGATCTTGCGATCGTGTTCGTGATCCTGGCCAACCGCGAATACCGCGTGCTGAAGCACAATATCGATGCCTATCGCGCGCGCTTCGACGTGAAGTCGAACAAGCCTTACATGCACATGGATCTCGGCAGCCCGACCATGGGCTTCGTCGACATGGCCAGGGGCATGGGCGTCGCGGGCACCTACGTGTCCAAGGCCGACGACATCGAAGCCGCGGTGGCGGCCGCCTTCAAGACCGGCAAGCCGCACCTGATCGAAATCGAGATCGAGGGGAAGCGCTAGGGCGCGCCCTAGCGCTGGCGGGCGGCAGCGCCTTCACAGCGGCTTGGTTACAAGCCGCTGTGAAGGCGCGGGAGCCCGCACGGTTCAGAAAAGGCAAGGATCCTTCGCTGCGCTCAGGATGACAGCTTCGCTGTCACTTCTGGAACGCGCGGACCTTTGCCTGGTGGGCGCGGGCGGCAGCCGTGAGCATCGGCAGGTCGTTGCCGGCCAGCAGGAACTTCATGCCCTTGCCGGTATAGATCTTCAGAAGCTCTTCCGTGTAGGCGCCGCCCATGCCCGGCCACTTGCCGTGCTTCTTGCAAGCCGCGATCACCTTGTCGACGGCGGCCTGGACCTTGGGATGTCCCGTCTCGCCCGGAATGCCGAGTTCCATCGAGAGGTCGCTGGCGCCGACCAGCAGGCAGTCGATGCCGGGGACGGCCGCGATCGCCGCGGCATTCTTCACCGCCTTGGGCGTCTCGATCATCACCGTGATCAGCGTGTTGTCGTCGCTCTGCCGGGTCATCTCGCCGAGCGGCATGGGCGCATAGTCGAACTGTGCCTGGCCGCCGCCCACCGAGCGATGGCCGCGCGGCGGGTAGCGCAGCCGGTCGGCGATTTCCCTGGCCTCCTCGGCGGTATCGACGTGCGGGATCACGATGCCCAAGGCGCCGCCGTCGAGGACGCGCGTCGCCATGGCGAGTTCGCCGTAGGGCACGCGCACGATCGGGGCGATGCCGGAATCCTGGGCGGCGATCGAAATCTCGCAGGCCGTCTCGATCGACATCGATCCATGTTCGAGATCGATGAACAGCCAGTCGAAGCCCGCCGCTTTCATGACCTTGACGATGTCGACGTTGCGGACGAGGCGAACGCCAATGCCGACGGAAAGTTCGTTCTTCTTCAGCCGCGCCTTGGCAGCATTGATCGCGATGGCCATGTTTCCTCCCGTGGCTTTCGCCCTTCTGGATGAGGTAAGCTAGTCGCCATGACTTTCCGTGTCGAACGAATCGACCATGTCGTGCTCCGGGCGCGCGATCTCGCGGCCATGGTGCGTTTCTACGAGCAGGCGCTGGGGTTCAACGTCGAGCGCCGGCTGGAAAGGATCGGCCTCGTGCAGATGCGGGCCGGCGCCTCGTTGCTGGACCTGGTTGCCGGCGAGCGCGCAGAAGGCGCTCCCAACATGGATCACCTTTGCTTCCGCGTAGAACCGTTCGATCGTGACGCCATCGTCAGGCAACTCGCGCCGTTCGGCATATCGGTCGGCGAAACGGTCGAACGCTACGGGGCGGAAGGCAACGGGCCGTCGGTCTATTTCCACGACCCGGAAGGCAATCAGGTCGAACTCAAGGGGCCTCCCAGCCAGATCGGGCGAGCTGGATCGGCGCTTTAGCGCTTGGCCGCTTCATACGATGTGCTAGCTTCAGGGTAACGGGGAAAAAAACACGCCCGCTAACGCGTTAAGTCTGGGAGGACTTCTATGCGCACCCGCTTGGCCATCGCGGCCGGTTGCCTGGCCGCGGTAGTGACAGCTGCCCCGCCCGCATTTGCCCAGAAGCAGGGCGGAACGCTGCGGGTTACCCATCGCGACAATCCGCCGAGCGCCTCGATCCACGAGGAGGCGACGAACTCGACCATCATGCCGTTCATGGCCGTGTTCAACAATCTCGTGATGTTCGATCCCAAAGAGAAGCGCAATTCGGCGGACAAGATCGTCCCCGATCTGGCGGCGAGCTGGTCGTGGAATGCCGACGAGACCAAGCTCACCTTCAAGCTGCGCCCAGGCGTCAAGTGGCACGACGGCAAGCCGTTCAGCGCCAACGACGTGAAATGCACCTGGGATGCACTGATCGGCAAGGCCGACGAGAAATCGGATCTGATCCGCAAGAACCCGCGCAAGATCTGGTACATCAACCTCAAGGACGTGACGGTCGGTTCGGACACCGAAGTGACCTTCCATCTCGGTCGTCCGCAGCCCTCGTTCCTCTCGATCCTGGCGGCCGGCTACTCGCCGGTCTACGCCTGCCACGCCAACGGCCGCGACATGCGGTCCAAGCCGATCGGCACCGGCCCGTTCAAAGTGGTGGAGTTCAAGCGCAACGAGTCGATCAAGCTGGTGCGCAATCCCGACTATTGGAGCAAGGGGCTGCCCTATCTCGACGCGATCGAATACAAGATCGTGCCCAATCGCAGCACGCGCGTGCTGGCCTTCGTAGCCGGCGAGCTGGACCTGACATTCGACGCCGACATCACTTTCCCGCTCCTGAAGGATGTGAAGGAACAGGCGCCACATGCCGTCTGCGAGGGGCGCACCACCAACGTCAGCTCCAACCTGATCGTGAACCGCGACGCCGCGCCGTTCGACAATCCCAAGCTGCGCGAAGCCCTGGTGCTCGTGCTCGACCGCAAGCCGTTCAGCGATATCCTGTCGCAGGGCAACGATGTCGTCGGCGCCGCGATGCTGCCGCCGCCGGCCGGCGTCTGGGGCATGCCGGCGGATGAACTCGCGAAGCTTCCGGGCTATGGGCCGGACATCGAGAAGAACCGGGCCGAAGCGCGCAAGATCATGGAAGGACTGGGCTACAGCGCCGCCAAGCCGCTGAAGGTCAAGGTGTCGACCCGCAACATCGCGGTCTACCGCGATCCCGCCGTCATCCTGATCGACCAGCTCAAGACCATCCATATCGAGGGCGAACTCGAGCCGATCGACACCACGGTCTGGCACAGCAAGGTGACGCGCAAGGACTACGCGATCGGCCTGAATCTGACCGGCCTCGGCGTCGATGACCCCGACGTGAACTTCTACGAGAACTATCACAGCAAGTCCGACCGCAACTACACCGGCTACAACAATCCCGAGGTCGAGAAGCTGATCGAGGCGCAGTCGGCCGAGCGCGACCGCGCCAAACGGCTGAAGATCGTCGGAGATATCGAACGCCTTCTGGTCAAGGACGGAGCGCGGCCGATCATCAGCCACGGCGCCGCCAACACCTGCTGGCAACCGGCGGTCAAGGGCATCGTGCTGCAGCAAAACAGCATCTACAACAATTGGCGATTCGACACCGTCTGGCTCGACCGCTAGACCGGCAATCGACTGGAGGCGACTCAATGCGCGTAAGATTGACAATTCTGACCACCGGCCTGGCCGCGTTCGTCGCCGCTTCGTCGCCGGCCTTCGCCCAGAAACAGGGCGGAACGCTCCGCATTTCCCATCGCGACAACCCGCCCAGCGCCTCGATCCACGAGGAGGCCACGATCTCCGTCGTGCAGCCGTTCATGGCGGTGTTCAACAATCTCGTGGTGTTCGATCCCAAGGAGAAGATCAACAGTTCCGACAAGATCGTGCCCGATCTGGCCGAGAGCTGGTCGTGGAACCCCGACCAGACCAAGCTCACCTTCAAGCTGCGCTCCGGCGTCAAGTGGCACGACGGCAAGCCGTTCTCCGCCAAGGACGTGAAGTGCACCTGGGACGCGCTGACCGGCAAAGCCGACGAGAAGTCGGACCTCGTTCGCAAGAATCCGCGCAAGGTCTGGTACAGCAACCTGAAGGACGTGACGGTCGGCTCCGACACCGAGGTCACCTTCGAGCTCGGCCGGCCGCAGCCCTCGTTCCTGTCGATGCTGGCCGCCGGCTACTCGCCGGTCTACGCCTGCCATGCCAACGGCCGCGACATGCGCTCCAAGCCGATCGGCACCGGCCCGTTCAAGGTGGCGGACTTCAAGCGCAACGAGTCGATCAAGCTGGTGCGCAACCCCGACTACTGGAAGAAGGGCCGTCCCTATCTCGACGCCATCGACTGGAAGATCGTGCCCAACCGCAGCACCCGCATGCTGGGCTTCATCGCCGGCGAGTTCGACATGACGTTCGATTCCGACATCACCTTCCCGATGCTGGCCGACGTCAAGGCGCAGAAGGCCGACGCCGTCTGCGAGGCGCGGCCGAGCAACGTCAACTCCAACATCCTGATCAACCGCGACGAGCCGCCGTTCGACAAGCCGGAACTCCGCCGCGCGCTCGTCCTGGCGCTCGACCAGAAGCCGTTCAATGAAATCCTGTTCCAGGGCAATGCCCTCGCAGGGGCGTCGTTGCTGCCGCCGCCGGCCGGCGTTTGGGGCATGCCCAAGGAGATGCTCGAGACTCTCCCCGGCCACATGCCGGACCGCGAGAAGAGCCTGGCCGAGGCGCGCAAGATCATGCAGGGCCTGGGCTACGGGCCCGACAAGCCGCTGAAGACCAAGGTGTCGACCCGCAATATCGCGATCTATCGCGATCCGGCGGTCATCCTGATCGACCAGCTCAAGCAGATCTACATCGAGGCCGAACTCGAGCCGATCGACACCACGGTCTGGTACACCAAGGTCCAGAGCAAGAAGTACACGATCGGCATGAACCTGACCGGCCTCGGCGTCGACGATCCCGACACGAACTTCTACGAGAACTTCCACTCGACCTCGGATCGCAACTACACCGCCTACAAGAACCCCGAAGTCGACAAGATGATCGAGCAGCAGTCGGCCGAACTCGATCGCGAGAAGCGCAAGAAGCTGGTCTGGGCAGTGGAGCAGAAGCTGATCGAGGACGGCGCCCGTCCGGTGATCAACCAGAACGTCGCCAACACCTGCTGGACGCCGCAGCTCAAGGGTGTCCTCCTGCAGCACAACAGCATCTACAACGGCTGGCGCTTCGAGGACATCTGGCTTGACCGCTAGCCGTCCCGACAGCGGCCGCTAGGGGACATCGATGGGGTCCTACCTCACCCGCCGCTTCCTGTTGATGGCACTGACGCTCTTCGGAATGTCGGTGCTCATCTTCGTGATGCTGCGCCTGGTGCCCGGCAACGTCGCCGACATCCTGGTCGATTCCGCCGGCATCGCCGATCCCAAGGAGAAGGCCAAGATCGCCCGCGAACTGGGCATCGACCGGCCGATCTTCGACCAGTACATCCACTGGATCGGCGGGCTGGTGCAGGGCGATCTCGGCTTTGCCTACGTGTCCGAGCGGCCGGCGATCGAGGAGATCGCTCCGCGCATCCCGATCAGCGCCAAGCTCGCGGGCCTGGCGCTGTTCTTCTCGGTGATCCTGGGCGTCCCGCTGGGCGTGGTCAGTGCCGTCCGCCAGAACACGGGCTTCGACTACTTCCTGCGGGTGGTGAGCCTGAGCGGCCTGTCGCTGCCGTCCTTCTGGCTGGGCCTGCTGATCCTGATGGCCTCGGTGCAATGGTTCGGCATGATTCCGATCTACACCAACGAACCGCGAAGTTTCATCGACGAGCTGCTGCTGCTCAGCATTCCCGCGGCCGCCGTGGGCTTCCGGGCGTCGTCGCTGATCATGCGCCTGACCCGATCGTCCATGCTGGAGGTCCTGCGCCAAGACTACATCCGGACCGCGAGATCCAAGGGCGCCTCGCTGAACTCGGTCAACTACGATCATGCGTTGCGCAACGCACTCCTGCCGGTGGTCACCATCATCGGCATCGAGGCGGCGTTCCTGATCGGTGGCCTGATCGTCACCGAAACGGTGTTCAACATTCCCGGCGTTGCGCGTTTCCTGGTCGAAGCGATCCTGTGGCGCGACTACCCGATCGTGCAGAACCTGGTGATGCTGATCGCTTTCGTCGTCATCATGGTAAATTTCCTGGTCGACATGGCCTACATGGCCCTCGACCCCCGCATCAAGTACGCGGATTGAGGCGGACATGGCGATCATCGACCACGAGGCGGCACTCTCCCGCGCCGGGGCCAACGTCACCGGCTGGTGGAGCCGCATTCTCTTCTTCACGCGCCGCTATCCTCTGGGCGCCGTCGGCGCGCTGATCGTCGTGATCTTCGTCCTGACGGCCGTCTTCGCCAATTTCATCGCGCCCTACGATCCGACGTCGACCAACGCGCGCGCCTCGCTGGCGAAGCCCGGCATGGCCTACTTCCTCGGCGCCGACTTCATGGGCCGCGACATGTTCAGCCGCATCGTCTACGGCGCGCGCATCTCGCTCACCGTCGGGCTCGGCGCCACCCTGCTGGGCGGCATCCTCGGCGTCGTGATCGGCCTGATGTCGGGCTACCTCGGCGGCTGGGTCGACCTCGCCACCCAGCGCGTCATGGACGTCATGCAGTCGCTGCCGCTTCTGGTGATGGCGCTGGTGATGGCCGCCTCGCTCGGGCCGTCGCTGGAGAATACCATCATCGCCATCGCCATCCCGCTGGTGCCGACCGTGGCCCGCGTCGTGCGCTCCAGCACGCTGTCGCTGCGCGAACAGCCCTTCGTCGAGGCGGCGCGCGCCGTCGGCATGGGCGAAGGACGTATCGCCGTGCGCCACGTCCTGCCCAACACGCTGGCGCCGCTCATCGTCCTCGGCACGGCGCAGCTCGGCTCGGCGATCCTGACCGAAGCCTCGCTGTCCTTCCTCGGCCTCGGCATTCCCGAGCCCTACCCGTCGTGGGGCCGCATGCTCTCGGAGTCGGCGGCCGAATACGTGCGTACCGCGCCGTGGCTGGTGATCTTCCCCGGTGTCGCCATCAGCCTCACCGTGTTCGGCACCAACCTGCTGGGCGACGCGCTGCGCGACATTCTCGATCCCAGAGAACGGACATGAGCGAACGGACATGAGCGAGCGGACATGAGCGGGCGTACATGAGTGCTCTCCTCGAGGTCGAAGACCTCGGCACCTGGTTCTACACGCGGCAGGGGATCGTGAAGGCGGTCGACGGCGTCGACTTCCAGGTCTCCTCGGGCGAGACCCTGGGGATCGTCGGCGAATCGGGCTGCGGCAAGAGCATGACGGCGCTGTCGCTGATGCGCCTGATCCCCGATCCGCCGGGCCGTATCGTGTCGGGGTCGGTGAAGCTGGGCGGACGCGATCTCCTCGAGATCAGCGAAGAAGAGATGCGCGGCGTGCGCGGCAACGAGATCTCGATGATCTTCCAGGAGCCAATGACGTCGCTCAATCCGGTGATGACCATCGGCAAGCAGATCGCCGAGGCGCTGATCCTGCACCGCAACCTCGACCGCAGAGCGGCGCTGAAGCGCGCGATCGAGATGCTGGATCTGGTGCGCATTCCCGAACCGGCGCAGCGCTCCAAGGAGTACCCGCACCAGCTTTCGGGCGGCATGCGGCAGCGCGCCATGATCGCCATGGCGCTGGCGTGCAACCCCAAGCTGCTGATCGCCGACGAACCCACCACGGCGCTCGACGTCACCATCCAGGCGCAGATCCTTCAGCTCATCGTCGAGCTGCAGCGCGAGTTCGGTGCGGCCGTGATCCTGATCACCCACGATCTCGGCGTGATCGCCGAGACCGCCAAGCGGGTGATCGTCATGTATGCCGGCCGCAAGGTCGAGGAAGCCGAGGTCGGCGAGCTGTTTGCCCAACCGCTGCATCCCTACACGGTCGGCCTGCTGGCCTCGATCCCGCGGCTCGACCTGATGCGCGGCGAAACCGAACGGCGGACCGAGCGCCTGCAGGAAATCCCCGGCATCGTGCCGCCGTTGTTCGACCTGCCGCAGGGTTGCGCCTTCGCGCCACGCTGCGGCAAGGCCGACGATCTCTGCCGGCGCGAGCGGCCGGCCTACGAGCAGAAACGGACAGGCCACTGGGCGGCCTGCTGGCACAGCGATGGCTGAGTCCAACGTTCCCGTCCTCGAGGTCAAGGACCTCAAGAAGCATTTTCCGATCCATAAGGGCCTGCTCCGACGCCATGTCGGGAACGTCTATGCCGTCGATGGCATCAGCTTCACCATCGGCGTCGGCGAGACGCTGGGCCTGGTGGGCGAGAGCGGCTGCGGCAAGACCACCGCCGGCCGCACCGTGCTGCGCCTCACCGAGCCGACGTCGGGTTCGATCGAGGTCGGCGGCACCGAGATCACCGGCCTGTCCAAGGCCGAGCTGCGGCCCTACCGGCGGCAGATGCAGATCATCTTCCAGGATCCGTTTTCCTCGCTCAATCCGCGCATGTACGCGGGCGATATCGTCGGCGAGCCGTTGCTGGTTCACGGCGTGTCGTCCAAGAAGGAGCGGGCGGAGCAGGTCGCCGCCCTGTTTGCCCGCGTCGGCCTCCGGCCCGCGCAGATGAGCAACTACCCGCATCAGTTCTCGGGCGGCCAGCGCCAGCGCATCGGCATCGCCCGCGCGCTGGCGCTGGGCCCCAAGCTGATCGTGGGCGACGAGCCGGTGTCGGCGCTCGACGTCTCGATCCAGGCCCAGGTGATCAACCTGCTGAAGGACCTGCAGCGCGAGCGGCAGCTCTCGTACCTGTTCATTTCGCACAATCTCGCCGTGGTCGAGCACATCAGCCACCAGATCGCGGTGATGTACCTCGGCCGCATCGTCGAATATGCCGACACCCGCTCGATCTTCACCCGCGCCCAGCATCCCTACACCGAGGCCCTGCTGTCGGCGGTGCCGGTGCCGGACCCCGCCATCAAGCGGCAGAAGCTGGTCCTGCAGGGCGACGTGCCGAGCCCGGTGAAGCCTCCGCCCGGCTGCCACTTCCACACCCGCTGCCCCTACGCCGTGGCCCGCTGCAAGATCGAATCGCCTCCGCTGCGCGAAATCGCACCGGGGCATAAAGTTTCCTGCCATCTGCGCTAAGCTTCTCTTTTAATTCTCCTCTCCCCCGTTAGGGTAGGGCTATCGCATATGGCCACTCCCGTCGTCCTGAGCGGAGCGAAGCGTAGTCGAAGGACCTCTTTTCCGTTCGATGGACTGCGGAAAAGAGGTCCTTCGACTGCGCCGCCCTTCGGCCGGCTCCGCTCAGGACGACGGGGATAAAATCATATGCGATTGCCCTGCCCAAGTGGGGGAGAGGAAAATGAAGGAGGAGATATGATGGCCGAGTGGGATTACATCGTCGTGGGCGGCGGCTCGGCGGGCTGCGTGCTGGCCAGCCGGCTGAGCGAGGACGCGAACGTCAAGGTGCTCCTGCTCGAGGCGGGCCCGCCCGACAAGTCGATGTGGATCGACATCCCGGCCGGCTTCACCAAGCTGCTGAACCACCAGAAGTTCAACTGGAACTTCGAGATGGAGGCGGAGGAGGGCATGGCCAACCGCCGCATTCCCTGCCCACGCGGTCGCGCGCTCGGCGGCTCGAGCTCGATCAACGGCATGCTCTATGTGCGCGGCCAGCCGCTCGACTACGACACCTGGGGCCAGCTCGGCAATCGCGGCTGGTCCTACGAGCAGGTGCTGCCCTACTTCAGGAAGTCGGAGCATTTCGAGCCGGGCGGCGACGACAGCCGCGGCAAGGGTGGTCCGTTGAACGTCGCCGAGATGCGCGAGACGCACCAGCTTTGCGATGCCTTCATCGATGCCGCCGAGGCCAGCGGCTTCCCGAAGAACAAGGACTACAACAACGGCAACCAGGAAGGCTTCGGCTACTACCAGGTGACGATGAAGGACGGCAAACGCTGGTCGACGGCGCGCGCCTTCCTCGACCCGGCACGGTCCCGGCCCAATCTCAGGATCGAAACCGACGCGCTGGTGGCCAACGTGATCCTGGAAGGCAAGCGCTGCGTCGGCGTCGCTTATTCGGTGCATGGCCAGAAGCGCGAGGCACGGGCCGGCCGCGAGGTCGTCGTGTCGTGCGGCTCGGTCCAGTCGCCGGGCGTGCTCGAACATTCCGGCATCGGCCAGCCCGAGCTGCTGCGCAGGCACGGCATCGAGGTGAAGCACGAGCTGAAGGGCGTCGGCGAGAATTACGGCGACCATTTCGCGCCGCGCATGAACTGGCGCGTCAAGGACATGAAGACGTTGAACGAGCAGACGCGCGGCCTGAATCTGGTGAAGGAAGTCCTCAAGTATTACGCGACCGGCAAGGGCGCGCTCAGCCTGACCGCCGGCGTCGTCTATGGCTTCGTGCGCACGCGGCCGGGCCTCGAATCGCCCGACATGCAGTTCCACATGGCGCACGCCAGCTACGATTCGGCACAGAAGCGCATGCTGGAGAAAGATCCCGGCATGACGGTGGTGATCGGCCAGTGCCGGCCGGATTCACGCGGCTCGATCCACATCAAATCGGCAACGCCGGGCGCCGAGCCCGCCATCCGGCCGAACTTCCTGTCGGCCCAGACCGACCGCGATGCCACGGTGGCGGGCATGCAGATCGCCCGCAAGATCGTGCAGAACCCCAGGATCGCCAAATACATCGCCTACGAGAACAATCCCGGCGACAAGGTGCAGACCTACGACGAATGGCTCGATTTCGCCCGCCGCACCGGCCAGACCACCTATCACGTCGTCGGCACCTGCAAGATGGGCCAGGATCCCATGGCCGTGGTCGACGACCGGCTGCGGGTGCACGGCATCGCCGGCCTGCGCGTGATCGACGCCTCGATCATGCCGACCGTGACGTCGGGCAACACCAACGCCCCCACCATCATGATCGCCGAAAAGGGGGCGGACATGATAAAGGAAGATGCCAGGGTGGGGCTGAAGGCCGCTGCCTGAGGCCCGGGGCGAGATACGGTGCGAGACGCGAGGCGAGGAGTGGGGGAGACTGCGATGAAGCTGTTTGGATCGACACTGGCGGTTCTGGGGCTGAGCCTCGCCGTCGCCGCCTGCATGCCCGCGCCGCCGCCCAACGTCAGCAAGGAAGACCTGCTGTCGTCCTCGGGCTTCAGGACGATCACGCTGAACACGCCGCAGAAGGTCGCGGCGTTCAAGCGGCTGCCGGCCCACGAACTCTCGCGAAAGACCTACAAGGGCAAGGACGTCTGGGTCTATCCCGACCAGAATGTCTGCGGCTGCCTCTATATCGGCAACCAGACCGCCTACAATGCCTACATAAAGGCGGCTTCCGCGAAGATGATGTCGGACGCGATCAGGGCCAACGATTCGGACAACCCCTATAGCCCGACGGCTTCCGTCAACATGCTGGACAGCGACTGGGTCAACGATCCGCAGGCATACGGTCTCTACAGCGACTGGTAGCGCGTGGCGGTCGCGCCGGCCGCCTGCGTGTCCGTCCTGCCAGCCATGCAAACGCCGATTTGCAAGTTCGACAGGATTATGATAAGAAAATAACTACCTTGGCGGAAGTGCGCTTCCGCCGTCCATCGATGCCCGCCGGCCCGCCCGCGTCTTTTCCAGGACACGTCGGCGGGCTTTTCATGTCCGGGAGTTGCCCATGAACGTCACCATCGCCAGACGTCGCGTTGACACGTCCGCGATTCGGGCAGGCGCCGAAAAGCCGTTCGGCGGTGTTCGCAAACCCCGGCCCAACAGGTTGGCGCCGTTCGGAAATCCGTCGAAACGCCGACTCCCGAGCGAACACCTGGCCGACCCGAATCGGGACATTTCGTGTTCGGAGTAACGGACGACGCCGAACGCGGCGAACAACTCCGGACAATACCGAACAGCGGGTGTCCTTCTTGGTGTCGCCAAAAAGCCCGGTTTACCGGCGATTTTTCAGGGGCTGTTTTCGAAGAAACGCGTTTCGAGGCGGTTCGGCGCGATTCGTGTGCGAAAAAGCCGGATCAAGTCGCCTGCGTCGCGGGTTCTCCCAGCGACAGCATCAGCCGGTTGGCCCAGTTGAAAAACGAGGCGGCGCCGATCAGGTCGGCGATCGCCGCATCGTCGAGCCCGACCTTGCGCAGGCGCTCGATATGCGGCGGCCCGAAGGCGATCGGCAGCGCCGTCAACGCCACCGAGGCCGCCACGATGGCGTCCCAGCGCTCGTCGAGCTTGGCGCCGACACCCTCGTCGAGCAGGCGCTGCACATCGTCGACGCGCTTGGAATAGGTGGCGGCGAACCGCGCGTGGACCGAGGCGCAGTAGATGCAGCCGTTCAGCCGCGATGTCGCGGCGGCAGCCAGTTCGCGCTCCGCCCGCGGCAGGCCGGCCTCGGGATTGTAGAAGATGTCCTTGTCGGTCCGGGTGCGGGCCTCCAGCACGTCGGGATCGCGCGCCAGCAGCCTGAAATAGGGTGATTTCACGCGCGAGGCATCGACCAGGCTGGCGAGGTGCCGCTCGGTCATGTCCTGCTCGGCCATCGGCTCGATCCAGGGCAGCCAGTCAAGCATGTCGCGGGTGAAGACGACCGGCTCGGTGTGCGGCGGTGGCGTGAGCGTCTTCTCGGTCATAGGGTGCTCGCAAGCGTGCCGAGGCCGGAAACGACCCGGATCTGATAAGACAGGAAGGCGACGAGCTGCGACAGGGTGACGATGTCGGTCGTCGACCAGCCGGCATCGAGCAGCGCCTGCAGCGCCGGTGCCGCCGCGTCGCGCGGATGGAACACCAGCATGTGCGTATGCTCGAACGCCGCCGGCAACCGCGCGCCCAGGGCCTTGCGGCTGGCCTCGCTCATCTTCCAGGTCGGGCCGGGCGCGTCCTCGGCGCTGAGCGGGCCCTTGGGAAAGCGGCCGTAGGGGCCCGTGCTTTTGGCCGCCGCCACTTCCGCCGCGACCGTCGCACGCAGGCCGGCCGGCAGCTTGGCGGCATAGAAGGCATCGGTCTTGGGCTCGCCGTGCAGGCCTGCGACGAAGGCGGCGATGGCGTGGCGTTCGTAGGCCGCGACACCGCCCACGTCGCGGGGTTCGAACAGCGACGTGTAGCTCGCCTGGGCGTGCTTGCGCGCTTCCGACCTCTGGGCGCGGATGGCGTCCAGTTTCGAGCCCGGCTCGATGCCGACCAGCTTGTCGATGACGTCGTTCACCGTTGCCATCCTCAGCCGCCCAGCAGGGCCGGCGAAGCCTTGAGTTCCTGCCGTTCCACTTTCTTCACGATCTCGGTCAGCCTGGTGTGGGTGGGAGCAGGGACGCCGATGTAGTTGCCGCGATCGGCGACATAGCCGTTCATGAATTCGATCTCGGTGCGGCGGCCCTTGCGGATGTCCTGGGCCATCGACGGGCGCTGGATGTCGGCGCGCGGATTGGGGTTGGTGTTCGATCCCGGCCGCAAGATGGTCTCGATCTCGTCGAGCGCGGCCTTGTCGCCTTCCGATGCGCGGGCCAGCGTCTCGGGCTCCATCTTGCCGATCTTCTCGATGTGGTAGCCCAGCGCCTGGCCGACACGAACTGCTTCGCCGCCGAGCTTGATGGAAAAGCGGCGGATCGCGTCGTTGCAGTCGCAGTCGGCGCCGGCGAGACCGGTCGCGGCCGAGACGCCGTTCTTCATGCCGTTCTGGCAGAGCTTGGACCAGCGCTCGCCCCACAGGTTGGTCGTGGTCTTGGCGCTGTCGATGCGGCCCACCATCTCGCGCAGCTCCTCGACGCGCCTGGTGATGCGGCCATGGACTTCGCCGACGCGGAACACGGTGTGCTTGTCGCCGCCCTTGGCGACGGTGCGGCGGATGCGGGCGGGCTCGTACATGTCGACCGAGATCAGCGAGGCCACCATGCCCACGGTCTTGCCCCAGCCGACGACGCCGGCGATGCGCTCCTCGTTGAGGCAATTCTGCAGCGACACGACATAGCCGTCCGGCGCCAGGTACTGCTTGATCAGCGCGGTCGCCCATTCGGTGTCGTAGGACTTCATCGACACGAAGGCGATGTCGATGGGCTTCTGGCGCGACAGCGCCTCCATCTCGGTGAGATGCATGGTCTTGGCATTCTTTACCGTGAACTTCTCTTCTGGCGTGACGCCATCGAGCTCCAGCCCGCGCGAGCGGATCGCCTCGATGTTCTCCGGCCAGAAATCGATCAGGGTGACGTCCTCGCCGGCCTGCGCCAGGTTGCCGCCGACATAGCCGCCCAATGCCCCGACGCCGACGACGGCGATCCGCTTGCCCATGGTCCTGCTCCCTAAACGGCCGGCAGCTTGGCGAGGAACGCCTCGACTGCCCGATTGAAAAGCGCGGGCTGATGCAGGTTCGCCGCATGTCCCGCGTCGGGAACGACCGCCTTGGTCGCCCCCTTGATCTTGGCCGCCATATAGTCGGTGGCGGCGAGGAAGTTCGTGTCGTTGGCGCCGACCAGCACCAGGGTCGGGACAGCCACCGTCTCGAGCGAGCGTATCACCCGGTCGTTCTGCTGGGCCAGCATGCCGCGCGCGGCGCCGGCCAGGCCCGTGGCGTCGCGATGACGCGTGAGCCTGACCTCGTCGCTGCTGTTCAGCGCCGCGAGGCCGCGGGCGTCGAAGTCGGCCGCGCGCTTCTGCGCCGTCTCGTTCCATTTGAGCCGCGCCTCGCCCTTCTTGAAGCCGGGACCGGTGTCGAACAGCATCAGGGCACGCACCCGGTCGGGGTGGCTGGCATGGAAGGCCAGCGACATGTAACCGCCCAGAGACAGGCCGGCCACGATCGCCTTCTTGGCCCCTACGAAGTCGAGCAGGGCCAGCATGTCGCCCACCGTCAGCACCTCGGAATAGAGCGCCGGATCGGCCGGGTAGTCGCTCTCGCCATGGCCGCGGAAGTCCCAGACGACAACTTGATAGCGGTCCTCGAGGGCAGCGATCTGGCCGTCCCACATGCGGCAGGTCGAGCTGTAGCCGTGGCTCAGCAGGATTGTCGGGCCAGCGCCGTGGACCTCGTAATGGATCTTCACGCCATTGCGGTCGAGTTTGGCCATCAGGGATTCACGCCGCTTACTTGGCGATGTTCTTTGTGGGTGAGGGCGGCGGGAAGTTGATCTCCACGCCGACGCCGTCGGGATCGTAGAGGAATATCTGCTGGCCGCCGGTGCGCGGGATGGTCTGCTCGCGGAACTTTACCTTCTTGGCCTTCAGCTTCTTGCGCACGCCGTCGATGTCGGTGCCGGCGAAGGCGATATGGTCGAAGCGGCCGGTGTCCTTGAACTTCTTCTTGGTGCCGCGCACGACGATGCCCTCGCGCGGCTTGCGCGGTCCCAGGATATGCACGGTGGCGACGCCGCCGGAATAAAGCCAGTTGCCGGGGAAGCCGAGCGGCGGACGATCGCCGTCCTCGAGGCCCAGCACCTCGCAGTAGAATTTCACGGTCTTCTTCAGGTTGGCGGGTTCGATCGTATAGTGCTGCAGGGCGCCGAGCGGCATGGTCGTTCTCCTAGACGAAAGTGAGGTCGGCGTCGGCGCCCATCATCCAGGCCCCGACGGTCTCGAAATGCGAGAGCCGCCCCTGCAGTTGCTGGGTGACGGTATGGATGTCGCGGAAGCGGCGCTCCAGCGGATGGTTCTCGAAGATCGCCGTGGCACCGGCGGCATTGTAGGCGAAGTCGACAGCCTCGCGTGCCTTGTGGATGGCGTTGGTCGCGGCGCCGCGGATGACGATGCGGTGGTCGATCGTGAGGGTCGCCCCGTCCGAGATCTCTTTCCAGATCCGGGCCAGTTCCTGCAGCAGGTAGGCGCGGGCGGTGCGGACGCCGATCTCGGCTTGCGCCAGGTCGGTCTGCACCACCGTGCTGTCGCGGATCGGGCTCTTGCCGCCGCGCGGGACCTTGGTCCTGGCCGTCTCGACGAAATCGTCGAGCGCACCGCGCGCGATGCCGAGCGCCACGCCCGCGAAGCCCACCTCGTAGCAGGTCATCGCCGACATGCGGTAGAGCGCCCCCGGCTCGCGGCGCTCGAAGGCGGGCTGCGAGAAGTCGCGGCTGAACGAATAGCCGTCGGGCACGAAGAGGTCGGTGACGGCGAACTGATCCGACGCCGTGCCGCGCAGGCCGACCACGCTCCAGATATCGGTCCAGGTCACGGACGAGGACGGTACCAGGAAGGTGCGCTCGATCTGCCGTCCGTCCTCGGTCATGACCGCCGAGCCGTCGGCCCTGAAGAGCGGCGAATGGCAGCCGATCCAGGTGGCGTGACGGCCACCCGAGGCGAAGGCCCACGTGCCCGTGACCTTGTGGCCACACTCGCACCGGACGGCGCGGGCTTTCGGCCCCGGTCCCCAAGCCAGCACGGCGCGTGGATCGTCACCGAAGATGTCCCTGGCAACCTCGGGAGCGAGATAGGCGGCCGTCATCGCGCAACCGCCGCCCTGGCTGACGCACCAGGCGGTCGAGGCATCGCCACGGGCGAGGGTCTCGATCACATGGAAGAAGGTGAGCGGGTCGGTCTCGATCCCGTTCGACGAGCGCGGCAGCAGCAGGCGGAACAGCCGCGCCTCGTGGAGCTTGTCGAGCAAGGCCGGCGGCAGCCGGCGGGTGTCCTCGATCTCGTTCGCAGCGGCCTCGACGGCCGGCCGCAAGGCCTCGGCCCACGCAACGATCGCAGGGTCTCCCGCCAGTGTGCTGGTTGTCGGAATTGCGATAGCCAAGGCTGCCTCCCCTGACAACGCTACGCCTGCAGCCCCGGTCGAAACAAGGGCGGGAGGTCCGTGGTTTTGCCCCGTGGTTTTGCTATGCAGGGCCCCGAATCGAGAGAGGATCGACCGCCATGCATTGGACCGACCGCCGCCGGCGCTTTCGCGCGCTTCTCGCCGGGGATCGCTGCTTTCACCCCGGGTCGGTCTACGATCCCATCTCCGCCCGGATCGCCGAGGACCTCGGCTTCGAGATCGGCATGTTCGCGGGCTCCGTCGCCTCGATGACGGTGCTGGGTGCGCCCGACCTGATCGTGCTGACGCTGACGGAATTCGCGGCCCAGGCCTACCGCATCAACCGCGCCGGCAACCTCGCCCTGATGGTCGATGCCGACCATGGCTACGGCAATGCGCTCAATGTGAAGCGCACGGTCGAGGAACTGGAGACCTCGGGCGTCTGCGGCATGAGCATCGAGGACACCGAGCTGCCGACGCCGCACGGCACGACCAAGCCGCGGCTCATCTCCATCGCCGAGGGTGTCGGCAAGATGAAGGCAGCGCTCGCCGGCCGCCAGGACCCGCTGCTCTGCATCGCCGGCCGCACCAGCGCCATCATCATCACCGGCCTCGACGACGCCATCGCGCGTGGTCAAGCCTACGAGGCGGTGGGCGTCGATGCGCTGTTCTTCGTCGGCATCAAGACGCGGGCCGAACTCGACGCGATCTCCGCAGCCACCAAACTGCCGCTGATCCTCGGCGGCGTGTCGGGAGACCTCGCCGACCGCGACTATCTCGCGTCGCGGCGCGTCCGCATTGCCCTGCAGGGTCACCAGCCCTTTGCTGCCGGCGTGAAAGCCGTGCACGACACGCTGAAGGCGCTTCGCGACGGCACCGCGCCGTCCAAGCTTCAGGGCGTGGCCGATGCCGAGCTGATGAAGCGCGTCACCCGCGAGGGCGACTACGGCAACTGGACCAGGGAGTTCCTCGGCGGCTGAGGCTCAGCCCGTCGGCACCAGCGTGACGCCGACGCTGTAGGTGTGCGAGTCGCCGCCCAGGATCACGCCGCGCAGCGGGCTCACGTCGGCGAAGTCGCGGCCCCAGGCGACGGCCACGTGGTCCTCGTGGGCCACCAGGTCGTTGGTCGGGTCGAGATGGACCCAGCCCGCGGCCTCGCCACACCACACTGCGACCCAGGCGTGGCTGGCATCGGCGCCGCGCAGCGCGATCTCTTCCTTGGAATGAATCGTCCGGATGTAGCCCGAGACGTAGCCGGCGGCGAGACCGTGGGCGCGCAGTGCCGCGATCTCGACATGGGCGAAGTCCTGGCAGACGCCCGATTTGCCGGCGAAGACCTCGGCCAGGGGCGTGCTGATGTCGGTGGCGCCGGGCTCGTAGGCGAAGTCGGCTTTTATGCGCGAAGTGAGTTCGCGGGCCGCCTCGAGGATCGGCCGTCCCGCCGTGAGCGACTGGGCGCCATAGGCCCGCAGCGCCTCGACGGCCGGCACCAGAGGGGAGTCGTAGACGAGTTCGCTGGCCTCGACCGGCACCGGGAAGCCGTCGCCGCTCAAGGCCGCGCGGATATCTTCCCAGCGCGGTGTCGAAGCGGCGGGCGGCGGATCGGGAAAGCGGACGTCGATCGCGGCGCGGACTTCGATGTCGAAGCGCGTGTGTGGCTTGTCGATCCGGTAGATGTCGATGTGATTGCCGAAGTGATCGATGTGCTGCACCGCCAGCGCCGGCGCCGGGTCGGTCTCGATGCCGATCGAGGTCACCTTCTGGCCCGGGAACGCGCGGGCCCGGAGATGGGCGATGTGGTGCGCCGAGTCGACGCTGCTGGCGTAGCTGTACGAGGTGCGATGCGAGAGCATGTACTTCATGATCCGCGCCTCCCTCAACCGCCCGAGGTGCCGACGGCCTGCGAGGCCGGCACGTGGCTGAAATAGGCACGCGTGATCGCCTCCGAAAGCGCTTCCAGCCGCTCGTCGGCATCGGCGGTGACGTCGCGCAGCATGGCCAGCGCCAGGCCCTCGTGGCGCCACGCCTGTTCGTCGCCGGCGAACTGGCGGACGACCGCGGCGAGGTCCTTGTCGAACGTGTCGGGCAGCGCCGGCACCTGTACGCCGGAGGCATTGGCGAGATAGTCGAGATGGGTGTTGATGGTGCGGAGCTGGAAGGCGAGGGCGCGCGGATTGCTGTCGTCGAGGATGACCAGGTCGAGCACCGGCGCCGGCTGGAGCTGACCGAGGTAGCGGGTGCGGTAGGTGATCGTGCTGTCGCAGAGTTCGAGGGCCAGGCGCATCGCGGCATCCCAGTCGATCGGCGACTGGGTGAAGGGGTTGAGCGCGCCGGTCAGGATGAACTGCGCGCGCTCCAGGCGCCGGCCGAGATCGAGGAAGCGCCAACCCGTGCCGCGGGTCATGTTCTCCTGCGCCAGCCCCGAGAGCGTGGCCACGAAGCGCACGATTTCGTCGAGCGCCGCCAGCAGCGGATCGAGGTTGCCGCGGGCCGCCATCAGCCGCTGGCGCACCTCTGCCACCAGCGGCCCGGCTGCGATCGTCATGTCGGCGGAGAAGCGGTCGCGCAACGTGCCGGCGAGCCGCTGGATGGCATCGAGCACGGTGGCGAGGCCGCGTTCGTCGGCGGCCACGGCATCGAGGCCCTGCTGGAAGGCGGCACTCTCCGGCGCCGCGAGGGCCGAGGCCGATTCCATAAGGTTGGCTTCGCTCAGCAGCCGGCCGAGCATCCGCAGCTCGATCGAATCGCGCGGCCCCATGGCGCCCTGCGCCACCCTGGTGGCGGTGGTGCGCAGCAGGCGGGAATCGTTGTCCAGCCGCTCGATGTAACGGCCCAGCCAGAACAGATTGTCGGCGACGCGGCTCTGCAGGTCGGCGCCGCCCCGCTCGACGGCGAGCTGGTGGAACCGCCGGGTCGCCGGCAGCTCGACGTCGGCGGCGTCCTCGGCCAGCACCCAGACGTCCTTCAAGGTGCCGTTGAGCCGGCCGAGCGAGTGCAGGGCGGTCTCGCCCGTCGGTTCGCGCGCCAGGCCGCCCGGCAGCACGCGATAGCCGTCGCCATCAGCACTCACGAAGACGCGCATCACGACGCCCGCGGGCGCCAGCCCCTTGCCGTCCCACTTGGGGCTGAGCGAGGGCGTGAAAGGATGCTGGGCCACGAACTGGCCGGGCTGCACGCGGATACGCTCCACCAGCGCCTTGCGTTCCTCGGGCTCCAGCATGCCGACAACGATCGGCTCGCGGTCGTTGCCGAGACAGGGCCGCACGATCATGGAATCGAGATTGGTCAGCACGAAGGTCGCGGCCGAGGGCTCTCCCAGCCACCACACGTCGAGCGACGGCAGGCCGAGCGGCTGGCCAAGCAGGCGCTCGCAGAGCCGTTCGAGGAAGGGCATGAGGGCCGGCGTCTCGACGACGCCGGAGCCCAGGGCATTGGCGAGCTCGATCCGGCCGCTGCGTGTCGCCTCGACCAGGCCGGTCACGCCCAGTGCCGAATCGGCGCGCAGTTCCAATGGATCGACGAAAGCGCTGTCGAGGCGGCGCAGCAGCATGTGCACCGGCCGCAGCCCGGCCAGCGTTTTTAGCGACACTTGCCCATCGCGCGCTACCAGGTCACCGCCCTCGACCAGTGGCACCCCGAGCGCCCGCGCGAGATAAACATGCTCGAAATAGGTCGCCGACAGCGAGCCCGGCGTCAGTACCGCCATGTTGGGCTGGGCGATATCGGCCGGCGCCAGCGCCAGCAGCGAATCGTGCCAGCGGTCGACGAAGGGCCGGAGGTGCCGCACCGGGATGGAACGGAACGCCTCGGGCAAGCTGCGCGCCAGGACTCGGCGCATTTCCAGCGCATAACCGACGCCGGCCGGCACCTCGGTATGGTCGGCCAGCACGTGCCAACGCCCGTCGCCCAGCCGCACCAGGTCGACGGCGTAGTGGGCGAGGTGGCGGGTCGGCGCCGCGCCGTCGGTGACCCGGCAGGGCCGGTGGAAATGCCGGTTGGCGTGGACCAGCATCGGCGGCAGCAGGCGTTCCTTGAGGAGCGTCTGCGGGCCGTAGACGTCGGCCAGGATGGCGTCGAGCAGCCGGGCGCGCTGGATCAGGCCGGTCTCGAGCGCCGCCCATTCGTCGGGTGCCACGACGAAGGGCAGGGGATCGAAGGTCCAGCGTGGTGCCGCGCGATCGTCGAGCAAGTTGACGGTGGCGCCCGACTCCTCGAGCTGGCGCCGCGCGCTTTCCACGCGCTCGCCCAGCCCGCCCGGCAACGCGCGGATGACGCTGAGGATGCCCTGCCAGTGATAGCGGATCGACTTCTGGCCGGTGACCAGTTCGTCGTAGGCGCTAGCCGGCGAAGAAAGGAGGCCGCGCAACGACTCCATGGGCCCGCTGAAGGATGAAATAGGAAGGGTTAGAGTCGCATGTGGCGGGGGCGAGGTCTACCTCAGGCCCGCCGGAGATCCAGGGTCAGCGGATGTTCGGGATTGTCCATCCGGCGCGGCTCGGACGTCTCGCCCGGCGTGTGGCCGATCGGGAAGAAGCGGACGCGGCGGCGCGCTTCGGCCTCGTTGGCGTTCACCGGGACGCGGTCGTAGCTGCGGCCGCCGGGATGGGAGACATGATAGCTGCAGCCGCCGAGCGACCGGCCGCTCCAGCTGTCGTGGATGTCGAAGGTGAGGGGCGCATGCACGCCGATGGTCGGGTGCAGCGCATTGGCCGGCTGCCAGGCGCGGTAGCGCACGCCGGCCACGTATTCGCCGGCCGTGCCGGTGGCGCGCAGCGGCACGCGCCAGCCGTTGCAGGCGATCACGTGGCGGGCGTCGTTCAGCCCCTCGACCTTCACCTGCAGGCGTTCGACCGAGGAATCGACGTAGCGCACGGCGCCGCCGCCGCCCGGCTCCTCGCCCAGCACGTGCCACGGTTCCAGCGCATGGCGGAGTTCCAGCTCGATGCCGCGTTGGGAAATCTCGCCCAGTCGCGGGAAGCGGAATTCGAAATGTGGTGCGAACCATTCCGGCTCGAAGCGGTAGCCCGCCTCGGCGAGATCGGCGAGCACGTCGCCGAAGTCCTGCCAGACGAAGTGCGGCAGCATGAAGTCGTCGTGCAGGCGCGTGCCCCAGCGGCTGAGGGACCGCTCGTAGGGCCGATCCCAGAACGTGGCGACCAGGCCGCGCAGCAGCGCCTGCTGGGCCACGCTCATGCGCCAGTGCGGCGGCATCTCGAAGGCGCGCAGCTCGAGCAGCCCGCGCCGGCCGGAAGCCGAATCGGGCGTGAAGAGCTTGTCGATGCAGAACTCGGTGCGATGCGCGTTGCCGGTCGCATCGACCAGCAGATTGCGGAACACGCGGTCGACCAGCCAGGGCGGTGTCTGCTTTCCGGGTTCGATCTGGCGGAAGGCGATCTCCAGCTCGTGCAGCGAATCGTTGCGCGCCTCGTCGACACGCGGATGCTGGCTGGTCGGGCCGATGAACAGGCCCGAGAACAGGTAGGAGAGCGAGGGATGGTTGATCCAGTAGCCCAGCAAACTCTTCAGCAGGTCGGGCCGGCGCAGCATCGGCGAGTCGGGTGCCGAAGGGCCGCCCAGCACGAAGTGGTTGCCGCCGCCGGTGCCGGTATGCCGGCCGTCGATCATGAATTTCTGCGCGCCCAACCGGGTCGTCCGCGCCTCCTCGTAGACGATCTCGGTGCGCTCCACGAGTTCGGGCCAGCTTGACGAGGGATGGATGTTGACCTCGATCACGCCGGGGTCGGGCGTGACGCTGAAGTTCAGCAGCCGCGAATCGCTGCCGGGCGGCGGATAGCCTTCGATGAAGACCGGCTGGCCCAGTTCCTCGGCGGTGTCTTCCACCGCCGCCACCAGGTCGAGATAGTCCTCGGTGCGCTCGACTGGCGGCATGAAGACGTAGAGATGTCCGTCGCGCGTTTCGAACGACATGGCGGTGCGCACGACGGTGCCGGCCGATGCGCCGACGCCGGGCCGGGCCGCGAGATCGAGCGCCAGCGCACGGCGCCAGGCTTCGCGGCGGGCTTCGCCGGCGCCGTTGGTCTCGGGCGCGATGCCACGTTCCTGGCGGCGCAGCACCGGCGCGCGGCGGAAAGTGTCGAGCGGCGGCAGCTCGGGATAGGGCGCCATTGGATCTGGGTCGGCGAGGAAGCCGGTATCGGCAGGCGCCGCCCACGGCAGCGAATCGAGCGGCAGGCGATAGCCGAGGGCCGAGTCGCCGGGGATCAGGTAGCACTTCTCCGCGCGCAGGAACCACGGCCCGCTGCGCCAGCGCCCACCATGGCCGTTGCTCCGCCCATTGTGTTCGCGCGCGATCGGCAGGACGTAGCCTGCGGCACTTTCCAGGCCCTTCTCGAAGACCCGCGCCAGCCGCTCCCGCTCCAGCGGGTCCTTCACCTTGGCAGCGTCGACCGCGACGTTGCTCGGCAGGCGCCGCTCGCGCCACAGATAATACCAGGTGTCCTCGTAAGCCCCAAAGAGATAGCCGGGATTGAGTTGCAGCCGTTCGGCGATGGCGAGCGCGAAGCGCTGCGCCGATTCGGGCGTGGCGCCGACGGGCTTGGATTCGACGGCGGTGAGATGCGGGTCGCGCCAGACCGGCTGGCCGTCCTTGCGCCAGAAGCAGCCCAGCGCCCAGCGCGGCAGCTGTTCGCCGGGATACCACTTGCCCTGGCCGAAATGCAGCAGCGGCTTCTTGGCGAAGCGATCCGCGAGCTTGCGGAACAGGACGCCCGCCAGCCGGCGCTTCTCCGGCCCCAGCGCCAGCGTGTTCCACTCTGCGCCATCCATGTCATCGACGGAGACGAACGTCGGCTCGCCACCCATGGTGAGCCGCACGTCGCCCTTGGCAATGTCGCCTTCGATCGCCTCGCCGACTTTCAGCAGCGTCGCCCATTGCTCCTCGGTGTAGGGCTTGGTCGTGCGCGGCGTCTCGCGCACGCGCCCCACCGTCATCTCGTGCGCGAACTCGACCTCGGACGTCTCGACGGCACCCTCGATCGGCGCTGCGCTCGACGGCTCGGGCGTGCAGGCGAGCGGGATGTGGCCTTCGCCCGTCAGCAGACCCGAGGTCGGGTCGAGCCCGATCCAGCCCGCGCCGGGGAGATAGATTTCGCACCAGGCATGGAGGTCGGTGAAATCGTCGGTCGGGCCTTCGGGCCCGTCGAGCGGCTTCTCGTCGGGTTTCAGCTGGATCAGGTAGCCCGAGGCGAAGCGCGCGGCGAAGCCCAGGTGGCGCATGATGGTGACCAGCAGCCAGCCGGTGTCGCGGCACGAGCCCTTGGCCAGCGACAGCGTCTGCTCGCAGGTCTGCACGCCGGGCTCCATCCGCACGATGTAGCCGATCTCCTTTTGCAGCCGCGCATTGAGGGCGACGATGAAGTCGACCGTCCGCATCTCCTTGGCGCTGACCTTGGCGAGCCATGCCTCGAGCAGTGGCCCCGGCGGTTCCAGTTTGCGGAACGGCGCAATCTCCTCCGCCAGCGACGGGTCGTAGGCGAAGGGCCAGGTCTCGGCCTCGGGCTCCAGGAAGAAGTCGAAGGGGTTGTTGACCGACATGTCGGCCACGAGATCGACCACGATCTCGAATTTCTCGGTCTTCTCCGGGAACACCAGCCGCGCCAGGTGGTTGCCCTGCGGATCCTGCTGCCAGTTGATGAAATGATCGGCCGGCGTCACTTTCAGCGAGTAGGAGAGAACGGGCGTGCGCGAATGCGGCGCCGGGCGCAGACGTACCACTTGCGGCCCCAGGGCGACCGGCCGGTCATATAGGTAGGTCGTTCGATGATGCAGCGCGACGTGGATGCTCATAACGACCGTCTTGTTTCCCTCCAGAGCACTTTAAGCAAGGCACATGCCAGCCGCCAGTATGCCCCGGCCGGGCACTTTCCGACATGAAACGGTCATGACGCCGTGATTGATGCCGGATTCTAGGAAACGGTTCCCGGAGGGTCTCTTGGTGACGGCCACGAAAGAATTGTCGGGCGAGACGGCGTTGCCCCTGATCGTGCGGCCGTCGGTCGAAGGCGACGTGCCGGCCATGCTGGCCATCTACGAGCATCATGTCCGCCACGGCCAGTCGGACCTCGATGCCGAGTTCATGGCGCCCGATCCCTTGCGCGACGACGACATCAAGCGCCGTCGCAAGAACATGCTGCGCCGCCGCCTGCCCCATCTCGTCGCCGAACGCGGCGGTACCGTCGTCGGCTATGCCTATGCCGTGCCCTTCCGCAAGCGGCCGGCCTACCGATATGCCGTGAAGCATTCGATCTACGTCCATCCCGGCCATCTCCACTCGGGCATAGGCCGCGCATTGCTGCCGATGCTCGTCGAGGCCTGCACGCAGGAGGGATTCCGCCAGATGTTCGCCTACATCGATGCGACCAACGTCGCGTCGCGGAGCCTTCACGAGGCCTTCGGCTTCAGACTGGTCGGCGTCCTCGAAGGCGTCGGGCTCAAGTTCGGGCGCTGGACCGACAGCCTGCTGATGCAGCGCGCGCTCGGGCCGGGCGCCGGCGAACCGCCAGCCTATTCGCGCACCACGTAGGTGTGGAACCGGACGGCGCCGTTTTTGTCCGTCTCGCGATAGATGCCCTGGATTTCGACGTCGAAGCCGGGGAACAGGTTGGCGCTCCGCTCGAACATCTTCAGATAGTCGAGCATCGGCCGCGCCCGCTCGTCGAGCCGCTCGCCGGGCACGATGCTGGCGATGCCGGGCGGGTAGACGACGAACAGGGTGGTGGCGATCCGGCCCTGCGCTTCGTCGATCGGCACATAGTCCACGTCGTTGCGGACGAGCCGATGCACCGCCTCGTGCGGCGCCATCGCCGGCACCGGCAGGTGCTCGGGCGCGAACTGCGCGCGCTGCAGCGTGCTGACGGCGCTGTCCCGGTAAAAGGCATGCATCTCCGCGCAGAGGTCGCGCAGCCGCAGGCCGGCGTAGCGGGCGGGTCGCCGTCGCACGAATTCGCCGATCACGTCGTCGAGGCGCGCATTGTCGTCGTGCAGTTTCTTGAAGGCGACCAGCGCGCTCAGCAGCGTGCCGGCCTTGCTCGATTCCACGCCTGGCGTCAGCAGAAACAGGAGGGAGTTGAGGTCGTTCTTCTCCGGGACGACCTGGTTTTCGCGAAGATACTGCGCCACCACCGGCGCAGGGATGCCGTGGTCGGCATAACCCCCCGTCTCGCGGTCGAAGCCGGGTGTCAGCACGATCAGCTTGTTGGGATCGGTGATGGCATAGCCCGGCGCCAGGTGGCGGAACCCGTGCCAGCGCGCGTCGGGTGCCAGCTCCCAGTGCCGGACATCTCGCGCAAGCTCGTCGGTCGGCACATCCTCCCACGCCATGTCGCGCCCGCCCGACGTTGCGCGGTCGGCCACGAACGGCTCGAAGAACCAGCGGCGAGCGGAATCGCTCTCCTTGTCTTCGAACTCGCGGCGGATGGCGCGCATCTTCTTGCGGATCTCGATGCCGAGGCGGATCGTGTCGTCCCACAGCACTTCGCCCGATTTGCCCTTCATCATCTGCGCGCCGACGTCGAGCGAGGCGAACAGCGGATAGAAGGGCGAGGTCGAGGCGTGCAGCATGAAGAACTCGTTGAAGCGCCGGTGTTCGATGCGCCGCCGCTGGCCCGCGATGTGGCTGTCCCTGACATGGATCTGCGAGGCCTGGCTGAAGCTCGCGAGCTGCTTGTGCGCCGACTGCGTGGCGAAGATGCCCGGACTGTCCGGCCCCAGCCCTTCGAGGCCCATGGCGAAGCGGCCGGCATAGAGCGGGTGGAACTTCATGAAGCCCGCCCACGCTTCGTCGAACAGGATGTATTCGCAGAGGTGGCCGATCCTCTCGACGATGGCGCGCGCGTCGTGGATCGTGCCGTCGTAGGTGCACTGCTCGATCACCGCGACGCGGAAGGGCCGGTCGCGTTTCCACGCCTGCTTGTCTTCGATCAGAGGGTGGGTGCGGATCTTCTCGCGGATGCGCGCCTCGTCGAAGGCCTCGTGAAAGATGGGCCCGATCAGCCCGTGCGCGTTGCGGTCGGTTTCGAGGTACACCGGCGTGCCGCGGCCCAGGAACAGCGCGCCATGGTGGGCGGCCTTGTGATTGTTGCGGTCGAACAGGACGAGGTCGCCTTCCGCCACCAGCGCCTGCAGGACGATCTTGTTGGACGAGGACGTGCCGTTCAGCACGAAATAGGTCTTCTCCGCGCCGAAGATCTGCGCCGCTTCCTGCTGGGCTTTCAGTGCCGGCCCCTCGTGGACCAGCAGGTCGCCGAGATCGAGGACCGAATTGTCGAGGTCGTCGCGGAACACCGCCTCGCCGAGATGTTCCACGAAGATCCGGCCGATCGGGCTCCGATTATAGAATATGCCGCCATTGTGGCCCGGACAGGTCCAGAGCTGGTTGCCTTCCTCGGCATAGTCGACCAGGGCGCCGAAGAAGGGCGTCTTCAGCGTTTCGGCATATTGCTTGAGGCGACTCACCAGGTTCCGGGCGATGAAATCCGGTGTCTCCTCGGAGAGGAAGATGTAGCCGTCGATGTAGTCCATCACCTCGACCGGGATGTCCTCCAGCCGCTTGCGGCGTACCAGGATGACGATCGGCATTTCCAGCCCGCGCCGGCGCATCAGGTTGATCAGCGCCGCGGACTTGCCGTCGAGGCCCTTCTTGCCCCAATCGACCACCATGCAGCCGATGGCCGCGTCGGTCTGCACCACGATTTCCGCATCCTCGACGCGCCTCGCCCGCACGACCTGGAAGCCGAGCCGCTCGATGGACGTCGTGATCTCGCCGAGGCGATGGCCTTCGAGATCGTCGGCATCGAAGGCGGGCGCACAGATCAGGATGGTGAAACGTCTGAAGAAATCCATTTTATGGCCTGTCTCAAAAGACGCTGGGAATGTGCAACTCGGCCGGCACCGGCTTTCGCGCGTAATCCGGCATGTGCTGCCGGGCCGGCAACAGGATGGGCGCATGTTCGACGTCGCGATAGGGAATTTGCTGCAGCAGATGATGGATGCAGTTGAGACGTGCCCGCTTCTTGTCGTTGCCTTCCACCACCCACCAGGGCGCCTCGGGAATATGCGTCCGCTCCAGCATCTCTTCCTTGGCTTTGGTGTATTCCTCCCAGCGGCGCCGGGATTCGAGGTCCATCGGCGACAGCTTCCATTGCTTCAGGGGATCGTGGATGCGCATCAGGAACCTCAGGTTCTGCTGGGCATCGGTGATCGAGAACCAGTATTTGACGAGGATGATTCCCGATCGCACCAGCATGCGCTCGAATTCGGGGACGGAGCGAAAGAACTCCTGCACGTCGGCCTCGTTGCAGAAGCCCATCACGCGCTCGACGCCGGCGCGGTTGTACCAGCTGCGGTCGAAGAGGACGATCTCGCCGGCGCCCGGCAGGTGCGGCACGTAGCGCTGGAAATACCACTGGCTGCGCTCGCGCTCGGTCGGCGCCGACAGCGCCACGGTGCGGCAGATGCGCGGGTTGAGCCGCTGCGCCATCCGCTTGATGACGCCGCCCTTGCCGGCGGCATCGCGGCCCTCGAACAGGATCACGACCTTGAGGCCCTCGTGGACCACCCAGTCCTGCAGTTTCACCAGCTCGCGCTGCAGGCGCAGCAGCTCCGAGAAATAGCGCCGGCGGTCCATGCGTAGGCTGGCGTCGGCCGGGAACATCTCGTTGGCGACGTCTTCCGGCAGGCGGGGGAGCAGATCGTCGTCGATCTCGAGTTCCAGCTCCTCGTCGATGCCGTCGATCATTTCGTCGTGGAGCAGGTCCTGGAGGCTCTGGCGCTCGGGTCCGGTGGCCATCCGTTTCTCCTTCGTTGGGGCGGGCATTGGGGGTGGGCGAAAGCCCGAAAATGGGGCGGACAGATGACAACCGCGCGACGGCCGACGAAGTGGTACGTTCCGCCGCGCGAGAGGCCGTCGCAATGGCTAATGAACGGTGCCTGAGTCATGTTTCTCTCCCCCAAGGTCGGCGGGAAGGAGTTCCGAAGACGATGACCAGCTACTTCGACCTCACGGGCAAGGTTGCCCTCGTTACCGGCGGCAGCCGCGGCCTCGGCTATCAGATGGTCAAGGCCTTCGCCGCCCATGGCGCCGATGTCTTCATAACCAGCCGCAAACTGGATGCCTGCGACAAGGCCGCCGCCGAGGTGCGGGCGATGGGACGGAAGGCCGCCACCCATGCCTGCAACGTGGCCAATTGGCAGGAACTGGATGGGCTGGTCGATGCGGCCTATGCGGCCTTCGGCAAGGTCGATGTCCTGGTGAACAACGCCGGCTCCTCGCCGCTGGCGCCCTCGTCGCTGGAAACCTCCGAACAACTCTTCGACCGCATCGTGTCGTTGAACTTCAAGGCGCCGTTCCGCCTGATGTCGCTGGTCGGCAGCCGCATGGCAGCGGGCGACGGTGGTTCGATCATCAACATTTCCAGCGCCGGTGCGCTCCGGCCGCGGCCGCAGATCGCGCCCTATGCCGGCGCCAAGGCGGCGCTCAACGTCCTCACCGAGGCCTTCGCTTTCGAGTACGGGCCGAAGGTGCGCGTGAACACGATTTCGCCCGGCCGCTTCCTGACCGATGTTTCCAAGGCGTGGCCCGAGGAGCACAAGGCCAACCCGACGGCGGCGCTCAAGCGCAGCGGCCAGCCGGAAGAGATCGTCACGGCCGCGCTCTATCTCGCCTCGAGCAAATCGAGCTTCACCACCGGATCGCTGGTCCGGGTCGACGGAGGAATTGCGTAGGTCTTCCGGACCGCGAGCCTCCGGCTCGCTCATGATCGTGAGGCGAGCGGGACGCTCGCGGTCCGCATGAAATGAAACTGCAGGAAGGAAATCGCTCCCATGAAGATGAAAGCCGGCGTTCTCACGGTCTGCGGCGCGCCCCGCCCGTTCGCCAAGTCCAAGCCCATCCATGTCGTCGAAGTCGATCTCGATCCGCCCGGCGAGGGCGAGGTGCTGGTCAAGGTGGGCGGTGCCGGCCTCTGCCACTCCGATCTTTCTCTCATCAATGGCGATAGACCGCGCCCCGTGCCGATCGTGCTGGGCCACGAAGGTTCGGGCGAGATCGTCGAACTGGGCAAGGGCGTGCACGACGTCAAGGTGGGCGATCATGTCTGCTTCACCTTCAACGTGAGCTGCGGCCGTTGCCGGCGCTGCCTCGAAGGCCGGCCCTATATCTGCGAGCGTTCGGTGACGCCGCGCGCCGCGGGCCAGCTGCTGTCGGGCCATCATCGCCTGCACATGGACGGCAAGCCGGTGAACCATCAGTCCGGCGTCTCCTGCTACGCCGAATATGCCGTGGTCGACCGCGGCTCGATCGTGGTGATCGACAAGACCCTGCCGCTCGACGTGGCGGCGCTGTTCGGCTGTGCCGTGGTGACGGGCGTGGGCGCGGTGGTGAACACCGCCCAGATCCAGCCCGGCAGCTCGGTGGCCATCGTCGGTCTCGGCGGCGTCGGTCTCAGCGGCCTGATGGGCGCGGTTCTGGCGGGTGCGGGCCGCATCGTCGCCATCGATCTCTCCGACGACAAGCTCGGCCTCGCGCGCCAGCTCGGCGCCACCGACACGGTGAACGCCAGGGACGCCGACCACGTGAAGCAGGTGCGCGACCTCACCAACGGCGGCGTCGACTATGCCTTCGACCTCGCCGGCACCATCAAGGCGATGGAGACGGCCTACCTGGTGACGCGCTGGGGCGGCACGACGGTGACGGCCGGCCTCTCGCCCATCGCCGCCGATTTCTCGTTCAAGCAGAGCGCGCTCGTCAGCGAGGAGAAGACCATCAAGGGCAGCTACATGGGAAGCTGCGTGCCGGTGCGCGACATCCCGCGCTTCATCGCGCTCTACCAGCAGGGCAAGCTGCCGGTCGACCGCATGGTCAGCGAGCGCATCGGCTTCGACGAGCTGAACCTGGGCTTCGACCGGCTGCAGGACGTGGCCACGGTGCGGCAGATGTTGGTGCCGCACGGCTAGGGTTTGCCGCGCGCTCCCAAGGCGAGCGATACCCGGCGGTTCATCGCGTGAATTGTGATGATGTCTTCTTTGTCACTGGGACTTGGTTGCCCACAAGGAGCGCGCCAGTCGAGAGAGTTCGGAGTGCTGCAGAGGAGCTTACAACCCTTGGAGCTTGCTTTGTGTACCATAGAGTGGTACAGGGGGTTGATACGGAGGAATACGATTGATCCTGAGCTTCCGGGACGAATGGCTCCGGGTTTTCTTCGTCGATGACGTCCGGTCGCGAAAAATTCCGGCCGATCTTGAGAGCCGTGTATTCCGCAAGCTCCAGATGGTCGACGATGCGACGACTGATCAGGATTTGCGGGTGCCGCCCAGCAACCATTTCGAGAAGCTGCGGGGCAATCTGGCGGGATTTCATTCGATTCGAGTCAACAGGCAATGGCGTTTGGTGTTCTGTTGGGACGGCGCCAAGGGCGAGGCAGCCGAGGTCTATCTCGACGATCATAGCTACCGATGAGGCGAGGCGAACCATGCTGACGACGAAGCGCAAGCCGGCGACGGTCGGCGAGATTCTAAATGAGGAGTTCATGCAGCCTCTGGGGCTTACGCAAGGCGCCTTGGCCAAGGCGATGGGCGTTCAGCGCAAGCACGTAAACGAGCTGTGCAACGATCGGCGGAATGTGACGGCATCGACGGCTCTCATCCTGGCCCGCGTGTTCGGCAACACGGCGGACTTTTGGCTCAACGTACAGCGCCGCACCGACTTGTGGACCGTGCTGCACGACCCGCGCGAACGTGGCAGGCTCGATCGCGCGAAGCCGTTGAAAATTGCTGCCTGAAAGCCGTGGCTGTCACCATCACCGTCGAAACCCCGCTGCAGGACGAAATCCGCACGCTCGTGGCCGAGCTGAACGCCGTCCTGCTTGAACTCACGCCGCCCGAGCATTGCCACCACCTGACCGTGGAGCAGATGGCGGATGACAGCACCACGGTCTTCATCGCCCGCGACGATGGCGAGGCCGTGGCCTGTGGCGCCCTCAAGCGCCATGCCGACGGCATTGGCGAAGTAAAGCGCATGTACACGCGGCCCTCGCATCGTGGCCGCAAGATCGGCGAGGAGATCGTGGCACGCATCGAGGTGCTGGCGCGGTACGAGGGGCTGAAACGCCTGGTGCTGGAAACCGGCGACCGCCACCACGCCGCCTGGAGGGTCTACGAGCGCTCGGGCTTTACGCGGTGCGAGCCGGTCCTCGACTACCCGGACGTGACCTGGTCGGTCTTCTACGACAAGCAGCTCGACCGCTGAGGGCGGGATGCTTTCACTGCTAGCACTTGCTCACGCAGATGTGAGCGGTTGAAAGTTGCAGGTTCAGCAGGAAATGAGCTACATTTCCTGTAGGCTGGCGGTTGGACCGCGCCAGTTCTCCTACATAAGCATGACCCGCCCGCGCACGCCGCGGGTACGACGCCTGGAGCGTGAGGGTGGAGCTTGCCACGGATGGTACGTCACGCCAGGCCGTCCGAGTCCGGTTGAGCCCGTCCCCTACCGACCATCCCCATAACGTCGGAACGGACGCATCGCGCTACCTGTCACAGGGTGCGCCGGGCTGTGACACAGGAAGAAGAAACGACGCCTGAAAAAGCCCGTGATTCCAGGCTCGGCCCGGACTCCGGGCAGGTGCGTGTCACAACATTTGTCACAACTTGGTGTGACAGGCTGGGGTGTGACGCGCGATCGAGGAGACCGGCTCTCCGGCGTGCGGAGGGCCGACGTCCTACCCGATCTCGAAGCCGAGCTTCTTCAGCGAGGCGCGGATCGTCTCGCGGCCGTTCATCGATTTGATCGGTCCCAGGCGATTGAGCACCCGCTGCGTCCAGGTTGCGGCCTGCAGCTCGTGGCGGGCCGAGAACCTGGTCATCTCTGCATCGTAGGTGGCGCGCAGCGCGGCTTCCCTCGTGGCGTCGTAGCGGTCGTGGTGCAACACGACCGACTGCGGCAGGCGGGGCTTCACCTCGCCTTCCGCCGTCTTGCCGTCGGCATAGCCGACGCAGAGGCCGAACACGACGAACGACTGCGGCGGCAGGCCCAGCAGCTCGGCGACCTTGATCGAGTCGTTGCGCATGGCGCCGATATAGACCGTGCCGAGGCCGATCGACTGGGCGGCCACCACGGCGTTCTGGGCGGCCAGCGCCGCATCGATGCAGGCGACCATGAAGGTCTCCAGCCATGGCATGGTCTCGAAGTCGGTGGCCGTGGCCTCCGAGATGCGCTGGTTGCGCGACATGTCGGCCACCCAGGCGATGAACAGCGGGCACTGTTCGATGTGCTTCTGGTTGCCGGCGATTTCGGCCAGTACCTTCTTCTTGGCGGGATCGGTGATGGCGATCGCCGACCACCATTGCATGTTGGAGCTGGTCGCGGCCGACTGGGCAGCGGCGATCAGCGTCTCGAGCGCGCCCGCTGGCAGCGGGTCGGGCTTGTAGCCGCGCACCGAGCGGTGATCGAGCATGGTGGCGATGACCTCGTTCCACGGCCCTGCGGCCGGGATCGCCTCGGCGCCGTAGCGTTGGGTGAGGGCGCTCAACCGGTCCATGTTTGGGGGGCCTGTGGTTTGGCGCGGGTGATCGCGGTCACCAGGGCCAGGAGAATGAAGGCGACGACGATCATGAAGATGGCGCGCGGTTCGCCGCGGTCCATCAGCCAGCCGAAGAGCAGGGGCGCGACCATGCCGCCGAGATTGAAGCCGGTGCTGACGAAACCGAACACCTTGCCGAACGAGCCCGGCGGCGTGACGGCGCGCACCATCATGTCGCGAGAGGGCTGGATCATGCCGTTCAACAGTCCTCCGAGGGACATCACGGCGACCAGCACGGCCGCCGGCATGTTCACCCAGGCCATCAGGATCGCCATGGTCGAGGTGAAGGCGAAGCCCACGGCCGCGACGCGTTCGTGGTGCGGGGTGCGGTCGGCGACGATGCCGCCCAGCAGCACGCCGACGGCGCTGCACAGCAGAAAGCCCGACAGCGCCACGTTGGCGGTGGCGAAGCTCGTGCCGTGGATGGCTTCGAGGCCGACCACCGTAAAAGTCTGGATGCCGCCGTTGGCCATGGCGAGGCAGAAGAAGAACAGCAGGTTGCGCAGGATCGGCTTGCTCAGCAGCAGGTCGAGCCCGACCTTGGCTTCACTCTTTGCCGGCTGCTGGCCGGGCTTGTGTATGACGCGGGGCAGGATGCTGCCGGCCACGATCACCAGAAGGGCGACCGCGAACGAGAGGCCGGCAGCGAACAGGAAACCGCCGCGCCAGCCCCAGACCGCGGCGCACGCCAGCACCAGAGCGGGTGTCACACCGGAGCCGAGGTAGCCTGCGAAGGTATGGATCGAGAAGGCCTTGCCGATCCGCCGGTGGTCGACGGTAGCCGACAGGATCGCATAATCGGCCGGATGGTAAACGGTGTTGGCGACGCCGAGGAACGCGTAGGCGATGACGAAGAACCAGTAGCCCGGCAGCAGGGCGGCGGCGGCGATGGCCACGGCGCCCAGCAGCAGCCCGCCGGTCAGCATGGCGCGCGGCCCGATGCGATCGACCAGGAAGCCGGCCGGCGTCTGCAAGAGCGCCGAGGCGACGTTGAAGGCGGTCAGCGCCAGGCCGATCTGGATGTAGCTGACGCCAAAGGCTTCGCGCACCTCGCCGAACAGCGGCGGCAGCAGCATGATGTGCACATGGCTCACGAAGTGCGCCACGGCGATCAGCGCGATCACCCGGGTCTCGCGGCTCCATTTCGGGCCGGAGGCGGCCTCGGCCGGCAGGCCGAGCGGTTCACTCGTCGACGACATTGACGCCCAACGTTCCGATGCCGGAGATCTCGACCTCGACCTTGTCGCCGCCCTTCATCCAGAGCGGTGGCTTGCGGCCGGCGCCGACGCCGTCGGGCGTGCCGGTGGCGATGATGTCGCCCGGCTCCAGCCAGGTCACGGTCGAGAGATATTCGATGATGGTGGCGACATCGAAGATCATGTGCTCCGTCGTGTCGTGCTGCACCACGTTGCCGTTGAGGCGGGTCGTGAGCTCGAGCCGTTGCGGGTCGGCGATCACGTCGGAGGTGACCATCCAGGGCCCGAGCGGGCCGGTCGCCGGGAAATTCTTGCCGGCCGTCACCGAGTGCTTCTGGAAGTCGCGCACGCTGCCGTCGAGGAAGCAGGTGTAGCCGGCAATGACCGAGAGAGCGCTCGCCCGCGACACATGCCGGCAACGCTCGCCGATCACGACCGCGAGTTCGCCCTCGAAGTCGAAATCGATCGAGGCGCGCGGCCGCACGATGTCGCCGCCATGCGCCACCAGCGTGTTGTGGAGGCGAGAGAAGACGCTGGGCACCGTCGGCACCTGGCGGCCGACCTCGCCGACATGGCTCGCATAGTTGAGGCCGATGCAGAGGATCTTCTCAGGGTCCGGAATGGCCGGCAGCAGCTCGACCTCGTCCATCCTGAAGTCGGCGGCCACGCCCTTGGCGGCCGCGGCCAGCTCGGGCAGCGCTTTGCTGGCAATGGCGGCGCGCAGGCTGGGCCAGCGCTGGCCGGTACGCTCCGACAAATCGACGATACCGCCGTCCACGGCGGCGCCGAATTTGAGCGCGCCCGCCTGGCGAAAACTGACCAATCGCATGGTCGCAAGCCTAGGATTATCCGAGCAGCTTTGCGAGGCCCTTGGAGAGATTGATGCTCGGTACGGGCGCCGGCCGGGCGAGCGAACCGCTGGTGGCCTTGACCGGTTTCTGCCGCGCCAGCCCCTCGGCCATCGAGATCGCGCAAGCAACCCCATCGAGAAGAGGGGCATCGACCATGGTCTTCAGCTTGGCGGCCAGGCCCGCCAGACCGGCGCCGCCCAGGATGACCACGTCGGCGCCGTCCTCGCGGACGCAGGCGGTGCAGCCTTTGGCGAGTAGCGCCATGGCGGCCTCGGGGTTGCGGGCGATGTCGGCGCCGGTCGGGGCGACGGTGCGGACGGAAGCGAGGCGCGAAGAGAGGCCGTGGCTCGCCACGAATTCCTCGAGCATCGACTTCCAGCGCTCGCCGCCGGTCACGATCGAAAAGCGGTTGCCCATGGCGCAAGCCTGCAGGATCGACGCATCTGCCATGCCGACCACGGGCACGGGGCTGATCTCTTTCAAGGCCGCGAGGCCGGGATCGCCGAAGCAGGCCAGCACGACGGCGTCTTTGCGTCCCTGGTCGTTTGCCAGTGCGTCGAGCGCGGCATGACCGGCGATGGCATAGGCCGCGCGCGAGGCGATGTAGCGCGGCCCGAAGCTACCGGTAACGGCGCGCAGCTTCGTATCCGGCCGCGCGAAGCGCTTTGCGGTCTTCAGCACCAGGTCGGTGATCGAGGCCGTCGTGTTGGGATTGATCAGCAGGATGTCGGTCATGTCTGCATTCCCTCGCGCAGCCGCTCGGCCGGGTGATTCTCGCCGATCGACATCGAGCAGATACGCGAGATGTGGGTGAGCGGCAGGCCTGTCTCCTTGGCCCATTCGTTGAGCTGCGATTGCGCCGCGCGCAGATCCTTTTTGGACGTGCCCTTTTCACTGATCGGCACGCCTGAATCACGCAAGCAGAGCATCAGGTCGTTGGTCAGGATGAAGGAATCGCGGCCCAGGAAGCGCAGCAGGTACTGGCAGGTATTGCCGCCCAGCCTGGAGCCGCGCTTGGCGAGAACCTCCATCAGGCCGATCTGATCGTCGACCGGCCAAGTGGCCAGGAACTTGCCGAAGCTGCCGTGGTCGGCCGCGATATCGCTCACGAACCTGGCGTTCTCGCGCACCGACTTGATCTTCTGTGGATTGCGGACGATCCGTTTGTCGGAGGCGAGGTCGTGCCAGAATTCGGCGGGCTGGAACAGGAGCCGCTTAGGGTTGAAGCCGAGGAACGCCTCCTCGAAGCCCGGCCATTTCTGGTCGATCACGCGCCACACGAAGCCGGCCGAGAAAACCCGCCGTGCCATCTCGGCCAGCACGCGATCGTCGCTAAGCTTCGCGAGGTCCTTGTTGTTGCGCTTCTTCGAAAGGAGCGACGTCAGCACCTTCTCGCCGCCCTTGCGCTTGGCAGCGCGCTCGCGGATGCGCTTGAAGGGCACTCTTGCCACGCTCTTGGCCATGGCTGCTACTCCAGCCAACCGTCGAAGAAGTCGAACACGCTGGCCTTGAACAGCGGATGGCCGATGCAGGAGAAGTGATCGCAGCCCGGCAGCGTCACCGCCTTGGCGCCGGGAATGGCGTCAGCCAATCCTTGTGGCGGCCCGGCGAGCTGGTCGCGCGCGCCGGCCACGACCAGGGTCGGCCGCCGGATTGCGACAAGCGAATCGCGCGTGAGCGGCACGCGGGCGCCACGCGAGCAGGCGGCCAGCGCGAGGCGATCTTCCTTCTGCTCGTCGGCGAAGTGGCGGAAACTCTTCAGCATCGCATCAGAGATCGAGTCGGGCGATTCAGCCTCCATCGCCTCGGCCATCGCGCCTTCCTCACGCGGCGGATCGAACATCCTGGCGCCGACACCCGCCACCACGAGATGGTCGATGCGGCCGCCGTCCAGAAGCGCCGCGGTCAGGGCAATGTGCGAGCCCATGGAGAAACCCAGCAGGTGGGCGCGCTCGACCCCGGCATGATCCATCAGGACAAAGACATCGCGCGCCATCGCGTCGCGGTCGTATTTTGCGGGGTCGTGCGGCTTGGCGCTTTCGCCATGTCCGCGGTTGTCGAGGGCGAAGCCGCGCAATCCCTTGGAAGCGATGGCGTCGTACCAGCCCATGCGCTTCCAGTTCTCGTACCGGTTGGCGGAAAAGCCGTGCACCAGCACGATCGCCTTCCTGGCGCCGGCGGGACCGAATTCGTCATAGGCCAGCGAGAGCCCATTGGAGGTGAACTGAGCCATGACTTTCCCTAACCCGAGCCATGAATTGCGACAAGGTTGATCCAGTGGGCCAAGTGTCGGACAACCGTTTTAACAAAAAAGGAAACGCATGACGGGCAAAATTGGCCAGACTGTAAAGGATTCCGAGCCGCATTGGCCGGAAGCGCCCAAGCGGCCGAAAGGCGCGCCCAACATCCTGGTCGTCCTGTTCGACGATGTCGGTTTCTCCGACCTCGGCTGCTATGGCTCGCCGATCGCCACGCCCGCTATCGATGCCATCGCCGGCCGCGGCCTGCGCTACACCGGCTTCCATACGACGGCCATGTGCTCGACCACCCGCGCGGCACTGCTGACGGGACGCAACCATCACTCGGTCGGTGTCGGCTGCCTTGCCAACTTCGACTCGGGCTATCCCGGCTATCGCGGCAAGATCTCGAAGGAAGCCGGCACCATCGCCGAGATGCTGCGCCCGCACGGGTATCGCAACTACATGCTGGGCAAATGGCACGTGACGCCGCTCACCGAGTCTGGCGCCACCGGCCCATTCGACGGCTGGCCGCTCGGCCGAGGCTTCGACCGCTACTACGGCTTCATGGATGCCGAGACCGACCAGTACGCGCCCGAGCTGGTGCGCGACAACACGCCGGTCGATCCGCCGGGCACCTTCGCCACCGGCTATCATCTGACATCGGACCTGATCGATCAGGGTATCCGCTATATCGCCGATCATGTCGGCGACAATGCCGAGACGCCGTGGCTGATGTGGCTGGCGCTGGGCGCCTGTCATGCGCCGCATCAGGCGCCGTTCGATCTCATCGACAAGTATGACGCCCTCTTCGCCGAGGGCTGGGACGTCGAGCGCGAGAAGCGGCTTGCACGCCAGATTGCGCTCGGCATCGTGCCCAAGGGCACGCGTCTGCCGCCGCGCAACGACGCCGTGCGGCCATGGGCCGAGGTGCCGGACGGCGAGAAGCGGCTCTTCTCGCGCCTGCAGGCGGCCTATGCTGCCATGCTCGATCACGCCGACCAGCACATCGCGCGTCTGGTGAAATTCCTCGAGACCGCCGGACAGCTCGACGACACGCTGGTCATCGTCATGTCCGACAACGGCGCCAGCCAGGAGGGCGGTCCCTTCGGCCTGGTCAACGCCATGGGTCCCTACAATCTCCGCCGCGAGCCGATGGAAGAGAAGATCGCGCGCATCGGCGACATCGGCGGTCCCGACACGCACTCCAATTTCCCGCTGGGCTGGGGCATGGCCGCCAACACGCCGCTCCGCCGCTACAAGCAGAACACGCATGGCGGCGGCATCCGCGATCCGCTGGTGATGGCCTGGACCAAGGGCATCGCCGCCAAGGGCGAGCTGCGCCACCAGTTCTGCCACGCCAGCGACCTCGCGCCGACGCTGCTGGACATCGTCGGCGTAAAACCGCCCAAGGCGATCAACGGCGTCAAGCAGATGCCGATCGAAGGCACGAGCTTTGCCAGGAGCCTCAAGAACAAGAAGGCCAAGGCCAAGGCCAAGCCGCAGTATTTCGAGATGTTCGGCCATCGCGGCCTGGTGCAGGACGGCTGGAAGGCCGTCTCTTTCCATCCGCCGGGCAGCGACTTCGCCAGCGACAAGTGGGAACTCTACCATCTCGACAAGGACTTCAACGAACTCGAGAACCTGGCCGAGCGCGAACCCGAGCGGTTGGCGGCGATGGTCGCGGAATGGTGGCGTCAGGCCGAGACGAGCAACGTGCTGCCGCTGGACGATCGCTTCGCGCCGCGCTTCGCCGACAGCGCCAAGCGCTTCCACGGGCCGCGCAACCGCTTCGTGTTCCACGCCGGCATGGGCCATGTGCCGACCGATGTCGCGCCCGACGTGCGCAACCGCACCTATACGATCGAGGCCGACGCGCGTGTCGATGGGCCGGAAACCGAGGGCGTGCTGATCGCCCATGGCGACGCCACGACCGGCTACTCGCTCTACATGAAGGACGGCAAGCTCGCCTACGACATGAATATCGGCGGCGAGCATCACCTGATCGTCTCCGACCGGCCGGTGCCAGCCGGCAACCGGCGGCTCGGCGTCCGCATGCGGCGCAAGGACGGGCGCAACTTCGCCACCCTGCTGATCGACGGCCAGCCTGTCGGCGGCTTCGACACCGAGAACGGCTTCGTCAGCTTCATTTCCTGGTCGGGCCTCGACATCGGCCGCGACCGCTCGAGCCCGGTGTCGCACTACGCGGCACCGTTCGCCTTCACCGGCAAGCTGCGCAAGGTGACCGTGCTGATGGACGACGATCAGGTGCTCGACGCCAAGGCCGCTGCCGACGCGGCCCTCGCGCGCGAATGACCGCTGTCGTCCAGCGTCCGGGCGTAGACAGCGCCTACGCCTGGCGGCTGGCGTTCGTGTCGATGCTTTGCATCACCTTGGGCGGCGGCGCTCTCTACCTGCCGGTGGTCGCGCTCAAGGAGATGGCCGCCGAGTTCGGCGACCGCCGCGCCGTGCCGTCGTTCGCCTACATGGTGGGCTTCTTCGCGATGGGCGTCGGCGGCGTCTTCATGGGCTGGCTGGCCGACCGCACCAGCCCGCGCGTGCCGCTGTTTATTGCCGGCGTCTCGATCCTGGCCGGCGGCTGGCTGGCGAGCAGCGGCGACGTCCTGGCGCTCTACCTGGGCTATGCCATTCCGCTGGGCTTCCTCGGTAATTCGGCCACCTTCACGCCGGCCATGAACAACATCCAGGGCTGGTTCGACCGCCGCCGCAGCACGGCGGTCTCTCTCATCTCGGTGGGGCCGGCGATCTCGGGCTTCGTCTGGCCGCAGATATACCGCTGGCTGGTGCCCGAGGTCGGCTGGCGCGAGACTCTGGTGATCTATGGCGTGACGGCCGGCGTGCTGATCTTCCTCTGCGCCTTCTACATTCGGCCCTCGCCGATGGCGCGCAGCAAGGCGGTGCGGCCGGCCGAGGATCACTCGGCGCTCCCGATGTCGTCGCGCTCGCTCATGGTGATCCTCTCGGCCGCGGGCTTCTGCTGCTGCGTCGCCATGGCCGTGCCGTTCGTGCACATGGTGGCCTTCTGTGGCGACCTCGGCTTCTCGTCGGCGCGTGGTTCCGAGGCGATCGCGCTGATCCTGCTGACGGCGGTGGCCGCGACCTTCGCCATGGGCCGGCTCTCCGACTACATCGGCCCGATCAAGGTGAGCCTGCTCTGCGCCCTGATCCAGATCGGCTCGCTGCTGGGCTTTGTCTTCGTCGAGAGCCTGTCGGGCATCTACACGCTCTCGGTCATCCACGGCATTCCCTATATCGCCATCGTGCAGGGCTACGCGCTGATCCTGCGCTATCTTTACGGCCCCACCATCGGCGGCTGGCGTCTGGGCGTGGTCATGCTGTTCGCGATGGCGGGGATGGCCATCGGCGGCTGGCTGGGCGGCGCGATCTTCGACGCCACGCTCTCCTACCGCTCGGCCTTCCAGGCGGCACTCGCCTTCAATCTCCTGAACCTGATGCTGTTGGGCACGCTCCTGATCGCCCAGCGCCGGCGCAGCGGCTTCTTCAGTCCGCCTTGATGCCCGAGGCGGTGATAGCTTTTCCCCAACGCGCGTATTCGGCCTTGAGGAAGGCGTCGAACTCGGCCGTCGTGCTGGGCTTGGGTAGTGTGCCGACCGCCAGAAACTTCTGCTGGACCGCCGGCGAACGGACGATCTTGTTCAGCGCCGCCGCCAGCCGCTCCACGGTCTCGCGCGGCGTGCCGGTGGGCAGCAGCATGCCCAGCCAGGCATTGGCTTCGAATCCCGGAAAGCCCTGCTCGGCGATGGTCGGCGTCTCGGGAAAGAACGGCAGCCGCTCGAGGCTGCCGACCGCGATCAGGCGCAGACGGCCGGCCTCGATATGCGGCCGCGTCACCGCCACCGTATCCAGCGCCACCTGGACGTTGCCCGCGATCAGATCGTTCATTGCTGCAGCACTTCCCTGGTAGGGGACGTGCAAGATCTTCATCCCCGTTGCGCGTTTCAATTCCTCCATGGCGACGTGGCTCACCGTGCTGTTGCCCGACGAGGAATGCGAGAGCTTGTCGGGGTTGGCCTTGGCGTAGGCGATCAGCTCCGGCAGCGTTTTCACCGGTAGCGACTGGTTGACCACCAGCACCAGCGGCAGGTCGCCGACACGGCCGACCGGCTCGAAGCTCTTCAGCGTGTCGTAGGTCACGTTCTTGTAGAGATGCGGCGCCATCACCAATGCCGCCATGGCCGAGATCAGGATCGTTGAACCGTCGGGTGCTGCGCGTGCGACCTGGCCGAGTGCAATGCTGCCGCCCTGGCCGGGCTTGTTCTCGACGATGAAGGTCTCGCCGAGTTCGTCCTTCAGGGCCTCGGCCACGATGCGCGACACGAGGTCGATGCCCTGGCCGGCGGGAAAGCCCACCACGATCTTGGCGACCTTGCCGCTCTGGGCGAGGGCGGGCGAGGGGCAGAGGGCTACCAGCGACAGGATGGCGAAGTGACGTCTCAGCATGATGGTCCTCCCTAGATGACCTTGCGCGCCCGGAGCGCCGCGATCTCCGCCGCGGACAGGCCCAAGGCGCCGTAAACCTCGTCGTTGTGTTCACCGATGGTCGGTCCGGCGCGCCGCACGCGGCCCGGCGTCTCGGAGAAGCGGGGCACCACGCCCTGCATGCGGACGGAGCCCAGTTCGCTGTCCGGCACCCGCACGATCGCCTCGCGCGCCCGGATCTGCGGATCGTCGAAGACGTCGGCGATGTCGTAGATCGGCGAGAAGCCCACTTCATGGCGCTCGAAGGTTTCGCCGAGCTCGGCGAGGGTGAGCTTGCCGAGCGCCGCGCCCACGATCTCGTCGAGCGCGAGGTGGTTGCGCACGCGCGCAGGATTGGTGGCAAACCGGGGATCGTCCAGCAGGGCGCGCAAGTCGAGGGCGGCACAGAGGCGGGCAAAAATGCTTTGGGTCGAGGCCGCGATCGACGCCCACTTGCCGTCGGCCGTGCGATAGACATTGCCGGGGGCGGCGTACTGGCTGCGATTGCCCGAGCGGGTACGCACGGCGCCCAGCTGGTCGTACTCGATGGCGAGAAACTCAAGCGTGCGCAGCATGGCCTCGGTCGCAGAACAGTCGATATCCTGGCCGCGCCGTTCAGGGTAGTGGGCGAGATCGTAGAGGGCGGCCAGGATGCCCAGCGCGCCGAACAGACCGGCCACGGCATCGGAGATCGGGTAGCCGAGATGCAGCGGTCGGCCACCTTCCTCGCCGCAGATCTGGGTGAAACCGCTCATCGCCTCGAAGATGCGGGCAAAGCCTGGACGATCGCGGTAGGGCCCGTCCTGGCCGAAACCGGTGACCCGCAGGATGGTGAGGCGCGGATTGATCGCCTGCAGCCAGGCCCGGGTGACGCCCCAGCCGTCGAGCGTACCGGGTCGGAAATTCTCCACCAGCACGTCGCCGTCGGCGATCAGTTTGCCGAACAGGTCGCGGCCGGCGGCCTGGCGCAGGTCGAGTGTGATGCCCTTCTTGTTGCGGTTGGTGACCTTCCACCACAGTGGCGCGCCATCCTTGTGCGGCGCCAGCGCGCGCAGCGAATCGCCGGCGCCCGGCATCTCGACCTTGACGACCTCGGCGCCATAGTCGCCCAGCAGGCCGGCGGCAAAGGGTCCGGCGACGACGGTGGAGATATCGACGATTTTCAACCCGCGAAGCGGGCCGGTGGCTTTGTCCGTCATTCTGGTGTTTCCTCGACGCGAGTGTTGCACATGCAAAAGTTTCATGTCCGGCAAAGGTGGTTTGCCGAAAAAGGATGGAGACGATGGGTAGCGATCTCTGGAAGATGACCGCTGTCGAGGCCGTGGCGCGGCTGAGGAAGAAGGATATCTCGCCGCTCGATCTGGTCGAGGCCTCGGCAAAGCGCATCGCGGCAGTCGAGCCCGACGTGAACGCGCTTCCCACTCTGTGCCTCGATCGCGCGCGCGATCAGGCCAAGCGACTGATGGCCGGCAAGGATCGCGAAGCGGAGGGCGAGGCAGGGTGGCTGGCCGGCCTGCCGGTCTCGATCAAGGACCTGACGGACGTGGGCGGCGTGCGGACCACCTACGGCTCGCCGATTTTTGCCGATCACGTTCCTGCAAAATCGCATCCGCTGGTCGAGCGCATCGAGCGCAAGGGCGGCATCGTCGTCGGCAAGTCCAACACGCCGGAATTTGGCGCCGGCGGCAGCACCTTCAACGAAGTCTTCGGGCGCACGCGCAATCCCTGGAACACCTCGCTCACCTGCGGCGGCTCGACCGGCGGCGGCTCCGTTTCCGTGGCGACAGGCGAAGTCTGGCTGGCGCACGGCTCCGACCATGGCGGCTCGCTGCGCCGTCCCGGCACCTACTGCTCGACCGTCGGCATCCGCCCGTCGCCCGGCCGTGTCACCCGCGGCACCTCGAACAATCTCTGGTCGCCGCAGTCGGTGCAGGGGCCGATGGCGCGCAACGTTGCCGACCTGGCGCTGTTCCTCGACGCCATGGCCGGATTCTGCCTGCAGGATCCCATGACGTTCGATGCGCCCGCCGTGTCGTTCAGCGCCGCTGTCGCCAAGCCGGTGGCGCCGAAACGAGTAGCCTTCAGCATCGACTTCGGCGGCAGGTTCGAACTCGACCGCGAGATTCGCGAGATCTGTACCCAGATGGCACGGCGTTTCGAGGAGCTGGGTTGCATCGTCGAGGAGGCCTCGCCCGAATTCGGTCCGGTCGACGATGTGTTCATGGCGCTGCGCAGTCAGCAGTTCGTCGTCGACCGCGAACTGCAGATCCAGCAGCATCGCGACAAGATCAAGCCCGACATCATCTGGAACACCGAGCTTGGCCTCGAGCAGTCCGCGAGCCGGCTCGCCTGGGCCGAGCGTGAGCGGGCGGCGCTGTACAGGCGCATGGGCGCGTTCTTCCAGACCTACGACCTGTTCGTGACGCCGGGCGCGCCGACCGCCGCCTTCGACGTCAATCTGCGGGCACCAGCCACCATTGCCGGCAAGAAGCTGGAAAACTACATGGCGGGCTCGACCCTCAACTCGGCCATCACCGTGACGGGCAGCCCCGCCATTGCCGTGCCCTGCGGCTTCGACCAGTACGGCCGGCCCGTCGGGCTCCAGCTGGTCGGCAAGCCCCGGGGCGAGGCTGCCCTGCTGCAGGCCGCCGTCCTCTACGAGCAGTTGATTGGCCTCGATCGGCTGCTACCCATCGACCCCAGGCCCGGAACCGTGCCACCATCTGCCTGAGGAACAGGGAGATGCCATGCGGGTCGTGATCACGGGCGCGAGCCGGGGGATCGGTCGGGCGACGGCGCTGAAGCTCGCGGCCGACGGCGTCGAGGCGCTGACCCTCTGCGACGTGGCCTATCTCGACGAGCTCGAGGCGCTGGCGGCCAACCTGCGGACATCGGGTTGCAAGGTCCACACGCTCCGGGCCGACATGGCGAGGCCCAACGAGCCCGCCCGGGTGGTCGCCGCCGCCGTCAAGGCGATGGGCGGCATCAGCGGCATCGTCGGCAATGCCGGCATTGCCGCGCCCGCCAAACTGGTCGACCTCGACGTCGCTATCTGGGATCGCATTTTCAACATCAACCTCCGCGCCAACTGGCTGCTCGCCAAGGCGGCGCATCCCTATCTCCGGAAGTCGAAGGGCACCATCGTGATGGTGTCGTCGATGTCCGGCGTGATGCCGCAGCTGCCGACCGGCGCCTACAGCCCGGCCAAGGCCGCGCTGATCATGCTGGCCGAGATGATGGCGATGGAATGGGCCCCCGACGGTATCCGCGCCAATTCGGTATGCCCTGGCTTCGTCCACACTTCGATGACCGACGCGATCTACAGCCAGCCCAAGCTGGCGCGCGGCCGCGCCAAGCTGGTGCCGCTGGGCCGCGTCGCCAAGCCCGGCGACATCGCCGACGCCATCGCCTTCCTGCTCGGTCCGGAAGCCAGCTATATCACCGGCCAGGCGCTGGTGGTGGACGGTGGCCTCACGCGGTCGATCCTCAATCATGCACCGGGCGTTGCCGCGACCCCAAAAGGGACATCCAAGGGAAAGTGAAGCCCAGCCAGCTCCCGAGCGCGCCTCGGCCAAGTCGATGCTTTTTCGCTCGGCCGGCGAGGCGCCGCAGAGCGGCCGTAGACCTCGTTGTGCGGCGCCGATGCAGTCTGGACAGGCGCGCCGCGGTGGCGGATCGCGGCGCTGCGGCGGCTGGAAGTCCCGGGACATGGAGAAGAAGTTCGGCTATGCGCCGCTCGGACCGGCCGACGGCCCGATCCAGCGCGCCATCTTCGGCGAGACCTCGGCCAAGATCTATCGCTACGACATCAAGAAGGCGTCCGGGGGCGACGACCGCTTCGCCTGGGTCAAGTCGAATTATCAGCGGAGGCCGCGAGCCGTCGAACCTGCGGTACGGGTTCGTCGTTCCGGGCCAGTTAAAGGACCTGCCTAGACCGGTAGGGCTATCGCATATGGCCACTCCCGTCGTCCTGAGCGGAGCGAAGCGTAGTCGAAGGACCTCTTTTCCGTTCGATGGACTGCGGAAAAGAGGTCCTTCGACTGCGCCGCCCTTCGGCC